>WNGK01004766.1_pt1 | contig 16670 bp, 16 predicted proteins | sample 5400601 | NCBI WGS metagenome assembly WNGK01 (sample SAMN13153376, study PRJNA577476) | soil metagenome | isolation source: 60 cm soil or saprolite under Garry oak tree replicate 1 | place: USA:California | collected 2016-06-15
GCAAGGGCACTCCGGTCTGAAATATGCAGTTCTAGAACTGACCGCGGATGAACCCGGATGCTCCATTCAAAGGTTCACTTGCGCGGTGCAAATTCGGGCGAAACATTGGTTTGCGCAGCCCAGTACTTCTTGCGCAGATTTTTCTTCAGGATTTTTCCGGTTGCGGTCTTTGGCAGAGCCTCCACGAACTCGATGGAACGTGGGCACTTGAAATGGGCCAGACGAGTGCGGCAGAACTCGATCAATTCCGATTCGCTCAGCTGGGATCCCGGTTTCACGACCACCAACCCTTTGGGGACCTCACCCCATTTTTCGTCTGGGACGGGGATGACGGCAGCCTCGTAGATGTTGGGATGTGCCGCGAGAGCTTTCTCCACCTCGAGCGAGGAAATGTTTTCGCCACCACTGACGATGATGTCTTTCCGGCGATCAACAATAAGGATGTAGCCGTCCTCGTTAATGGTAGCCATGTCTCCGGTATGAAACCATCCACCGCGCAGGGCTTCGGCGCTGGCCTCGGGCTGCCGCCAGTAGCCCGCCATGACACCGTCACTGCGAGCGATGATCTCACCCATGGTCTTGGCATCGCGAGGTACGTCCTTGTCTTCGAAATCCACGACACGAAGCTCAACCCCGGGGATGGCGCATCCAGTCATGGCCTGCGCCACAAAGCGCTGTTCCCCCTCCCGCTCGAATCCTGGCTTGATCTGGGAAGTGGACAGCACCGGGGCAGTTTCCGTCAGGCCGTAGCCCGAGAAGCAGGTGCAGCCGAGTTTTTCCTCGACCTCACGCACCAGGGTTGGAGAGGACGCAGCCCCGCCAATGGATATCCATTGCAGGCTGCTCAGGTCATATTTTGGCCTCTCCGGAGAGTTGACCAAGGCAAGCGCCATGATGGGCACAAGGCTCAAGGAGTGCACTCTCTCCCGCTCGATCAGACGAAGGACCTCGGCGGGAACGAAGCGCGAAATCATGACGTGACGGCCTCCCGCAAAGGTGACGGAATGGGCTCCGCCCCAACCATTGGCGTGAAATAACGGAATGGTGTGCAACTCCACGGTATCGGTGTTCGTGTTAAATCGGAGAGACACCGACAGGGCATGGAGATAAAAATTCCGGTGGGTCAGCATTACTCCCTTGGGATTGGCGCTGGTGCCGCTGGTATAGAAGAGCTCGGCCAGGGAATCTTCGTCGAATTCCATAACGTCGGCGCGGTGGGGCGCGGCGCTCGCCAAGCTGTCTTCATAATTCTTCGGCGAAAGCCAGCACGCCTGGGGTGGCGCATCGAGCAAGATGAAAGTCTGGATGTTGGGAGCGCTTTCCCGAAAGGAATTCACGACTTCCAGGAACTCTTTCTCAAGAAAAAGTACCTTTGCTCCGGAATCGTTCAGAATGTAGGCCAGTTCATGGGGAGCAAGCCGGAAATTCAGTGGAAGCAAAACCGCACCGGCCTCTAAAGCACCGTAATACGCCTCGAGGAGTCGATGGCAGTTGAGGCTGAGAAACGCGACCCGGTCGCCGGATTGTACTCCTGCTTCAAGTAGAACACCAGCCAGCCCGCGCGCCCGTTCGGCAAATTGCGCGTAAGTGAACCTCTGGTCTCCACAAACAACGGCGGTCTTGCCCGGGAACTGCTGCTCGGCATAACGCAGAAAGCGCACCGGAGTGAGAGGGATATTCATGACATCGCCGAGTGCTACCAGGCGGACTGGCCTCCATCCACCACCAAAACGTGGCCGGTGACGTAATCGGAGGCGTCGGAAGCGAGGAAGACAGCGGCTCCTTTCAGGTCATGTTCATTGCCAAAACGGTCGAGAGGAATCTGGGAGAGGAAAAGTTCACGGTTGTGCTCCAGCACCCGGCTCGACATGTGCGTGGGAAACCAGCCGGGAGCAATCGCATTCACCTGGATGTTGTGCGTTGCCCATTTGCAGGCGAGGTCTTTGGTGAAGCTGATGACGCCGCCCTTGCTGGCATGATACCCAATGGCTGGGAGTGCGGGTGGAGCACCACCCAATCCAGCCACTGAGGCAATATTGATGATCTTTCCGCGACCTTGCTTGATCATGACCTTACCCACGGCTTGTGCGCATAGAAACGTCCCGGTAAGGTTAGTCTCGATTACTTTATTCCAATCTTCGAGGCGCATTTCTTCCACGGGGGCGCCCCAGGAAATCCCCGCATTATTCACCAGAACATCGATCTGTCCGAATTGTGAAAAGTGACGTCACAGCCGAGCGCCAGGGTTCGTACTCCCAGTTGCTGAAATTCTTCCGCAGCTTGCTGACAACGCTCCTGCTTACGGGCACAAAGCACCAGGTTAGCTCCCATTTCCGCTAGCCCCTCCGCGATCTGACGTCCGAGCCCGATGGAGCCCCCAGTGACAATTGCGACGCGGCCAGAGAGATTGAAAAGATCCTTCACGTTCCTGGACGTGTTTTGCGTCGTATCTGCGACCCCCTTCAACATGAAGCTTTCTCCTCCTCGCCGAAGTTCTGAGACGAAGAATCGCCGAGAGGTTGTCCCTCTGCGCGCTCTCGATCCTTACCGGCCGTCGTCGCTGCGCTCTGAGCCGCCAGAAAATCCAAAATCGCGCGATGGGCAGCTTCTGGCTGATCAGTCAGGAAGAGATGGCTGGCACGCGGAATCATGACCAGTTTCGCACCCGGGATTCGCTCGGCAATCAGATTGGCGTTTCCCGGCAGCACCAGTCGATCGGACTCGCCGTGGATCACCATCGTCGGAGCAACGATTTGGGCAAGGCGGCTATAGGCCTCCCAGGCGAGGATTCCCTGCAACTGCGCTGCGTATCCTTCTGGGCTCGGAAACCATGGCCTGCGAATTGCCAGGTCTTCCTCAATCCATTCACGCGGAGTCGACTGATCGTAGATAAACGGCACAGCGGCTTCGGCAGCTTCCTCAGAGCTCATTTTGTCGCGCCTCATCAGCAACCGGGTAGCTTCCGCATCGGCTCGCACCGCGGTGGGCCCGCCCGCTGCAGTGCAGCCGAGAATCAGTGACAAGACTCGCTGCGGGTATTGCAATGCAAACTCTTGCGCGATCATTCCGCCCATCGAAACGCCGAACACATGCGCGCTTTCGATGCCGGCGGCATCCAGCACCGCCGCCGCATCAGATGCCATCAGCCGGATCGAATAGGGGCCCGGAGGCGTATCGCTTCGTCCGGCGCCGCGGTTGTCCAAGGCAATCGTGCGATAGCGTGCTGCCAATGCGGGACGGGTGCGGTGCCACATTGCCGATGGATACCCCAGTCCCATGATGAACAAAATGGGCTCATCTTGGCCTCGTTCATCCCAATAAATCCTGGCTGCCTGATTCTCGACGAACGCCATTCAGTCCTCCCCTCAGAACGAGAAGCGCACGCCGAGTTGGATCTGGCGTTTGGGCAATGCGGACGTGAAAGCCAGCGGCGTGCTGGGCGTAGCCGTCCCGCCGCCCGCAAGGGCGGTGCCCGGACGAATCCCCTTCACGTTGAAGGTCGTGAACCCGGGAATAACACCGAAAACAGGGCCAACCTCATTGTTTACGCTGGCAAAATTTGTCCGGTTTGCGAGATTAAATCCTTCGGCCGTAAGCTGCAGGGTAGCCTTCTCGCCTAGCTTATGCCGCCAACTCAAACGCATGTCGAAGTCGACGTAGCTGGGACCGAGACCCGTGTCGCGCGGGGCTCCGATGGGACGTTCATTGGTGGTGTGATTGTCGCCGTTCACCTCTCCTCCCGCCAGCAGATTGAAAGGATGTCCGCTGTGGTACGAGAAAATTGGAGCTAGCTCAAAACCCGAAAGGACACTTTGTTTCCAGGGGCTGTCGAGCACTCCCGCGATCACAACTTTGTGCCGCTCATCAAACTCGGAAAGACTACGATCTAGATTGAGGTTGGTCGGATCCTGTGGACCATAGTCCGTGTTGTAATCTGTGGATGTGTCGAGCCCTTTACTGAACGTGTAGTTCCCAAAGACCGAGAAGTGATCGCTGAAGCGTTTCGTGACTTCCAGGATGCCGCCCCAGTAGATCGCATACGACTCGGAGCTGTATTGGTTGTTCTGCACAATCAGGGGATTCACGAAGCATTGGGCGGTGTCGCAGGGCAGGCCCTCAACTCCACCCAGCGGGTCGGCTCCAGCCGCCGTAGTATTCCAGTTGCGATACGAAACCTTCTCACCGTTGGCCAGGGTTACCGTGCTGAGCGGTGCCGGCAACAGATTGGTATCGATTGCGATCGGGAGGTGCTGGGTGTGCGAATAGATAGCGCTGAGAGAAATTGACAGCCCTGGTGCGAGCTCACGTTCAATTGCGAAGGATGCCTGCTGCGCGATGGGTGGGCGATAACCCGGCTGGTTCACGAAGAGTACCTGCAACGGAGAAAGGGGTCCGCTATTGGTAACGTCGATGCCAACTGGCTGGGTACCCGGAAACGGGCCAGCCATGGCAGCCGGGGTGATGCAGGCGTTGTTGCCCGCAGCAGGAGTTGTGCAGCCAATCGCGTTGCCCGGCGCCCCATTGGCAAACAGTGTCTGGAAAATAGTTGCCGCCCCTGCTATGCCCAAGGGCGGAACCCCACCGATCGGATCGGCATAAATGGAAATCTCTCGGTTGCAAGGGCTGCCGCCACTACCGGGGATTATCGCTACTCCGAACTGGGAGACTCCACAGATCCCGGAGACGTTTGCGGCCTGATTCCCCGCGACACTGTTCCCGACCGCAGAATTATTGGCATTCCGCACCCCCAGGCTGTAATCGACGTCGGGAATCTGGACGTCCACCGGTCCGTAAAAGATTCCGTATCCACCCCGAACCACTGTCTTGTGATTCTTGGAGGGGTCCCACGCGAAGGAAACCCTGGGGCCAAAATCTTTCTTATACGTGGTCAATGGGGCGAATTGCGTGTCGAGGTCGTAGCGCAGTCCGTAGTTCAGGGTCAAGCTTGGCGTTACTTTCCAGGAGTCCTGCGCGTAAAACGTTGTCAGCGGTCGAGTGTAATACGGGTACGTTGGAACTCCGAAACCCTGCTGGTAAACCTGGGGCAGCCCCAACGTTGCCGATTGAAGCGGGTTGATGGTGGTGGTGGCAAGCTGTGGACTTACCAGAAATCCGGGCAGTGACCCGAACACAAAACGACCGGGGAAGAAGGTGTGCGACTCCGTGTGATTGCCGCGGAGCAACTCGTAAGCGCCGAACTTTAGAGTGTGATTGCCATGGATCGTGGTGAGATTGTCGGCGAATTCGTAACGCCGCAATATTGTAAGGTTGGGCAGAAAAATGTTCGATCCAATATTGTTGATAAAACTGGGAATCTGCAGCCCCACCTGTGCCGGCACGTTGGGGAACACATTGAAGTGGTAGTAGTCCCATTGCGCCCGTGCCTCATTCTGCGTCTTCGGACTGATCTGGCGGTACCAGGTGGCTTGCAAATTATGGTCGTAGGTGTGGATCGAACTTCCCGCCGAAAAAGCGGTCAGGGAATTTACGTCCGGCGACTCCTCCAAATCGTGCCCATACCTGTAGGTCAGAGAAAGCTCGTTGTTCACATTAAAGTGATGATCCAGGCGGCCCGACGCTTGGTATTCGCGGGTGTTGAAAGGAAACAGACCACCCTCAGTTTCAAACTGATTTAGCAGGAAGCCATTCAGCGCGGCCTGGGTGGGCGACACGAATGGGTTCGGACCGGGATTCGGGTTCAGGGTCAGAATGCTCTGGAGAGCAAAAGCGCAAATAGCCGGCGGCAGGGTTACGCCCGTGAAGCAAGTCACGCCCGGTACCGATGAGGTCGCCAGCCCGGCAATAATGGCATTCTGGGCGGCCGTCGGACGAAAAATATTGGTATTCGTCAGCAGAGGAACCGCGTTCTGCGCATTCTGCCGCAAGCCTTCGAAAGCCACAAACAGAAATGTCTTATCTTTCTTAATCGGGAAACTCAGCGTCCCACCGAACTGCTGACGACTCAAAGTATCCTTAACCGGAGAACCCAGAGAGTCAGGATTGGCCGGATTGAAGGTCTGGCCGGCATGCAATGCCTGGCTAAACGAAAACGGATTTTGCGCATCCATCGCATCGTTGCGGAAAAAACCATAGAGGCTGCCATGCGCATTGTTGGTGCCCGACTTGGTTACAATATTGATCGAAGCACCTGTGGCTGACCCCAAGTCGGTGGCGTAGTTGCTGCGATTGATCTGAAACTCCTGCACCGCGTCCTGGCTTACCGTAAGGCGCTGGCCCCCGCTATCGCCCGAGGTCTCACCCCCGTCCACCGTGATGCTGTTTCCTCTGCCATTGCTACCGTAGAACGACAGCCCGCTTTGCGGTGTTTGCTTGACTCTAAAATCCTGGTCCCCCGCCAGCCTGGTGGAATCCGACACACCGGGCGCGAGCAACGTGAACGTGAGGTAATCGCGCCGGTCAATGGGGAGGTCCGTGATGTACTGTTGTGTGATTCTGTCCGCTTGGCTCCCGCGTTCAGTCTCCACCACGGGTGGCTGGTCCGTGACCTCGACAACCGTCGCGACTTGCGACGGCTTCAGCTGGAAATCGGAGATGACCGTCTGCCCGACGGCGACAGTGACGCCTCTACGAATCTCCGTCGCAAAGCTCGGCAGCTCCGCACTGACGTCGTAAGTTGCCGGCGACAGCCCGGCTGCTCGGAACTGACCTGTGCTATTTGTCACTGCCGTGCGCTTCAGGCCGGTCTGTGTATCGACCACATCGACAGTTGCCTTCGGCAAAACCGCACCGGAAGCATCCGTTACAGTTCCAGTGATCTCTCCCGACGTGCCGACGCCCTGCGCATGAGCCATAAAGGTTGCGAGCAGGAAGCACACAACACCGCATGCCAGTGACTTCATAGGATTCTCCTTTCTGGATACGTAGGACATCGCCGAAGTAATTCCGAGTAAGCCCATCTGCCGGTCAGTTCCTCGCGCACTCTTGGTGCCCTTACGACCTCGGATCGCCGCTGAATGCTCGAGAGGCCTATGTCTCTTGCGGCAAGGAGGCATTGGAAACCCCAAGATTGTGAGAGTGAGTATCACATAATAGTTACTAACGTCAAGACGGAAAGTCAGACGGAAAGTCAGCAATGGGAAGCACTTGGGCAACGCGGGATCGGGCGGCACGGCTGGCTCGCCCGCAGGGAGTCTGCATAGGCCCCCTCGTCGAGCTGGCGCACTCAGGTGGGAGCGAGAACAAGGCGGCCGGAAACCTGCCCACGGCGGAGTTGATTCAATGCCTCGTTCGCATCGGCAAGGGGGCGAGCTGCTACCTGGCAACGCACTTTGCCGGCGGCAGCCATTACCAGAACCTCCCGCAAATCCTGTCGGGTTCCGACGGTGGAAGCTTGGATACGGACTTCTCCCGCGGCCATCAAGATCGGGGGAAAGCATATCGGATCAGCCGGCAGGCCCACAACCAGGAGAGTACCCGTGGGCCGCAGACCATAGAACGCCGTGTCGTAGGATGCTCGCGCTGCCGATGTCACCAGCGCCACGTGAACTCCGCCTCTATCGCGCAGTTCCTTGATCACATTGGTTGTAGCAGCATTGAGTGTTGCAGAAGCACCCAACGATCTGGCAAGTGCCAGCTTTTCTTCGGAGATATCGATCGCCGCGACCTCCACCCCCAGCGCTTGCCCGAACTGCACACCCAGGTGTCCCAGGCCGCCAATACCAAAGACCGCGAGACGCTGCCCGGGCAAAATGTTGGCGCGTTTGAGTGCCCGGTAGACGGTAACGCCTGCACAGAAAAAGGGAGCAGCTTGGATTGAAGAAAGACCGTCCGGGATCGTGAGTACGTGGCTTGCCGGCGCCTTCACGAATTCGGCATAGCCGCCATCGACGGTGACACCAGTGATCTTTTGCCGCCGGCAGAGGTTTTCATTTCCTTCGCGGCAGAACTCGCACTCGCCGCAGGTCCAGTGAACCCAAGGTACTCCGACCCGATCGCCGATTTGCAGATCCTGTACCGCCGCGCCTTTTTCGACCACGACCCCGGCGATCTCGTGGCCGGGGATCAATGGTGTTTTAACGATTTTCGCGAACTGCGCCCAGTCTCCATCGGCGACGTGCACATCGGAATGGCAGACACCGCAGGCTTCTACGCGTATCAGCACTTCGTCAGTTCCCGGCTGAGGTTGGCCGACCTCTTCCACCGCGAGCGGCTTTTTGAATTCGCGCAGGACGACAGCCTTCATGCGTTTCGCCTCACGTTTCCGAGGAAGGGGTGCGGTATCTGAAATCGTCAGGGCTGGACGCCGCGCAAGAAAAACTCCACGGCACTGTCAACGCGTTCCCCCAGCTTGTGGGGTCCAGTGAGATCCACCGCCCATTGCCGAACCACGGTCTGATAGAGTCCCTCCATGAATTCGGAGAGATGAAGGACTGGGAAGACGCGAGTGATCTCACCGCGTCGCTGGCCCTGGGCGAGAATCTCCCGCAGTAAGCCGATCGCGACCCCCTCGGGCCCGCGCATCTCCGGAGAACGCACGGGATCCATCGCGCCCGACAGGACCACCGCCTCCCAGAGTCGACGGTCGGCTTCCACCTCGCGCGCCAAGGCGCGATATAAGCGGCGCAAACGCGCTGCCGTGTCAGCTTCGCTGGAAAGTTCCGACTTGAGATGTTCGACGATGCACGCGAAGCCGCGCTTGCCGACGTCTCGCAGAACCGCATCTTTGCTGGGAAAATACCGGAAGAAGGTTGGCTGGCTGATCTCGAGAATCTGGACAATATCGTCAATGCGGGTGTTCTCGTAGCCATGTTTGCGGAACAATCTAACAGCGGTCTCGATAATCTGCTGGCGCAGCCGAGCCTTCTTACGTTCACGCAGGCCAAGCGGCTGTTGGACTGGGGTTGACTTCTTTCGTCTCCTCAAGCTCCGTCGAGCGTGCGCGCTTCGCAGAGATCTGGCAGCATCAGCAGGGGCCGTCATTTCCATCTCCTTAAGACATTGGGGGATGCCAGTTTGCGCACGGCGGCATGGACCGTCACTCTAACATCACGCCTGGGATCGTCACAAACTGGACCAAAGCCGCTTGAGTCCGGTTATTCCCGGCCATTGGACTTGACGTTATCTACTAACAGATGATATAGGCTAACACAATTTGCAGAGACGGCATGGGGCATGTTTCGCGGAGTTCCAACTGTGGTTCCCCAAATTGCATCCGATACATCCTGCACGCGGAACCGACCGAAGCGTTACTGGGGTGGAACGATGACAACAGCTGCAGCAACTTCTCCCAAGATAAGCGGTGGTGCATTTCTTATCGAAGAGTTTTCGCCTGACGAGGTTTTCACCGCTGAGGATCTGAGTGAAGAGCACCTTGCCATTGCCCGTACGGTCGATGAATTCTGGGCGAACGACGTCGAGCCCCATCTCGTGGCGATCCGCCAGCAAAAGCCCGGCATCGCGCTCAATGTGTTGCGCAAGTCGGCCGACCTGGGACTCACCGCAGTCGCGATTCCTGAAAGATTCGGCGGAATGGAAATGGATCTGGCTTCCGTCATGATCGTAGGCGAGCACCTGGGACGAGATGCTTCCTACGGGTCCTGGCACTCAGCGCACACCGGCATCGGCACGCTGCCCATCCTCTTCTTTGGAACCGAGGAACAGAAACAGAGGTATCTGCCCCGACTGGCGAAGGCCGAGATCCTGGCGGCCTATGCTTTGACCGAGCCGTTGGCGGGTTCGGATGCGCTTGCCATACGTACCCGGGCCGATCTAAGTCCAGACGGCAAGCACTACGTCCTGAACGGACAGAAGATGTGGATCACCAACGGTGGTGCGGCGGATCTGTTTACCGTATTCGCGAAGGTGGGAGGCGAACTCTTCACCGCATTCCTGGTGGACCGTAGTTTTCCCGGTGTGAGTAGCGGCGCGGAAGAGCACAAGATGGGTATGAAAGGAAGCTCGACCACGGCTGTCTATTTCGACAATGTTCCGGTGCCGGTCGAGAACGTGCTGGGCGAAGTTGGCCGCGGGCACATCATCGCCTTTAACATCCTGAACCTGGGGCGGCTGAAGCTTGGCCCGGGCGCACTCGGTGCCGCCAAGAATGTGCTTGCTGTCAGCCTGAAGTATGCCAAAGAACGCAAGGCATTCGGTTCCGCAATCGCGGAATTCGGAGCCATCCAGCACAAGCTGGCGGAGATGGCCATTCGCATTTATGTCGTGGAATCGATGGTTTGGCGGGTGGTGGGACTAATCGAAAGTCAGCTAAGAGCGGCCCCCCAGGACAAATCCGACGCCTCTCGAACGGAACTCAAAGCGGTTGAGGAGTACGCCGCAGAGTGCTCAATGATTAAAGTCTATGCCTCTGAAATGCTGGACTATGTGGTGGATGAAGGAGTGCAGATCCACGGTGGCTATGGCTACCATCAGGACTATCTGGTCGAACGTGCCTATCGCGATTCCCGCGTCAACCGTCTGTTTGAGGGGACCAACGAGATCAACCGCCTGCTCATACCGGAGATGCTGCTGAAACGTGCCGCCCGGGGTCAACTGGCGCTGCTTCCCGCTGTTCAGGCGGTCCTGAACGGGAAATTCACGAAGATGCTCGAATCTGAGTACGGGGATGAGGAAACGCGGCTGGTGCACACCGCGAAACAAATTGCACTACTGGCTATCGGGATTGCAAATCAAAAATACGGGACGGAGCTGCAAAAGCAACAAGAAGTCCTGATGAGCATTTCCGACATCATCATGGAGGTCCTGGCGATGGAATCGACCTTGCTCCGAAGTCGCAAACTCGCGGCTTCTCAGCGGGACAAGAATGCCGCCGATGTGTGCGCCGTTTTCTTGCGCGAAGCGATGGATCGAATCGAGATCTGCTGCCGGAATGTTTTGGGTGCCTGCCTCGACGGCGATGCTTTGCGCCGGAACATGTCAGCTTTGCGTAGCTTTGCCAGTTACGATCCTGTAGATGCAATCGCGCGGCGGCGGAATATTGCCAGCCGCCTGCTTGCCAATGAGCGCTCTGTTTGGAACTGAGTTTTAGCGGTTCAATCGGCAGCAGGGGGCTCGCGCGCTGCAAGAAAACTATGAATCAAGCCAATTTGCGTAGTGCTAGCGTGGATGGCAGCCTTTCGGGAGCGTTCAAGATGAAAATCGTGCTAACACCAAAACTGTCGCCAGCAGTCGAAATGGGTGTCGCAATCGGTGCCGTTTTCGATGGCAAGAGGGAATTCCGTATTCAACGGTGGGTCTTTTATGTGGCGCCTGACAAAATGTGATTCTCCATTTATGCCGTAATCCGTCTGCTGCTTTCCTTCCCCGCAAGTGCTGTTGCAGCCGTTAGCACTTTCACTGGGACGTTGCCGGATGGAGCAACTTTTCTCATTGAGGTGCCCTCCCCGTGGAATGGGACCCTCCTGTTATACAGCCACGGCTCCGTAATCCCTGGTTCACCGAATCCCGCACATGATGTGGGCGATCCGGCTACGGGCGCTTTCCTGCTTAGCGACGGATTTGCCTTGGCTGGTTCTTCCTATGCCCATGCTGGCTGGGCGATTCAGGAGGAACTTGACGGTAACAAATTGCCGAGTCACGTTGCCGAAATTAGGTTGTGCGCTTCGCGATCGGGGCCGAAGAAACACTGACCTGTTCGTCACTCGCCGAACATCGCGCTCTCAACAACGCGCTCCATACTTTGCGGCTCCTTGAGGAAGCGGCTGCCAGAGAAAAACCCGTGGCCTAACCAGTTGGGCAATTGTGCAGTTTGAATTTACTTGGAAGTTGGTTTGCCGGTGGGATTGCCTTGTGACTGAAGACGACGTTCTTTCTCTTCGAGCAGCTCGTTGAGTTCGACAATAAGGGCGAGGAATTTCTTCGGGTCTTGCTCTGCGGCGACCTCTGCCGCTAATTTCATCAGTCGTTCTCGCTTTTCGCCTTGCAAATAGCGATTCTCCTCCCGCCCCACCCTCACTGGGGGAGAGACAGGATAGATACGGTATCATAAAGTGCACATATACAGTGTGTATGGTATCGAACTGTCATTCGACGCTGTGGGAACCTACGAACAGTTCTGGCGCAGTCCCTATGCTCAGGCGATTGGAAGATCGAATCCGGGAATTGTGTGCCATGGCCGTAACCGCCGAGGAGCCGGAGTTGGAAATAATCCTCTCCGGGCTCCAATCGGCCCTTCGCGAACACACTGAGCGGCTCAGAAGACTGGCAGCCGCCAAGCTCACCGCGTTGGACGAGGACGTACAGCCAGAGAGACGGGCGATCTAAACGCAGCCCTGTTTCCCCTATCAACCAAGTCAGATCGTTGGGCCCACGCGGCCTTCTTTGCGAAAAGGTTGGCTGCCCGGACGACTCTGAAGACGTCACCGCCCAGAAAAATCCATACCCCAATGTGACATCTGACCTTGCCTCCGACCCAAAACCAGTCGAGCTGGGGATACACGCAAGCGGACGCGCCGACCATGCTCTGACGCTTGTCATGAAACTTGGACGAAAGAAAGCCGACAGCTTGAGCCATCGGCAATCGTCATTTACTTTTTCAATGGCTTGCTATCTTAGCAACTCGCGCCCTAAGCCACCTCGCGGTCCCGAGGTTTGTCACTCTTCCCGTAATCAGCCTTGGCCTCGCCCGTCGAAGCAATATCCTGGGCACCAGTCCGCTCCAGAATTTCCTTCGCGCGCTTGGTCCAATCCGAATTGTCCGAGTGGACCGAAAGGAGAATGCCTTCTTCTCTCACGCGGCCTTCGTAGCGCTTCGCTTCATATTCAGGGATTCCCATGCCAATCAGGGCTCCCGTGATTCCGCCGACCGCGCCTCCAACGCCCGCGCCGGCCAAGGCGGCCATGATCGGTCCAGCGGCGATGAACGGCCCCAGTCCAGGAATGGCCAACGCGCCTATGCCCGCCAGCCAGCCCAGCCCGCCGCCGATCAGAGCTCCCGTGCCGGCGCCAGTGGTGGCGCCTTCCGGGGCCTTGGTCCCCTTCTGGTGAGCGAAATCTTTGGAGCCGACGTTTTCAGGGAAGAGCACGGAAATATCCGTGTTGCGAAATCCCGCTGCCCTCAGAGCGTCCACAGCACTCTCCCCCTGGCCGTAGCTTGAATAAATGCCAAACACTGCTGTATTTTTTCCTGCCATAGTAAATTCTCCTTAAAAAGTTTGGGGGTTGCCTGTTTAATCCTTCGACTTGACGTCCAATTGGTTGGTTACTTTGTCTTGGCCTGCAACTTCCGCGGCTTTCGCTTCGATAGCCTTCTTCTCTTCTTCTGAACGCACCGGCCCCTTCAGCGTAACCATTCCGTTCTGGGTGATGACCTTCACATTGTGCGCGTAGGTCGAGAGCGACTTGTCTTTCACGAATGCCTTACGAACCTGTGGGGTGATTTCGCGGTCCGAGCGGTTATCTTTCTGTCGATCCGCCGTAGGCTCATTAGCGTTCCGGTCCCGCTCATTCAGCTTCGTATTGTCGGGCGTATTGTCAGCGGGCGAAGCGCTTGTGCAGCAGGCTGCTGATCCGCCTGCGGTGCAGTTTGCTGATCTGCCGGCGGAGCAGTTTGTGGAGCTTGCTGATCCGTTTGTGGGGCAGATTGCGGCGGCGCCGACTGATCGGATGGTGGCTGCGCAACGGCTACTGCCAAGCCACCCAACAGAAGACCGGCAAAGAGTGCGGTGCGAATACGAGTGGGAAACACGAGTCTCATGAAATTGATCCTCCTTGCGGATTTGTGCGGCGCATTTGCATGGGCGACAAAAATAAATACTGTTAGGCTGAAAGACACACGTGAACCTCGCGCGCCAGCGAGCTGGCACATCTAGAAGGCCTCATCGCAGGTCAGGCAATCGAACCTTACACGCCTTTCGTTCCCGTCGCCCGGTTTGCTTCGGACGAGAAGCGAGTGCGTACTCGGTCACCGATGTCGTGGACCTTTTCCCCGATCGAGTTGCGGATATCCTCTCCGCTCGTTGGGGCAAGCAGCATCCCAGCACCGATTCCAACCCCGACTCCCGCGGCAAAGGTCATGATGTTACGCGTTGTGTGATCCTCATGGCCGTAAAGATCCCGCGCCCGATGGCGGAGGTCCGAGACTCGGTCGCTTACTTCGTCGACTCGATCTGCGACGCGGTCAGACTGGTCCAGCAAGTAGACCGCGGTCTTAAGTACCGACTTCAGAAACTTGTTCATCTTGTTCATAGTGTCTCTCCTTTAAATTCAGACGGGGCGGGAACGCCCCGTCCTGATGAAGTTGTTGCACCCAAAAAAAACAGCTTAGGATGCTTTGCGGTTTCCAGGCTGTCCCTTCTCGTTTTCCGTGTTCTGTCCACCCTGCTGGGACTGCCCGGGTTTCCGATCTTCCTGTTGCCCGTGCTGCTGCTTTTGCTGTTGCTGTTGTTGTCCAGACTGTTGCTTGGGGTTCTGCTTTTCGTCAGCCATGTTTACTCCTCCACAGGAATTTTTGTCGGTGCTGGGAATTAGTTGCAAAACCGTGCGCACAGGGACTACGCGAAAGAAAATTATTTTCCCTCGAATGTTCGATTTGAACGTTGAGGAATAATGAGTTACCCTCACCCCATCTCCATGATGACAACTAACCACACGAGTGTCGGGACCAAGGACAAATTTGTGCATGCGATGCGCCGGGAAATCTACGAGCAACCTCAGGCTATCGCCAAGACCGTTGAACGACACCTCAAAGACGACATTATTTTCCCCGGTGAGCTGCAGGCCATTGAGAGCGCGCTTCTGACTTTCGAGAAGCTCATCATAGCGGCGAGTGGATCGAGCCGTCACGCTGGCCTGGCTGGCGAGATCATGATCGAAGATCTGTCGGGCGTGGCTGTGGACGTGGAGTATGCCAGCGAATACTGTTACCGCTCGACACATGCGGCGATCGACCCCATTGTGATCGTCATCACCCAGTCGGGCGAGACCGCAGACACCATTGCCGCCCAGCGCGAGGCCTTGACCCGAGGGGTGAAGACGATCGGCATCTCCAATGTTGATGGCACGACCATTGTGCGCGAGGCGAGTGCCGCATTAATCACCGGCGCCGGCCGGGAACTGTCGGTGCCAGCAACCAAGAGCTTCACAACGCAACTGACAGTGCTGTACCTGATGGCGCTCTTCCTGGCTCGAAAGCGGGGTCGGATGACCTCGGAGGTAACCCGATCCTACCTGCAGCGTCTGATGAAGCTTCCACACTCCATCGAGAAGCAGCTTCCGGCATGGGACAAGCAGGCGGAGGAATACGCCGAGAAACACTTCCAGTCGGAGAAGTTTTTGTACCTGGGCCGGGGCGTACATTACGCGATTGCGCGGGAAGGAGCGCTCAAACTGAAAGAAATTTCCTACGCGCATGCTGAAGGGTATCCGGTGGGAGAACTCAAACACGGACCAAACGCGCTAGTGGATGAAAACCTGCCAGTGGTCGTGCTGGCTACTTGCGACCGCAACGATCCGGACTCGGTGCTGCGTTACCGGCGGACGCTGGAGGTGATGAAGGAAGTGAAATCACGCCGCGGACTTCTGGTCACAGTGGCGACCGAGGGCGATGAGCAAGTGAGGGAGATCGCGGACCAGGTATTTTTTGTTCCGCCCGCGCCCGAGTTGCTGCTGCCGATCATCGAGGTGATTCCACTGCAGCTTTTCGCTTATCACGTAGCGGTCTTGAAGGGATACGACGTAGACCATCCGCGCAACCTGGTAAAGGCCGTCGTCGTAGAGTAGGCCAGCGGGCAAGATTCCCTGCTGCACAACTGATCAGGCTTTTCGCTGGCGCACAGCAGCCCGTAACTCAGTAACAATTTCCTGCGACGCTCTGATGGCTGCGGCATGTTGGTTCACACTAAAGGAAATCGCTCCCACGCGAGCGTGCCCACCTCCGCCGTAGCGCTCACAAATCTTGGCCAGATTCACCACTGGCTCCTCGGGCGCCCAGGGATTGGATCCCACCGAGACTTTCACGCGAAAGCTACTCTTGCTGAGGCCCACGCTGTAAATGGATTCGGGATGAAGATAATACGGAACGAACTTGTTGTAGCCCTCGAGATCGTAGTCGGTGATGTCGAAGAAAATAGTCCCATCCTTGCACTCGGAGCGTTGCTTCAAAATGTCGATCGACACTTCGTGACGTTTGAGCAAGGGACCAAGAAGCGGAGCGACAAACGGTGCTTCCAAAATCTGCTCGAGCGGCTTGACCGCAAGCAAGGGAATCAGGTTGGGTACGAACCGTTGATCTGGCGCGGACTCGATCACCATGGTCAGCTTCATGGCAGGCGCCTGCATTTCGACCGCGGTTTTCGCGTCGGGATACAGCGCTCCGTCGATGACATCGGTCCAATGGATGAGATCGGCGAGCGGCTCGGGATCAAACCCGAACCGTTGCTGTGCGATCATGGCGATGAAGCTCGTGCAGGACTTGAACGCCGGATCATAGAATTTGCGGTTGCTTTGTTCCTGCTCGAAGTGCGCGGCGTCGGCCGGCGACAGAAACGCGCTCTCGTGATGATCGAACCACCAAGTAATTTTGGGAGAACTGGAATACTTGAAATCAACAATGGCATTCTCGTCGCCATCGAACTCAGCCTCGTCGAATAGTGCGCCCGCGCGGTGCAGCAGTCCGGAGAAGACGAAGTCGGCATCGCCAGCGATGCGTTCCCGGTAAAAACGGGCAAACAGCGCCGCGGAAGAGGCTCCATCGA
>WNGK01006238.1_pt1 | contig 16669 bp, 17 predicted proteins | sample 5400601 | NCBI WGS metagenome assembly WNGK01 (sample SAMN13153376, study PRJNA577476) | soil metagenome | isolation source: 60 cm soil or saprolite under Garry oak tree replicate 1 | place: USA:California | collected 2016-06-15
AGACGTTATGAGTATTCAGCGCGAGGAAGAACAAAGCCGAGCGACACAAAGCGATGATGTCAATATTATCCTGCCCCTTGCTACTATCGATCGCACCCTGCTCCCTATAGTCGGTGGCAAAGGGGCCAATTTGGGCGAGCTGACAGGTGGGGGATTGCCTGTGCCGCCCGGGTTCTGCATTACGACTGCGGCCTACAAGCTGGTTGCGTCGGAGGCTGGCCTTGATGTGATGCTGGATGAAAAGGCCGGGTCGCCTGCTGATGACGCATCGCTGGCGGAAGCTGCTCGTACCTGTCTCTTAGCAGCCGCCATGCCTGCTAACGTGGCTTCGGCCATCGGTGGGGCATATCGCGTTTTGGGCTCTGGAGAACCTATCCCAGTGGCTGTGCGATCTTCGGCCACAGCCGAGGATCTGCCCTTTGCGAGCTTTGCAGGGCAGCAGGATACGTATCTCAATGTTGTGGGTATCGAGGCGGTGCTGGAGGCGGTGCGGAACTGCTGGGCCTCACTGTGGACCGACCGCGCCGTGAGCTATCGTGCAAGACTTGGTATCGATCAGCGTAGTGTGCAGCTTGCGGTCGTGGTGCAGCGCCAGATTGAAGCGGAGGTGGCGGGCGTGCTGTTCACGGCTAACCCACTAACGGGCAAGCGTCGTCAAGCTGTCATTGATGCCAATCCAGGGCTAGGAGAAGCAGTTGTTTCTGGCGCGACAAATCCAGATCATTTCGTTGTGAATACTGGCAGCGGCGAGATCGTCGAGTGCCAACCTGGTGACAAACGTGTTGTGATCCAGGCGACTGCCGGTGGAGGCACTCAGAGGATCGAAACCAGCGATGGCAGCAACGAGGCATGTCTTTCGGATGAGCAGATACGGGCCCTTGCTGAACTGGGGGCGCGGGTTGAGGCGCATTATCGAGCACCGCAAGATATCGAGTGGGCTATTGATGCATCGGGGCAGCTCTGGCTCTTGCAGGCGCGTCCGATCACGACGCTGTATCCATTGCCCACCAATGCACCTGATACCGATGATGTGCTGCGCGTCTACTTTTCGCTCAACGTCTTTCAAGGCGTCTATCGGCCGTTCACGCCTATGGGGATCTCCGCGGTCCGGCTCGTAGGTGGCGCGTTCGCCACAAATTTTGGCCTGCCACCCCGCGACCTCTTGAGCGGCCCGCCTATCATGGTTGATGCTGGATTTCGCATCTTCCTTGATGTCACTATTCCCCTGCGTACATCCTTCGGGCGAACGCTTTTGATCCAGGGTGCGCGGGTCGGAGAGGCGCGCTCGGCAGGACTCTTTGAGCAGCTCACCAACGATCCGAGGCTCTCCGTCATCTATACCTCGCGCTGGCCTTTTGTGCGCGCCCTGCTCTCGTTTGCGGAGAAGACCCGCGCTCCGCTCAATCTCCTCGAGGCGCTCACCAGGCCGAAAGCCGCGGTAGCACGAGTGGAGCAGGTGAGAAAGCAGGTGCAGGAACTTGGTACAGACTTTGCAAAGGATAGTGCGGGTGACCGCCTGAAAACGATGGAGCAATTCTTTGCCGGCAAGATGAGCTCTGTGATTGGGGCTGTTGTTCCTCTCCTACTAGGAGGTATAGGCTCCTACGCTCTGGCAGGCAGGCTGCTAAAAGATCTGGCGACCCCTGATGAAATGCAGATCGTGCTGCGAGCGCTGCCGCACAATCCGACGACGGAGATGGATCTGGAACTCTGGGCGCTGGCCCAGCGGATGCAGGCCGATCCGCAGGTGGCACAACGCCTGCGAGAAATGCCACCCGAGCAACTGGCACAAGTATACCATGCAGGCACATTGCCCTCAGCGCTCCAGCGAGAACTGGAGGGATTTCTGCACGTCTACGGGCATCGGGGAGTTGCCGAGATAGATCTTGGATTGCCGCGCTGGTCCGAAGATCCCACCCATATCCTTGGAGTGCTCGCCAACTACCTGCAACTCAAAAATCCAGACCTGGCGCCAGATGTGCAGTTCCGGCGAGGGGCGCAGGAGGCCGAAGCCATGGTCGCTGAACTGATCCGTAGAGCACGCCGCAAGGGATGGCTGCGCGGCCAGCTTGTGCGCTTCTTTCTGAAGCGGGTCCGCATCCTGGCGGGCCTGCGCGAGATGCCGAAGTTCTGCCTGGTGCTGATCCTGGCACAGATGCGCGAGACGCTCTGGTCAGTTGGCAAAGAACTGGCGGAAGCCGGGCAATTGGAGACTGCCGAAGACATCTTCTTTATTACATTGCAAGAGGCGCACACAGCCCTGGCGGGAGAGGATATGCGTCAGGTTGTACGCGAGCGGCGTGCTGGCTATGATTTTGAAATGCGGCGGAGACAGGTGCCACGAGTGCTGCTCTCGGATGGCACCGAGCCGACCCCTGCCTCATCTGATGCTTCTGCCGCTGAGTCTCAAAATATGCTCCGAGGAGCGCCCGCCTCACCAGGGAGAATTACAGCACAGGCGCGTGTCATCCTTGATCCAACAGGGGCACGATTGGAGCCGGGCGAAATCCTGGTTGCACCTTCGACCGATCCTGGCTGGACCCCCCTCTTCCTCACCTCCGCTGGCCTCGTCATGGAAATGGGCGGCATGATGTCCCATGGAGCCGTCGTCGCCCGCGAGTACGGCATCCCGGCAGTTGTAGGTGTAGCCGATGCTATAGCGCACATCACAACAGGCCAACGCATTACCGTCGATGGTTCTGCCGGAACCATCACCCTCGAGGAACACGCCAGCGTCTGAGCTAGAGGATAGCGGAGGGAAGGTTTACTGATAGCGGTGATGTGTCGAATAAGGTGAAAGAGGTGCCAGGTTTGTTGAGGGTTGGCCGGAGTATAAGGACCATCGATGGTCCTCATACTCCGGCCAATTATACGATAGTCATGGTTTGCTTGCGCGACCTATGGTAATTTGGTATGTTTGCCATATGCATATATTTACAAATCTCGATACTGGTACAGATCATAATGCTTGTAGGGGATTTTCCCTGCCGGTAAGGTAGGAAGAGCGCTTATCGCCCTCTGGATACAACCCTTTATCCAGAAGAAACCAGAGGAGCAAAGACAGATATGGCAACATGCCCAAGAAAATCATCTGCAAGGCTGGGCGTCGCAGCAAGAGAAACGCGTTGCTGACCTGGAAGCGAGGCTGACAATACAGTTCCAGCAGTTACAGCAAGCCTGGAAACAATGGGTGACCCAGGATACGATACAGGCGACAGCTCTATCACAGGAATACCAGGCAGCAATAACGCAACTGAAAGTTGACCACGAACTCTTACGCGTCATGCGAGTTGAAGAGATTCCTTTGACTACGAACTCCAATGGTCAGCAACAGCCAACATTCTCCAATTGGCGACCAGTGATGTTGCAAGGGGCTGAGCTGAGCAGACGCGACCTGTCACACCGCTATCTTGGACACGCCAACTTGAGTGAAGCTCGACTAAGCGGCGCAACCTTCTTTATGGCGAACCTCTCTGGCGCTAACCTCGCGAAAGCTAATCTAGCCAGCGCCGACCTTTCAGGCGTTGATCTCTCGGGCGCCGACCTACGTGACGCCATTTTGACTGATACGAACCTGCTAGTGGCTGACCTGCACAATGCCAATCTGACCGGAGCTAATCTGCTTGGAGCCAGGGGTATTACACCAGAGCAAATACACTCTGCTATCTACGATACTACGACACTTTTTGATGCTGACTTCGATCTCACTCCAACCTCACATCGCATAACTAACGCCGGTAAGAGCACTGCCGCCGATACGACCCTGTCACGTGTAGAGGCGGTTCGCCCAGGCCAGTCATCGTCAATGGCCACTTCCGCGCCTGTAGAGGGGCCCTCCCCGAAGCTAGAAACACCTGCTCCCGAGGTTGAAGCAACGACTGATACTTCTACGCCCGCTCCAAAACAAGAGCCTCAAGCACTCACTGTCGCATCAACTCTCGCTACTTCTACTGAGACCCAGGGAACGCCGACTCCCATGGTTGATGGAGCAGCGCCCATTACTTCATCCAAGCCTGAGGAAACGCCTGCGCCTACAGTTGAAGCAGCGCCCGTGACTTCACCTGAACCTGAGGAATTGCCCAAGGAATCTGATCTCTCTGCCGAGCCAGCACTTACCGAGCCGGAGCCCGAAGCACCCGCTACTCCGCGCGAACCAGTAACAGCCGCAGCTACACCCGAGGTTGTTGATGCCACTCCAGAGGTAGTGGTTACTCCATCCGAGCCCATTGAATCATCAGAGCCGCCCGATCTTTCTGTTCCACAAGCGGCTACTGATACCTCGCCTGAAGGGCCACGGGAGGCTATTGCAGCTCCGGAAACAGACGATGCACCCACCGTACAAGAAGATATGGACATGCTCCCCTTGTCGTTCTTGCCAGATATGACATCCTTTATTCAGCACCTGGAGGAGCCGACTCCTTTGTCCCCATCAAGTGATAGCCTGCTGGACCCAGCAGTAGCAGACCTTCTAGCGGATAAACAAAAAAATACACATACCGGAGAATTTAATACAGCCACCCCCAATCGAAAAAATAGCGGCAAACGAGCAGCAAAGGAAGATTAACCCGGCTGGGACATATGTGAAGTAATATGCTCTATATTTTTTGTGCTATACTACCTGCGACGGGCAAGGACGGGGCGACGAGAAACGCTTAAAGGGAGCATGTTATGACAGATGAACAGCATTTGCCATTAGCGGGTAAGGTCGCAATAGTAACGGGCAGCGGCAAGGGTATTGGTCGTGCCACCGCGCTGCGGCTTGCACGCGCCGGAGCCGCTATAGTCATTAACTATCGCAGCAATGCCAGCGCGGCTGCGGAGACACGGGCTTCTATCGAGGAGCTGGGCCGGCGCTGTATAGAGGTTCAAGCCGATGTCAGCCAGGAAGAAGAGGTCACCCGGCTTTTCACAGAGGCGAACCAGGCGCTAGGTCCTGTAACTATCCTGGTGAATAACGCGGGAACAACACGTGATAAACTCATCTTACAGATGTCGCTCGCCGACTTCGAGTATGTAATGGATAGCAACCTGCGTTCGGCTTTTCTTTGCACCAGGGCCGCGCTGCGTACTATGATGCGAGCACGCTGGGGACGCATCGTCAATGTCGCCTCAGTGGCAGGCATTCTAGGACCTGCGGGCCAGGCAAACTATGGCGCATCAAAGGCTGCCATTATTGCTCTGACGTTGAGCACTGCACGTGAGATGGCAAGCCGTAGTATTACGGCTAATGCCGTTGCACCGGGCTTCATTCCGACAGAACTCACCGCCACTCTCACAGAGCAGCAACGCAAATTCCTGCTTGATAACACGCCGATGGGACGTTTTGGCAGCACTGAGGAAGTTGCGGCGGCAATTGGCTTCCTGTGTTCGCCGGAGGCGGGCTATATTACGGGCCAGATCCTCTGTGTTGACGGCGGAACGGCTATGCATGCATAGCCCATGAAACAATTTGGGTATGTGTTTTCTCTAAACCGTTAACAAAATTCAACGAGGAAGGAGACCATACCCATGGGCATGACCGAAACAGACGAAACTAACCAATTTACTTTCGAGGCATTCGCGACTCATACATTCTATACCGAGATCAATCGTTCGCTGGTTCGACAAGCGCTCGCCTCTCTCGCAGCACATCCCGTCAATGCCACACTGACTATCGTGGATATGGCCTGTGGTACCGGAGCTGTCACGCGACTGATAGCAGAGGAGACCACCCGCCAGGGGCGCCAGGCGTATATCATCGGCGTTGATCCTTCTGCAGAGGCCCTACGGCTCGCGCAGAAGAGCATGCAAGAGGTACGGGCAGCAGGAACGGGAGTAAAAGCCGAATTTATCCAGGGCGAGGCGTCTGATCTACCCAATATTGTGCATGATGCCGATGCAGCCTTCTTCTGCAACGCTATCCATCTTGTTCCTGACAAGCTTGCAGCATTCCAGCAAGTCGCCACTATTCTTGCTCCCGGGGGCATATTTGCCTGCAATAGCGCCTTCTACAACGGCACCTATGTTCCTGGTACCGAGCGCTTCTACCACCTGTGGACACGCCGTGCTGTAGGCTGGCTGCGCAAGGAACACCCAGAGATACGCTTATCACGTGACGCGAAAGCAACGGCGATGCAGTGGCTCAATCCAACGGAATACATTGATTTACTCAAACAGAGTGGATTCAGCCACGTAGATACTACCCAGGAAAACGTCCCCGTTTCTCTTGAAGCCTGGAAAGACCTCGGCCATTACTGGCTCTTCATTGAAGGGGCGCTTCCAGGAGCGCCGCTGGCATTAGGCGCGGCTGCTCTTGGCACAGCTGTTTATCAAGCGGGAGAAGAGCTTGGATTAACCGAGGTGCCGCGAACATGGCTACAGATTGCTGCCAGCAAAGCGCGATAATATAACAGTCGTGTGATATAATTGGTGTCTGTGGAGGGGGTTTACCCTGTGAGGAATGCCCTACGGCAGGACAGGAGAGTATTGCATGCAATGGGCAGTGGCAATTGCCTCTTTTCTGGCCTCTGCGGTTGAATTTGTAGAGGCTTTTACTATTGTACTTGTCGTCGGAGTAACAATCAACTGGCGCAGTTCGCTCGTGGGAGCGCTTGCGGCGGCTGCTACACTTGCGGTCATTGTTGGTACGCTCGGTGTCGCACTTGTTCAATATGTACCAATCGGCATTTTACGCCTGGTCGTGGGTATTATCCTGATTCTCTTCGGCCTGAAGTGGCTTAAAAAGGCCATCCTGCGCTATAGTGGGCTTAAAGCTCTCCATGATGAGGAGGCTATCTTCGAGGAGACCATGGCAGAACTGCGAGCGCGCGGGGAAACCATCACACCACGCCTGGAACCATTTGGCGTGGCGTTGTCCTACAAAGCAGTATTGCTCGAAGGGCTCGAGGTCGCCTTCATCGTCATTACCTTTGGCAGCAGTATATCAAAGACTGCCACGGCGAGCGGCATCGGCTCGGCGGCAATTGGCGCCACTATTGCAGGCCTGCTGGTCATTCTTGTAGGGGCGCTGGTGCGTGCACCTCTCAAACAAGTGCCGGAGAATACGCTCAAGTTCATTGTCGGCATTATGCTCACATCGTTCGGCACATTCTGGGCAGGCGAGGGTTTTCTCATCAACTGGGCAGATGTGTTTATTCTCATCCTGGTAGCCCTTTACCTGGCAGCATCTTTCATACTCATTACAGCGCTCAAACAGACGAAGCAACGGCAATTAGTGACGTCCAGTGCAGGTAACGCCTCCTTTGTTGAGCACGAACAAGAGGAGGTTCGCCCATGAAGGCGGTCAAGGCTATCTACAATTTTATCGTGGGCGACATGATTATTCTCACCGGTATTAGCATCACTGTGGTTGTGCTGGCACTAATTAACTTCGTCAACGCGCTGGCACCGCTCAGTGGAGCCTCTGCATACATCCTGATTATTGCTGTGCTGGTCGTGCTCACTGCTACGCTCACGCACGAAGCCCGTGGGCAGCGATAACTAAAGAGGCGTAAGAAAGACTACAAGGTACGCATCTCAGATACTCCATGAGGAAACTCAGGGGCTTGTTGCTAGCCTCCACCGCACCAGCCTCAGGGAACTGTTGTACCACAAGGAGCATGAAATGTCAAGTCGTTTGGCTTGGGAAGGCAACAGAAACAGAAAGGAGCGGCGCTTCCTCCCCACGCGTCAACGCAGGGGCCTCTGCGCCGGAGTATGGTGAAGAAAGAGCCACAGACATGGCGCGAACTCCTGGGGTGGATCATGAGCGATCCGGAAGAAAAACAACGCATCGTTGAAGAGCTGGGTATGCGTACGATCAGTGTGAGCCGCTGGGTCACAGGTGAAGCAGATCCGCTCCCACGGAATCTTCGCCGCCTGCTTGATGCTCTACCCCAGCATCGCGAGATACTCTACGACTTGATCAGCGAGGAATATCCAAATTTCTCGGATCCAGAGACAGATAGTTCTTCGAAAGAGATTCCTGCCGAGTTCTATGCCCGTGTACTTACCTCTCTCGCATCCAATGCTCCGACTCTGCGGTTCTGGTCGATCGGGAATCTTATCTTGCAGCAAGCGCTAGGGCAACTTGACCCGGATCGCCTTGGTATGGCAGTTACCGTTGCGCGCTGTATGCCTCCATCTTATGGTCAAAAGGTTCGCAGCCTGCGTGAGAGTATAGGGATGGGTACGTCTCCCTGGGCCGGTGACCTGGAACAGAAAGCTATGTTTCTTGGAGCAGAGTCCCTGGCCGGGTATGTTGCCACATCATGCAGGCCCGCTGTCAACCAGAATATCAGAGATGAGCCAAGCCTACTCCCTACGCACCAGGTAGAAGGAGAGATCAGCGCTGCAATCTATCCTATTTTATATGCAGGGCGCTCGGCGGGCTGCCTACTGGTCTCCAGCACACAGCCCAACCATTTTCTTTTACAGGCCAGGCTCACATTGATCCAGCAGTATGCCGACCTGATCGCCCTGGCATTCGAGCCTGAAGAGTTCTACGAGCCGCAGGACATCCAGCTACGTGTCATGCCTTCTCACAGCCGGCAAAAACTCTATTTTGCCGACTTCCGGCAGCGCGTGGCCAACACGATGCAGGAAAGCACCGACACAGATCGACCCCTCAACAATATTGAGGCGGAGCAGCTTGTGTGGCAACAATTAGAAGAGGAGCTGATAGAGCTTTCGGCGGCCCTCCCCGTGGGCGAATGCTAAGCACCAGAATTATGCTTGATGATTTCGACCAGTCACCTGGTCAACACTGGACACAAACATGTATCGGTGGGGCCACGTTGCGTACCGCTGCTTCAGTACTGCACATGGCATTTGAATCCGCAGAGCAGGGAGAGTATACAGACACGCAAATCGATGATTGCAGCGGTAGGGTGCGGTCAGATTTTCCCTGGAGACCGCCACTGCGTATGGAGGTACGGGCTCGCTCATCGCTGCCGGCGGCGACTCTAAACAGCACCAGCGAGAGCAGCGGTATCCTGCGTGGCACAGCGGGCTTCGGCCTGTGGAACTATCCTTTTTCGATCCGTGGCGATATCCTCATGCTGCCGGAGGCGATCTGGTTTTTTTACGCAGCTCCTCCATCCAACATGGCGCTGGTTCCCGGGGTTCCGGGCTGGGGCTGGAAGGCGCAGGTCGTTCATAGTATGCGCCCAGGTGCGCTAGCGGCTGTTGGGCCTATGGCCCTGGCCGGCACCTGGGCATTGCTAACGGGCGAAACGCGACCTGCTGCGCGCTGGCTGCAACGACTGAGCGGGGCGCAAGAGGCACTGTTACAGGTCGATATGACCGCGTGGCACACGTATACGCTGGAATGGAAGCAGAGCGAGGCCCGCTTCTGGGTCGATGGTCAACTGGCACTACGTGCACTCCAACCACCAATCCGTCCCCTGGGCTTCGTTGCCTGGCTTGATAATCAATATGCAGTCGCTACCCCACGCGGAATCCTGCGCTTTGGTACGATCGCCAGCGGACCACAATGGTTCGAGTTAGACAGCGTGAGGATCGAGCGACTGTAAGCCGGAATTTTCTACTTTTCGGCCAGCGTTAGCACCTCATCGACGATGCCGTATTCCACTGCCTCCCGGGCGCTCATGAAGAAATCGCGTTCGGTATCGTGCCGGATGCGTTCGAGAGGCTGCCCAGTATGGTGCTGGATGATCTCGTTGAGCACATCACGGGTATGCAGGAGTTCACGTGCATGGATATCGATGTCGGTAACCTGCCCACCAATACCACTTTGAATCCATGGCTGGTGAATGTGAATGCGAGCATGTGGCAAGGCGCGTCGCCGTCCATGGTCACCGGCCATCAGCAGGATGGTGCCGAAGCTGGCAGCGTATCCTACACAGGTCGTGGCTATAGGACAGGATAGGTGACGCATGGTATCGTAGATCGCCAGGCCAGCGGCGACCGAGCCTCCCGGCGAGCTGATATACATGTTGACCTCACGTTCGCTATTCTCAGAGGCCAGGAACAGCAACTGGGCTACAATTAGCCCGGCCATGCCTTCCTCGATCTGGCTGTTGATCATGATGATACGCTCGCGCAGCAGGCGTGAAAAAATGTCATAGGCGCGTTCACCGCGCCCGGTGGTTTCAATAACGGTTGGCACAACCAAACTCGATGACATAGTTTTTTCCCTTTCAAAGCTATCCAGGGCGACCGCAAGGGCACCCTGTCTGGGGGACAGGTGCGCCCCTACATTTTCTGGCGCACGAAGTAATAATGGATCAACGAGCTCCTTCCGGTGGCGCCCTGGTCCACGATTCCTACGAGCAGCCAGCCTTCGCGGCCTAGCTCGCTTAACCTGGCAGCATCAGGTAAGGCCTCTTCGCGCGTATCAATAGTCAGAACGTGGTACTCCCAGCTCGCGGGTTCCACGCGCACATTCTCGTATACCATGGGTATAGGCAATGAGAACCTGGTATTTGGCTGCTCGGACATAAGGTTGTGTGTATGACGAGACGAAGCAACGAACATATTTCCTCCTTGGTTTTAAGGCACTAAACTGCTTTCTCCTCTTGAATATAACATGCTGATAGCCTATAATAGCAAGTATTAAAACATGCTAATAGCATATTTACTATATAGCTATGCCATAAGCATAGGAAGGAATAGCGGATATGACGGATTTGCAGGAAATCCTGGGCAGGGTCATCAGGAGAGAACGCCAGGGACGCGATATGACGATAAAGGAGTTGGGTGATAAGGCGGGCCTCTCCGAAATTTATGTCGGGGAGATCGAACGCGGGCAGAAATATCCTTCCGCGAAAGTACTGGAGAGCCTGGCAAATGCGCTGGAGCTGGATGTAGCCGACCTGTTGGAGTTTATGGCGGAGGAGATTCGCAGGGAGCGCGAGCCGCAGATGACGCAGGCTATCGGATTCATTACCGCAACTACTCCCGGTCAACCCAACCGCCTGGCGGTGAAGAAAATCGTCAATATGCTCGATGAAGGTGACGTGGAGAGTGTGGCCAACTTCAGTGCCTTTCTGCTATCCAGGCACATAGGGCCACACTAACTACGATCATCCCCCTACACGTTCTCGACGCGGTGAAATTCCTCCGCGTAGGCTACGCCATGCCTGGCACCCTGTTCGGAACTAATCTTGCGCACCCGCTCTTCCATCTCAGGGAAACTGCTGATCTGGCTGGCATGGGTACGCAGGGCAGCCAGTTTCTGCTCAATCGTCGATGAAATATCGACCGCATAGTTCAAGACGGGGGCTCCCATAATGTAGATTTCGGATACTTTGTGGGGCAGCAAACCTTCTTCCATGAGTTCGGGAAAGGCCCAGGGATTTTGTGACGCGGGATATATGGCCTCTATAGTTGCTTCACCAGCAGCAAGGTGATCTGGATGATAACGCCGGATCATGAGATTGGGGGTCCAGGTACGCTCTGGGGATTGGCAAATAACCCGCGCGGGACGATAACGACGCAAGACACGTACCAGGTCGCGCCGCAACTCTATTGTAGGCTGGAGCTGGCCGTCGGGGTAATCGAGGAAAACAACATCCTTGATGCCAAGGACTTCGCCCGCTGCCCGCTGCTCATGCTGGCGAGTTTTTATCATCTCCCGTTGTGCTTTTATTCCGACATCGGTGGCTTCATCGGGACCACCACCAGCGCCATCGGTGCACAGCACGTAGTACACATCCCAGCCTTCGCGCGCCCACAAGGCAACGGTGCCAGCACAGCCAAACTCGGCATCATCTGGATGGGCGACGATCACCAGCGCGACTTTATTTTGCTCCTGCTCGCTCACTGATTTTTCTTTCCTTTTCTAATGTCGTATGACTTTACCAATCCCCCACAGGGCTATTTCTCAAGCAGTACGATGAGAAGCCCACCAAGCAGACCAAGATTCTTGAAGAACTGTACCTGCTGGTTATTGCGGGTGTTAGTGTCGGTTTCACTCCAGAAGGGGTGTCCAACAATGGTGGTGGGCACCAGACAGCCTATAAGGATGGCGGCAGCCAGCTTAGGCGCCAGGTCAAGGGCGAGCATGGCACCGCCAATGGTCATCGCCATGCCGTTCACCTCTACGGCAAGTTTTGGTTCCGGTATACCGGCCTTCGCCACTGGATTGACACGATACCCTGGATTCAGGAACGCTTTGAACCCGCCCGTGATAAAAATACCTGATAGAAACAGGTGACCCAGTCTTCTGATCATCGCAACAACTTCCTCCTTATGATCACTTGGGAATAATGAAAAAGCCGGCATATGGTACTGCTTCCTTAGTTTTCATGTTGCAGCGGCGCAACATGAAAGAAAAAAGGACTGTGCGAGGACACCTCGCGCTCCGGCAGGGGGCGCTGCCCCTGCACCCCGTGAGAAACTAGCAAAGTAGTAATAGGGTATGGGAGCATACAAGAGTATGCCCTACTTTGGAACACGCCGCTATTTCATATTATCGTTTCAGGAGGATAGTATGCAAGAGGAAGATTTGATACTCATGTGATGATTTCGACAGTATCGCCATCCTGAACGTGGTGTTCGCGTCCAACCTGTTGACCTTCAAAGCGTGCTGAAGGACCCCAGAGGTGCGCACCACGACAGGCCGCACCCATCTCTTTGTGTACTGCCATAGCAACATCGATGATGGTGGTGGCCCTGCTGGCTTTTGGGGCTGCTTTTCATCCAGGCCCACTTTTCAATTACCTTCCTCTAGTCAACAATCCGCTGGGCATCGAAGCCCTCGGCGGCCTCCCCACGACCATTGGAGGCCTCCTGTTTGTACTCCTGCTCATCACCATGCTGGTTTCCGTGACCTCTTTACTCTTGAGATGGCGTCGTGCAAGAGGGGAAGAACGCCTGCAGATCAAGTGGTTCGTCTTCATTGGCGCGATACTGGCGGGGCTGTTTGTGCTCCAGGGACTCGTCCGTCATATGTTGCACATTTCAAGCCCCGCTTTCGAGGTGTTATGGCCTATCGCCTCGTACATCGCGTTCACCGCTATCGTCATCGGCGTGTATGTCCTGGTTGTCGTATCCTTCGGTGTCGTGTTCCAGGCAAGCGGCAACTTCCTCGTCTCCTTGCTGGCAACGGGTCTGGTCGCCGTGCTTTTTCAGCCGTTACGCGACCGCTTGCAACGGGCCGTCAACCACTTGATGTACGGTGAACGCGACGATCCGCACTCGGTGTTCGTGCGCCTGGGAAGGCGTCTGGAAGCGACGCTCTCTCCTGATGCCGTGTTGCCAGTCATCGTGGAGACCGTTGCCCAGGCGCTCAAACTCCCCTATGTGGCGATTAGCTTAAAGCGGGATGAACAGTTCACCATCCCCGCGTCCTATGGGGTCTGTAGGGAGAACGAGACCCTCCTGCGCTTGCCGCTCATCTCTCAAAGCGAGCACATGGGTGAACTGCTGCTCGCTCCACGCGGGCTGAGCGCACCGTTCACCCCTGCCGATCGCGTGTTGCTCCAAGACCTGACGCGTCACATTGGGGTCGCTCTCCACGCGGTGCGACTCACCACCGACCTGCAGCGCCTGGCGGGCGAACTACAACACTCGCGCACGCAACTCGTCACAACGCGAGAAGAGGAGCGCCGCCGCCTGCGTCGCGACTTGCACGATGGCCTGGGGTCGGCCTTGACCAGTGTCACCTTTCAACTCGACGCTGCTAACAACTTGCTGGACCGCGACCCTGCTGCCGTCAAGATGCTGTTGAAGGATTTAAAGGCGCAGACTCAGGCATCCATTGCCGACATCCGGCGGCTGGTCTACAACCTACGTCCCCCCATCCTCGATGAGTGGGGACTGGTGGCGGCACTGCGCGAGCAGGTGGCGCAGTATCAATTGAACAACGTGCGGGTGATCGTTGACGCACCGGAGTCGTTGCCACCGCTTCCTGCCGCGGTCGAGGTTGCGGCATATCGCATTGCCCTGGAAGCGCTGGCAAACGTCATCCGGCACGCTCAAGCTACGAGATGTACGATTTGCCTTGCCGTGTGTGATGATGCGCTGGCGGTGGAAGTTCAGGATAATGGGAAAGGGTTGCCATCAGATTATCACGCTGGGGTTGGCATCAGCGCAATGCGCGAACGCGCTGCCGAACTGGGGGGATCGTGCGTGATAGAAGACGTCGCGACTGGCGGAACACGGGTGTATGCCCGGTTGCCTTTATTGAAAGAGTGAGGAACTTATGCCGAGTGAGCCCCTGCGCATTCTGCTGGTCGATGATCACCCGCTCGTCCGCAACGGTTTGCGAGCGCTGGTCGCCTCTGTAGCGGATATGACTGTGGTGAGCGAGGCCAGCAACGGCGAGGAAGCGATCACACAGGCTGCCGAACTGCAACCGGACTTCATCCTGATGGATCTGCACATGTCAGGACTCAATGGTATTGAGGCAACGCGCCGCATCGTGCAGGCCCATCCACACATCGGCATTCTGGTACTCTCCACCCATCAAAACGGGCAGGACAAGGGCGATGACGTGCAGGCCCATCCACACATCGGCATTCTGGTACTCACCATGCTCGAAGATGACGCCTCGGTATTTGCAGCCATGCGGGCAGGCGCGCGGGGCTACCTGCTCAAGGGAGCTGATCAAGCAGATGTGCTGCGGGCCATCGGCGTCGCAGCCCACGGTGAGGCGATCTTCAGCCCACCCATTGCCCGGCGGCTGATGCAGTATTTCGCCAATATGCAGCCCATCTTGCCGTCGAGCGCCTTCCCGGACCTGACGGAGCGCGAGCGGGAAATCCTCGGATTGATCGCGTTGGGAGAAAGCAATGCAGAGATTGCCGTGGAATTGGTACTCAGCCCGAAGACCGTCAGCAACCACGTGTCCAATATCTTCAGCAAGCTACAGGTCGTTGACCGTGCCCAGGCTGTGCTCCGCGCTAAGCAAGCCGGGCTGGGATAAGGGCCGATGCTATCTTGCAACCAATCAGATGACCTGTGAAAACACGGCGGTCAATTACCACCAGCGGCGGCGCGGGCGCCGGGCATAGGTTCCACGGCGGTAGTAATAGCGTGAAGCATAGGGGCGATAGTAGCGATGGTAGGCGAAGCCGCTCCAGATGGCAACGAGAATGGCCGCCGCGATGATAGAACTGATCAACGGGACGCCGCCAAGGATTGGCTCACCTGCAATATGGAAGTGCAGGATGCCCACGACCAGAAAAATTGCCAGCAAGCCTAAAATGATAGCGCCGATGAAGCCGTCCGGTGCACGCCTGCGGGCCAGCAATTCGCCGACGAAGCCGACAAGCGCAGCAATAAGGACCCAGATGATCAATTGAGTTAATGTGATGCTCACAGTTTCATGTCCTCCTCTGGAGATCTATTTGAGTGCGATTCATTCACCTCGAACCTCGAGTATTATCAAGCTACTAATGACACGGGGGACTGGCACTTTTGTATTCAAAAGGCCAGCATTACCGGACTCTATGTGCTTGAGCAGGATGCTCTTGCTGTTTCTGAGCGCGACGGCGAGCCAGGTATCCGGTCGTCCAGCGATAGAGGGCAATGAGCAGGTAGAGCAAGAGTGCGCCGGAGAGGTAGCCCGCAAGGGCATCGGTGATCCAGTGCGAGCCGGCCAGCACACGGGCATAGCCAACGATGAGGATATTCAGAACAGCGAAGACCTGGAATGGCAACAATATCCAGTGATAGCGCCATTCGCGTACGGATTTTGTAAAGCTCAGATACAACAGGAAGCCGTAATAGACAACGCAATGCTCGGTATGACCTGAAGGGAAACTGTGAAACGGCTCCGGTATGTAGACGTGAATAAGTGGTGAATTCGGGCGCGGTCGTCCTACGATGGTGCTGAGCAGGCCGTCGATACCATCTGCTATGGCAGTTCCGAACGAGATAAAGATTGCCGCCTGGAACCAGCGGAAGAGCGATAGTACAATGAGCCAGAGTACCAAGGCTATAGTTGCCGGAATGGGGTCATTAAACAGGTCGACAAAGGTGATACAGGCAAGCAGCCATGGCCAGAGATGGAGATGCTGGACAAATATTGTGGTCTGCAGATCGAAGGGCCAGGGACCAGGATGAGAATGGACGAGAATGGAAGCTGCCACAAGGACGATGAAACCAATACACCATAGTATAGTTTCGACCACATGTCTATTATGAGCAACCCGCTGGTTTTCACCACCGGCTGTGGTTGCAGTAGTTTGCGCCTGTATGCTGTCGGGATTGGTTGTATTCTTCATGGCCACCTTCCTTGATGTAAATTGGTTGGATAATGCTATTCATTGTAGACACGGCATTTATAGCACAGCGGGATACAATGAGCCACAAACGATGCCACCGGACGCATGGCTATGAGTGTTGCGGGTAGATATTATCCCTTGCGCGCAATGATGAAGAATATGTGGAAGGGAACGTCAAGATAGCCTTCACGCTGGATGAGGTGATGGATGTCCAGGAGTTTGTCATCATTTCCTGTCATGATGCTTCTCCGTTTATGAGGAATACCACATAGCGCCCACTGAAAGACACAGCCACAACGTCTCCTTCTCTTATTTCCGACTGCAACTCCAGCCTGGCTTTCCCTTTCTTTCTCTACTGTTATTCCTAAATGCTGCGTAATGGGGATTTCCTGAGCAAGTATTTCCTGCAACTCTCGTAACCGGTCGTGAATGTCATCACCTGGCTATTTAGCAGCCGACGGATTTTTGACCATTATACCACCACAAGGAGCAGGGAT
>WNGK01005597.1_pt1 | contig 16661 bp, 16 predicted proteins | sample 5400601 | NCBI WGS metagenome assembly WNGK01 (sample SAMN13153376, study PRJNA577476) | soil metagenome | isolation source: 60 cm soil or saprolite under Garry oak tree replicate 1 | place: USA:California | collected 2016-06-15
CGGACTTTTGGCGCGTATTACGACAATTCGCTCGCAGGCTATTACGAACTGCGTCGCGACGACGAAGGCGGTGTCGAGATCGCTTATTTTGGTTTGTTGCCGGAGTTTATCGGTCGCGGATTCGGAGGTGCATTACTTACCAGCGCAATCGAACAAGCGTGGCGGATGTCGCCTTCAATCACGCGCGTTTGGGTGCATACCTGCACGTGTGATCATCCCGGCGCGCTGGCCAATTACCAAGCCCGCGGCATGGTGATTTACAAGCGAGAAGTAGCAGAAAGCTGAATGGACTGAACGGAGAAGCGCCAAACAAGATACAACGACAAAGGTGGGAGCGAGCGAGTCCGGAGACGAACGATTTTCAAAAACTGAAATGCTGAAAGAGAAAAACCGAACCGCAAACATCCTGCATCGTAAGCGACTTATGATTACGGAGAATTCAGCGAATTTCTTTCGTGCCAGAAATTGTTCGACAGGACAGCGAGATCGCATGGCTGCTTTGGCAGCATCAGCGTACGCTTGATAAAGACAAGTTACACCAGCGCGCTATAATGCTCGTTTCGCCGTAATGACTAGGGCCTCAGAACTCCGTCTCGCCAAACGCACGGCGCGTCTCGGTACGGAGACTGCCTTCGAAGTACTCGTGAAGGCGCGAGCGCTCGAGGCAAAGGGCCGCGACATCGTCCATCTCGAGATCGGCGAGCCAGATTTCGATACTCCGGGTAACATCATCGAGGCGGCGACCGATGCTCTGCACAAGGGTTTCACGCATTATGGGCCTTCGGCCGGCCTGCCGGAGCTGCGCGAGACCATCGCTCAGTACGTGAGTGAGACGCGCCGGGTAAACGCAACACCCGAAGAAGTAGTCGTTGTCCCCGGCGGTAAGCCCATCATTTTCTTCACCATGCTTGCGTTAGTTCAAGAAGGGGATGAGGTCATCTACCCGAATCCAGGATTTCCCATCTACGAATCAATGATCAAGTACCTCGGCGCGAAAGCCGTGCCGATCCAGTTGCGCGAGGAGATGGATTTTCGGATGGACATCGGTGAACTCGACGGGCTGATCAACGATCGCACAAAGCTCATCATCATGAATTCGCCGCAAAACCCCACAGGCGGCGTGCTGACAAAGAAGGACATCGACGGCATCGCGCGCGTTATCGGCGATCGCAACATCATGGTGCTGGCAGACGAGATTTACAGTCGTCTCATCTTCGAGGGTGAGCATCACTCCATTATGTCGGTGGACGGGATGAAGGAGCGCTGCATCCTGCTCGACGGCTTCTCCAAGACTTATGCAATGACTGGCTGGCGAATGGGTTACGGCGTGATGCGCGCCGACCTGGCAACGCACATCGCTCGGCTGATGACCAACTCCAACTCCTGCACTGCCAGCTTCACGCAGATCGCAGGCATCGAGGCGCTCCGCGGGCCGCAGGCCTCGGTCGAGGCGATGTGCGCCGAGTTTAAGAAACGACGCGACGTGATGGTTGCCGGGCTGAACAAGATCAAAGGTTTCTCCTGCCGCTTGCCGAAGGGCGCGTTCTACGTTTTCCCAAACATCAAGGCAACCGGCTGGCCATCGAAGAAACTGGCCGACGCGCTGCTCGACGACGCCGGGGTCGCCGCGCTGTCCGGCACCGCCTTCGGCGACTTCGGCGAGGGCTATCTGCGCTTCAGCGTGGCCAACTCAATCGAGAACATCGAGAAGGCACTCGATCGCGTCGGCGCCTGGGCGAACAAGAATTTGTAAACAATTTCAGAATCCGGATTGCGGATTGGATCTCGCCCTCAAGAAAAAAGGACCTATAGTTGGTTTGCCAATTTTTCGGCACCGACAGCGCGGCGCCCTCCACTACGAATCTGTGCCGTCCGCGAAATCCGCGGTTCTGTTAGCCAAAAGCCGGGAACCGCGTTTATGTTTGCGGTTCGATTGCTTCAACCCATGACCGACAAGAAACGCTTCCGCGTCTTTGCCACCTCGCGCATCGGCGATCCTGCCGAGAACCGTCTTCGCGAGCGCGGCTACGAGCTCGAAGTTTTCCAAGGCCCCGAAGCGCCGCCAAAGAAGCTGATCATCGAGAAGGTGAAGAGCGGCATCGACGGCTTGATTACCACGCTGCGCGATCCGATCGACGCCGAAGTCTTCGAAGTGGGGAAGGGAACGTTAAAAGTCGTGGCGCAGATTGCGGTCGGCTTCGATAACATCAACCGCGCCGATGCCAACAAGTACCAGGTCCCGTTCACAAACACCGCCAACGTGCTCACCGAAGCGACCGCTGAATTCGCTTTTTTTATGATGGGAATCCTCGCGCGCAAGATGTGGCAGAGTGAACGGCTGGTGCGAGAGCAGAAGTGGCCCTCGTGGCATCCATTCCTGCCCTTCCTAGGTGACGAGGTCACCGGCAAGACGATCGCCATCATCGGCACCGGACGCATCGGTTTGGCGATGATCAAGAAGTGCTCGGGTTTCGACATGAACATTCTTTGCTACGACCCGGCGTATCATAACGACAAGTACATCGCTTCCATTCACGAGTTGATGGACCTGCGCCACGCCAAGGGCCTCCAGAAGGAGAAGACCTGGATCAAGTACGTGGAGTTCGAGGAGGCACTTAGCGGCGCCGATTATGTGAGCGTCCACGTGCCGCTGTTGCGCGAGGGAGAAACCGACAAGCCGACATATCACCTTTTTAATGAGAAGACTCTCAAACTGATGAAGCCGACAGCGTACCTGGTGAATAGCTCACGCGGGCCGGTTGTGGATGAGAAGGCGCTCGCCAAGGCGCTGAAAGAGAAAGTGATCGCCGGGGCGGCGCTGGACGTTTTTGAGAAAGAGCCTCTGCCGCAGGATTCTCCGCTGCTCGATCCCGAAATCGCTGATCGCACGCGGCTCTTCCATCATTTCGCCAGCGGAGCGCAGATCACGCGGCTGTCGGTCGATCCCGACAAAGGCATGGCTGGGCGCACTGCTCAAGCAGTCATCGACGTGCTGGAAGGCAACTATGGCGGCGACCCGACCAAGATGCCATACGTTGTGAACAAGGAAGCGTTTCCGAAGTAGCATTAAAGCCAAAAGCCCGCGGAAAAGGAAATTGGGGTTCAGTTCACGCTACTATTTAGAAACTGGCAGATGAGATAGGAGCCGGAAGTTGGCGAGCTAGAAGGGTAGCTTGATGCCGCAGGCGCGAATTGCGCACCAGCCGCGCCACGCTTCAAAGGCACTGAATAGCCCAATTAGAATAAAGATTGCCGCGAGCAATTCTGCCTGCGGGATTAGACAACCACCGGCAAGAAGGAAAACTGCCGCAATCCCACCGCGGGTGGCACGGCCTTTGTTGTCGATGTTCGGCTTCATTTAAAAAATATACGCGTGCAGTGCGGGCTAACTTCGCCCCCGAAGGAAAACGTTAGTCGCTTTCATGAGAGCGAAGACTTTATATCCACGCTTGAGTTTCATATCTTAGACGGACCGTGTGGTAATAACCGGCACAACTCCCCAATGCTCGTCTCGACGATCACTTCACTTGGCACGAAGGTAACGCGCCAGGGCAAACTCAGCCCACCGATCAGTAAACGTGGCCTGAAATCCGACCGCCACAATTTTTCCGTCGCGCTGAAACGCGGCCCCGTTGGCTCCGCCATTCAGATCGCCAAACGAGGTACGCACTTTGCCCGCGACACCAAAAGTGCTGTCGAGTGAGCCATTCGGATTCACACGCGCCAGCAAGAAGTCCGAATCGGATGATTCGGTGTTCGCATACCCGACTGTGATAATTTTGCCATCGCGTTGCAGGAGGACTTTGTTCGCACTCTGGCAGCAGCTGTCGAAATCGATTTGCATCATCCCGTCATTACTGAAGCTGGTGTCGAGGACCCCGTTCGAGCTGTATCGCGCGACCGCGAAATTTTGAACCAAGCCGTTTTGGGAGATCGCGAATCCAGCAGCGACGATCTTGCCGTCGGGTTGAAGAACGGCCGAGCGCGCCTGATCGAAGTTGTGATCGCCGAAGTCGGTGCGAACTTTTCCGGCGACACCAAAAGTCGCGTCGATCGTGCCATCGCTCAGGTAGCATGTCGCGGCAAAGTCATAGAAGTTCGCCGGATTCTTCGCGGAACCAACGGCGACAAGCTTGCCGTCAGGCTGCACGAGAATGGAAAAGGCGTCGTCGTTGAAGCCGTCAAAATCGGTTGCGACCTGACCATCGCCGCTGAAGGTCGTATCGGGCGTTCCATCCGGATTATAACGCGCAACTGCAAAGTCAGTATTAGAACTATCCTTCTGGGAGAAATTAACGAAGTCAGTTCCAGCGGCGATAATCTTGCCGTCAGGCTGCAAGGCCACGGCGAAGGCGTAACTACCCTGACCGGGAAAACTGGTCGTGACGATGCCGCCCTTGCCGAAGGAGGTATCGAGCGATCCATCCGGGTTGTAGCGAACCAGTTTAAAATCTCCAAGAAAGGTAAAGAGCGGAAAGGCGCCGCCTGCCACCACGATTTTGCCGTCAGGTTGGATGACCACCGATGAAGGCACCGCAGCCAGGCCGGGGAAATCTGTTCGCACTTTGCCGCCAACGCCGAACGCGGTGTCGAGCGTGCCGTTCGCATTGTATCGGAAAACGGCGAAATCCTCGTCCGTATAATCATTGTTTGTGTAGGTTGTCCCGACAACAACTAATTTGCCATCGGCCTGGACCGCCACTGCGTAGGCGATGTCGGTGCTATGATCAAAATCCGTCATTACTTGGCCGGCGGCGGTGTGGATTGTCGGAAGGGAGCCGGTCCCGAATGTCGGATCGAGGTCTCCGTCGGCTGCTTGCGCCATCTGCGCACTCACGAAGAAGGTCAGTATTACTACCGTGGCACCGAACGCAGCGCAGTGAATGGCGAATCGGCAAAATTTTGAGTTGATGATTTGCATAGATGTCCTTTCGTTTCCCTCAAGCCTCATAACGCGAGACATTGTCTCTTCCAAGCGCAGTGTAGTAACAATCCTGTTACAAGCCGAGATGGTGGAAATGGGCTCGGGTCGCACAAGGAGGGATCGTCATTGCCTCGTTCGATAACTTCCGCAGATAGCGCAAATGAAATCAGATCTCAGCGATCAGCGAACTCGCTCAAATCGCGAACGATTTTGAACGACATTCCCAGCGGGAATGTCTAGGTTGCCACTATGACGAAACTCATTGCGTTAGTAACGGCGGGACTCTTTGCGGCAGGCACGATGTTCGCAGGCGAACACGGCAACTGCACAAAGCAAGTCGGAAACGAGGCGAAGGCGGCGTGTGAGGTTTCATTGGCCAGCCTCAACCTGACACCTGACCAGAAGACAAAGATGGACGCGATTATGGCAGAGCACGCAAAGGCCGGTTGCTCGGAAGCGAGCGAGGCTAAATACATGCAAGAGGCAAAAGGAATTCTGACGAAGGAGCAGTTCGCCAAGTTCGAATCCCAATGCAAGAAAGGCGAAAAAGATAAGACGCAGACCTGATCGGCGGACTTGCAAACAGATTAACGCTTCGCGCCGAGAGCAGTCTCGGCGCGTTCTGCGTACGGAATTCATTCAGGACAAATTGGAAAGGCCATTGGGTCGCGTCTAAACTCCGAAAAGAATCGCGAGCAGCCGATTCACCTTCAAACTCGCCAGGATCAGCGACCTGAACACGTAAGAACTGAATTCACCTACCCGTCATTAGTTGCCTTTTTGCTGCGGGCATAGTGCCGCTGGAATCGTGGGAGACAATTGGAAAAAAGCTGGCTCGGAATCGCTTCCGAGCCAGCTCACTGAAACTAATTCTAGCTCAGCTTATTATCAGTATCGGTGGTAATGATGACGGTGGTGGCGGTAAACCCGATGCCCATTGGACCAGTAGTACGAGGGACCCCCGTAATAGCCATAGTACGGATATGGTCGGTAGTATCGATACGGATGATACCCGTAGCCGTAGCCTGGATAACCGTAATAGCCATAGCGGTAAGCCGGATACCCAAATCCGATTCCGATTCCCCCAATTCCCACTGAAACCTGCGCGTCAGAACGCTGCACGGGAACGAAAGCCAATCCACTTACCACCAATGCAATTAAGAGAAGCTTTTTCATGTAGTTTTCCCTTTCCTCCTTGTTGTTTTGCGAGGGATGAAAGTCCTGCCAAGGATTTCTTCGACGCCATACCCCATGCGCCTCCCTCTATATATAAAATCGGATGCGGACAGGCTCGCGGTTCCAAAAAATGGCCAAAACGAGAGTGCTTCTAGCTAGCCCGACACAGTCGCCTTCACACCAAAACCTTGACGCCAGTCTGGCAATGAAGTTAATCGCATCTTGCGAACTGTGAAAATTCACGCCCTTCAGATCCTTATCACACTAGCTGTCGCGTGCGGTCTGGTCGATGCGGAACAGACGCGCGCTGCCGCTGCGCCAGCGAAGTCCGCATTCACCTTCCGAGGTGTTGGTTATTTGCACCGCTGGTCGATGAATGGCCAATATGAGTTCACGCCCGAAGGCCAGCAGGATCTCGAAAAGTGGTCGGACATGATCACGATGAACGTTTATCCAGATGCTCATGACGGTGAGGCATTGGCGTCGAAGGCAAATGCCGTCCTGGAAAATTACAAAAGTCACCAAGGCATGGTGCTCAAGACCAATTCCGTTCCTCGGACATCGGATCGGCCGGCGGAACATTTCATTGCGGTGGTTTTGGGCGGCCGAATTTTATCGAGGTGGCATTTGCGCGCTTCAAATTGGTGGATGCCCGCGGATGTTCGATCGTCTATTCACATCGCATTTACGGCGAGAAAATTGGCGATCAGATGAGCGCCTGGCTAAATAGCAATGGCCCGCAGATGGAAAAGGCGTTGATGGAATGGAACGACATGCCGTCTCCAGCTTCATTCGAGAGTGAGCTGCCGCGCAAGGGAGCTATCTCGACTGACGCAAAAGCTTCACCTTCGAAGCAATAACCAAGAGCGACAGCTCCAAATAAGCCTTCGCCAGGACGTCCGCCTACGCGCGCTCTTCTGCGTGACATAACGGCGCCGCAGGCTTCGGGCAGATCGAGCGCGTTCGTGACGAGCGCAGCCGCCGCTACAATTGCAAATATTGACTTGGAAACATCGATGTAGAATCACGACGATGAATGACAAACCAAATAGTAGATTCCCATGGGTGATTTACTCGATTCTACTTTTCGGGATCATGGCGGTGGCGCTGGCGCCAATGGGATCAGTGCTGGTGTGCGGTTGGATTGCGAATTCGCACGGCTGCAAGGTAGATGAAGGATCGGTGCATCCCTGCATGATCGGCGGAAAAGATTATGGCCAGCTTTTGTATACGCTGGGCGTGTTGGGTTGGTTGATGCTCGTTACTCTTCCCGGCGGCGTCTGCGCATTCATAATTTGGTTGATCGTTCTCATGCTCCATCGTGCAAGCTGGCGAAAGCGATTCGTTGGCAATTTCCGGCCGCCCTCAACGACATGAGCGCAATAAATCCGTGACTTAGCCGCGATCGTATTTGAATTTTGATCAGGAACGTGTGGTATCTCCGTTCTGGCAAGACAGGAATTTTCATAACAGCGACCGCCTTGCTCGGATCGTGAAACGCGTAATCACAAATATCAGCGAGACTCATTGAATGCGTAATGTGTTACCAAACCAAAAGTTCTTGACCCGAATATGAGTGGCAACATCGATACCAGAAAATTTTCCATCGACGATTACGACGCAGCGCTTCAGATTTGGCAGCGGGTCGAAGGGCTTGAGATCGCGGAGGGGGACGACAAGGAAAACGTCGCTCAATTTCTCGCGCGCAACCCGGGACTGAGCAGAGTGGCGATCGATGGGTTGGCGACTGTTGGCGTCGCGTTATGCGGTCACGATGGACGCCGCGGACACATCTATCATCTCGCCGTTGATCCTGCTTATCAGGGGCGCGGACTGGGTAAGCGTCTGCTGAATGAATGCCTGGAGAATTTGCGCCGCGCTGGACTCAAGCGCGTTATTATCATGGTGGCCGACGATAATGCGCGCGGCCGTGAATTCTGGACGCGCTGCGGGTGGGAGGAAATCACCGGGGCAATCGCAATGGGAATTGATCTTTAGGATGTTAGGCGATGGCTGAATTGGAAATCGGGTGCAGAAATCGGAACCACGTGATGTGAAGGTAGGCGGCCAATATTTTCAAACGATCTGGCTTAAACCGGAAGATGAATGCGTGGTGCAACTGATCGATCAGCGATTTTTGCCTCACCGATTCGTGATCGAAGAGGTCAGCACCGTAGAGCAGATGGCGATGGCGATTCGCGAAATGCATGTTCGCGGCGCGGGATTGATCGGCGCGAGCGCCGGTTACGGGATGTATCTGGCGACAATTGAGGCCGCGGCACGTCCCACAGCCGCGGGATTCGATCAGCACGTGGCCAGCGCAGCTGCACGGCTCAAAGCAACCCGGCCAACGGCAGTGAATCTTTCGTGGGCGCTTGAGCGCCAGCTGAAAAATATCACCGAGGGAAAAAGTGCGGAAGAGAAGATCGCCCTGGCTCTGCGCACAGCGAGACTGATTGCCGAGGAAGATAAGGAGCACTGCCGAATGATTGGGCAGCACGGGTTGAAGGTCATTCAGGAAATTGCTCGAAAGAAAGCAGGGAAGCCCGTGAATCTGTTAACGCATTGCAACGCGGGATGGCTCGCGTTTGTTGATTACGGTTCCGCTACGGCGCCGATCTATGCCGCGCACGATTTCGGGTTGCCAGTTCACGTGTGGGTGACTGAGACGAGACCAAGGAATCAGGGTTCGAAACTTACGGCATGGGAGTTGGGCGAGCACGGCGTGCCGCATACGGTAATCGCGGACAGCGCGGCAGGGCATTTGATGCAACACGGCCAAGCAGATCTGGTGATTGTCGGAACGGATCGCACGACCTACACGGGAGATGTTGCAAACAAGATTGGAACCTATCTGAAGGCGCTGGCGGCGAAGGACAATCACGTTCCTTTTTATGTGGCTTTGCCTTCATCGTCGTTTGACTGGAAGATGCGGGATGGGTTGAAAGAGATTCCGATCGAAGAGCGTGGCAGGGAAGAAATACAACATGCCGACGGCTGGCTCGAGGGACGGCGGGTAAAGGTCCGCGTCGCGCGAGAGGGAAGTCCAGCTGCAAATTACGGGTTCGACGTGACGCCGAGACATTTGGTAACCGGACTGATTACCGAGCGAGGCGTGTGTGAAGCGAACGAGAAAAGTATTCGCGCGCTGTTTCCCGAGCAGGCCCCGTGAGCAAATACATAAAGTTCACGTGCGAACACGCGAGGGAGATCAGCCCGTTTGACCGCCTTGCCGAATTGAACGCATACAGGCGGAAACTCCTTCAGCTTCGACTGATCGGTCAGGAGTCAGATGGCGTTGGATTTGGTAACCTGAGCGTGAGGGACGGTCGGACCAACAATTTTTATATCACCGGCTCAACGACGGGCGGAATGCCGGAACTCACGCTGGCGGACTGCGCACGAGTGGTGGCTTACGATTTCAAAAGGAACTGGCTCCGATATGAGGGGTTGGCGATTCCCTCATCCGAGTCGCTGACGCACGCCGCGATTTACGAGCGGGATGCAGAAGTTGCGGCGGTTATCCATTGTCATGACTCAAAGTTATGGGCTGCCCTTCTAAATCACGCTCCGACAACATCGAAGGCTGTTGACTACGGCACACCTGAGATGGCGTATGAAATAACGCGCCTTTTCAATGTGACCGACTTGCAAGACAGAAAGCTTCTTGTTATGGCCGGACACGAAGGAGGCATTTTAGCTTTCGGGAGAAATCTCGCAGGGGCCTTCGGTGTTCTGCTGCGCGAGCGGAAGCAACACTTGTCTGGTGAAATGTGTGCCAACAGCTAAGGACGCACAGCTTCCTAAGGTGTTGGTATAGGTATCGGAGGGATAGTCGGCGTGACAGTTAAACCGGGAGTAGGACTAGCGGGAGTAGGACTAACAACGACTACTGTGGTTGAGTTACCTCCTCCGCCTTCTTTTGGCTCCTTGCGGTAGGTTATGAAGAGTGTTGCCCCGGCTATTGGCTGAACTCTGACGTGAGCCGGGCCCGCTATTATCACCCGATTGACGGCTTCCGGCGGATTTTGCGAGGCCGCCCCGGTGCTCAAATCGATCCGGCTGGCAGTCAGAACTTTCGCGGCCTGACCAGCTTCAGTTTCACTGTTTAGCGTTACCCTCAGAACGCCGCGATCAACGCCCCCTTCTTGCGTAAAATTTGTGACCTTAAGAAAACGATCCTCGGGGACTATGATCACGAGCGGCGAATCGGTGACGATTTTGCTTTGAAATTCTCCAGCCAAGACAGAGCTTGAGGCAGCACTCCAGAGAGACAAAGTGATCAAACATCGGCCGACGATTTTCATGATTTGAGATATAAGCGCGATCAACGCGTTCGCCAATTGGAATCGGCGTTGGCCAGGCCTTTGCGCGCAGAAATCGTCGCGCACTTGCGTCCACAGCCGTTTGCGTGAAGCGTAACGCTGCGTGGCATGGCTAATGATTTTCTCGAATCGAAGGAGAAGCCGAGCGTTACCCGGCGAAGGTTTCTCGGCACGACTCTGGCAAGTGGCGCCGCGCTTTTGGCAGGACGAATGGCAATAGTTTTAGGGGCCAACTCGCCACCCTCACCGCAAGCAGGCATGGCTGCGAATCCTACTTGGAAATTGGGCGGCGATTTGACGGTCAATCGGCTCGGTTTTGGCGCAATGCGCGTCACTGGGGAGGGCATTTGGGGTTGGCCGCCTGACCGGCAGAACGCGCTCAAGGTTTTGAAGCGCGCAGTCGAGCTCGGCGTGAATTTGATCGACACGGCGGATGCTTACGGTCCGGAAACAAGCGAGCTGCTCATAGCAGAAGCGCTCCATCCGTATCCAGAGGGACTCGTTATCGCCACGAAGGGCGGTCTGACTCGACCAGGACTGGGACAATGGGTGCCAAACGGGCGACCTGAACACCTCAAGCAAGCCGTCGAAGCGAGTCTAAAGCGACTACGACTGGAGCGGATTGATCTGTATCAATTACACACTGTCGATCCTAAAGTGCCGATGGAGGAATCGCTCGGTGCACTCAAGCAAATGCAGGATGCCGGGAAGATTCGGCACGTGGGATTGTCGAACGTTAGCACGCAGGAAATCGAACGGGCGCGCAAGCTTCTTCCGATCGTGAGTGTGCAGAACCGGTACAACATTGAGGACCGCAAAACGGAAAGCACTCTAGTCTATTGCGAGAAGGAGAGCCTTGGTTTTATGCCATGGTTTCCTATCGGCGGAGGCAGGGGTTTGCAACCTGAGAACGCGCTGGGAAGAGTCGCCAAGGACCACGGCGTGAGCGCTATTCAGGTTGCGCTTGCCTGGCTTCTGGAGCGATCGCCTGTGATGCTGCCGATTCCCGGGACGTCATCGGTCGCGCACCTGGAAGAAAATGTCGCTGCCGCAAAGCTCAAATTGACTGCGGCAGAATGGAAGGCGATTGACGCTTTGGCGAGTTAACACCCATAGGAGCTGAACCACCTTCGTTAAGCTTCGGCGCGACGAGTAAAGTTGCCGCTAAAGTAACACAGAGCAGCCCGCGATTTGTAACTACAACTGATACCGTCGCAACTGCTGGGCCAAGCGAAAAACAAATATGCGACTCTCGCGTCAGTTTAAAAAAGCGTTGATTTACGCCACGCGAATTCACGGTGGACAACTCCGGAAGAAGACCAGGGTTCCCTACATCGCGCATATCCTCGGGGTCGCTGCTATTGCGATGGAATATGGCGCGAACGAGACGGAAGCGATCGCCGCGCTGCTGCACGATGCAGTGGAGGATTGTGGCGGCGCGAAACGGCTGCGTGATACCGAGGGAAAGTTCGGAAAAGACGTCGCAAGAATCGTGGAGGGTTGCACTGATACAGACCAAACGCCGAAGCCGCCGTGGTTGAAACGCAAGAAGGCTTATATAACTCATGTGCGACACGCGCCGATGGCGACGAAACTCGTGTCGGCTTCGGATAAGCTGCACAATGTCCGCGCGATCTTGATGGATTATCGCCAGGAAGGAGAAAGACTCTGGTCGCGATTCAATGGTGGTAAACAGGGAGCTCTTTGGTATTACCGAGCACTTGTGAACGCCTTTAGCGGCAAACGCATTCAGCCACTCGTGCAGGAGCTCGATCGCACTCTGACCCAGCTCGAATTGCTCTCAAACAACGGAGCGCAAGTGAAACACCCACCGGATGCCGAATGAAGTGGCGACATCAGATTGTCAACACGGGCCGCTTAGCGTCATTAATTGTCCTGATCCTTTCGGTGTGCGCACTAGACAACATCTCAGCTACCACGCGTTCTGACGTGATACGAGTCACGTTGCTGGGTACCGGAACTCCCTTCCCAACGACTGAGCGATTTGGCTCAGCCATTCTTGTCGAATTGCCTGGTAAAAGGTTGCTGTTTGATTGTGGCCGGGGTGCCGTTATTCGCCTGGCGCAGGCTGGAGTGAGTCCGAAACAAATCGACGGCCTCTTTCTCACTCATCTTCACTCCGACCACGTTGTTGGAATTCCGGATTTGTGGCTTTCGGGATGGTTTCTGGGCCGCGATAGACGGCTTCCAGTGTGGGGCCCTCCAGGAACTCGCAGTATGGCGAAGCATCTTCTTGAAGCATTCGCTTTTGATATCCGTATTCGTCAGGGCGCTCCTGATCACCTTCCAGCCAAAGGCGCCGAAATCGATGCCAAGGAAATCGAGCAGGGCAAGGTCTATGACGACGGTTCGTTGCGAGTGTCCGCATTCCTGGTCGATCATGGTCCTGTGAAACCGGCATTTGGATACCGCGTGGATTCTGCCGGCCACTCCGTCGTCATTTCCGGAGACACGAAGTTTTGCCAGAACCTTGTCGATTTCGCGAGAGGCGCAGATTGCCTGATTCACGTTGCCTGGAGCGCGGGCTGGAAGAATCCGACCCCGCCGTCCAAGCGGATAATTGCGTCTGCCGAAGACGCAGGACGCGTCTTCGCGCTGGTGAAGCCCAAGCTTGGTGTCGTTTATCACTACAAGGATGAAGAGGGGCTTTGGGATGCGATACGCAAAGAATACAAAGGCCCGTTGGTCATCGCGAAGGATCTGATGACAATCAACGTCGGCAAGACGGTCACGTGGCACATAAAGTCTTCTGCCAACAGTACGCTCGACGGCGATAAGCCGAAATGTTCACGAACACCGCACTAGCTAAAGACGAGTCCTTGGGGTAGCATGCGGCCGTCTGATCGTTCTGAGGACGCAGAACTTTGGATGGAATTTAGCTTTCCATCTGCAGATCGACGGCAGGTCTGTCGCGACCATCGTACGGGGTCGCCGCTTTGACGGTTGGGTGCCAGCGGGGCACCATGTCTTGACCGTGTACAAGGTGCCATACGCGGGCTATGCCGGGCCGACTTCGACCGTAGTGGACGTCCAGCCGGGGGGGACCTATGTGTTTAGTGCGATATGGGATTCGAGTTACGTTGTTCTCCACAGATCAGGGGTGCCGTTGTCTCCCGGGGAGGAGTGGCAACTTCCAAAGTGGCCTCGTTGAAGTTTGCTGACTGGATATTGTGAATCGAACGGATGGATTGAGACCTTGGCTGGGCATTCCGCTACAGCCATGGCAACTTAGACCTTAACTCAGTAGCAAACCAGGAGTGGATAGCCTCACTGGCTCGTAAGGTCTTCCGGCGGCAGTACACGACAGCGATAAGTCCGAACGTTGATCAACGCCGCACTGGTCAAAGAGCAGTCCAAGCGTAACATGGGCCCATGAAGTCAAGATAGGACTCTACCAGCAGACTCTTTTTGATCTTTGCTCTCACTTGCGTGGTCTCGATCGGAACCGCCGCCGCTCAGCCGGGTGGGCGTTTGATTGTTTTGAGGGCTCCGAACTTTGGATGGAATATAGCTCTCCATCTTCAGATCGATGGCAGAACCGTCGCGAGCGTTGTCCAGGGTCGCCGCTACGACCGCTTTGTGCCAGCGGGGCGCCATGTGTTGACCGTCTCGGCCGTGCCAAGCAACTACTTTTATCAGCCGACATCGACCGTGCTGAAGGTGGGGCCCGGGCAGACATACGTATTCACCGCATTATGGCAGGACTCGGATCGTGTTGTTCTCGTTCCATCAGTCCTGCCTCCGGGGCAAGCGTACTAGCTTGAGTAACTGGATGCTGAAACCAAAGCAGGCACTCAGATAAGTGGAGAGGTTATGATATTGTGTCCTTGGGAATCGCGGAGAACCGGCCCAAGAAGAATACTTTCACGGAGAACGTTGCGATGTTGAAGAGACTGGCCCCAATGGAGCGCCATCGGTATCGCCTGCTGCGGATTCGTTGCGTCTCGGACGTTAAACGGCCGCTATTTGATCTTCGCCAGAATGTTTTCCATCTCGTTCCGGCGGAAGGCCCGCATGGTCTGTCCCTTGACGTTGCCGAGTGAGCCGATCTTTAGTGCGAAAGCGCTCATGGTCTCGTCATCCGGTGCTTCGACCACAATTACAACGTCGTAAGCGCCCATCGTCCAGAATTCCTCCACGATGTTCACGCCCACTTTCTCGGCTTCGGCCATTGCGGCGTCGCCCCGTTTGACGGTGTCTTTGATACTGCGGATTCCCTGGTCGGTAAACTGAATCAGACCGACATACGTAGCCATATTCTTTTGCTCCTTTCGTGTAGTTGTTTCTGAAAGTTTAGCGCGAATCCGTGTCTGCGCAAAAAGATTAGGGACTCTCTTGGTCGCGAAAAGCCTACGACAAGAGATCAAGAATGACGGCCGTGGCTTGCATTGTCGGTTCTATGTCCTACCAGCCTGTTGAAAGATCGGCATATGGTGCTTTCGACAATGGTTCCAAAGCGCATTGGCTTTCTTGGCTTTGAAAACGTTGCGGCATCAACTCTGACGGATCCTGCGGATGTCTTTGCCGCGGCAGTTCTCGATGGCGGCTATGGGAATCGGATTTCGTGTTACCAGATCTGCGCGATCGGTTTCAGCTCCGAGTGTTTTCGGGCCGAATCGGGAATCACCGTCAAGCCAGACAGCACGCTGGACACGGTATCGGAGTTAGACACGATTATCGTTCCAGGTGGCAGCGGGCTCCGGCATTCCATGGTTAGTGAAAGGATTGCCGATTGGATCCTGACCCGCGCAAACCAATCGCGGCGCATCGCCGCGATTGGCGCTGGAATTTATGGTTTGGCTCCAACGGGGTTGCTCGACGGGCGCGAAGTGACCACTCATTGGCGCTATGCCAGCGATGTGGCGCGGCGTTTCCCGAATCTACGCATTGATCCTAAAAGGCAGCTTGTAAAAGACGGCGCGTTTTATACTTCCTCAGGTGTTGCAGCGGCCGTCGATCTCTCGCTCGCCTTGATCGAAGAGGACTACGGCAGGCAGGTGGCATTGGCTGCTGCGCAGGAGTTCGTGACGCCGTCGGCGAATGGGAATGGTCAACAAAAGCTCCCCAAGCCAGCCGCGTTTAACAGTCAGCCGGCTGATCGGTTTGCAGAACTCGTCCCCTGGATCATGCGAAATTTACACGAAGACCTTTCAGTCAATGCTCTGGCGCGGAGAGCATGCATGTCACCCAGTCACTTCACCCGTGCCTTTAAAAGCGTATTTGGTAGCACGCCGGCTGACTTCGTAGAAAATTTACGTCTTAATGAAGCGAGGCGTCGCCTTTCCATTCCTAAGAGAACTCTCGATACCATCGCCGCGTCGGTTGGCTTCTCAGACAGAGACAGATTTCGGCGCGCATTTGAGCGACGGTTTGGAGCAAAACCGCGCACCTGTCTTAATAGGGTGCATTCGGATTCGGCAGCGATTCTCGCGGAATCAGAAATGAAGATTGGGTAGCGCACGCGGCTCGCGTGCTGGTGATCGCGTCCTCGCGATCGCGTAATTTCCTTGTGCTCCCCGCTTCTACGGCAAGCGGTTGGGAAAAGTATTCGGCGCGTCGCCCAAAGGCCGAGCCGACTGGCACGTCTCAAGATCGAACTGGGGTCTTGAGCGCGGATGCAAGCTTAACGAGGCTCTCTCGAATTTGCGCCGGCGTCCAGGCCGCGAAACCAAAAACAAACGCCGGCTTAAGCTTCGCCTGAATGCAAAAAAATGATAACGGTGACGGCCTTACTCCGATCTCGAGGGTGACGCGCTTGATCATTGCGAAGTCTTCCTCGCGCTTGAGCCAGGCGACGAAGTTCAATCCGGCTTCTGGAATCTGAAGAATGAAACGGTCACCGAGCAACTTGTTAAATTGATTGATGAAGAAATCTCTTCGCTCCGAATACAGTTTTCGCATTCGTCTGACGTGGCTCAGGAAAAATCCCTCAATGATGAATCGCGCCAGCGTGGCCTGATCAATCGCGGGCGAGTGTTGATCCATTGTGCTCCGGACCTTGACCAACGAATCGACCAATTGCTCTGGTGCAACGATGTAGCCCAGACGCAAAGAAGGATAAAGAATCTTACTCATCGTTCCGGAGTAAATCACGTCGCCGGAGTTATCGAGTCCCTGCAGGGAAGGGAGCGGAGGTCCAGCAAAGCGGAACTCGGCGTCAAAGTCGTCTTCGAAAATAAATGCGTCATGAGCACCCGCATAATCGAGCAGCGCTG
>WNGK01016995.1_pt1 | contig 16660 bp, 15 predicted proteins | sample 5400601 | NCBI WGS metagenome assembly WNGK01 (sample SAMN13153376, study PRJNA577476) | soil metagenome | isolation source: 60 cm soil or saprolite under Garry oak tree replicate 1 | place: USA:California | collected 2016-06-15
GAGATAGAATCCGACATTACCGCTGGGCGTTTCGATGCTGCTGGAAAACAGGCAGATCAGGATTTCGAAGCTGGACGCTGCACGCCGCTTTGAAGCACTTCGCTACTCCGGAATTCTGGCATTATTATCGGCAACTGCCGGCTGAGGTGCGGAGACTTGCCGATCAAAAATTCGAACTGCTTAAAGCCGACCTACGTCACTCCTCTATTCGACTCAAGAAAATTGGGCTATTCTGGTCAGCCCGGATTGCTCTTCATTATCGAGCACTGGCCAAGGAGCGCCTCGATGGCCTCGTTTGGTTCTGGATTGGCTCACACAGCGCGTACGATAAATTTAAGAGGACACATCCGTGAACGACGTTTCGTTGATGGCGCTGCTCAGATAACGAATCGAGAATCCAAGTCCAGTATTGAGCACCTGGCTGTTAACCGACGTTCAGCAAACTCGGGCTATCAGCTCTCAACTCGCACTACCTGACCGCGGTAGTGCCGCTACAGCAGAACTACGCCGTCTCTTCTTGGAGTTGTATACCGGATCCGCGGTCAGCGGCCCCGTCGTTCGTGGTCTGGTAGTCCGCCCAGAAGCGCACTACCCGCATTTTCGCTTCCCGAGGCGAAACTGCGCTTAAAAAAGGCAGCTACTTCTTATGAAGGTGCTCGCCGCGGCGAGCCCTTTCCGACGAGCGAGCCGCACCGGTCAAAGTGTAAATGGAACAACACCGTGGGCAAAAGGCGGAACCACCCACTCTGTTCTGAAAGGACTGCTCAGCTACCTGCTGAGCGGATATTAAATATCCGGGCTATTCGTTTACGACCTCGATCTGCTTATCGACCACTTGCCCGGTAAACCGATCGATCGCGACGTGCACCCAGTAATGTTGCTCGCCTTCAACGAGGAAGCCTGCAAGAGCGGAAGCGTTAGGCGGGTAGCGGCCGCTTTGGGCAATCACATCAATTAACAAGTTCCAGGTGCGAGTCTGGCACGCGTCAGAAAATGCGCGCATGACTAACTCACGAGCTTCTTTGTTTCCTAAACCGGTAACGGAAGGATCCGCTGCAAGCTGTGTTAGCAAGTCCGTTTTACGGATCATTGGATTGATGGAGGTAATATTATAAAGCGCGTTGACAATAGCATCACGCTGCGGCGTGGTGATCACAGTGGCTCCAGTCGCGTCGGTTAACCGCTTTGTCGCATTCGCTAAGATCGCGGTTAAAATTGGCTTGTATCTCGTATTGAGCGAGGTTTTACCCGCCTCCATGCTCGTCTCGTGCAAAGTGAATACGTCGAGGAGACCAGCGTCAGGAGAGCTTGCCGTCGTGAAATCGAGCGTCTTCCAAGGTTGATCGCGGAACACCTGGCCGAGTTCTGCCACGCTTTGAAATCCTGGCGCTGGTGCTGGACGATTCAATATCTGTGGCCGGTTAAAAAAGTTCTTGTTAACAAGGTCTCCCGGCAGCATGGCGGTTGTAGTGCCAGAGATGAGGTCTCCTAGACGCTGGATTCCATCCAAATCCTTATAGTAGACGGTTCCGCTAGGGTTATTTGCGTAGTTATACAGGGCATATGGTGGGCCAGAATAGAAAAAATTCGTTCCTTGTGGCGTCGGCGGTAATGCGGTAATCGTCTCATACGTCCCACCGCCTTGGTCCAGAGTTGTAAGTAGTCCAGTAGTATAGTCGGTTGCGACGGCAGACTGCTTAGCGGCGTTCGCCCATACACCAAAACGGAGCGTTCGCGGGTCAAGAGTGACAAACTCCGGATCCTGGAGAGCGGCGTTCGCGATCCAAGTGGATGGCGATTGGCAGGCAAGCGGAGTCGCCGGTTGAACGCAACCGTTCCATGTTTGATAAGCTTTCCAGGCTCCCTTGCCGGTAACGTCAACCTGCAATTGGAAAGTACAACCTGGCGCTGCTCCGAAGTTAGGATATGCCGTGGTGGTCGAAGTACTCGGCCCTGGCGCGGGAGCGGCAGTCGCAAAGGCAACATGGAAGCCGTAGTTTCCGGTGGCATCCGGACTTTTGGTAATACTGGCCGGAAGACTGGAGGGCTTGATGCCAGTTGTGGTTGTGGGACCAGATGGATTATTAGTCGAGGGGTTAGCTGCCGTGCCAAACAAATTAGCATCGACAGTCATGAACTGCGTTGCAGATCCCGTTATAGAAGATGTTGTACCGGCGGGCGCTGTCGTGTTCGCGCTGAACGTGCCGGCGGTCATGGCTATTCGCACGTTTTGCGACGCCGCAGGAGGTGCGTTTTGGTGCGGATTCCATAGCGATGGAATCAACCAGGCATCAAACGGATACGTAGTTACGCCGCTCTTGGTTACACTTGTCCAATAAGGTTTAAAGACGAGTTTGTTTAAGTATGGGAGATTTTCGATACCCGCTAACTCATTGCCGCCGAAATTAATAAAAGTCGGAACATTATCAGAATCCCATTGATCGATAATGTTAGCTCCAATCTGCATGATTTGATAGTCAGAGCTGGTTGGGGCCAAGGTAGAGTAGTATCTTGGGTCAGCAGCTATAAATGTGTTTGCGGTGTTATTTGATCCCAACCCAACCGAGCTGCTTAAGATCACAGCCTTGAGCAACTCAAAAAAATTCGGCTCTCGCTTGTCGGTCGCTACTTGATCGAGCTTCTTTATCGCCGTTTGGACTGTTGACCCGGTGTATCCGACATAATCCCATCGATTATTTGCGGAATTCCACGCCAAACCAAAATCGCGCTGAACGGTCGCAGCTGTGGCGGGTACCAGAAAGCCATTATTGATCGTAGAGATAGTAGTTGCTGCGAATGTCGGGTCGGCGAGGCCATTGATTCGGCTAAGTGGGAACCGCTGCTTGATCAAAAGGTCACCCCCGAAAGCATCGGTGCCGTCAGCGCGAGTGAATGCTTTAGTCGTTGGGGAGCCGGGCACGAGCACGGTGAGAAGATCGCGGTTGATGGCAGTTGAAGTGCTAGCAGTCGGCGTGTTGGCCAGAGCCGCGTAATCGATTGTGCTGCCAGCGGGGGTCGAAGGCTTCCAGCTTGGCGCATTAAGTTCACGCGAGAATGTGGTAAGATACTGAAGGGCGTTCGAGGAAAACTGAGTTGTGGCTCGGAACGCGATCAGTTGTTGCCGGCTCAGAAACATCTGGTCCGTGCGTCCATTTGCTGCGACAGCACCGCTGTTGCTCGTGAATCCGGCGACGCGGTTTATTATTGAGTTCCAGTATGCCAACGCCGGGCCAGAACCAGACCGGAAGTTCGCAGCAAACGCAGGGGACGTATCAGGAAAGTTGTTATTTGGCTGTGTGGCTCCGTAATTACGCCAGCCGACAAGTCTATCTATCTGATAAGGCGAACTGGAATTCGAGATTGGATAAGGTAGTACGTTCAGATCGGCAAAGGCGACAGGCCCTTTACGACCGGATTGATCCGGCGTCGTGCCGCTGGGATAACCCGCAACGTTCGCATCTAATAAGCCGCCTTCATCATAAATAGCGTAGGCATAGCGCCCGACAGCGTAGAGATTGTTAGTCGGTGTCGGGTCCTTCAAAGCGGGATCCCAACTCGAAAAAGCTACCGGATAAGGACTGGTCGGGCTCGTGGGGGTCCTTGGAGTGCGCGTAACAATAACCCAATCCGGTGCGACAAATGAAGCTACGGGGTCGGTTTTGTCGTCGCCGGTGTTCAATTTCGGCACGAGATAATGTTTATTCCAGCGGGCCAGGCTAACCGAACGGCCATTTGCTGAGACATCTGTTGTTGAGTTCACCGTTGAGGCAAAGCTCGCCACAGCGGGAGCGGGTATGGCGGATGTGTCGCCATTGACGCTACGTCGAACCAGATTCGGTATGCCCGTCGGATCGGGGTTGCCGAAGGTGGCCGGAAGCATGCGCGCGTTAGTCGCAGGTACATAGGGGGGTGTGGGTGTAGGAACTGGACCGGTGATCTCCTGCCTGAGACCGCCGATGACAAGGTCCATGCCGCTTGCCGCTACCTGGTCAGCCTTCGATTGGTTGAAGCTGCTGTGTGCGACCGGCCGGTCCGACGTTGCGCGCGACAGATAAGCGACTGCCAAACCGGTCAACAATACGACAAATGCGAGGACAATAACCAGCGCGGCGCCGCGCTCACGCGAAGAAATCGTTTTGGGCGCCGGTTCCATCTTGCAACTTTTTAGATCGAAACAGAACTTTACAAACTAGGTAACGTCCTCACGTCGAAATATCGGTTATAAATGCGAATCGCTTTGGCTGCGGCTGGCGGAAAGGGCGCAGTACCCGCGCTACCAAAGGTGGTATAGCCGGTGCTAGCAGCGCTCTGAACCGCTGCGTTCCAGTTATTCTCAAGATCACCTATCTTCTGCGCGCCAATACCCTTGCCGTTCGCATTCTTGAAGTCAGCCATGTCGGAAACCAGATTGAAGAGTCGCCAGTAGGGGTCGCCCGGAGTGTTCGGGTCGTAAAGTAATGAGCGGCTTGCGGGATCTATCACGGCAATGGTAACTGCAATGGCCTCCACGTCGCTGAAAGCATTGAGGTTCGCACTGACAGTCTGTGTGTTAAAAACCCAGGTCGTCTTCCAGTCAATTTTGGGAGCGTCACCATTGATTGTTCCATCCTTGAGTAAGTAATAGTACTCGAAACGGAACACCCCAGGTCCAATCGTCTCATAATCTGGATCAGCACTTCTGGTGTTATTGTCATTATTGACTGCGCCATACCATTGTTGATTCCATGGCGGATTCCCGGCGGCAATTTGGCCCGGCAAAAAAACAATCGTTCCATGGCGGATTCCCGGCGGCAATTTGGCCCGGCAAAAAAACAATCGGATAGTTCGAGTTGGAGCTTGTTCCATTATCCACGCCATTCCACAGCAGCCCTTTACCCATCCGTTCAAGCATGAGGTAGGACGCGGCGGTAGTACTGCCAGCATTCACTCGATAAGCCACGAGTGAAATCGGGCTTTGTGAGCCTGTCGATGGATAGTAACCGGGCACCTGCGTGAAGAAGGCGATCTGATCGTTCCCTGGTTCTCCGGTTTTCAACTTGAGGCCGTTATAGTTTCCGTGTGCTTTAGGGTTCTTGTAGCCGGTGGGTGCTTTTACGTAGTAATCGACGTCGGTCCGTTTCAGCATCCGAGCGAAATCCACCGCCATCCGGTCAAGAACATTTCTGGCTAGGGTGTCCGTATCGATATGTTTATTAGCAGGGCGGACTACCGTAGCGGCAGTGTTGACTACCTGGGTGACACACAGGACTAGCAATACCAGGATCCCAATGGACATGATCAGCTCCAGGAGTGTAAAAGCACGACACGCCCGCCGTGCCGCGATTGTACATGATTGCTTTTTCATTATCGATTAACCGCAGCAAACATGTCGACCGACCCTACAACCTTGGTTAAATCGCTCTGCGCCGCCGGCCAGCTAACAGTTATCTTTGCTATTGATGTTGTGGCAGTTGGTGGAAAGAGATAAGTGATAGTTGCCCTGAATACGGCGGTCGCCGGGGCAGTCGCCGCGTTGAGGGAGTTATTGATATAATTTGCCTCGGCTGTGAAATATAGCGTGTCAGGTGTCGCCACCGCCACCCAATGGCCGTGCAAATTAGCCCAGTCACCCTGCGCCTTTGAAGCCTGCCCGGGAGGAAGTCGAACATCCGCACGTAAATCATCGACGATTTGCGCAAGAACGGCGTTGGCCTTGGTCTGGTTGACACTCGCCTGCTGAGTCTTTAACCCAACGGGCAATATCCCCATCACCGCCAGTAAGGCAAACGCAGCCACGCCGAGGGCAACGACCATTTCGACCATGGAAAATCCAGCATCAATTGCAGGTCGATGCTTCATCGTCTATATATTTTCACGTTGCCCCCTTCGCCGGTTAGCTGGATGGCGACCGGATTCACACCAGAGGGACTCGGACTGCTGGAGTCCGGCGTGGTGCCGTGACTCGGCTTAATGCCTACCTCGATTGCAGTTTTCAAGCTGTAGTTATTATTATCAATCCTCGCTTCACCAAGCGGACTGAATTGGACCGCTTTCGTGAAAGTATACTGGGTAGTTGTTCCTGGGCCAACCGGATATCGAAAAGGAGATAGTGACGGATTGTCAGGAGAACTATCCCCGATCCGCGCTGTGTTCAGCCCGGGCGCTGGTCGCGTTGCGAAAGTGTCCGGAGGGGGAGTTGCGGTTGGGTCCGGAAATGTTTGCAAATGAACATTGTCGATCTTCGTCAACTTGCCGACTTGAATGAGCTTAGTCGGATCAAGTTCGACCGCAGGACTACTCAACGTGCCGGTGTAAATTGTCGTTCCATCCTTAGAAGCAACAATCGACATCACAAGTCTTCCGATGCCGGCTGTCGCGGGGTTTGTCGACGATTGGGAGACGTCCTCCTCATAAAATCCGACCCAAGTATAGGTGTTGTTTGACATCGCGTAGGTGCGGGCTGTGTCGAGCACGCCCTTGATCGTGTACGCAGCGCTCGTGACGTCCCTTCCGCCTTTGATGTTTGTGAAAGCAGGAGCGACCAGCAACAACAAGATCGCAATTATGGCCATGACGACGAGCAACTCGATCAGTGTGAATGCAGCGCGGGAGCGCTGTTTGCTGTTTGATGTTTGATGTTTGATTGCCGATTGCCGAGAGACGGATTCTTTCAACATCAGGCATTCCGATTTCGTCATCCTGACACACATCCATGCTATTCGTGAGATTCGCTGTCCAGTTTCTCGGGCAAACGCAGCGCGTGGAAAGCGAAACCAAAGCGTTTGGGTGTTGATCATTTTGTCCTGCGGGGCGAGCAGCTTGACTCTTTGTAATCAGTATTCATGCCAAGTCTCACGAAACCCAAAGGAATCGATAGTAGCCATGCGTTTATCCTTAGGAAAGAGGCAATTATACAAGGTTTCTAAGGAAAAGTAAGTAGTTTCCCATGGCAGCGGAGCGAAAGCGTTGATTCGATCTGGCGCTGCCATGGATCATTTTTGAAGCAATGGTGCCTTTGTTTTATGCCAGCCAGCGCCGATCGCTCTTGCAACCATTGCCCTGGGCAAACTCAAAATTCGCAGCCAGCCATTGCCGAATCCGTCCGTCGGCGGATTTGATGTCCGCCAATTGGACGGACTCGTCCTGTGGCGAGTTTGATGTTCGATTGTCGGTCGCCGATCGCAGCCGACACGGCTGCACGTTACAGAAAAATATTCGTGCTATCCGTGGAAAGGGAATGCAAACTGCATGATAATTGACATCAGCCAGCACGCTGTGAATCATATTTTATTATGAGGGCTGGCGCACTGCGCCAAGCAATCGACTCGGGCAAGCCTTTTCGGCTGCGCTCTGGCGATGGCGCCCTAATCGACGTTCCAACGCGTGATCATGCGTTTTTGAATCCGAGTGGCCAGCTGGTTGTTGTTTTTACCGACGGTGACGGGGCGCGTGTGCTGGATGTGGCACTTGTCACGGCTATCGATTACGAGAAAGCGCCAGAGAATCTTGGTGGATGAGGGTATGCGCGATGTCGCCGCGAAGACCGGCCACGGACTACGGACCACTAACGAGCGGGCTGTGCGGCTGAGACAGCCGCCGCTACAACACTAACCATCGTCTCCTCGGGGAAAACACTGGGGGCAATATAGCGCGGCTGCAAGAACGTTTAAGCGTTGACTCCTCCGCCAACCAGCCTTTGCGTAAAGCTACGGCTGGTCAAAAGGCTTCGGCGGCCAAGAAAGCGGCTCTACAAGCAAGCTTACTGCTGAGCAACACTGCTAACCTCCGAACTCGCTTCGCTGGATTGACAACCAAAACGGAACCATTATGGTTTCGCTATGCCGACCATTACGCTGAAGAATATTCCAGATGACCTGCACCGCGAGCTGAAAAAACGTGCCGAAGAGCATCATCGCAGCCTGAACAAGGAGGTCATCGCGACGCTAAAGCAGGCTACCGCCAGGGCGACGCCTTTTAACGCGGGCGCACTGGAAGAATCCGCTGTCCGCGCACGGTCTTTATTCCGCCGCCCGGTGACGGCGCGGCAGATCGATGCCTGGAAACGGGCAGGCAGGTTGTGATCCCGAAACCGTCAGGATACAAACATGATCGTCGTCGATACAAACATCATTTGTTATCGCTACATGGCATCGCGCCATTCGGAGGCGGCAAATGCCGCCTGGGCAAGAGATTCCCATTGGATCGTGCCATTTCTGTGGCGTTCGGAATTTCGAAATGTGCTGGCTGGCGCGATGCGGCGGCGTTCAATCACCGTCGAGAGTGCTATTGAGATCGCAAACCTCGCGGAAGCCGCGCTGGCTGAAAACGAGTTCTCTATTTCTGCTTCCGCAGTTTTGCAACTTGTTTCCCAGTCGGGTTGTTCGGCCTATGATTGTGAATTTGTCGCGCTCGCGCGTGAACAAAAAGCTCCGTTAGTCACTGCGGATCGCCGGATCTTGCGCGACTTTCCGGAACTGACAATTTCGCTGGAAGAATTCGTCCGCCGCTAGGCAGCGTATTGGCCAGTGGATAATCAGAAAGTGCGTTGCGAACCTGAACCGGAACAGATTCGTCGAGGATTATCGCGCGCAATAAAACGAACAATGCGTCACGTGATGAATATGTCCGGACATCGAGCCAGGGCAAATTGGAAGAACGCCGCGAAAGCGGTCGCCATTTCCCGGCGATCGGTTACCAGAATGTCAGTTATCAGTTGAATCTGCGAAATCCGTGGTTGGACGTGAGATAACGCCACGCGCGCACAGCGCGTGCGCTGCGAATCAATGAATAAACGGCGAAGCGGAGAAGTCCAACGCCCCAAAACCTTCTCACAACTATGAAAAAAATACTTTTTGCAGTGGCAATGCTGGCATTGATCTCGCCAGCTATCCCACAGGCGAGGGGAGCCGACGTATCGATCGATTTCTTTTACAATAATCTCTCCGGTGGAAACTGGATAGAGGTTGCAGATTACGGCTACGGCTGGCAGCCAGACGTGGCAGTGAATGATCCAAACTGGCGTCCTTACGCAGATGGCTACTGGGCCTACACCGATTACGGGTGGACGTGGGTTTCCTACGAAGATTTCGGCTGGGCAACGTATCATTACGGTCGCTGGTCCAATCTTGCCGATTACGGCTGGATATGGTTTCCCGGAAGCGATCTGGATTGGGGTCCAGCATGGGTTTCCTGGCGAACTGGTGGCGACTATGTGGGCTGGGCGCCTTTGCCCCCGCGCGGCCCAGGGATTGTTTATGAGGGACAACCGATCGGCGGCCAGGTAGATGTCGAGTTCGATATCGGACCGCAATATTACAATTTCTGCGATGTTCGTTTTATCGGTGAGCCGGTGTTACGCGATCGCATCTTACCCGTGTCGCAGAACATTACCTATATCGACAACACGGTGAACGTGACCAACATCAGCGTTCAAAACAATGTGGTTTACAATTACGGCCCTGATTACAATGTGCTCAATGCGTACTCGACCCGGCCCATTCAGCGCTTGAGCGTCGAGCGACAGCCAGCAGTCTGGGGCGTTGACCAGAGTCCAGGGCGACAGACTTGTGATCGCTGCGCCCCAGAAAATCACCAAGCCGGCTCCGGGCATGGCGCCTCCACGAGTGAAAACTAAGGTCGCGCAACCAAAAGTTGAACACGGCTGGGCGGGCGTAGCCAACGCCGAGCAGATAAAGCAGAAATTCAAAACTGAAAATCGCAAAAATATTCCGCCGCCAACTCGACCACCGGCACCCGGTCGGGCGGCAGCTGGCATTTCGCCGGCAGCTTCACCTGGGGCAACCGCGTCGCCTGCGGCAACTGCGCCGGTTGCACCTGGTCGGAAAGGCAGACCCGGTCGCGTGCCGCCAGGCGCAACGGTAGCACCCGGTGGCACTCCAGCTGGGGCAGTCTCGCCGGCACCCGCCGTTACGGCTTCGCCATTTGAGCGCGGCAGGGGACGCGGCAGACCCGGTGCGTTGGGCACACCTGCTGGATCGCCGCCCGGCATTTCGCCAGCGCCAGGTGCGATAGCTTCACCGTTTGAGCGCGGCAAGGGTCGGGGAAGACCTGGTGCTTTAGGCACGCCTATTGAATCGCCCGCCGGCGGTATTTCGCCAGCGCCAGGTGCGACGGCTTCACCATTCGAACGAGGTCGGGGCCGTGGCAGGCCAGGTGCACAACCCGGAGTCACGCCGCCGGGACCGCCGACCGGTGCGGCGTCGCCAACGATTGAGCGTTCTCCGGCAGCAGGCGAGCAAGAGCGCGGCAAGCCGGGTAGGGGTAGGTTTGAAGCAAGTCCGACGCCGCCCTATGGCGGGCCACCGCAAGGCGGGCCGTCCAGGCAAACTGGCGTTGGGACCGTGGTACCCGAGGCCACCCAGCCTCCAGGCAAACGCCGAGGCGAATTTGAGCGCGGTCGAGTGAGTCCACCTCCGGCCGCGAACCAGCCAGCGGAAGGCGCGGCGCAACCGTCGGGCCCGCCGACGGCAGGTCCTGGTGAGCAGCGCGGACGAGAAAGAGCGCAGGGTGCGTATGCACAACCTGGCGGCGCGCCACGCGGAGCATCTCCTGCGGAGACTGCCCATGGCCAAGGGAAACCAGAGCGCGGAAAGAAGAAAGGCGAGGAAAGCCCGCCGCCTGGTCCACCCCGGTGATGACGAAGTTAATTTAGTTCACGGCGGCCTCGGAGTGTTCCGGGGCCGCTTCGCGTACGGCCGTAGCTGTAGGGGAGAAGCTGTCAGCTTCCCAATTCCCACGGGACGACAACGTCGTCCCCTACAGCAGCTCCGCGATTTGGACCGCGTTTAGTGCGGCACCTTTTAGCAGTTGGTCGCCTGAGACCCAAAAGGCTAGCCCATTCTCAAAAGCGCAATCCACGCGCACGCGACCGACCTGACAATTGTCCTTTTCACTAACGCTTAGCGGCATCGGGTAGCGATTGCTTAGCGGTTCATCGACTAGTTCAAGCCCCGGTGCTTTGGCCAAAACTTCGCGCGCTCGTTCCAGTGAGATGGGTTTTTCAAATTCAGCGCTCACCGCAACGGAATGGGCGCGATACACCGGTACCCGTACACAGGTGACCGAGGCGCGGAATTGCGGCAGATGCATGATTTTGCGGGCTTCGCTCTGCATTTTCATTTCTTCTTTTGTATAACCGTTTTCGAGAAATGAATCGACATGCGGCAGGAGATTGAACGCGATTGGATGCGGATAGACTGTAGTCGCTTCGCTCTGCGAGGCGTGTCCGTGAGAACTTAGCTTTGCTCGCGTCGTGTCGTCCAGAGGTCGACGGCTACAAAATTGATCATCCTCCATCCAGTTTTTTATTTGCTGGCTTAATTCATCGATAGCGCGCGTCCCGCTGCCGGAAACAGCCTGATAACTCGCAGCGAAAATACGAAGGACACTGAAGGCTCGATGCAGCGGAAAAAGCGCCATCAACGTGATCGCCGTCGTACAATTTGGATTCGCGATGAGGCCGCGGTGCAGTCGCACGTCCTCGGCGTTGATCTCCGGGATTACAAGCGGCACATGCGCGTCCATACGGAAGACTGAGGAGTTGTCGATGACGATTGCGTCAGCCTGGCAGGCAATCGGCACATATTTTCGCGAGATTTCGCCGCCCGCACTGAAAAACGCGATGTCGATCTTTTCGAACGACTGCTCGTTGAGTTTTCGCACCGGGATGGATTCATCGCGAAATCCAACCGATTTGCCGGCGGAACGAGCAGAGCTAATCGGTCGCAGACTCGCCACCGGGAAGTTTCGCCGTTCCAGCACACGGAACAGTTCTTGACCGACCGCGCCAGTCGCGCCAACAACGGCGATGTGATAATCTTTCATGTGCAGCCGGAGTTTATCGCCGGCGCGAATCGATGCAAACTTCGCGAACCATCCATATCTCGATCCGTGATCAGCAGCTTACGTTGAAGGAAGACGAGACGCCCATTCGCAGTTATCCTGTTTCAACTTCACGGTTCGGAATCGGAACGGAAGAAGGCAGCATGAAAACACCGACCGGGCGCTTCCGTGTCGCAGAAAAGATCGGTGCGGATATGCCACGCGACACGGTTTTTCGAAGCCGCGTCCCACTCGGGCCCGCCGATCCGCTGCCGCTCACGGAAGATCTAGTGATGTCGCGCATCCTCTGGCTGGACGGCTTAGATGAGCACAATGCCAACACGCGTGATCGGTTCATTTATATTCACGGCACCAAACTCAAGGACAAAATCGGCAGCCCGGCCAGTCACGGTTGCGTGCGAATGCGCAATGCCGACATCATCGATTTGTTCGATCTCGTAGAGGAAGACACCCCGGTTGTCATTGAGGAATAATACGAGACGATAACTGTGCGGTGATAGTCCAGGCGCGATCTGGATGTAAAATCGCGCGGTGCGATACATCCAAAGCGGCGTAGAAAAACGTTGCTTCGATGTGATCCCTTGCCTAAACAGGCAGAGCAACTTGCGGCGAAAGGAGGCGATATAAATTGAAATTTGTAAAAGTGATGATGATTGTGGCCTTGCTGGTCACTGCTTTGGGACTGGGAGCTTGTGCGCAAAGGAAGGAAACAGTGACCACAGGCGCGGGTACCACCGGCTACGCGAAATAGAGCCGGCGCCCAAGTTACTGTCTGCGGTTCCATTTGCGCAAAAAAGGCCAGGTCATACTCGACCTGGCCTTTTTCTTTGTAGCATTGGCTTCCAACCACTATCCGCACTTTCATCGGCAGGGATGCCGATGCTACGGCACGCCTTCCCCTGCTTCCCATTTCGCCGACTTCCGATTAAGATTTGCGGATGCAATTGAACGGCCAGGTATTGACACTTGCCGAAATCGCGTCGGTCGCTCTTGGAGACGAGGCCGTTCAAATCTCGGCAGCTGCGCGCCCTCGGATTCTTGCCTCGCGTAAGGTCATCGAAAATATCATCGCGCGCGACGAACTTGTTTACGGCGTCAGCACAGGTTTCGGAAAACTTTCGGATGTTCGCATTCCTCGCGATGCTCTAGGCAAACTCCAGCTCAATCTTGTTCGCAGTCACGCCTGCGGAATTGGCAATCCGCTTTCGGAGCCTGAGGTGCGCGCGATGATGTTATTGCGTGCGAACGTGCTGGCCCTCGGATTCAGCGGAATCCGACTGGAAATTATCGAAGCACTTTGTGAACTGCTGAATCGCCGTGTCTGTCCAGTGATTCCAGAGAAAGGTTCCGTCGGCGCCAGCGGCGATCTGGCTCCACTGGCCCATCTCGCATTAGCTCTGATTGGGGAAGGCGATGCATTTTTCGAGAGGGAACGGCTCGAGAGTCGCGAAGCACTTCGGCGCGCTGGCCTGAAGCCTAGGCAACTGGAAGCAAAAGAGGGCCTCGCATTGCTCAATGGCACGCAGGCAATGCACGCGGTTGGCGGGCTCGCGCTTCTTCGCGCCAAACGGGTCGCTCACGTCGGTGATGTTTCCGGAGCAATGAGTCTCGAAGCGCTCAAGGGTACGCCCGCCGCTTTCGACCAGCGTTTGCAAAATGCCCGCCCGCATCCTGGCCAGAAAGAGGCGGCCGAACATCTCTTGTCGATCCTCGAAGGAAGTGAAATTCGTAAATCGCATCTCGAGGATGATTTGCGCGTGCAGGATGCCTATAGTCTGCGGTGCATGCCGCAAGTCCACGGCGCGGCACGCGGCGCATTGGCGCACTGCGAGGATGTGCTTCTAATCGAATCGGCGTCGGCTACCGATAATCCGCTCGTATTTTCGGAAAGCGGCGACGTGATTTCCGGCGGTAACTTCCACGGCGCGCCGCTGGCGTTGGCCCTCGATTATGCAGCAATTGCTCTTACTACTCTGATGAGCATCAGCGAACGCCGGATCGATCGCTTGAATAATCCAGACAAGAACGAAGGGCTTCCGGCATTCCTGGCACGTGAGCCTGGTCTGCAATCCGGTTTCATGATCGCCCATGTCGCCGCTGCTTCGTTGCTCAATGAAGCGCGCGTGTTGGCGCATCCGGCAAGTGTTGATAACATCACCACGTCCGGCGGAAAAGAAGATCACGTTTCCATGGGAATGACTTCTGCGCTGAAGCTCCGATCGATTGTCGAGCTTGCGGAAAATTTAGTTGCCATCGAATTGCTCGCTGCTGCCGAAGGTCTGGAACATCGCCGTCCTTTGAAAGCTGGAGTGGGCGTCGAGCGCGCATTCGCTGCGCTGCGGAAAATGGCCCCGCCGCTCACGCAGGATCGTGCGCTCTCCGGCGACATCGCGCGTGTTGCCGAAGCCATTCGCCGAGGCGATTTTGATAGCGAAAAGTTATGAGCGGGAAACGAATCATTCACGCGCCACGTGGCGTCAAACGCAGCTGTAAGGGTTGGCACCAGGAAGCGGCGATGCGCATGCTGATGAATAATCTCGATCCTGACGTCGCCGAAAATCCAGATCAACTCGTCGTCTATGGTGGAACGGGTCGCGCCGCCAGAAGCTGGGAAGCATTCGATGCGATCGTCCGATCCCTGCGCGAACTTGAAAACAACGAGACGCTTCTCGTTCAATCAGGCAAGCCAGTCGGCAAATTTCGCACGCACGAAGAGGCGCCGCGTGTTTTAATCGCCAATTCAAATCTCGTCGGCCAGTGGAACAACTACGCCGAGTTCAATCGCCTCGAGCGAATGGGGCTGACCATGTACGGACAAATGACTGCCGGCTCGTGGATTTACATCGGTAGCCAGGGAATCGTCCAGGGCACATTCGAAACTTTCGCTGCCGCCGGGCGCAAACATTTCGGCGGATCGCTCGACGGAAAGTTTGTTTTGACCGGCGGGCTCGGCGGAATGGGTGGCGCGCAGCCGCTGGCCGCGACGATGAGTGGCGCGGTTTTCCTAGGAGTCGAAGTCGATCCTGCTCGAATCGAGAAGCGATTGAAGAGCGGTTACTGCGACAAGATCGCGCATTCGCTCGATGACGCGCTCAAATTGACCGACAAAGCGCGCAGAGATCGAAAATCGCTTTCCGTCGGACTCGTCGGCAATTGCGCCGATGTTCTCCCGGAGATCGTTAAGCGCGGGATCGTGCCCGACGTTCTCACGGATCAGACCAGTGCTCACGACGCGTTGAACGGCTATGTTCCGCACGGGATGTCGCTCGAAGATGCGCTCGTTTTGCGCCGGAAAAATCCGGAAGAATATATTGAGAGAGCAATGCACTCCATGGGCGTGCACGTCGAGGCAATGCTCGCATTGCAAAAGAAAGGCGCCGTTACGTTCGATTATGGCAATAACATTCGCGCCCAGGCAAAAAAAGCCGGAGTGAAAGACGCGTTCGATATTCCCGGGTTCGTTTTCGAATATATTCGGCCGCTGTTTTGCGAAGGGCGCGGCCCGTTTCGCTGGGTTGCGTTGAGCGGTGATCCCGCTGACATCGCGCGCACCGACAAACTCGCGCTCGAATTGTTCCCGAAAAATCAAACGCTGGCGCGTTGGTTGAAGCTCGCGAAGGAGCGAATTCGATATCAAGGATTGCCTGCGCGGATTTGTTGGCTCGGCTACGGCGAACGCGCCGAGTTTGGCGTGGCGATAAACGAGCTGGTGAAACGCGGCGACATCAAAGCGCCCATTGTGATTGGCCGCGATCATCTCGACGCCGGCTCGGTTGCTTCACCGAATCGCGAAACCGAAGGCATGCTCGACGGCAGCGACGCAATCGCAGATTGGCCATTGCTCAATGCTCTCATCAACACTGCTGCCGGCGCGTCTTGGGTGTCGATCCACAATGGCGGTGGTGTCGGTATCGGTTTTTCGCAGCACGCGGGCATGGTCGTCGTGGCAGACGGCACAGACAATTCCAAGTATCGCCTCGAGCGCGTCCTGACCAGCGATCCCGGCACAGGCATCCTCCGCCACGCCGACGCCGGCTACGCCCGCGCCATCCAATTCGCTGCTGCCCACAAGATCGGCATCCCCATGCAGCCGCAAGCGCGGGATTGACGCCAACAGTAGCCGTCCTAATGCGAAAGTTAATCGAATGCGTGCCCAATTTTTCTGAAGGGCGCGATCTGGATGCAATTCGTCAGATCACTGATGCGATTGAATCGGTGGAAGGGGTTTCGTTGCTCGATGTCGATCCTGGGGCGAGCACGAACCGAACGGTGGTGACCTTTGTCGGCGACCCTGACTCTGCGGTGGAAGCAGGTTTTCGTGCAATTCAAAAAGCGGCCGAAGTGATCGACATGCGCAAACACAAAGGCGCGCATCCGCGCATGGGCGCGACTGATGTTTGTCCATTCATTCCGGTGAGCAACGTCAGTTGGAACGAAGCGATCGCTTGCGCGCAAAAACTTGGCGAGCGAGTGGGGAACGAACTGAAAATCCCCGTCTATCTTTACGAAAAAGCGGCCAGCGATAAATCGCGCGCAAATCTTTCAGTAATTCGGGCAGGCGAATACGAGGGCTTCTTCCAAAAAATTAAACAGCCTGAATGGAAACCGGATTTTGGGCCCGCGATCTTTAATGAGAAATCGGGCGCGACCGTAATTGGCGTTCGCGATTTTCTGGTCGCCTACAATGTGAACCTGAACACGAAATCGGTCCGGCGCGCGAATTCGGTCGCGTTTGATGTGCGAGAGCAGGGGAGAGTGAAGACAGTAGATGGCACACCATGGGGAAAACCGGTGCTGGATTCAAGCGGCGAACCCCTTC
>WNGK01005018.1_pt1 | contig 16655 bp, 10 predicted proteins | sample 5400601 | NCBI WGS metagenome assembly WNGK01 (sample SAMN13153376, study PRJNA577476) | soil metagenome | isolation source: 60 cm soil or saprolite under Garry oak tree replicate 1 | place: USA:California | collected 2016-06-15
GCTGAAAACACCATGGCGGAACTGGCGGACGGCACGGGCGGCACTTACTTTCACAACAGCAACGACCTCACCGCCGGGCTGAAAGAGTTGGCCGAAGAGCCGCCTTGCGTTTACCTGCTTGAGCTTTCACTCGACGGAGTGAAGCAGAATGGGACCTTTCACCGGCTTAAGGTGAAAGTGAGCCGCAGGGACGCGCAGTTAGAGGCGCGGCGCGGCTACTTTGTGCCCAAGGCGGCAAAGCACCGCTAAGGAACACTACCTGTCGCCGGAGCTATTCCCACTCGATGGTGCCCGGCGGCTTCGAGGTAATGTCATAGACCACGCGATTGATGCCACGCACCTCGTTCACGATACGGCTCGAAATCCTCTTGAGAACTTCATAGGGCAGCGGAGTCCAGTCAGCGGTCATGCCGTCTTCAGAGTGCACGGCCCGCACGGCTGCGGTGTAGGCATAGGTGCGCTGGTCGCCCATGACGCCCACGCTCATCACCGGCAGCAGAACTGCAAAGCTCTGCCATATCCTGGTGTAAAGTCCAGCTGCCTTAACCTCACTGACTACGATGTCGTCGGCCTCCTGAAGCAGCGCCACGCGCTCCGGCGTGACCTCACCCAGAATGCGCACAGCGAGCCCAGGGCCGGGAAACGGCTGACGGCCAAGGATATCTTCGGGCATGCCCATGTCACGGCCAATGCGGCGGACCTCATCTTTAAACAGATCGCGAAGCGGCTCGATAAGCTTGAGCTTCATCAGCTCGGGCAATCCACCCACGTTGTGATGACTTTTGATGGTCTGGCTGGGGCCTTTCACGCTGCTCGATTCGATGACATCGGGATAGAGGGTGCCCTGCACCAGCCAATCCACGCCGCCAGTCTGGAGCGCGATGCGCGTCGCCTCGTCGTCGAAGACGGCGATGAATTCGGCACCGATACGCTTGCGCTTGGTTTCAGGATCGGTAACTCCGGCAAGTTGTGTCAGGAACCGCTCACTCGCGTCTACCGCAACAAGGTTGAGCCCCAACTTGTCGCGCAGGTTCTTCTGCACCTGCGTGAATTCGTTTTTCCGCAGCACCCCGTTATTGACGAAAACGCAGGTTAGCTGGCTGCCGATAGCCTTGTGAACCAACATGGCCGCGACGGAGGAATCCACTCCACCGGAAAGCGCGCAGATCACGTGATCCTGGCCGACCTTCTCGCGGATCGACGCAACAGTGGTCTCGATGAAGTGCGCGGGAGTCCAGTTGCCGGCAGCTCCGCAGATCGAGAATACGAAGTTCCTGAGCAGTTCCTTTCCCAGAGGCGTGTGGTGCACCTCGGGATGGAACTGTACGGCCCAGATGCGCCGCTCCTCGTTGGCGATACCGGCCAGGGCGTTAGATGTGACGGCGGTGCGATGGAATCCGGCAGGCAGTTCGAGCGCTTCGTCGCCGTGACTCATCCATACCTGGAGGGAGGTCGGAAGACCCGCAAATAGAGCCGAATCGCCGTGCTCGATGGTGACCTCCGCGTGCCCGTACTCCCGTTTCGGAGCCGAGCGCACTTTGCCACCCAGGTGGTGAACGATGAAATGGAGGCCGTAGCAGATGCCCAGCACCGGAGCGTCCAGAGCGAGTATTTTGGGGTCGGCGGCCGGGGCGTCCAAGTCGTAGATCGATGACGGGCCGCCGGACAGGATGATTCCCAGTGGCTTGTATGCCTGAATGTCGGCCAATGGCACGGTACATGGCAGAACTACAGAAAATACATTCAATTCTCGAATGCGCCGCGCGATCAGCTGCGTGTACTGCGAGCCAAAATCAAGGATGACGATGGTTTGGGTGTCCACTCCTCAGTGTGGCAGGCCCACGGACGGGCTGTAAAGTGACGCAGGCGACACTGCCGGGTGTCGAAATGTGATCGGCGATACGGGTGATGCCGGAGCAGCCCTAAAACCGCTCGCAACTTGTTGACATTGCAAGCACCCGCACCTACCGTTAATCTATCAATCCTTAATTCAGCTTCTTCTCCCGTGTGCTGGTCGTGAAGGGATTTTCAGGGGAGGATAGGTTAATGCCAACGGGCAAGAAGCGCCAGCCACTTCGCGCAGTTGTGGAACTGAGCTATTCATCGATTCTGGTCGTAGCAGCCTTTCTGATTCGATTCATGCTGGCACAGCGTTTCGGCGTCAACCTGCCGCCCTTCATTTTTTTCTATCCCGTTGTCATTCTTTGCGCATTGCAATTTGGACTTTGGGCCGGTGTAACAGCCACTGGTGTTTCCGCATTGCTGACTGCTGTTTTGGTATTGCACTCCATGGAGGAATCCGGACACGACAATATCTCTAACCACCTGCTGCTATCGGTTTTTTGTGCCATGGGCCTACTCATTTCCGCATTCGCAGAGCGCTGTCGCCGCACTCAAATTCGTATTGTGACTCTTGAGAGTGAGAGCGCACTGCATGAGAGCCGGGCCAAACTGCAGGCTGCAATGGTCAGCGTGCCAGAATCGATTATCATCGCAGATTCGGAAGGACAAATCGTTGATTTCAACAACGCCTTCGCCACTTTCCATAAATTCAACAGTAAGACCGAGTGCCCCACTACTTCAGCCGAACTCCGCTCCCTTTTCTACTTGTTTTCGTCAGATGGCGCATCACTGCCGGGACATATGTTTCCGGTTCAGCGAGCTCTAAGGGGCGCAACCGTCAGCAACATCGAGTACACAATCCTCCGGCACGCTACCGCACGGCATTCCAGACAAGTCTCGACGCGATTGCGATCAACAGACTGCGTGACGGCCTCTACATCGATGTGAATGAGGCGTTCCTCGAGATCACGGGCTACGATCGCGCGGAGGTCCTCGGGCGAACGTCTCTGGAGCTCGATATTTGGGCGGACACTGACGATCACGACAACATGGTCGCGATTCTTGAGCAAAGATCAGACTGCCGGGATTTTCAGGCGAAATTCCAAAAGAAGAGCGGTGAAGTCTGCTGGGGAATCATGTCCGCGTCAACGATCGAAATCGACGGTGAGACCTGCGTGCTGGCGGTCATCCGGGATATCTCCGATGCCAGGCTTGCCCGGGAAAAGATCAGGAATCTTGCCTTCTTTGATTCTCTGACAGAAGTAGCCAATCGCCGCCTGCTCATGGACCGGTTGGGAACGAATATCAGCGTGATCACTCAGAACCACGGCCAGCGGGCGTTGCTATTGGTTGATCTCGATAACTTCAAAACGCTAAACGGTACGCTTGGCCATGACAGGGGCGATCTTCTGCTGCGTGAGGTCGCCCAGCGCCTCATTTCCTGTGTCCGGGAGATTGACACTGTGGGAAGGGTGGGTGCTGACGAATTCTTCGTCTTGCTCGAAAGTCTAAGCAAGACACCGGAACACGCTGCTCAGAACGCAAAGGTTTTCGCAGAGAACATTTCAGCCAAGGTCAACCAGCCGTACCATCTCGATACTTACGAATGCACCAGCACTTGCAGCATTGGCATCACTGTTTTTTCCGAAACCCACTCCAAGGTGAGCACTGTTCTGCGACAAGCCGACTTTGCACTCTTGCAAGCGAAGGCTGCGGGGAAGAATGCGATTCGGGTTTTCGGTCCACAGTAGCAGCCGGGGAAATTCTAACGGAGCGGGATTCCCAGGGTGTTGCCGTCTGAGTTTTTTACTTACCCTGCCCTTTGTAGACCACACCCGCCTTCATCACAAACTTCACATCCTGCAACACGCGTACGTCGTCAAGTGGATTCTTTTCAACTGCGATAATGTCCGCCCACTTACCGGGTTCGAGCGTGCCGGTCTTCGCGCTCCAACCCATCAGGTCGACGGCATTGATAGTGGCGGTCTGCAGCGCTGCCAGCGGGGACATGCCTAACTGGTTTACATATACATCGAGTTCATGCGCATTGAGCCCGTGCGGATACACGGCCGCGTCAGTGCCCAGCGCAATCTTCACACCTGCTTGCATGGCGCGCTTGATGTTGTTCTTGGCTACGGCGCTCACATCCACCATCTTCTGGTGATAAAAGGGCGGGAGGGTTCCCTTTTCGATTTGCCAGTCTTCGAGATAGAGCGTAGGTACCAGGTAAGTGCCGTTCTTTTTCATCTCGGCAATCGCTTCATCATTGATGTAGCTGCCGTGTTCGATGGAGTCGATACCGGCCTGCGACGCCCAGAGGATACCCTGCGCTCCATGCGCATGAGCGGCCACTTTGCGTCCCAGGCGATGGGCATCTGCGACAATCGCGCGCATCTCCTCGAGAGTGTATTGCGAGGCTTGAGGATCGTCGCCCTTTGACAGTACCCCGCCAGTGGCGCAGATCTTGATCAGATCGGCGCCATACTTGATGTCCTCGCGTACCTTATGCTGCACGGCGTCAATGCCGTCCGCCACTCCTTCGGCCACCTGGTGATACTTTACGGGCAGCAGATTTTCGTCGCAGTGACCGCCAGTAATGCCGAGGGGTGGCCCGCTGACCTGCATGTGCGGCCCTGGAACCTGACCGGCGTTGATGGCGTCGCGGAGGTCAACATCGGTGAATCCGCCCGCGCCTACGTTGCGTATCGAAGTGAATCCAGCCAGCAGAGTGGTAAGCGCATTGACAACGCCGTTGATGGCTTCTTTCGCGTTAGTACCCGCCAACTCGCGATAGGGATCGAAGTCAGGATTGCCCGTGATGTGCGTATGAACATCGATGAGGCCGGGGAGAACGGTCATGGCGCCGAGATCGACGACTAAGTCTCCGGATTGTGCCTGCATCTGGGCAGTAGGTGCGATCGACTGGATGGACTCGCCTACCACGATGATGGTTTCGTTATCCTGCAACTTTCCGGTTTTCACATCGAGAACATGTCCGGCACGCACCAATGTCCGCTTCGGTAGAGGAATCGAGGGAGTTTGGGCAAAGAGGACATTTGTGCAGAGAACGAACAGCAGCGCCATTGCGAGGTTAATACGATTGAACATTTCGCGATTTTCTCCAGAGGACCGCAAGCGGAGTGTAGCAAATCTGTGCCATAGCGCTTATGTAGGGCGGCCAAAGCGGCGGCCGCGATATCCCGGTGTGGAAGGTGTTGGCGGTTCCGTTCGCCGGCCCAGGCCCCTGACTGGTGGTTGGGTATGGGGGGACGCTGATGCCAACCATTCGCAAGCGGCTTAGAGTGAGCTTGGGCCATGCTTCCAGTTCGATCAGATTCGGGATGGCGACAGCCAGCGATGGGTGTATCGCGGCAACCGGCGCTCCCGGCGTGATACGCTCCTATGCAACATTGCACGGAGATATCCACCTGCAAGATCCTTGTCTCCAGTTCTAATTCCAACGCATAAAAGGCATGAGTCAGCACGGCCAGCCATGCCGCTTAAAAGGATCCTATGATGAACTGTTTTCGCCTCACACCCATCCTGTTGATGGCCTCCGGCATTGCTTTGGCGCAAGCGCCCGCGAATTCGACCGCCGATGCTCAGAAGCCCTCTCCGCCAGCGGAGATCAAAAGCTTCGACCTTTCGGCTATCGACAAGACAGCCGACCCCTGCACCGATTTTTACCAGTACTCCTGCGGCAATTGGGTTGTGAACAACCCGATTCCGAATGACCAGGTTCGCTGGGCGCGCTCGTTTTCGCTTCTCCAAGAACGCAATCGCTACCTGCTGTGGCAGCAGTTGGATGCCGCGGCGAAGAATCCCAAGAGCCCCCTCGAAAAGCAGTATGGTGACTACTATGCCGCCTGCATGAATCTTGATCTGGTGGAGAAGAAGGGTCTCGAACCGCTTGAGCCGGCGTTCAAGCAAATTGCCGCATTGAGCGACTCGCACAAGCTAGGCCCGCTGGTCGGCGATCTCGAAGGCGAGGGCAGCCCGGGGACGCCGTTCAACTTTGGCGTGCAACAGGATGACAAAGATTCTTCAAAGCAGATCGCTGGCATCTTCCAGGGTGGCCTGTCGCTGCCTGATCGCGACTATTACATTAAAGACGACGCTCGCTTTCAGGAAATCCGCAAGCAATACACAGATCACGTCACGAAAATGTTCACCCTGGCCGGCGATACGCCCGAACAAGCGGCCAAGGAAACCGCCGCGGTGATGGAGATCGAAACCGCCCTGGCGAAGTCCTCTACGGCCCGCGTTGACTTGCGTGACCCGGAAAAGCGCTACCACATCTACACGGTGGCGGACTTCCAGAAGCTAAGTCCGGATTTCGACTATTCAGTGTACTTCAAAGACATCAAGGTTGGGCACTTTGACACGCTCAATGTAGCCACTCCCGATTTTTTCAAGGGCTTCAATGAACTGATCACCAAAGAGCCCGTCGAGTCCTGGAAGTCCTATTTGCGCTGGCATTTGCTGCACGCCTCTGCCACCAACCTTCCCAAGGCGTTGTTTGACGAAAACTTTGCGTTCTACGGCAAAACCCTGAACGGCCAGAAGGAACCCACCCCGCGCTGGAAGCAGTGCTCCTCGATGACCGACCGGGCATTGGGGGAGGCGGTCGGACAGGATTGGGTCAAGCAGAATTTCCCGCCCAAGGCCAAGGCCAGCATGGATCAGTTGGTTGCGGCTCTCGAAAAGGCGCTGGGTGACGACATCAAGACACTTCCCTGGATGAGCGACGATACCAAGAAAGCCGCTGCGGAGAAGCTGGCGATGATCCGCAACAAAATCGGCTATCCCGAGAAGTGGCGCGACTACACGGCGCTCAAGGTCAATCGGAATGACCTTATCGGTAACCTGGCACGCAATGCCGTGTTCGAAAACAACTGGAACCTCGGGCACCTCGGCAAGCCGGTGGATGAGAAGGAGTGGGGAATGACACCGCCCACGGTGAACGCCTACTACAATCCCTCGATGAACGACATCAACTTCCCAGCCGGAATTCTGCAGCCGCCGTTCTTCGATTTCACGATCGATCCAGCCGTCAATTTTGGTGGCATAGGTGTGGTAATCGGCCACGAGATAACCCATGGCTTTGACGACCAAGGCTCAAAGTACGACGGCAAGGGCAACCTGCGCGAATGGCAGACTGCCGAGGACCGGAAGAAGTTTACCGAGCGAACCGACTGCGAAGTGGATGAATACGGCAGCTTTGAGGCTGCCCCGGCTAAAGGCGACACCCCAGCACAGAAGCTCAATGGCAAGCTGACCCTGGGTGAGAACACTGCCGACAACGGCGGCCTGCGCATCGCCTACCTGGCACTGCTCGATACACTTGCAGCGCAGGGCAAAACCATAGACGACAAGATCGATGGCTACACCGAGAAACAGCGCTATTTCCTGGGATTTGCCCAGGTGTGGTGCCAGAACCAGACCGAACAGTCCGCTCGCCAATCGGCGCTGGTAGACCCCCACTCGCCGGGCCGTTGGCGTGTCAATGGAAGCGTGCAGAACTTCGACGAGTTTGGCAAAGCTTTCGGCTGCAAGAAAGGCCAGCCCATGTACCCGGAGAAGTCCTGCCGAGTATGGTAAACCGAACCCAAGACCATCGGAGCTCCCTCGAAAATCTGCGGGGGATCCTGATCCCTTCATAAGGTTTCATCCGCGGCCTAACGGCAAGGCATTTCCTGTAGTTCGCGGTGACGTTTCTTGTCATTTCGGAGTCAAAACATACATCGCGCCGGAAATCCAATCGCAGTCCTTACGGACGCAAAGCTCCAACTGTGACCTACCCCGAATAGCCGTGAATCGCCGGTTTTTAGCAGTCTCTCACCGAAACTAGGCACAATGTGCCCTTGGCTTTTACAATGCAGCAGGGACCCATCCCAACCCAGCTCTGCTGTGGAACTAGCAAACTTGGCGGCGCACGCCTGACCAGGATGAAGGAATCGCATGAAGTTTAAGAAATTCGGCAAGGCCCTTCTGATGAGCGCCCTCTCTGCAGGCGCCGTCCTCAGCGTTACGTCTTGCGTCCAAAGTTATACTGTCGGCTTTCTGTATGTAACTGGCACCGTGACGGCCCAGACCTCCGGTAACGGGATCATAAGCGGCTTCAAGATCGACCACAACACTGGGAACCTGGTCCCGATTAACGGACTACCTGTCGCCTCCGGCGGAGCCAATCCCGGCCGGGCGGTTCTACTGAATGGCGGACGCTTTCTGTATGTGCTGAACAGAGGTGTGAATGCCGAGGGCGGGTCTAATTGCACAACCCTCGACCCCTGCAAGAATTCAAACATCACCCAATTCTCGATTGGCGGGAACGGCATTCTTTCGCAGCAGGCGCAGTTTTTCACGCAGGGCAACAATCCCTTTCGCATTATTGCTGATGCCGCAGGCGGCTTTCTTTACGTTCTCGACCATGACTCACCGACTGACTCCACCTGTGCCCTCGCTCTGGGTACCGGCGTGACGTCCTGCGGTGATATCACCGCCTTCAAGATCGACCCCACCACCGGCCGCCTGACTCTCGTGGTCAATGCGCAGGTCACTTCGGCCAGCGGCGCTGCCCTGCCCTACTTCCCAGTTCCGGCGAATCCCATCGACATGGTACTGACGTCGGGATACATCCTGACGCTTAGCGGAATTCCGGGCAGCGGTGATGTTGTCTTCCCTTACACCTACAGCTCGTCGTCAGGGCAATTGACGGTTAACCAGAACAGCACACAGCCGATCAACACGAAACAGAGCACCGCCATCATCTTTGGCGGCGGTTTTGTCTACGTCCTTGACAACGAACCGATCACCGTTAGCGGCATCACATCACCGAGCCAGATCGTTCCCTTCACGGTTGGCACCGGCGGTTCGCTGCAGGCACAAGTCAGCGGAGCCGTAGCCGACGACCCGAACCAATCGAATCCGATTTACATGCTTGTTGAGTCGAAGGGCAAGTTTGTGTACGTAGCCAACCAGGGGAACAACACCAACACAACGGCGGCGCAGAGCGGAATAACGGGATACATCATCGATCCCAGCCAACATACGTTGGGGAACATGCCGGGCAGCCCGTTCGGCTCCGGTGCGGGTCCGCAGTGTCTGATTGAAGATCCTTCAAATAACTTCATTTACACGGCGAACTTTAACGATTCGACGATCACCGGACACGTAATCAACCAACAAACAGGCGACCTGACGAGCCTGCGAGGGGCTGCCGCCAAGAATTTCCAGCTCACGGGTCCGGCAGCTTGGTGCCTGGTCTCGGGACGCACCAGCTAACCGCATCCTGTTGCAACTGCGATCTGGGCGAGACAGCCATTTGGTGAGTCTCGCCCAAGGTTCCGGAAGTTTCCGGATTGCTGTGAACACAGTCTTGATCCTCGACGAGAATTTCAACGGCGTTAGGGATTCGATACAAAACCTGGTTTTCCGGGCCAAGATTTGGCCTGCGGACGAAAGATGCGCATGAAGTTCAACAAATCGGGCCAGTTGCTTCTGGTCTCCGCGGCCAGCCTTGTGGCGGCCAGTCTTCTGTCCGCCTGCGCCACGCTGACTGTGGACTTTGTGTATGTCACCAGCGCCAAGGCTGCTGGCCCCGATAATTATGGCGAAGTCGACGTCTTCGAGGTGAACTCCGAGTCAGGCCATATGCGCCAGATTCCTACTTCGCCGTTTCCATCGGGCGGGCGAAATCCTGTAGCTGAGGCAGTCTCGACTGACAACAAAGATCTTTACGTCGTAAACCAGGACGACAACACCATCGTGCAGTTCGTCATTGGCAATGACGGCAAGCTCTATCCGCAAAATACCGTGAACACGCCGGGGGTTTTTCCTCTTGCCGTGGCAGTGGCCGGATCGAGCCTCTACGTGGCGGACACCTACCAGCCATTGCCGACCTGTTCTCCAGCAGCTCCCTGCTCCGGATCGATTGCGGTCTTCCCTATTTCCACCACCGGCGCGCTGGGTACGGCAAGTGGAAATCCGGCGAACAGCTCAAATTATTGGCCACTCATTCTTCCCAGCAGCCCGAAAGATATTGTGCTACCGACCGCAATCGCCGCGCCGGCCTCTGGAAGTAGCGTGTACGTCAGCGCCTACGACTCGACTGCCGGAGCAGGCTACATCTTTGCGTTTGCAGCTTCGGGTGGAACGCTGACTCCGATCAACGGTGGAGTTCCCATCGCGGCGGGCGTGCATCCGTCCGCAATCGTCAGCGACCCCAGCGGAAGCTATGTGTATGTCACCGATTTTGCGAGCGGCAACATTCTGGTCTACGCGGTTGGCTCCACGGGGCTGACGCCGGTGAGCGGGAGTCCGTTCGCAGCAGGAAATAACCCCTCCTCAATTGCCATTGATAGTGCAGGTAAGTTCGCCTACGTTGCCAATGCACAGGACTCCACGGTAACCGCCTATTCCATCAGCGGCGGAGCACTGTCCCGAATCGCCAGCTATGCCACGGGCACCCAGCCGGTGGCGATCGGAATTGATCCATCGTTGAATCAGTACCTCTACACCGCGAACTATCTTGGCGACACCGTATCCGGGTTTCAGATCAACGCCAGCACCGGGACACTGCTCAACACGCAGAATTCACCATTCAGGTCCAACGCGCAGCCCACGGCTGTCGCGGCCATTCCGCATAACGGTCAAAAGAAGTAGCGGCCCGTGATTGTGCGGCACGCTGTATGCATTTTGCACGCGGGAAATTCAAGCGGTTACGGCAGGATTTGCGGCCATAGCCAATCAAAGTAGCAGCACCCCATAGCCGGCTTTTACTATGCAAATGGGGCAACCTAAACAGTTTTCTTTGGGCTTCAACGAAACGGCCCACGATGAAGGAAGCGCATGAAGTTCAGCAAATTGAGCCAGCTTTTTCTGGTCTCTATGATCGGCCTTCTAGTGGCCACCCTTTTAACGGCCTGCCAGCTGGTGACGATTGACTATATTTTTCTGGCCGGCTCCTCAGGCTCTGGATCCGGAAGCGATGGCCTTATCCAGGTGTTCGCGGTGGATTCGCAATCCGGCGCCCTGCGCACGGCGGCTCACAGTACATCTTCTGGCGGCACCTCACCAGTTGCCATGACGGCCTCACCGGATTATGCACACCTTTATGTAGCCAATCAGGGCAACAATTCGATCGTGCATTTTGCCATTGCCACAGACGGCGTGCTCACCAAGAAGGACTCGGTTACCCTGAGCGACGCGCCTGTCTTCATGGCTGTCAATGCTGCGAACACTTACCTGTACGTTGTCTCAGGAACGACATCCGCGACTCTCACGGCCTATTCGCTTTCAGCTGGAACGATCGGATCAGCTGCAGCGCAGGAAAGCCTCTCCATCCCAGGTTTTGCGGGCGACACCTTGATTCCGACCGGAGTCGCGGTCCTGGCGAACAACAACGCCGTCTACGTCACCGCGTATGATCAATCCGCTTACAATCCGGGCGGCACCACAACCAGCACCGCTAACCCCGGTTGGGTGTTTGGCTTCAGTGTCGGTTCGGGCGGAGCTCTGACGGCAGCCACAGGCAGCCCTTACAGAGCCGGTGTAAAGCCAACCGCGGTGGCGACCGACCCTACCAATCGCTATATCTACGTGACCGACTTCGCCTCCAATCAGCTGATCGGCTATGGGATTCACTCCGGCAGCATTCTCAGCTTCCTCATCAATGGCCCCTTCAAAACGGGCAATGAGCCTATTGGAGTGGCTATCGATCCGCGGGGCAAGTACATCTATGTGGCCGATGCGCTTGACTCGGCCGTCTCGGCCTACGCAATCGACCTTACGACTGGAACACCTTCAGCAGCGGTCAATACGACGGGGAGCCAGACGAACTCGACCGATACGCAACCGGTCGCGATCGTTGTCGATCCCGCGCTGGGCCGGTATGTTTACACGGCAAATTTCCTGGGCAACTCAGTCTCAGGTTTCCGCCTTGATCCCAACGCCGGAACCTTGAGCTCGACGCAGGCCACTCCGTATCCGTCAAACCCGAAGCCCACGGCAATTGTGTGTATTCCGCACGGGAACCATTCACTGCAATCGATCACCCAGTAACAGAATCAGTAAACCACCCAACGAGCCCGGCCAAAAGGCTGGGCTTTTTGTTGCTGGCAATGGAAGCTTGGGTAGGCGGAGCGAAGGAGTACTCCACATGCGGCTCGAACGCGCTGAAGACCCGAAGACCCAGCTCAACATCCGTCCTGGCTCGCACGAGTTCGCCTCCTACGTGGCTGGTCATTGTTGACGCTGAGGTGAAGTAAGTCGGCTCGTTTGCGACACCGGACGGAAGGCTGAAGGTCCGTCCTCGTTGCAGATTTTATGTCGGCAGGGAGGTTGGACCTTCGCGTTCCTCGAGCGCTCTATGCACCCATAAGTTTGCGCAGTTGCCGCTGGGCGGGCTTCTCGATGAAATGCAGTGCCAGCAGCGCCATGACGATCAGGATGGAGTAGCTGATCCATGGATCGAAGCGAGCGAGGCCCAAACGATTGAGCAAATGGGTGTCGTGGATCAGGTTCCAGAAGTTGAAGTGGAGCAGATAGAGGCAATAGCTGGCCTCCCCGACGAACACCAGGGGACGAATTCCCAAGAAGCGAGCCAGCGGATTGTCTCCAGAGAGACCCAGGATCACGCAACCAAAGAGTGGCATGAGGAGGCCGTCGTGAATGAGCGGGTAAGGAACTTCAGATCCCAACCAAAGCAGGAAGAATATCGAGGTAAACCCGCCCACTCCGAGGACGAGACGCAGGCGGGCAGTCCGTGGGATGAACTCGTCGAGTTCGGCCAGGACGACCCCAAAGACAAAGCTCGCGAGGTGAGGCAGCGGTGTGTATTTCAGCGCCTGCAGCCATGGTCCATAGCTGAATCGGTCGGGATGTGCTATGCCGTCAGGGTTGAAAACAATATAAAGTGTGCCGGGAATCAGCCCTAAGACCCAGATACCGGCGAGTCGCGTCAAGATCGGCGGCACGCGATCAGGGCGCTTCCAGCGGACCAGCCATGGAAAGAAGAAGTAATAGAACGATTCAGCCGACATGGTCCAGGCCGGTGTGTTCAAGAAGGTAGCAAGGGATGCGACCCAGCCCTGCAGCAGTAGTGGCGTGAGTACCATTCCCAACCAGAACATGTCGTGGCCATGGATCGTGTATTCCTGAGGGATCATGCGCCAGCTCAACAGAAGGCTAAGCAGATAGATGGGATAAAGGCGCGTGAAGCGGGCCTTCCAGAAGCGAACTGTGTCCAGCTGCCCGGCACGGGCGCGCGCCGCGTAGTTGTATGCGAGCACATAGCCAGAAAGCAAAATGAAGAAGCTGACGGAAGCATACCCGGCATTTACCACCGGCGCCAGCGGGCCAAACCAAAGGGGGTTGGAGAAATGGAAGAATACGATGTTGACGGCCGCGAAAGATCGCAAGCCGGTCAACGCGTTCAGCCGGTCTGGCTTGCGTATCTCCACTTATCTGTTAGACGTCTCCCCATATTCGCGTGACGCGGAAAGGTAACAATCGGATTTCACAGGCGCGCAGCGCCGGATGCGGCCCTATGCTTGCATGATGACCACTGCGGACTAACCCTGCTTTACGCCGTTACCAGCGACCCGACCTTCTCGCCCATCACAACGCGCCGGATATTGCCGGGCTGGTTCATGTTGAAGATGATCATGGGCAGGTTGTTGTCTTTGCAAAGGCTCACGGCGGTGAGGTCCATCACTTTCAGGCCTTGACGCAGAATCTCCATATAAGTGATTTCATCGTATTTCACGGCGTCTTTGAAAAGCACTGGATCCGCGCTGTAAATGCCTTCCACCTTAGTGCCCTTCAGCAGCACGTCGGCCTTGATCTCCATCGCGCGCAGACTGGCTGCGGTGTCGGTGGAGAAGAAGGGATTGCCGATGCCGGCGGCGAAGATGACCACGCGGCCCTTTTCGAGGTGACGCACTGCACGGCGGCGAAGATACGGCTCCGCAATCTGATTCATGAACACCGCGGTCATCACGCGGCACTGCACATCGCGCTGTTCAAGCGCATCCTGAAGCGCGATGGCGTTAATAATGGTGGAGAGCATGCCCATGTTGTCGGCGCTCACCCGATCCATCTCTTTAGCCTGCTCGGCTACTCCGCGAAAAATATTACCGCCGCCGACAACGACCGCAACTTCTACGCCCATGGCGTGGATCTCGGCGAGCTCACCCGTGATTTCCGCTACTTTTTCGGCATCCAGGCCAAATCCACGTGTGCCTGCGAGTGCTTCCCCTGAAAGTTTGAGAACAATCCTTTTGTACATGCTTTTCCGAGTATCGCATACGACGCGGTAGCTAGCCGAGAGCCACTCTCTCTACCAGCGCAACCCCCGAGGGCCCATCCCGAAGGTCGGGTTACGTTCGAGGGGCGGGCGGGGGATTGCGTCTCAAGACGGATTCGAGTATTCGATCGGCCCGATTGACTGCCCACTGAGACCGGGCGGAGAGAAGAGCTGATCGGGGCGATCAATTGTCATTAGGTTGTCACCGTCTTTACAAAATTTACAACTAGTTGAGTTTTAGCAATCAGCGCGAGTTTAAGCGTCGCTAATATCCGGCTTGTACTTCTTCAAACCAAACTGTCAATGAATTCAACAAGATGACCTGAATGTCATACAGGCCCAGGATAACTGTCGCCGAATGAAGGAGCGAGCACTGTGACGCGATTTTCGTTGCGCTTGGCGGTCGTAAAACTACTGGTTGTGCTGGCATCATGCGGCATTTATGCCGCTGCTGCCCCGCGAGGCGGTTCTGTCCCGCCATCAGCAGTAACCACCAACCCGGATGCCTTCATTGGAGCGAAGTCCTGCGCCATGTGCCACTCGGCTGAGGCCAAGGGGCTTGGAACGAATCCACATGCCAAGCTCTCCCTGGACCACGACGGGAAAGGCATTACCTGCGAAGGCTGTCATGGCCCAGGCCGCGCCCATGTCGAGTCAGGAGGCGATTCCTCCAAGATATTCAGCTTTACGAAGTCAACGCCCGCGCAGGTTGACCACCAGTGTATGGGATGTCATCAGGGGGACCACCAGGGTTTTGACCGATCCGCGCACGGTGAGGCCAAGGTCAGCTGCACCAGTTGCCACGGCATTCACAAGTCTGAGGACGAGGCTCGCTTGCTCAAGATCTCGCAGCCGAACTTGTGCTATTCATGCCACAAAGATGTCAGGCCAGCCTTCTCTAAGGCCTTCCATCACAAGGTTAATGAAGGCCTGATGAACTGCAGCGACTGCCACGATCCGCACGGCACATTCAAGAAAAGCATGGTCAAGTCGGCGGCTCAGGACGATGCAGTCTGCATCAAGTGCCATCAGGAGAACGCAGGTCCGTTCATCTATGAACATCCGGTCGTAAAGACCGAGGGCTGCACCTTCTGCCACTCTCCGCACGGATCGTCGAACCCCCGACTGTTGGCGCGCAACAATGTCAACCAGCTCTGCCTGCAGTGCCACACCGGACTCAAGGGCACTCAGTTTACAGCTGGAGGGCCGCCGACCTCTCCCGTTCACGATCAGTCGATGCAATACACCTCGTGCATCACTTGCCATTCTCAAATCCACGGCTCCAACGTTGTTGACACATTCATTCGCTAGAGGCGGGTCCAATGATGACGCATATCTCAATCACTCCGAGATCACAGGCCGGGCTCAACGCCCGGACTCCTGGGCGCGCCAAACGGCTCGTCTTCGCGCTGGCTACCAGCATTCTTTTTGCTTCGCCGCTAATCGCGGCGGCGCAAGATTCACCCAGAAAGCCCGACCACGGCTATGTGGTGCACGAGAGCATCGAGTTGGGTGGCCACATCGTCGACCGCTCCGGCAGCGTGCCCATGTGGTCTACGCTCGTCAATCTTCAATCCGGTCCGCGCATTCTGAGCCAATCACTCAGCATGCACTCTGTCGATACCAAAAAGACCCCTTTCTACGATGATCTTTCGAGCAACAGCTTTGGTTACGGCGGCGATCCTGTCGCGGCAACCATCCTCCGGATGCATAAAGGAAGGGCATACAAGATCGATGCCGACTTCCGTCGTAATCGCCAATACTTCGACTACGACTTGTTCGGCAATCCGCTGGTGCCAAGCAACGCCGTTCCTTACGTTCCCATCCTGAATTCTCCGCACCTCTTTAACACCGTGCGCAAGACAGGCGATGTTAACCTGACCGTGCTGCCGCTCTCGAGATTCAGCGTGCGGGCCGGCTTCTGGCGGACAGGGGTTGAAGGGCCGACATTTTCGTCGAATGTGAGCAAGAGCCTCACCAATCCGCTTCTCGATCAAGGGTGGCGCTATAGCAGCAACGTCTATTCGGGGGGACTCGACTGGAAACTAACTCACAAGACGATTCTCAGCTACGACCAGTTCGTGACCAGCTTCAAACAGGACACTACCTGGAAGCTTAACAAGTTTGAATATCAGCTTGCTGACGGCACACCGGTTTCACTGGGGCTCAACATCTTCTCAACCGCCGCCAATACTTGCCTGATTTCCGGCACGGACAACACCGTGAAGCCGAGTTGCAACGGGACCTTGGATTATCACCGCTACGAACCTGTGAGGACGGAGCTTCCCAGCGAGCAATTTCGATTCACCAGCGCCTCCATTCCTCGCGTCACGATGAACGGGCGGATCCTCTATAGCGGCGGCAGCAGCGAATTGAATCACTACAACGAGGCCTACGCGGGCTGGAGCGACAGTGGCATCAACACCACCGGGAGGAACATCATCCGGTATTCTGGCATTGGCCCAAACAGTCATCTGGGAAGCCTGCTGCGGATCAATGTCTCTGC
>WNGK01018074.1_pt1 | contig 16654 bp, 17 predicted proteins | sample 5400601 | NCBI WGS metagenome assembly WNGK01 (sample SAMN13153376, study PRJNA577476) | soil metagenome | isolation source: 60 cm soil or saprolite under Garry oak tree replicate 1 | place: USA:California | collected 2016-06-15
AGAGCATGGATGCGCGGACTCCCATAGACCTGACGTTTCGCATAAAAGATGCGATGGATCTGCCTGGCCAGTTCGCCATCTTCTCGCTCGTGTCGACTCGGTTCCCGCTTGTGCCAGTCTGAGTCACCACTGACACTCACTTGCAGCACGCGGCACATGGTGGACACCGCATACTGCTCACCATGCTCAGCAATGAAGGGATAACGAAAGCCGCTGGCTGCGCGAAAAGATGGCGAGCGCTTTTTTTAGGATATCGCGCTCCTGTCGTGTCACCTCCAGTTCTCGCTTGAGACGACGCACTTCTTCCTCTTGAGCAGTCTGATGCCCGCTCCCTGGGAAAGCCTTGTCGCCAGCTTCGGCAAATTCCTTGCGCCAATGCTGCAGCGAGCTGTCAGCAATCCCCAGATCACGCGCAATTTGCGCCTGGGATTTCCCACTCTTTTGCACTAATTGCACCGCTTCCAGTTTGAACTCACGTGTAAAGGTCTTTTGTTCCTTTGGCATGATGCCCTCTCCTTGGATGCTACCTTTCAAGTTGACATCCTCCGAGAAAGCCGGTCAAGCCCAGTGCTGTTTGAACGAGCAGCGAAGGAGCAAGGGCTCCCTGTTCCCAGCTATCGAACCTTTCTGGATCGTCTCGCGAAACGAGATCGGCGGGAACAAACGCTCAAGCGACAAGGGCCGCGTGCTGCTGCTCAGCATGATCCTTGGGTATGGGAACTGGAGCAAACGACCCCCAGGCATGGAGATCGCCCATGGGAAATCGTACATATGGATCATACGGAGTTGGACATCGAGTTAGTCAGTGCGCGCACCGGGCAGGCGCTTGGCCGTCCCTGGGCCACCTTTGTCACAGATGCCTACTCTCGGCGTCTGCTTGTTGTGTATCTGACCTTTGACCCGCCTTCGTACCGATCCTGCATGATGGCACTGCGTGAATGTGTCTGGCGCTATGGGCGTTTCCCTCAGACCCTGGTAGTCGATGGCGGTCCAGACTTCCGAAGTGTCTACTTTGAGTCGCTACTCGCCTACTACTCCTGCACAAAGGCCAGCCGACCCTGGGCCAAGCCGCGCTATGGGTCCGTGTGCGAGAGGTTATTCGGGACCGCAAACAGTCAATTCGTCCATACGCTCACCGGCAACACGCAGATTACCAAACAAGTCCGCCAGGTGACCAAATCCGTTGATCCTAAACAGCATGCCGTCTGGACACTGGGCGATCTCTATCGCTACTTCATGGACTGGGCGTATGAGGTCTACGATACAACACCGCATCCAGCGCTGGACATGAGTCCGCGTGAAGCCTTCAGAACAGGCATGGTGCAAGCTGGCGAACGCAGCCACTGCTCCATTGATTACGATGAGACGTTTCGCTTCTTCTCCCTGCCGACAACTCCCAAAGGGACAGCACAGGTCGAGCCAGGACGCGGCGTCAAAATCCATTCCGTCTATTACTGGTCGGATGAATTTCGACCAGCGACCATCGAGCATACGCAAGTCCCGGTGCGGTACGACCCCTTTGACATTGGGACGGCGTTCGCTTTTGTGAAATCGCGTTGGGTGAAGTGCATCTCTGAGTATTACCTCCAGTTCAAAGGGCATTCGGAGCGTGAATTGCTCCTGGCAACCACAGAATTGCGCAAACGTCGGCAAGCACACGCGAAACACACCTCCATTACGGCCAAACGGTTAGCCGAGTTTTTAGCGTCCGCCGAGACCCATGAAGTGGTACTCACTCAACGACTTCAAGACGCCGAACTCCAGGATGTCTTTGCTCAAATGGGCGGGATGAGCACCCATCAAAGCAGTGAGCAGCTTCCCCAAACCAAAGATGAGGGCTGCTCGGAACCGTCGGCTGCGGGTGAGGAGGAAAATATCTATGCGGGCCTGGAAATTTACGAGGAGTATCAGTCATGACAGAACAAGGACAGCCCGCACCGTTTCCACGCCACCTCTTGCATGAGTCAGGCACCAGCCGGTTGGACTACTTCAAGGCGTACACGCTTGCCCATCCTGCTCTCAAACAGGCTGATCAGGCGGTGTGGAACGCCCTGCGCGAACCGGCAGGGGCAGCCCTCATTTTTGTGGTGGGTCCCACTGGTGTTGGCAAAACCACGCTGCTCGCTCACATTGAGAAACGGTTGATCGACCTGGTGAAGATGCAAGGCCATCCAGGGCTCAGTCGGCTTCCTGCCTTGAAGTTAGATGCTGTTGCTCCTGCACTTACCCAGTTCAAGTGGGGCGACTACTACCAGCGTGCGCTTCTGTTGCTGCAACAACCACGGATCGAATATGCCTTTGATGATCAGGAACCGTTGCCCCTGTTAACCAGACAGGACCGGCTTCCGGCAGAGCGACCCTGGAAAGGCGTCTCTAATACCGCAGGGCTCCGCCTGCTGTTTGAGCAAGCGCTCTTGCACCGAAAGCCCTACGCTATCTTGATCGATGAAGCCGAGCATATCGCGAAAGCAGCACGAGGTTCCAAGCTCCTAGACCAGCTTGACCACCTGAAAAGTCTCGCTATCATGACGCGCGTTGTGCATGTTCTTGTCGGCACCTACGATCTGATGGTCTTCCGCAATCTGAGTGCCCAGCTCTCGCGGCGTAGTATCGATGTGCATTTTGCTCGCTATCGCGCCACTTCTGAGACAGAGGTGAGAGCCTTCAAAAGCGTCTTGTGGTCATTTCAGCGCAACCTCCCGCTGGAAGAAGAACCAGATCTCCTCCAACAGTGGAAGTATTGCTACGAACGAAGTATCGGCTGTGTGGGCGTACTCAAAGACTGGCTCACGCGGGCCTTAGCCGAGGCCATTGAGCGGGGAGAGAACACGATTTCGCCGTCATTGCTTGAACAGCACGCGCTCTCTGTCGATCGCTGCACGCAGATGGTGACAGAAGCCGCTACCGGAGAGACTGCGCTGACCGAAGATGACCAGGCTGCGTATCGGTTACGCGTTCGTCTTGGGCTAGAGACTGGGCCAGCCGGGCAACAGGAACAACATCAGCGACCACAACCCACGCCACGCCGGGGTCTGCGAAGAGGGCAGCGCAAACCCACCCGCGATCCTGTAGCGACGGTGACGCGGTCTTAAGCCGGAAAGCGGGTCGTGCCCACTTGCACGGGTTTCCGATTCTGAATGTTCTTCAAAGAAAGAAGAAAAGACGGGCGTTTTCTTGCCCAGTTCTGTTTTCTGAACCACATGAGGTCGAGAACAGATTGTACCGAATTGTATCTACAGGGAGTGAACACGATGAGCGAAACAAGCGAAACGCTGGCCTTCTTTACCGAGGGCTGGCAAAACTACCAGAAGCACTTGAGCAGGGCCCTCGCTCGACTCACACCGGAGCAGCTTGCGCTCCGTGCCGCGCCGAATCTGCGTTCCATCGAAGAGCTGGCGCATCATATCATTGCGGTGCGGGCCGGGTGGTTTCACTATCAGTTGGAAGAGGGAGGTGAGGAGTTGCGCGCGTTTACGACGTGGGGTGAGCCTGAGAGTCCGCCACGTTCAGCGGAGGAACTGGTGAGCGGATTGGAACACACCTGGCGGGTCATCCAAGATGTGCTGGGACGCTATACGCTCGCGGATTTGCGGTCCACTGTCCAGGACGAGTGGAACGGCAAGATCTACTCCCTCAGCCGCGGCTGGGTTCTCTGGCATGTCCTGCAACACGACCTCCATCACGGCGGCGAGATCGCCTATTCCCTCGGTATGCACGGCCTTCCTGCCCCATCTAACACCGACTTATATGGTGAGTGATACCTGGTGAAAGTCCCCCTTGCAAGAAAAAAGGCAGACTGTCGGTCAGTTCTCCCCTCAAAAGGATATTCCACAGGTTCTCTGCGTCTCTCCAAGGCCACGTTTTCTCGCAAGGGATGATTTTCCTCTGTGTTCCCCATCATATGAGTCGGTGGCAGGATGGGGCGTTGATCGACGAAGACACCTTCTCGGGCGAGCAGGGCTGATTTTTGCACGTTGGCCGGACTCGGTTTTCTTGGCGACAACAGAAGCAATTTGTGGCGGACACCCTGTGGAAGCACAATATGACGCACTCCGTCAGAAATTGCTTCTAGTCGCACTAACCTTGAAGGCCTTCTATTGTGGGATGAGAAGCATGGGTATGCTTCACTAGCAGATATTCGTTGGGGTGATGCCAATCTCACGGTGGTAAATTGGTCTCAGGTTAAGTTATTAGGTGACGAATACACGTTGCAGAAGAACAGTACGTTTGATGGAAAAGCAAAAGACAGTGAGACCCAGATCAAGGAATATCAGACTGCTATCCGTGCTAATCGCCAACTTGCGGTGAAGTTACAAGACCAGGGAATGAACGAGGATGCAGCACGTTTTGCCTATCGAGCACAGAAACTTCAGCGAGTGGTTTTGCGTCAACAAAAAAAATTTGCAGCGTATCTCTTCTCTGGATTTCTTGATCTACTCGCGGGTTATGGATATCGTCCAGGTCGAAGTGTTGTGTGGTATGTCATTATTATCGTTGGGTCTGCACTTGCCTATCATATATTTGGAGGGCTTACGCTCTTTCCCCCTGATGCGTTCGTTTTCAGCATTATGTCATTTCATGGACGTGGGTTTTTCCCAAGCCTCAGCAGTGAAACGAACCTACATAATCCCTTAGTGATGCTCGCTGCTACTGAGGCCATTATCGGACTGCTTATCGAAATTAGCTTCATTGCAACCTTCACGCAACGGTTCTTTGGGAAGTAATACTCAATTTCAAAAACGGCCATTTTGAGGCGAGCAATACCTAATGGGGATGCTTTGATTTGTGGGACTCATCGGTATCACGCAAGAACACCAGATAGATAGCGATAAACGCTAAGATCATAAGAGGCCACCCGATCATTCCACCGATAATGAGATCATGTATGTTTATCATAACGTTTGCACACGGATAGCCAGTACCGTCTTGAGCTCCATCATGGCAAACGGAGCGCCCAGGCAGTGCGGGGGCCCGCACCAAAGGGAATGAAGGCGCCAGGGAGACGTTTTTCTCCCTGCACCGGATCAAAGCGCTCAGGCCGGAATACTTCTGGTTCGCAAAACTGCTCAGGCATGCCCTGGCTGACGTAGGGAGAGTACATGATAATATCGCCCGCGTGAAAGGTATACCCTACAGCGGAGGAATCGCTAGCCCCTCCGCACTCTGGTGTAAGGCTCGTGCTGAAAGCGACCGGTATACGGCAATTGGCAGCGCTGGCAGATACCTTTTTAACGTTGGGAGGGGGCGAAAGAGACAGTTGCACCCTGCCTCTTCCACCCTGCGCTGCCTTCCCCTCAAGGCTTGGCACTGGGACCACTAGACTCCAAGCGTCACTTGCATTGTCGGTCTGCCGGCTGCATTCCAATCACCGACCGAAGAAGAGAAAAAGTACTTGCCACTATCATGCTGATCTGCCGGAGTGTAGAAGACTAAGCGCAGTGGTTGACCCGCTGCATAGGCCTGGGCGGCAGCTCTGCTCACATCCCACGTTATGGGTAACCCTGGCGCGGGGACTACACTGGTCGTCTTGGTATTGACGAGAATAGTAGTAATGTTTTCCTGTACCAGCGGCGCATTGTTCCAGGAGAGTGTTGCCGGATTCCAGTCTTGATTAATCGTTGCGACCTGAATGTATGAGGGATTGGGTTGTCCCTGGATGCCGGCGTTGGCATATTCAAAGAGCGTGACCGTCGCTTTTGCGATACCTTTCCCTGAAGGGAGCGAACTCAATGGAAAGGTAACGTAGAACTTGGAAAAACAGTTCCAGTCGGATATATACGTCTCATTCTGAATGTTGACGCGGCTGGCTCCTGGATAGTTTTGTGTCCCCCATTGCGTCCAACGATTGAGCCCTCGATTACCACAGGAAAGCGATCCGCCAACCATTCCATCGGTCACGACCTGATTATTCAGTTTATTCCGAACAGTGTAGATGACCGTACTTGAGGTCTGAGGCGGTTGGTAGGTTGGAATTCCAAATACCAGCTGTCCCCAACCCGAGGGAGCGCTTTCACTTGCTGATATCGGCCACCATTTCGCCGGCAGGGTCGTAGTTATTGTCCCCGTATCCCGGTTCTGTACCTGGACTGCCAGCTTCCACGATGTACCCTGAGTTGGCGCGCCGGCTAACCGGAGTGAAGATAAGGGGATATGGTACGTCATTGACCATCCGGAGTCCTCGGGGCCATTAAAACCATGACCCTGCCATCCATAGACGGCAGTAAACGGAATGTTTGCAGAAGTCCACGTCGTCCCGTTTGCGATATAGGCATGTTGGTAATTCGGCCGTTTTACATACCCATTGACCCCGGCCTGAAACTTATAGGAAGTACCGCTGCCAGCGCTTGTCGTATTCAGGTAGACGGAGGCGTTATCGTATTTTGATAGGTTCGGCGCCGAGGTATTGGTGTCGTACCAGAGGTAGCGGTCAACTGTGTGCAAATCGATAAACAGCTCGGTGTGGTTATAACCGACACGGACATCAGTGTAGGTATCTGCTGAAGTAACGTCACCGAACCAGAAAATAGCGGTTTGATTAAAAGGCACAGCGCTGCTCCCGAAATACGGTACATTGATACGTGGAGTGAGAGGCGCTGTAGCCGCTTTTGCCCAGGGTTTAGAGACAGACAGCAGGTTGCCCCAAAACGATGTTGTAAACAAGACTACCATGCACAGAACGATCACGGTAGTTGCCAGAGGTAACCATGAAATCGTCTTGCCTCCAGAGGAATCATGGAGATGAACTGAACGTAGTTTGTCAATCCTGTACATTTTTACCCCCAGTTGTGTAACTGTTTCGATTGGTCGCGCCCAGTTTTGACACGACTACCTTGCGCTTGGTTTTGGAGGGTCATCAACAAGGCGTTGAGGCGACCGAGTGAGTTTCAAGCGGGTCGCGCCTCTTCCAAAGCACTCATTCCCTTACTACGCAAAGCCCTACTACTGCGACGATTAGCAGCCCCCTGGGTAACCCCGCCTCACGCCACACCTACAAAAAGTACTCTCTACTCCACGCGACTCTGTGGCATAGCAAGGGAGAGTAGGATGTTACCAATACGCCACTTGCCAGATACGGAAGCAGTCCACAAGAGCCAGATGAAAGGGAACTGTCCGTTAGGGGGTTCCACTTGTTGCAGTGACTGACCATCCTTCTTCCTAGGTTGGCGTAATCACAGGAACGGGAAGTGAATATTATCCCTTCAATTACATAATCATCGTCGGGGGTTGAAACGGACATTTTTGGAAGCTGCTCTTAATTTTTGTACAGAGGGCCTAGTCGAGTAGGGACTTGCTTCAGCCCATCCTCCAGCAGTCAGTATGAGCCCAAGGCGGGGATCAGTTGTGAGAGGCTGTGTGGAAAGTTCATCTCGGGCCGCTCAAGAAGGGACTTGACAAGCAATTACTTTTTTCTTGTTCAGCGCTCTTCTCAAGCCACCTCAAAACCACTTTCCACACAGCCTCTAATACTACAGTGACACTTTCACCGTAAACTGGCTTCAGCAGCGCATTGACGTCACACACCTGCTTTTTGGTGATTTGGCTTAGAAGGCCCTTCCACCAAAGTTTTCATACACAAATGTCACTGTAGTACTAAGATCACAAGTGGTTCGCCAATCATGCCGTCAGCAATAAGATCATGAATATTTATCATGGGTGTATATCCTTGTGCTCTATTTCAATGGGTGATGCTTCTCTTTGGGGGATTTCGGACGGAGCGCAACGACAATCACGGCTGTTGCAATAATGGCAATTGCTGCTGCGAATTGAATGCTGGTGAGTATTTGAACAACATTTATCATGTTTGTAAGTATCGCTCAATATAAATAGCGATAAGTGTACTTAATATACAGAATAACGTGTTGTATGTCAAATTGCTTATATTGCCTGATAAGGGAAGCGCAACCAACAAAGCAGAAGCAAGACCGGTTAGAATAGATGATGCAACTCGTAAAGTGGCACGGTATAAATACTCATCTCTCATAGAACTATTATAGCAGAGTTTTCCAAGGACAGAGCTATTTCAAAATCCTGCGTTTTTGTGACACCTTGATAGCGATGCCCCAAAAGTGAGCCACCAGGAACAGACGATCATCTCACAACCCATCTCTTTATCATCGTTTTACTACTTGACATTCTTGTTGAGTTTTGAGACGATGGAGCTATGACAGACCAGAAGAAACGACTGCTGAAAGCAAAAATCGCAATTGCCCTCCAAAACGAGTTAGGCAGAGTTCCCACAGTAGACGAGATCAACAATATTTTCCTCTTGTCCCGCGTCATGTATAAGGCAGTCTTAGGGCTGCATTTTCACAGACAAGCAATGAAGAAATCCGGCCAGCTCGCTATTTTCTAACCGTTGGGAAACACCAGCGAAGCTACACAAAATGCGGGAGAATGTTCTTCTCATACTATGCTTATTGGCTACGCACGAGTCTCAACACAAGACCAGACCCTCAATCTCCAAAGAGATGCGCTTGAGAACATAGGCTGTAGCAAAATCTTCTCTGACACCGCAAGCGGAGCAGCCACCGAGCGAAAAGGACTTGCTGAAGCACTGGAATACGTCAGAGAAGGAGACAGTCTGGTTGTTTGGAAATTGGATAGATTAGGCCGCTCTCTTAAGCATCTCATTGACACTATCTCCAAGCTCAACAACAGAAAGATAGGTTTTAAGAGCATCACCGAGAATATCGACACTACCACCAGTGGGGGAAAACTCATCTTTCATATCTTTGGCGCATTAGCCGAGTTTGAGCGAGATATTATCAGGGAGCGAACCCTTGCAGGACTCCAAGCAGCCAGAGCCAGGGGACGAAAAGGCGGTAGACCGAAATCACTGAACCTCAAGAAAGCAGCAATCGCGCAGGCTCTTTACAATGACAAGAACAACTCCATAGATGACATCTGCAAAACCCTCAACATCTCACGAGCTACCCTCTATCGGTATATTGATACAAGCCAAAAGACAGAAACGTAGTTCTTCCATGCTTGTTTTACCTGTATCGCATAGAAAGTATTCCTATTTATTTGTTTCTATAGTCTCCTGGTGCTGTAAACCACTCAAAACAGCTAAATATAGGCCTATAGAACTTTAACGTGTTTTATGATATACTATATAGTATAGAGTAGTGTCATGCAGATGTACGCTGTACTCTGTCTTTCTGTAGGTTGTCAAATGGTTATTTCACGGTTTATATTCCACAAAGAAAGAGGAACCACATGCAAGAGGCAACAAAACGCGCGGCCATTTACGCGCGAACCGCAGCGACCCAAGAAAAAGGGGCAAGTTTCGCGACAGACTCACAAATTCACGCTTGTATCGCCTATGCTCATGAACACGGCTACGAAGTGGTAGAGGGGCAGATATACAAGGAGCTAGTAAACGGCCACACGACAAATAGGCCCGCCCTTTTGCAAGTCTTGGCAGAAGCGCAAAAAGGGACGTTTACCGTCCTGGTTGTGTATGACTATGACCGGCTTGCTCGACAACCTCTTATGCTTGAGAACCTTATCACGCAGTTTGAAGAGGAAGGGGTAAAGGTTGAAACAGCCAGAGACACCACCCAGGTCGACACATTGAGCGTTGCTATTTATGCGCGTATGAACAGAGGAGAGAAGTAACCATGAAGAAACAAGCTACAGCCCACCAACCGCTACCAGAAGCGCAGAAACGCGCAGCGATCTACATACGGGTCAGTACCAAGAAGCAAGAAGACGGTTACTCGTATGAGTTTCAAAAAGAACAAGCTCTTTCCCGTTGTCGTGAAATGGGTTACGTTATTGATGAAGAGCGGCATATCTTTTTCGAGATACACACAGGGGTAGAGTACAGGGAGCGGCCCGTATTATCATCCATGCGTCAAGCCGTCTACAAACATGAGTTTGACGTGCTTATCGTCTACAAGATTGATAGGCTCGCTCGAAACCGTACCCACCTGGCAATTATCAGGGAAGACCTACATTATCACGGTGTCTCAATTGAGAGCATCACGCCTGATGACTACAGCGACGATGAAAGCATAGTAGGTGAGATCATTCGTTTAGTCAGAGGCTACCTTGCCGAAGAGGAACATAAAAACATCGTCAAGCGAGTCCATGACGGTATTCTCTCCAAATTGCAAGATGGCAAGTTGCTCGGAACAGGTGTCCCGTTATACGGGTATATGTGGAACGGACGAGGAAAAACAGCAACGTGTTATCTTCTTGACCCTGAAATTGTGGCGACGAGCAGTGAGGACTATCAATGGACAAAAGGCGCGGTTGTCACCTGCATTCACACCCTGTACGATCAAGGCACGTCCCTACGAGGAATTATCGCTTTTCTGGATAAGGAGCGCATACCAACGCCAGAGGGAAAATTCGGTTGGGCTGTCTCAACAGTGTGCGCGAGGCTGGACAATCCCTTTTACACAGGCAAAGCCGAAGCGTTCAAATGGCACTGGAAGAAAATTGACGGGAAGCTAGTCAGGGAAGTAACGCCAGATGCAGAGCGTATCAATTTACCAGACGGCTTAATACCTCCCTTAGTTTCTGTTGATATGTTCCAGCGAAACCAACGCAGACGGTTTGAGAACCAGCAGAACGCTAGCCGAAACAACGACAATCCTCAAGACTCGCTTCTTCGATGCGGCCATGTTTTTTGCGGCTATTGTAAAGCTCCTATGACATTTTCCAGACGCCCACACGGTGATATTTACAAATGCCGTCGCAAGCAATGGCCCAACGGTGATTGTAAAGCAAGCGGCGCAATATCAGCACGGTTACTGGACGCGGCGGTTTGGAAGTACGCAGAGGGTGTTATCGCAGACCCGCGCAAAGTTGCACTAAAAGTGCAAGAGAAGCGGAAGGGAACCACCACGGTTAACGACCTCGCACCCATCGCACGACGCGATTTACGGTTGAAAGAGATTGCAGAAGAAATGCAAAACCTCATCGCAGTTGCTCAGAAAGCCCCTGTCCCCTCAGTGCTAGAGAGCGTTCCCGCGCTTTTGCTTGTGCTTGAGGATGAGAAAGCAGTCATTCAAAAGGAGCGTGAGGCACTTCTTCATATTGAGCAGTTGTATAAAAAAGAGGACGAGGCACTTACAGAATTTGAAGAGCAGTGTGCAATTTGGCGGCGTGAGGTGAACACCCCAGGCTACGAACCGACCTATGAATTTCAGCGGAAGGTGCTCAAGTTTTTCGGCATCAAGGCGCATGTATGGCGCAACGACGGCAAACCGAACTACGAGATCACTTGCGACCCCCCAAGCATTGTGTCCATCATCCCTTTATGTGCTGCAGGTTCACAAGATAGGCACGATGCGCCTTGAAGAAGCCTCGTCCGGCCAGGCGAACCTCCAACTCTTGCAAGGTGAGGTTGGTGGTGGCTTCTTCGTTGGCGGTGCGCAGGTAGGTTTTCCCGTCGCGGCTGGTGGCATAGAGCAGTTCCCCTGGATCGTACAGCACGATACGGTCTTCTTTGCGGGCTGGCACTTTATAAGGCATCAGGTGTTCAGGAGCCGAGGGCTCGGACTGCTCCGACTCTGACGCGCGTGTACGACTGCTCGTAACGCGCCCGTCTTCCAGCTCCATGATGTGCGTGCTGAACTTCCCTGACCATGCCAGGTCTTCATCGGTCAGCAGGACAGCAGTTCCTTCATGCGCGGCTTGCACAATGAGGCGCGCGAACAAGGATTGCGTATCCAGGTCAACATGCAATATTGGCTGATCGAGCAGTAAGAGACAGGGACGCCCAATCAAGGTGCGCGCAAAAGCCAGGCGACGCTGCACTGTGGCTGAAAGTTTGGAAGCTGACTTGCGCGCCTGCTGCGCCGACAGCCGGTCATAGAGCAGGTCTTCCTCGAACAGCACGCCTATGCGCTTGCGCGCCTCTGGAGATTGATGCACTTCCTGCCCTTCGAGCAAGACCTTCCCGCCGCTAGGAGACAGTATGCCGGAGAGTAGGCGAATCAACAAGGTTTTACCGCTACCCACCAGGCCAATGACGGTCATGATGTCACCTGGATTCAGGTCAAGTCGCTCTATAGACAGTGCGCTGCGGTTATCAATGATTTTTTCAAGTTGCCGTACCTGTAACATTGGTGCCTATTCCCCGACGCCCTGTTTAGAATTCATCTCGTAGTGTGGCCTACCTGCCACATTGTAACATATGCCGTAGCGAAACTGGCGGCCAGCGTATCACTCGTAATAAGCTGGTGCTTTCTTGAGCGTTTGCCACTGTAGACCATCATGACCAAAGATGACCAGGGCCACATGCTCGCGTTTGACCAGGTCCAAGAGTTTGCGTGTGCTGGCGCGCAATTGCTCCTCGTTCTCAAGCGGCCAGGCCTTTCGATCAGGGGTAAAAAGGCGCTGGAGGAGCACCGCGTCAATCGCCAGCAGCACCGGGCCAGCCTGCGGCAAGCGCACCAGAACCGACTGGTGTCCAGGGGCATGGCCACTGGTCTCAAGCAGCGTCAGGCCGGGCAGGAGTTCAGTGTCCCCGTCAATCAGCAGATAGCGTAAGGCCGGATGATCCCAGTGCGCGCGTGCGGCTGCAAAACGTGGGTGTCCGCTGCGCGCCAGTTCATAGTGTTCACGCTGGACGATGAGTTCCGCCTGCGGAAAGGCATCGTGATAGCCCGCGTGGTCCACGTCGAAATGGGTGCAGATCAGAAAGTCGATATCGTCAGGGTGCAGCCCAAGAGCGGCAAGATGCTCAAGCACATTTTTCTCGTTCCCGGTCGGCGGCGTTCCCGGCGGTGGCGTGTAACCGGCAGGGAGTCCACTATCGATGAGAATGTTCTTCCCATCACTCGTCTGGACAAGATAGCACCCCGCCGACGTCGGCGTCGGTTGAGGAGTCGTAGGGATGGTCGAGGTCCCCAGTTGCATAAGGTAGAGTCGCTGCGGAGTTGTGCTGCTCTGTGTCATTTGTCTGTCCTTCCTTATAGAGATGGGTCCAGGGCTCAAGTATAAGGCAGAGGGGGCAAGAAAAAATCGTCCAAAGGGACGATGCGCAGAGAGGCAGTATGTGGTAATGTTGAGATGTAAAGAGAGCCAGATCTTTCTTCGAGCTTTTCACCATTGTGACTGACTATTCATCCCCCTGAATGAGCTTTCTAACCCCAAACTTACTCCACTCAGCCAAAACTTGTAGCGCGAATTTTTTTCGCATGTTACAGTTTTGTCAGCAGCCCTGGAAGGCACAGTACAAGTGAAGCATTAGATACCATTGTTATATGAAAGGATACTCACTTAATGACTACTCCTGAACTCATGATTGAAGCTTGCGATTTGCGGCGTAGTTTCGCAACGAAAGAGGCCGTAGCGGGGATTAGTTTTACCATGCGTAAGGGCGAGATTTTTGGACTGCTTGGCCCGAATGGAGCTGGCAAGACGACTACCATTCGCATGCTTACCGGGCAGATTGAGCCGAGCGGTGGCGGCGCGACTGTTGCCGGGTGCAATGTGGTTACGGAGCGAGCGCAGCTCAAGGAGCGTATTGGCGTTGTTTTCGAGGAACAAAATCTGTATGAACGTCTCTCGGCGCAGCTCAATCTCGAATTTTCGTGCTGGCTCTATGGGTTGCCCAAAAGCCGTATCAATGAAGTGCTGGACCTGGTGCGGCTGCGAGACCGGGCTAAAGACCCGGTGCGCGCTTATTCTAATGGCATGAGGCAGCGCCTGATGATAGCACGCGCGCTGCTGCACCGGCCTCCCATGCTCTTTCTTGATGAACCCAGTCGAGGGCTGGACCCGATCTCGGCGCGCGAGGTACGACAGGTGGTCAAGCAGCTCGCCCAGGAGGGTACAACTATCCTGTTGACCACCCACCTGATGGAGGAGGCTGATATGTTATGCGAACACGTGGCCTTTATCGTCGATGGCAGAATCGTCGCCAACGATACGCCGCGCAATTTGAAACTGTCACATGGGCAACGAGTGCTCTCGGTAACACTGAACGCGGATTTCCAAGGACAGAACAGCAATAGCCCACTGAGTGAGGTAACGCTGAGCATCGATGACGCCGCCGATCAAGCGCAATTGGCACAGTGGATGGCACTGGGCAAAGTGCGTGCTGTCCATTCTCACGAGGCCACGTTAGAAGAAGTGTTTATCGAAGTTGCTGGCGTTCGCCCGGACTGAGGAGATAATTCTATGCATACCCGCTCGATTCTCGCCATTGCGCGCAAAGATGCGCTGGATATCCTTTTGAACAAAACGACTCTGGTTTTGCTTATGACCCCAATTTTTCTGGCGATCCTCTTCGTGGTCGTCGGCGCTTTGATCGGCAGCCATACCACCAACGTACTGGTGTACGACCCTGGAAATTCCGGTGTGGAAAGGGTCGTCGATAACGCATTTTCTGATATCAAAGTGACGAATGCCAGCTCGCCTGAGGAAGTAGATGCTGCCTTTGGCCGGAATGGGACGCATAAAAGTACATCCTATGCCCTGGGGTTGGTGGTCTCTCCAGCTTTTGATGCTAATCTACGTGCAGGTGGTCATCCACAAATACGTCTCTACGTCGATGGAAGCCAGATAAACTCTCAACAGAGCCAATTGCTGTTGAGCGCCATCACCGACTACTCGCGCAGTGTCGCTAATCCACAGCCACCTGCAAGCATCAGCTTTGCTACCGTCAATCCACCAGCGCCCTCCAGTAATACGCTGAACGACATCACCCAGATATATGCGGTCACGATACTGGTCAGTTCATTTCTGGTAGGCACATCGCTTGTCCCCGGCCTGCTGGTAGAAGAAAAAGAAAAGAAAACGTTACGTATGCTCATGGTTTCGCCTGCTTCGTTTGGTGACGTGGTGGCGGCCAAGTTGCTCGTAGGGCTGGCCTACCAACTACTCCTGACGATGGTGGCGCTGGCGATTGCAAAGGGCTTTGAAGGGCAGATTCCACTGCTGCTACTTTTTGCGTTGCTTGGCGCCTGGTTCAGCATCGCTTTAGGTTTGTTGATCGGCAGCCTCGTTTCGACAACGGGCGCCTCTGGCGCGTTCTCTGGATCGATTTCATTCATTTACATTCTGCCGGTGTTCTTCGTTGGCCCATTCGCACAATTGCTGGGCAGCAACCCTTTCACACAGATTATCAAGGTGCTGCCAACGTACTATATAGCTGACGGGGCGGCAAACGCTATACTCAACTCAAGTACGTTGGGTGGTACCATATTGGATGCGGGAGTGGTACTCAGTTCAGCCGTTGTACTGATGCTACTGGCAGTGTGGACGTTACGAAGGCAGGCAGCGGTGGTGAGTACGATTTAACGCTCTTTCACACTCCATGCTCTTCCAAATAACGTTTGAACGACATCGGTGTAAAACCGAAATCGCGCTCAACGCGGCTTTCGTTAAGGGTGGTTTGGGCAAGATGGCCTCCATAACGGCTGCACCTATGCCTACAAGCGGACGAGGGACTGGGGCCTTGATGCGGTTTTTGTGCATGGTGTGCAACAACAAATCGATCACCTGGGTAAAGGAGTAGTATTCCGGGCCGCCGATGACGTAGGTTTTATTGGTGGTACGTTCAGGCTCTTGCAAGACCTTGATAATGACGGTGACTACGTCCTCTACATAGATCGGCTGAAACTTGACATTGCCGCCGCCAATCAGCGGTACAACGGGCGAGGTGCGAATGAGATCGGCCAGGCCCTTGATGAACGGGGCGTCTTTGCCGAACAGCACGGAGGGTTGAATGATCGTCCAATTCAGGCGATCTCGATGATGCGTTTGACACCGGCGGCCCTGGCGGCTTTGATCAGATTTGCTGTTCCCTCGACGTTGGTTGTTTCGTAGTGGTTGCCAGGCGATTGCTTGTGATCGGCGGTAATAAAGGCGGTATGGACGATGGTATCCACATCGCGCACGGCGGCTTCCAGTGTGGCGGGCTGCGTGGTATCACCCTGCACGAATTCGACCGAACCGGCAGGCAGTATAGTTGCAGCGCGTTTGGGGTCGCGTACCAGGCAGCGCGGTCGCTCGCCCTGCTGGACAAGGCGTGCGACGAGATGTCTTCCAATATAGCCAGTTGGGCCAGTAATCAGTATCATATGTTCCTCCATTGAGCTTCTCTATCTTTTCAGTTACCAGTATATCCCGTACCCATGCAGATTACGAGCGGGCAACGGCATGAATAAATAGGTGAGTAGACTCACTACTCACCTAAATGCTATGCGCTCGTGTTTGTGTATATAGAGGTCACATCCTCTATACCTGTTCCCCACGATTAAGCCGCCAACGGAGTTGGTCCGCATGGCGCAGGACTCGCTCTACGATGTTGCGCCGCAGACGGTAGATCTCCTGGATATCGTTGAACTCCTGCTGGCAGAAGTGCAGAACCTCCCTGGGCTTGAGTCCACAGTGATAGAGCAAGTAGGCCAGTCGCTGCTCACGCGCGCCCGGCAATATCGTTTGGAGAAACTCCCACAGTTCGCTGCTGGTGCTCTGATCTTCACCGTATGGCTCTCCAGCCTCACCCAGCTCTGGCAAGGGGACTTCTCTCGGTCGCGTGTAGACACGCAGCGTGTCCAGAATAGCTCCATGTAGACTCGCACGCAGGTAGGTTAAAGCTCCTGCAAGTGTCTTGAATGATATTTGTTGCCGGACCGTGGCCTGCCAGAAGCGCTCAGCGGAGAGGGCATCGGTGGCACGCGCAAAA
>WNGK01025508.1_pt1 | contig 16648 bp, 16 predicted proteins | sample 5400601 | NCBI WGS metagenome assembly WNGK01 (sample SAMN13153376, study PRJNA577476) | soil metagenome | isolation source: 60 cm soil or saprolite under Garry oak tree replicate 1 | place: USA:California | collected 2016-06-15
TGAGCGCCTGGCGTCTGGTGCGACTGGCGCCTGGTGCGACTGGCCCGTTACAGGGCCGGGCCGCCCGGCCACCGGCCGAGGCAGGGGCCAGGCCGCCCGGCCCCCGCCCGAGGCAGCGCGGCCGGGAACGTGACGGCGGATTCCCGCCAGCACCTGGCCGGGCGGCTGCCTACAGTCGGAGCGGATGCCGGGGATCGGAGCGGATGCCGGGGATCGGAGCGGATGCCGGGAACAAGCGGGGCGGGTCATGCCAGGTACTCAGCGGGTGCTGGTCATCGGAGTGAGCGGTCATGCAGGCACCCATCCGGCAGCGGCCGGCGAGACCTTCCCCGCCGCCCACAGATGCGAACCGGCCCCGGTGCGGCGATGAGAGCAGCGGTGACCGCGGCCCGGCGCACCGACGTCACAGCCGTGATCGCCGGGCTCGTGACCGTCACGCTCTGGGGTTCGGCGTTCGTCGGGATCCGAGCGGCCGGCGGAACCTTCTCGCCGGGCGCGCTCGCGCTGAGCCGGCTCCTGGTGAGCAGCGCGATTCTGGGCGCCGTCGCCGTGGTCCGCCACGAGCCGGTGCCGCGCGGGCGCGACGTGGTGGCCATTGCCGGGTATGGGGTGCTGTGGCTCGGTGTCTATAGCGTGACGCTCAATGCGGCCGAACGGCATGTCGATTCGGGCACGGCGGCGATGATCATCAATACCGGGCCGATCTTGATCGCGGTCCTCGCGGGGATCGTTCTCCGCGAGGGCTTTCCGCGGCGGCTGTTCGCCGGCTGCGCGGTGGCTTTCGGCGGCTGTATCTTGATCGGTCTGGCCGCGATCGGCTCAGGATCGCGTTCTGGCCTCGGCGTCGCCCTGTGCATCGTCGCGGCGCTCGCCAACGCGGTTGCTGTCGTCGTGCAGAAGCCGGTGCTCGCGCGCGTGCCGCCATTCCAGGTGACCTGGATTGGCTGCGCCGCAGCTACCGTTGCCTGCTTGCCGTTCGGCCCGGCGCTCGTGACGGACGCCGGGAACGCGGGCGCGGGCGCGATCGGCTGGATGATCTACCTCGGCGCCGCTCCGACCGCGCTTGGCTTCGCGACCTGGGCCATCGCGCTTCGCCGAACGAGCGCAGGCCGCATGGCATCGCTCACCTACCTGATTCCGCTGGTGGCGACCGTGCTCGGATGGGCGGTCTTGGGCGAGACGCCGCCGCTGCTGGCCGCAGGCGGCGGCGTCCTGTGCCTCGCTGGGGTCATCCTCGCCCGGCGGGACGCAACGGTTCCGTCGGCCACGATCCTGCGCCGCTAGCCAGCGACGGAGTTGTTCACCGGTGATACGCGCGGGCGTAGATCAGGTGCAGCTCGGCGGTGTCGGTGAACTTGATGACGTGCTCGTCGCCGTGGCGGGCGGCGCGGTGCAGCGTCTCGACCCCGACGTCGTTTCCGTGCCGTGCGGGTATCGGGCCGGACGCGACGCTGGCCGGGACGTACATCGCCTGGATCGCGGCGATGGCTCAGCTCGGGATGCCAGGCATGGCCGATCCGTCCAGCCAGGCACGCCCTTCGGAGCTGAGCTTTCCGGCCGCTTCGCCGGTCAGGCCGGGCAGCCCGGTCTTGACATCGAAGCCAAGCTGGGCCTGCAGGTAGCCAAGGTGGCGGTAGCCATAGGGAAACCTGCTCAGCGTCGCGGCATCCAGCGTGACGCTGGCCGCCGGGTCGACGGGGTCCATCCGGTCCCGCTCATAGACCGGCTGCCGGCGAACGATGGCCCATCTTGCGTCACGGCGCTCGAAGAAGTCGAAGAAACGCCCGGTGCAGACGACGTCGACCTCCACGCCGTGGACGAGAGCGCGCTGGCTGATGGTCATCTTCGTCTGGGCGATAGCACGATCATCCCGCACGTCGATGGCGCTGCCGCCGAGGAAGTGCAGTATCCGCACGCCGGCGTCGAACGCCCGCCGGCTGACCGCGATGAAATCGCGGTAATTTCCCTGGAACCAGGTTGCGGTCATATATCCGTCTGAATGCCAGACCTCAGCAAAGCGGTCCCAGTCCCCGGCATCGCGCCATACGGCCCAGCACTCGACAACCTCGCGAATCTCCAGCTTGCTCGCCATCTCCTGCACCGGACCACCTTTCGCTGCATCCATTGACCCATCACAGGGAGCTCAGCCTCGCGCGATATGAACCGCCATCTGGTATCCGTGCCGTCACGCCACGATTGGTGCGGCGCAGCCGCCGGCTCGGCCGACTGCAGCCATGGCAGCGCCCAGTCATGACAGCAGGTAATAGACCTCGGTCCGCAGTTCGGCGGGATTGTCGCGGTGCGGTCCGTAGACCTCCCATCGCGGTCCCGCCGGCGGCCGGCCCTGTGCGGCGCACCAGTCGAGCACGGCGCGGTGTGCCGACGCCAGCTCCGTGAACGGTCCGTGGTGGACGGTCGTGGCCGTCGGCCCGGCGGGCAGGGCCGAGGCCGCGACGCGTCCGGTGAGCGGGCACGGCTGGAGCAGCTCGACGCCGACCTCGACGCGCGGTACCTCGTCGCGATACAGCATGATGTTGCGGCAGCCTGCGTGGACCCCGCCAGCCCGAAGGCATGCCCACACCTCGTCCAGCAGTTCCTTCCACAATGTCGGGAACTCCTGCCAGGTGGTTGTCGCGGCGACGACCGCCGTCGGGCGGGCGGCGACTTCGGTGACGCTCACCTGATAGCTCATTTCGCCTCCTTGGCACCTGCACCGGATGTTAGCTGGGAGCCGGGTCGCTTCACCCAGCACCTCATCTGGTTGATCTGCTTGGTCGCCGGAATCAGCCGGGCGTGGCTGCGCTTGCCGAAATAAACTGATATCATTAAGCTAGCTTGTGTGATCAGACCCATCCAGCGGAGGAGGCCCCAGATGGCGACCCAAGGAGCAGCTCGCGGACTGCCAGGACTGCCAGGACTGGCCGGACTGCCCAGCCAGCCAGTGACCGAGCGGGTAGCCCGGTTCATGCCCGGGCTGCGCATGCTGGTCCTCGGCATCGTGCTCCTGCTCGCGGGTGTGGCACTGTCCGTGCTGACCGGTCATCTGCACCACTTTGCGGCCGCGGCGGTGCTGACGCTCAGTGTGCTCGTCTTCATCGTCGCGGCCGCCGTGCTGCGCGGACTCACTTCTATTACCCCTGGCCATGCCCGCGTCGTCCAGCTGTTCGGCCGGTACCGCGGCACCATCCGCGACTCTGGCCTGCAGTGGGTGAACCCGGTCACCGAACGCATCGTGGTCTCGACCCGGATCCGCAACCAGGAATCCGCGCAAGCCAAGGTCAACGACGCGGACGGCAACCCGATCGAGATCGCGGCCGTGGTCGTCTGGCAGGTCGCCGACACTGCCAGCGCCGTGTACGCCGTCGATGACTTCACGGAGTTCGTAACCATCCAGACCGAAACGGCCGTCCGGCACATCGCGTCCAGCTACCCCTACACCAGTCGCCGCGACGGTGAGCTGTCGCTGCGCGACAACGCCGACGAGATCACCGAGCGGCTGTCGGCCGAGCTGACCGACCGAGTCCGGCCCGCCGGAGTCCAGATCATCGAATCACGCCTGACCCGGCTGTCCTACGCGGCCGAGATTGCCCAGGCTATGCTGCGGCAGCAGCAGGCCAACGCCGTGGTGGGCGCGCGCCAGCGGATAGTCGAGGGGGCGGTCGGCATGGTCAAGCTGGCCCTGGAGCGGCTTGAGGAGGAGGGGGTCGTCGAACTGGACGAGGAGCGCAAGGCCGCGATGGTCTCGAACCTGCTCGTCGTGCTGTGCAGCGAGCAGGCGACCCAGCAGGTCGTCAACACCGGCTCGCTGTACTAGTGACGGCAGCGCAAGCGACGGCCGGGCTGGTGACGCGGTGACCGAGCGCAAGGGCGTACTGCTGCGCCTCGACCCCGCCGTGCACGACGCCCTGGCCCGCTGGGCCAACGACGAGCTGCGCAGCACTAACGCCCAGATCGAGTACTTGCTCCGCCGGGCCCTCGCCGAGGCTGGCCGGCTCCCTCGCCATGCCAGGCCGATGCGCCCCCGGGGCCGGCCGCCCGCCAGCCCGGCCGATCCCAGCCCGGCCGATCCCAGCCCGGCGACCGAGCGGTAGCCGCGAAAGCGTGCCAGTTCTGGTGGTTCCACTCCCCGCTCGGTTGAGGAACCCCTGATAGCAAGAGCGGGAAAGGACGCGTCAGATGCACCCGCAGCAGCTCGGAGTACTCGCGAGCCAGCGTCGCAGAGAACCGCGCGGCCGCCGCCGAATTGCGGACCGCTGCCGCGGCCAGGGGTCGCCGCCGACCGATCAGGAGCCGCGCCGGGTGGGCGCTGATCCAGCTTGGGCTGAGGCTCGTGCTCCAGCCAGCGGAGTCCTGAGGACGGCCGGCGGCCCGAAGCAGATCACGGCGGCGGATCGATCAGGCGCAGCGATGTCGGCGCCGCGGGTGCCGGCGGCGGCAGGATGAGCGGGCCGCGACCGGGCGTGATCGAGCCGAGGATCGGCAGGCCGCGCGCACCGGTGGCCGCGGGAACGGACCCGGGCAGGCCGTGCCAGGTCAGGAACCCCAGCACGGCGAAGGCCAGCGCTTCCTTAGCCTGGACCGGCACGCCGACCTCGTCGGAGGTGCGGATCGGTGTCCGCGGCAGCGCGGCGCGCAGCCAGCGAACCGTGGTGGAGTTGCGGCTCCCGCCGCCCGACAGGATCAGCTCCCGCAGGCCGAACTGGCTCGCGGCGCCGGCGATCTGGTCGACCAGCAGCCGGGTCACCGTGGCGACGACGTCGAGCGGCGCGGGTGCCGGGGCGATGCGGCGGACCGCGGCGTCCAGGTAGGCGGCGTTGAAGTGCTCCCGGCCGGTGCTGCGCGGCGGCGTCCGCGCGAAGAACGGGTCGGCGGCGAGCGCGCGCAGCAGGTCGCCGCGGACGCGCCCGGTGGCGGCGAGCTCGCCGTCGAGGTCAACGGTCAGGTTGGCGATGCCGCCGAGGTTGACCGCCGCCGCCGGCCCGGTCACGCCACCCGGTCGGCCCGCCGGCCCGGTCACGCCGCCCGGCCGGCCCGCCGGTCCGGTCCCGCCCAGCCCGTTGAGCAGCAGCCAGTCGAACAGTGGCACGAGCGGTGCGCCCTGGCCGCCGGCCGCGATGTCGCGGCTGCGCAGATCGGAGATGACCGGGATCCCGAGGACCTCGGCGACTTCGGCCGGGCTGCCAAGCTGGAGGGTGCCCAGGGCCGCGCCCTGCTCGTCCACCCAGTGATAGACGGTCTGCCCGTGCAGGACGGCCAGGTCGGCCCGGCCGGCTGCGAGCTCGTCGCGCGCCCGGGCAAACGCCGCCCCGTACGCCCGGCCCAGGCGGGCGTGGAGCGCGCAGAGTTCGCCGGCTCCGGGCAAGGCGGGCGGCAGCGCGGCCAGGATCCGCTGGTGCAGCTCGTCGCCGAACGGGACGCTCACCAGCCCCCGGTAGCCGACCAGCAGCTCGTCACCGCGCAGCCGCAGATCGGCGCACGCGATGTCGATACCGTCTACCGAGGTGCCGGACATGCAGCCGAGAACTCGCAGCGCCGCACCAGGCGCCGGTCTGGCCTCCAGCCGGCTGTCGTCCACACGCACCGACATTAGCTAGCTGAAACGGGCAGCTGCGGAGGAGTCCTCGTTGCCAGGAAAATCGCGTCCGGTGCCGGCGCCCGGATCCCCGGCTGCCGCGGGAGCCGGAACGGAAGGGCGGAATCCGCGCACCGTCCTGATCGATGCCGTGCCGACGCTTGAGCTGCTGCGGATGCTGAACGAGCAGGACGCGATCGTGGCCCCGGCCGTGGCGAGCGTGCTTCCCGAGCTGGCCGTCGTGGTCGACGCGACGGTGACGCGGCTGGCGGCAGGCGGCCGGGTGCACTACTTCGGGGCGGGTTCGTCGGGCCGGATCGGCGTGCTGGACGCCGCCGAGGTGGGGCCCACGTTCGGGGTCGCGCCCGGAGTCTTCGTGGCGCACCACGCCGGCGGCTCCGACGCGGTCGCGGTGGCCGCCGAGAACGCGGAGGACGACGAGGCGCTCGGGGCGAGCGCTGCTGCCCGGCTCGGTGCCGGCGACGTCGCCGTGGGCCTGACCGCAAGCGGGCGGACGCCGTTCGTGGCCGGCGCGCTGCGCACGGCGCGCGCGGCCGGGGCGCTGACCGTGCTGGTGAGCAGCAACCTGACGGCGCCGCTGGCGCCGCTGGCCGACCGCTGCCTGCTGGTGGACACCGGCGCCGAGGCGATCGCGGGTTCGACCAGGCTGAAGGCATCAAGCGCGCAGAAGCTGGTGCTGAACGCCCTGTCGACGGCGGTCATGGTCCGGCTCGGCCGGACGTATTCCAACCTGATGGTCGGCGTGGCCGGCACCAACGCCAAGCTTGCGCAGCGGCAGGTCACGATCCTGATCCAGGCCAGCGGATCGGGTGCCGGACAGTGCCGCGCCGAGCTGGCGCGCTGCGACGGCGATCTGCGGCTGGCGCTGGTCTGCCTGCTGTCCGGGGCCAGCGCCGAGGCGGCGCGGCTCGCGCTGGACCAGGCCAGCGGCATCGTGCGTGCCGCGCTGGCCGCGCTCGGTGCCGGCCGGCGACCGCGGCCCGGCGGGCAACGCGTTCAAGTACGACGAGCTGTTCGCCGCCACCGCGCTCCTGCTCGGGCGGGTCACCTACGCCGGATTCGCGCAGGCGTGGCCGAGCATGGGACAGGACGACTTCGGCCGCCGGATGAACGAGATACCCAAGTACGTCGTGTCAGGCACGCTCGCCGAGGCCGACGCCACCTGGGGCGAGACGACGATCATCAGCGGTGACGTCGTCGCCGAGATCACCCGGCTGAAGGAACGGCCAGGAGACGACGTGCTGCTGGTGGAGGGCAGCGCGCAGCTCGCGCACACGCTGATCCAGCACGGACTCGTCGACGATTACCGGCTGATGGTCTTCCCAGTGATCCTGGGCCAGGGCAAGCGCCTGTTCCCTGACCAGATGAGCCCGGCCGCGGCGCTCACGCTGACCGATTCGGTGACCTCCGGCGACGGCGTCCTGCTGCTCACCTACCAGCCCGCTGCCGGCGACGGCTCGGCGGCCGAGCCGGGCGCCGCTTCCTGAGCGGCGCTGCGGCGCGGGAGGCCTGAGGCAGGCAACCCTGAGGCAGCCGGCCCGGAGGCAGCCGGCCTCAGGGCTCGTGTCATCGGCAGTCCGGAGCGGGACGACTCCAGGCTCGGGTGCCGGGGATGGCGGTAGAAGTTCGGCGCCTGGTCGAAGTCGTGATAGTAGCGGTGGAACACGGGGGTCGCCGACGACGCGGCGGGCGGCACGATCCAGGTCCAGTCGGCCGGGCACGCCCGGCCCTGCTGCTGCTCCCGCTCCAGGTGCCGGAGAAAGCGGACCGACTCGGTGTGGTGGTCGGCGATCGTGACTCCGGCCGCGCTGTAGGAGTGCAGGACGGCCAGGTTGAGCTCCGTCAGGGCCTTGTCCTTCCACAAGGTCCGGTCGCTGGCCGTCGACAGCCCCATATGCCGGGCGACGACCGGCAGCTGGTCGTAGCGGCCGGTGTCACCGAGGTCGCGCGATCCGATCTCGGTGCACATGTACCAGCCGTTGAACGGGGCGGCCGGATAGCACACGCCGCCGATATCTAGGTACATGTCGCTGATCACCGGAACGGCGTACCACCGCAGGCCGAGCCCGGCGAACCAGCCGAACTCCGGATGGCCGATAGGGACCTCGAGTACCGCGTCGGCGGGCAGCTCGTGCAGGGTGACCGTCGCGCCGGCCGCCTGCACGATCAGGGGGAGCAGGTCGAATCGGCCGCCGGGCTGGCCTCCTGGTCGTAGGCCCGCCGGCCCGGTGGCCCAGCCAAGGTCGCGGGCCAGCCGGGTCAGGTTCACGTTCGCCGGGTCGCCGGTGACGGCGCCGCCGGCGGTCTCGTAACCCGCGTACCGCACGAGCTGCGAGCTGACGATCCGCGGACCTGGCCGGTCCGGTGCGTCCGGCGCGAAGACGGTAATCACCGGCCGGATCCGGCCGCCGTTGGTGGCCTCGCGCAGGTGCGTGATCGACTCGGCCGCGACCTCGGCCGCGGTGGTGACGTCGCGGCGGTCGCGTACCCGCAGGCTCTGCCAGTACAGCCGTCCGATGCACCGTGAGCTGTTCCGCCAGGCGACCCGCGCGCCGAACTCGAGCTCGGCCTGGGTATGCCGGTACGTGCCGGTTGCCTCGATCTCCCGGCGGACATGCCACAGCCGCCCGCCGGGCGGCCCCGCGTCGTTCTCGCGATGGAACAGCCTGATGAACCGCTCGGCGCTGGCCAGCAGGCTATCCAGGGTGAACGAGTCGTCACCCGCCAGTGACCGCGCGGCCGGAAACGCGCCCGGCCCGGCCGCCAGGGCGACGTCATGGCCGGCCGCCAGGCCGACGTCATGGCCGGCCGCCAGGCCGACGTCATGGCCGGCCGTCGCCACCGGGCAGGCCAGCAGCGCCGTCTGGTCCCTCACCGCGTCCAGGCCGAGGAGCCCGTGCACCCAGTCCCGCATTGACAGCCGCCCTTCGGCAGTTGCCAGCCAGCGACTTTCGCGGCTGGGAACTGCGGACCAAGCATGCGCTGTCAGCCCGGACGTTCTCCTTGCAGCCGCCTTGACGCCTGCCTTGCTCCCCAGGTCAGACGCGCAAGCCGGCCGGTCAGGAGATCCGGCGCTCGGCCACGGGGCGCATAGTCTCGATCCGGATGCGCGCCGCTTCTGCCTCAGGAACGCCGAGGCGTTCGAAGATGTCCAGCGCCTGCCGGAACACGATCCGCGCGGCATAGGGCTGCTGCGTGCTAAGCGTCGACTCGGCGATTCCCTCGAGGATCTTCGCCTCCTCGTACGGGTCGCCGATCTCCCTGGCCAGCCTGAGAGCGGTGTGGTAATGATCAAACGCCTCACCGTACTGGCCGGACCCGCGGCGTATGTCGGCTATCCCGCGAAGCGCGATCACCTGCTGAGACAGGTCTCCGATCTCCTCGGCAATCGATCTCGCCTTCTGGTGATGAATCAGCGCCTCGTCGTAGCAGGCAGCGCTACGGTAAATGGCGCCAATGTCGTTGAGCACGTCAGCTTCGTCACGGAGATCGCCGATTTCACGGTAGATGGCGAGCGCCCGCCGGCAGGCAGCGAGACCTTCTTCGTAGTTGCCCTTGTAATGGTAAACACTCCCGATGTTGTGATAAAGAATCGCCTGATTCTGCGCTCCGCCTATCTCGGTGAATATCTCCAGTGATTTCTGGTAGCCGTCGAGCGCGTCCCGGTGATAACCGCAGTACAGCTGCATCCGGCCCAGGTTGTTCAGGGTCTTCGCCTCGCCTCGCCGGTCGCCGACCTCGCGGTATCCAGCCAGCGCGTCATTCAGGTACGCCATTGCCTCCGGATAACGGCCGAGCTGCCAGCAGGCGATTCCGGAATGACTCAGGGTCGTGGCCACGCCGTGGGCATCCGCGGCCTCGCGGTACAGGATGCCCGCCTCGTTGAAGTAGGCGAGCGCCTCACGGGACCGGGCCGCGCGCTGGTGGGCCAGGCCGATCTGGTCGAGGGCCTCGGCCTCGCCCGGCCGGTCGGCCGCCGAACGGTAGATCGCGGCCGCGTCCTCGGCCAGCGGAATCGCTGCCTCGTGGCGGCCGGTCTGCTGGCTGACGGCGCCGAGCTCCAGGCTGACCCGCGCGATCCTGGCCGGATCAGCGAGGTCGCGGCAGGCCTGCAGGGCCAGGGTGTGCGCCGCGACGGCCTCGTCCCAGAAGGCCCTGTTCTCCAGGAAGTCGGCCAGCACGTGCGTGAGGTCCGCGCACTTGCGCTTCCACTCATGCCGCCCCGCGTGCTGCGCGGCCTGCAGGATGTTGCGCCACTCCGATTCCAGCCAGCCGGCCGCGTCCTCGGCGGTGCTGACCGCCGGGCTGGCGGCAGGTACCTGGGTGACCGATACGGCCACCCGGCTCCGGAACGGGTGCAGCACCCGATCAGCCTGGTCGGCCGTGTACAGGTAGTAGTCAAGGAGCCGGGCGACGGCCTTTCTCTGCTCCGGTTCGGGGTCATCCCGCGCGGCCCGCACGGCCGCATACTCGGCAATGAGGTCGTGGAACCGGAACTGACCGGCCGGGCCTCGCTCCAGCAGATGATGATCGAGCAGGGTGACGAGCGCCTTCTCGGCCTCGGCGATGGTGCAGCCGCCCACCGCCGCGGCGGCCTGCAAGCTGGCGTACGAGCACGGGCTCATGCCCAGCCGCCGGAAGAGCCGCTGGTGGTCGGGTTCCAGCGCGTGGTACGACAGGTCGAAGGCCGCCACCACCTCCGGGCTGGCCGCGCCCGTTCCGCCCAGCCTGGCCGGGGACTGCGACAACTCGTCGATCAGATCGGCGAGCCGGGACGGATCTTGCGCGACCCGGCCGGCGGTGAGCTGGATGGCGAGCGGCAGCCGCCCGCACAATCCGATGGCCGCCGCGACCTGGTCGGTGTCGGCGGCCCGGCCCTGGCTCGCGATCCCGGTGAAGAGCGCGACCGCGTCGTCGACGGGCAGCACGTCGAGGGTGACGGTCTGGGCGCCCTCGAGATCGGTCAGCCTGCGCCTGGTCGTGACCAGGATGAGGGACCGGCCCGCTACCGGCAGGAGCGGGCGGATCTGGTCATGTCGGCCGGCGTCGTCCAGGATCACGATGGCGCGCCGGCGGCTCAGCTGGGCCCGCCACAGCGCGGTGCGCTCGCCGATCGTGTCGGGTATCTGGGTGGCCGGCACGGTTAGCATCCGGAGCAGGCGGTGCAGGGCCTCGGCCGGGTCGAGCGAGGGGTTCCCTAGATCATGGCTATGCAGGTTCAGGTAGAGCACCCCCCCTAGGTCATGGCTATGCAGGTCCAGGTAGAGCACCCCGTCCGGGTACTGCCCGGCGACGATCCGGGCCGCGCGGACGGCCAGGGCCGTCTTTCCGACGCCTGGCATGCCCGCGATCACCCTGATCGCGGGGGAGTCGGCGTGCTCTGCCGTGAGCTGCAGGAGTTCCTCGCTGCGGCCGACGAATTCGGCCGTCTCGGGCGGCAGCGTGTCGGGCGGTGGCAGCCGGCCAGGACGCTGGTCGGCGAGCCGGACGGCCAGCTGCGGGTCATGGCCCAGGATGCGCTGATGCAGCGCTGACAGCGCGGGCCCCGGCTCGGTGCCCTGATCGTCGATCAGGCGGCGCCGGGTCTCCCGGTACAGGCTCAACGCGTCGCCCGGCCTGCCGCTCCAGTACAGGGCGGCCATCTGATGGGCGGTCAGCGTCTCATCCAGCGGGTACTGAGCGAGCAGGTGGCGAAGCTCACCGACCAGGTCGGCATGCCGGCCAAGCTCGAGATCACATTCGACCCGCTCCAGGATGGCCGCCCGGCGCTCCTCTTCGAGGCTGTCACGTATCCGCGTCACCCAGTCGCCGCCCACTCCGGCCAGCGCCTGGCCGCGCCAGAGCCCGTCCGCCTCGCGCAGCAGCAGGGACGCGTGCGCGTAGTCGCCGCTGGCGGCGAGCGCATCCGCTTGCCGGCGCAGCCGGCGGAACCGGTGCACGTCGACCGCTTCAGGATCGACGTCGAGCAGGTAGCCCCTGGCCCGCCCCGCCAGCTGCACGCTGTCACCGAGGGCATCCCTGATGCAGGCCCTGAGCCTGGTGATATAGACGGTGAGATTCTCCCTGGCCTTAGCCGGAGGCTGGGTATCCCACATGCGGTCGATCAGAGCCTCAGCCGACACGATCGTGCGCGGCGTCAGCAGCAAGATGGCCAGGACCCGGCGAGCCCTGGCCGGCCCAAGGTCACATTGCCGGCCAGCCGACCAAAGCTCAATCGGCCCCAGCGCGCGGAATTCATGGTCGCCTGGCATTTCCACCGCCTGTGCACAAGCCCTGCAGCAAGTACCTGAAGGAGAGGTACGAAGCATCCGCCGGGTTAATACCCTGTTGTGGGCAGTTCCCACTCGAATCGCCCGGGAATTAGCCTGAACGCGGAATCTGGAATCAGCACATCCCGTCGGCTGCGTGATGCAGTGAAATTTGCATCGCACATTTCAGTATTTAGTTTGGCTGTCCTTTATTGCTGGCTAGAATAACGCGTTTTGCAGAAATAGCCAGGCCGACGGTGACCGGTAATTGCCGAGTGGCTGCCGATGCGGCATAGGCCCCAGCGCTTAGCGGTACTGATGAGGTCTGCGTTGCCAGCGGTAGCCGGGACGCCTTTCGGAGCAGAAGTGGCGCCGTTCGCGGGGCCGGTACTGCTCGCCCCGCTGCGCGCGAGGCCGGCCTTCCGGGCCCCGGCCCCGCTGCGCCCGAGGCCGGCCCGGCGGGTCGGCCCCGCTGCGCCTCGGGCGAGCCGGTCCTGACGAGCCGGGGCGTTGCCGATCATGGCTGGCGAGATGTCCGCACGGATTGGCCTGAACGTCACATCCCGAGATGCGCTGTGGTGTAGTTTCTCCCTCTTGGAGGCAATGATTTCATTGCAACTTTCAGTGCAACCGATGAGGGGATCTTCCCGATGCAGACTCACAGGTGGTTACGGCACGTCACCATTCTGCTCAGCGCAACGGTGGGCCGCGCTCCCACCCAGCCCACGACCGGGGCCATTCGCGGCTGGGCGGCCAGCGGGATTCTCGCCCTGGCTCTGCTGCCGGGCGGCCTCGGCGTCGCCGCATCGACGGCTCCCGGGCACGCCGCCTCGAGTCACGTCCACGCGGCGGCGCACAAGTCGGCGGGCGGGCATGCTGCCTCGACGGCGGCCAGCTCGCTAAATTCCGGCCTCGTCAGCCGGCCCTGGATGTTCTGATCCGAGATTCCGGCCGCTCGCAGTTCTCCTGACATCGTCTCGCGGCTGGCCGCGCCCCCCCATGGCTGTCGCGGCCAGCCCGGCCTTGACGGTGCCCCTGGGGCAGGGGGAATCATCGGCCACGTGACCCAGGAGTCTGGCCGGCACCTGCTGGCCACCGGCGAATTCTCCCGGCAGACGCGGCTGACCGCCAAGGCGCTGCGGATCTACGACGAGATCGGTCTGCTCCGGCCCGCTGAGGTGGATCCGTTCAGCGGCCGCCGCAGTTACGGATCGGAGCAGGTCGCCGTGGCGCGGCTGATCGGGATGCTGCGTGGCGCCGATCTGAGCCTGGCCGAGATCGGGCTGCTGCTCATTGAGCTCGACCGGGACCGCGAGGTGGCTGCCGCGCGCCTCGACCGGCACCTGGTCGAGCTTGAGGCGCGCCACACGAGCCGCCGGTTCCTGATCCGCCACATCCACGCGATCCTCCGAGAGGAAGGCCAGGCGATGTTTCCCATTCAGACCCGGCACGTACCCGCGCAGCGAGTGATGTCCATCCAGCGCCGGCTGCGAGCGCCGGAGACCGATGCGTTCGTCAAGGAAGCCAAGGCGGCATTTGCCCGCCATCTGGACGGCGCGCTGTCAGCCGGGCCGTTCACGCTGATCTTCCACGGCATCGTCGATCTCGAAAGCGACGGCCCGCTGGAGGCCGTGCTTGCCTGCCCGGACGACGTGCCGGCCACCGACGTGATCGGCATCCGCACCGAGCCGGCCCATGACGAGGCATTCACCACGATCACCAAGGCGCAGTGGGACTTCCCGGCTATCCTCGCTGCCTACGACGCCGTTGCCTGCTCGCCCGAGGCGACGGCTCGGTCCGGTGGGCGGCTGTCGTGCCGGGAGGTCTACCTGGCGGAACCCGAGTCGCTCGGGGAGGACGAGCTGATCTGCGATATCGCGTTCCCGCTCGGGACGGCTGGATGAGCGGCGATCAGCACGATGGCGTCAAGCAGGCGCCACCAGTCCGCCTCGGCGAGATCCTGGCCTAGGGCGCGGGCCAGCGTCGCCAGCGCGGCGACGAGCCGCACCGACAACTCGTCGGCATCGAGGTCCCGCGTCGAGGCCGCTACCGCGACCGCCTGCCTGAACCTGGCCGTGCGGCCGAGCCGCACGAGCGAGGACGGTACCTGCGGTGATATGGGGGCCGCGTCCGGCCGGGCCTCGTCCGCGGGCACGAGCGTGACGGCCAGCCGCAACCCCAGTGCCTCGGCGAGGCGCGTCAGCGCCGCGGTCGTCGGGTTGCCGCGGCCGTTCTCCAGATTGGCGATGTAGGGAACCGACAGGCCGGCGTCCGCCGCGACCGATGCGACGGTCCGGCCTGCCGCGGTCCGCCTGGCTCGCAGCTCACGACCGATGGCTGAGTACTCCACGCTGCCCCTGTCTTGACAGAGCACTAAGTTACTAAACTGCTCTGACAGAATAGTCGAGTGGCGGGCGGCAGTCATGCTCCAGGCGCTGCGAATACGAGATTTCCGGCTGCTGTGGGGAGCCGGCCTGGTCAGCTCGCTCGGCTCGTGGCTGCTGATCCTGGCTATTCCCGCGCACGTCTTCCTGGCTACTGGCTCGTTGCGTGACACCGGCCTCACGCTGGCCGCGGAGCACCTGCCGCTCCTGCTGCTCGGCCCGGTCGCCGGCGTGCTCACCGACCGGTGGGACCGGCGGCGGCTGATGATCGGGACCAGCCTGTTCCGCGCGGGAGCCGTAGCCTTGATGCTGCTCGGCACCTCGCCTGGCCGCTACTGGATCCTGTATGTCGCCCTGATCGCCGAGAGTGGCGGCGGCGTGCTGTTCGGGCCGGCCGCGCAGGCCCGCACGCCCGCCATTGTCGGGACTGGAACGGTGCTGAGCAGTGCCAACTCGCTCTACGCGGTCACTGACGGGGCGGTGCGGCTGATCGGCGGCCCGCTCGGCGGCGTTCTCCTGACCGTCTTCGGCGTCAGGTGGCTGATCTGCGCTGATGCCGTCAGCTACCTGCTGGCGGCGGCCGTGCTGGCGATGACGTCCCGGGCCGGCGGCCAGCATCAGGACCGCGGGGCCGGCGTCGGCGGAGTGGTCAGCGACCTCGCCGAGGGGATGCGCGTCCTGCGCGGCCAGCCGGTCGCCCGTGCGCTGCTTCCGGTCACGGTCCTGTTCCTGGCCGCCAACGCCGCGCTCAGTTCGGTGCTCATCCCGCTGGGCATTCAGCGGCTGGGCGGCAGCGAGCAGACCGGAGTCCTGCTGTCCGGCCTGGGCGTCGGTTTTCTGGTCGGCGCTCCGGTCCTGCGCGCGCTCCTGGACCGTGCTCAGCCCGGCGCTCTGCTGACCGCCACCCTGACCGCCACCGCCGTCGCATACTTCCTGCTCTTCACCGCGTCGTCGCTGGCGAGGGCGCTGCCCGCCGCGGTGGCCATCGGCATGTTCGGCTCGATGTCCGAGGTGATCCCGCGCACTGCCATGCAGCGCGTGATCCCCAATGCCGTGCTGGGCCGGGTCAGCGCCGTATTCCTGGCCGGCGAGGCGGCGGCGTCCCTGATCGGCGCGGTGGCCGGACCCTTCCTCGCGCAGGCCGCCCACTTCGGTGGCGTGGCCGCCGCGGCCAGCCTCCTCACCCTCGGCGCGGCGGCACTGACCTTCCTGATCGTGCCGCGAATGTCGTCAGCCGCTGCGGCAGCGGCGCCGGTTTGTCTCCCGCGCTGAGTTTGCTGCGATGTCGGTCGGCGCCGCAGCGATCGACCTGGACGCGTTCATAGCCGATCAGGATGCGGCGGCTGACCAGGCTGGAAGTGGCTATGACGGCTGAGGTGCCAGAGCAGGGCCTGCTGGATACCAACATCCTGATCTTGCGCCGATGGATTCCTCCGGACGAGCTTCCTGGCGAGATGGCGATCAGTGCGGTGACTCTTGCCGAGTTGTCTGCGGGTCCTCATGAAGTCCGCTCCGATGCTGAGCAAGCGGCCTACTTCGAGGCTGCTGAACGCGCACGTCGCCTCGATGTGCTTCAGCGTGCCGAACATGAATTCGACCCGATTCCGTTCGATGCTGATGCGGCCCGCGCATTCGGAAGAGTGACAGCGGCCGTCATAGCCGCTGGCCGCAAGCCCCGGCGAAGGTCCGTCGACCTGATGATCGCCGCGACGGCGATCGCCGCCGGCCTGCCGTTGTTCACCACTAACCCCGATGACTTCGCGGGCCTCGACTGGCTGGTCACCGTGATTCGGGTAACCAGGCCTGAGGTTCGGAGGGAACGACAGCCCGCCCGATAAGACTGTCGGCTGGCCACGGGTCGCGTCAGTAGGTGAACAGCTGACTGACTTCCGTGGCCCGGCGGGCTTTCTCGCGGGCTTCGTCGGCCAGGCGCCGGTACTCGCCGGACCGGTCAGGGTCGCGGTCAGCCAATTCGTCATGGATCTGGGCGACTTCCTCCTCGGCGGTGGAGAGCGAGCGGGCGGCGGCGAGAAGGTGCCGGCGGAGAACCTCGGCCCGCTCGACCGGGCCGCGCGGGTCGGGCAGCTGGGCGGCCTGCTCCTGGGCGCTTCGCGCCGTCGCCCGGTCGATCTCAGACTGATCGCGGTCGTCGCTCGCCAGCTCACGGCTCATCGCCGCCGCACGGCGGTCAAGCCGCTCAGCGGAGTCCGACAACAACACCCGTGCGCGCTCGATCGCCTCAAGCCCGGCACGCCGCCGGTCGGCAACGGACATTTCCTGATCATTCATGCGCTTCTGCCGGGCATCGGCCCGGCGTTCGCGCTCGTCAGCGTGGCTCTGGCGCGAGTCGGCCTGGCTCTCGCGCTCGTCCGCGATTTCCTCGCGCGAGTCGGCCTGGCGCTCGCGCTCGGTCGCGATTGCCT
>WNGK01010876.1_pt1 | contig 16645 bp, 14 predicted proteins | sample 5400601 | NCBI WGS metagenome assembly WNGK01 (sample SAMN13153376, study PRJNA577476) | soil metagenome | isolation source: 60 cm soil or saprolite under Garry oak tree replicate 1 | place: USA:California | collected 2016-06-15
GGGTTGTTTCCAGAGTCACAAATTGGTTTCGCGATTTGTCCTGACTCCAGCCGAAGAAAAAGGTCCTGTCGGTGCGAACTGGTCCTCCCAAACTGAAACCGAACTGGTTGCGTTTGAATTCCGGTTTGTCTCTGCCCGTCCGGTTGTCGTCCCAGGTGGCCGCATCCAAGTTGTCATTGCGCAGAAACTCAAAGGCGCTGCCGTGCAGCTCGTTGGTGCCGGACTTCGTGACGACGTTAATCACAACACCGGCCGCCCGTCCGTACTGTGCGCTGTAAGTAGAGGTCTCGACGCGAAACTCCCGCACTGCATCCACGCCAAACGACTGCCCGGCGACACTGCCGGGAATCTGGTTCGTCGGACCCATCACGTCGGTTCCGTCGAGCAGAAAGCTATTCTGTTCGGGCCGGGCTCCGCGGATGGATATCTTGGTTGTGTAGCCGCTCTGCATGGTGCCTACGCCAGCAAACTTGGCCACTGTGACCCCAGGTTGCAACTGGGCGAGCTCATCAAAGCTGCGCCCGTTGAGCGGCAAGTTCACAATCTGCGACGTTTCGATGATTCCGCCAACCGAAGAGGTCGTTGTGTCGACGAGCGGCGCTTGCGCAGTCACTTCGACCTTTTCGGCTACCTGCCCTACTTGCACGCGAAAAAATTGGAAATTGGACGAATCCTGCGTCTCAAATCCGAAATTTTAAAATCTCGAATTGGACCTCGCCCGTGGTCGGGTTCAATTTAAGATCTCGCAATTTCGGATTTGCAATGCAGGATTCGTCCGATTTCAAAATGTTCTATTTGCCCTTTCGACCTGAAGTCCTAAAATGTGCTCGCAGGAGGGGTTCCTATGGCTCTCAAACCTAAAAGACGTTCGCTGGTCGTTTGTTGTCTTCTCGCCGTGACCGCGCTGATGGTGTTGCGCCTCTGGGCTGCTGTGCCCCAGGAGGTGCGTTCACGTATAGCGTCAGCAGTCCAGGTCCATGCGCGGGCCGGCAATATCGACAAGAAGCCGCTGCGCTATATCAAAGATCCGAACCCGGCCTGGAGCTCCATCGCGGTCAACGCCGACAACAACATGGTGGTGATGACCGACGAGAATCTGTTTCGTGTTGTGGAGTACTCGAGGTTGGACAACACGCCTCCCAAAGCGCGCTTCACGGAGCCGAAAAGAATCATTAGCGGCGATCAGACGCGCATGGAGATGCTGTGCGGAGCCTATATCGATCCGAAGACGCTTGATGTCTACGTCACCAATAACGACACGCAGGATTGGATGCCGGTCTTCTCGCGGAATGCCAAAGGAAACGTTGCTCCCGACCGGCTGCTGGCGACACCGCATCGGACCTGGGGCATCACAGCCGATGAAACGCGGCAGGAACTCTATATGACGGTGCAGTACCCCTCCGCCGTAACCGTCTACCGGAAAACTGCGGCCAATAATGACGCGCCGCTCCGGATGCTCGAAGGCGATGCGACCGAGTTGGCCGATCCGCACGGCATCGCTCTCGATTTGAAGAACGACCTGATGATTGTCAGCAATCATGGGCATCGCCGCTTCTATGGCGGAGCAGCCGTCTCGACGACTACCGAAACATGGGAAGAGTGGATCGGCAAAACCACAGCGGACTTGAACACTCTCCCGAGAAGGTATCTCCCTGGAGTCGGCAAGTTTGACCTGCCATCGATCAACATCTACTCGCGAAATGCGAGTGGAAATACGGCCCCGCTACGCGTCATCAAAGGACCGAAGACACAGTTGAACTGGCCAAGTCACGTTGCTGTGCATGAGGAGCGAGGCGAGATATTCGTCGCCAACGACGCCGATGATTCCATCCTGGTCTTTCGCACGTCCGATACCGGCGACGCCGCGCCCACGCGAATCATCAAAGGGCCCAAGACGCGCGTGAAGAACCCGACTGGCCTCAGCCTCGACGTGAAGAACGCCGAGCTGTGGGTGGCCAACATGGGTAATTTCGCTGCAACCGTCTTTCCGATCACCGCCGATGGAGACGTTGCACCGTCACGCGTGATTCGAGGAGGCCCCGCCGATCAGATCGGACTCATGATTGGAAATCCCGGCGCAATCGGTTATGACAGCAAGCGCCAGCAAATCCTGGTGCCGAACTGAGTAGCTCACCCGCAGATTGCGGCATTTGCCAGGTTGGCAAATGGAGCACAGACTCCGGCAAGAAGAATCTATGGGCAGGCCTCGATGCTGAGCCGAACGATGCACGACATCCGGTACAACCCCGTGGATGACGAGATTCTGGTGCCCAACCCCTTCTCGAATGCCATCCTCACGTTCCGAGGCGGCGCAGACGGTCAGGAAGCCCCTGTCCGTTTTATTCAGGGACCCAATACCGATTTGAACGGGCCGGACCGGCTCGCGATCGATGTCGTGCACAGGGAGATCTTCGTGCCCAACAGGGGAGGGGTTCTGGTCTTTCCGCTTGACGGCAAGGGTGATGTGCGACCGAAGCGCGCTGTTCGCGGTCCTGATACGCAAATCGAGGGTAGCTCGATCGCCGTCGATCCGGTCCACGATCTGTTCGCCGTGACGGGCCGCGACCGGGCCATTCTCGTGTTTGATCGTATGGCAAATGGAAATGCCAAGCCGCTCCACATCATCCGGGGACCGAACACGCAGATCGATCGGATCAATCAGATGGCGATCTACCCCGAGGGCAAACTGCTGGTGGTGGCAATGCCCGGTGTTCAGGGAGACATGGAGCCGCCGCGGGTGTTTGTTGGAATGTGGAGTCTTGACGACGACGGGGATGTCGCGCCGAAATGGACGATCACCGGGAAGCAAACGGGGCTGAAGAAACCGTTTGCCGTCGCGCTCAACCCGGAACACAAAGAGATCTATGTCACCGACATGCGTTTGAACGGAGTGATGGCGTTCTCCGTGCCGGAAATATTTCAACCCGTGGTTGCGGCGCCGGCGAAACACGGGGGCCAGCCATAAAATGTGAGGTGTCAGATGGCTTGTTGTGCGATGTCGAATGTAGATGGTGCGATTACCAAACCGCCAAATGGCAACCTGTTCAATGGGTCATTCGGTAATCTGGTAGTCGAAAAAAGTACATTCGACATCGCACAACAAACCATTTGACAGTTGACAGTGGCGCTGCTCACCTGTTGTCCAGCCAAGACGTGTGGGGTAAAAGATCAGTCTTTATCTAAGGATGAAAAGCTGGCCGACGGGCAGCAGCGTGGAGCTGACGGCCTTACTGTGGAAGCTGCCGACAGCTCTATGTGGCCACCGGAATTGGTGTCCAAGTATTCACTCCGGAAGGCCTGCACCTGGGCACGATTCCCTCACCGCGGCAAGTCACCACGGTCGCTTTCGCAGGACCTGATAAGAAGACCTTCTATTTTATCGGACGAGGCACTGACGGACCCGGCGGCGAGGGCCCCAACGCGCGCTCACTATATAAGGTCGCGATGCTGGCGCAAGGTTTCAAAGGCCGCGCTAAGTAATTTACGAACTGATCCTCGCCAATTGAGCTTCCGTGCATTCTCTGATGATCGTGAGAAAGCGATTGAGGTTGTCCTTGCTCACGAATGGGTGCGGACCGCCAGGCTTACGGAAATTCAAAGCATGAAGTTTATCGAGCGCCTTGTCGTAGAACGGATGAAGGGTCAGGTAAACATCGGCGTTAGCCTTAGCTGCGATATCCTGGAATCTCTTTGCCGAGGCACTCCAGGTTTTGAACGTTTCTTCCATGTTCGGAAAATATCGCACGCCGTTGCGCCCCACATCGGGATTGATACCACCCCAGACGGCCCCGACGTGCCGCTCGTTTCCATCCTTTAGCGGGACCAGCACCGAAACCGTTCCCGGCGTGTGGCCCGGCGTGATGTAGAGCGTCAGCGTGGTATCCCCCAACGTCAGCTTCATACCATCTGTAGCCACCATGTCTTTTTTCGGCTTGAGCTCCGCGGGATCGTTCGTTTTGGTCATGGCATTCCAATCCGCTTCGGACATGATGACGCGTGCGTTGTAGGTCTTCTGCAGATATGGGGCGCCGTAGAAGCGATCTCCATGAACGTGGGTCAGGATCACGTATTTGATCTGTGCCGGATCCAGTTTCAGTTTCTTCAGGCCGTCGGTGATCAATTCTTTGGCGCTGTAATCGTAGCCCGAGTCAATCAGGATAATTCCCTCCGACGTCGTCACCGCCCATGTCGATTGAAACGGGCTTCCAACATAGTAGAGGTTATCGAATACTTTCCCCGGCTCGGTCCGCCATTCCGAGCGGGGCCCAGACTGTGGAGGGCGTGATTCAGCTAGTGCCTGAATGTTTGGTTCCTTGGGACCAGCCGAAGCCGGAGCGCAGACCGTGTCGTACAGCACGGTCAGATCGTTTCCTGGTTCGTACGCAGCGTTCTTGGCAGCCACAAGATGCGACTGGACCGATGCCTTTCCCGTCGCTTGAGCATTGAGGCCAATTGCGATCCAGTTCGCCAAACATAAAGCAGAACAGAAGAGCGTTACCAAATAACGTTTCATCATTTCCCACTCCTTCGATTTTGCGGACACATTGGTTAGCTCGAGGAATTTCTGGCGAGAGTATACCGAGGGCGATTACTAGGATGTCAAGTCGTGACTACTCTGTTTGCATCAAGGTGACGACCCGCTGCGAGCCTTCTTCCATGCGTCCTACTTGATCGTCAAGTCTGCGGATTTTGAACGTGAGGTTCTTGTTTTCTATTTTCAACATCTGATTCTCGGCCACCAATCGGGCGCGATCAGAGTCGTTGACTCGGAAATGCGGGGATATAAGCGCGAGGACAGCCGTGAATAGACAGGCAAACACAACCGCTGCAATGAGAATCCGCGCGGCTTTAGATGAAATGCAAATTTTCTGTAGCCTGGGACTGTGAGGCGATTGGACAATCAAATTCCAACCCGTCGTTTTCATTGGCTCCCCCCGTCAGACCATTAGCAAGGGCGTTGCCATTGCTAAATCGTTGAGGGAACGTCCCCCCAGTTGCCGCGTTTCGAACGAGATCCATCAACTTTATCGATGGAATTTTCGTGCCTTTGTGTCACAGTCGGCGAGGTCGAATTCAAACAATTTATGAAAACTGAGACTAAGCCTTCAGACGGCATTTCCGGGTTTTTGGACAAGGGAATCAACCTAAACGGCGAACTGCACTTTAGCGGCATGCTTCGCATCGATGGAAATTTCACAGGGTCGATTCTTAGTGAGGACCGGCTAGTGATTGGAGAGCACGCCGTAGTGCGTGCGGACATAACAGTCGGTGAGATTGAGATTGCCGGTCAGGTTGTCGGAAAGATCGATGCCAAACAGCGCGCGGAAATCCTGGCCAGCGGCAGCGTACACGGCGACATCCATACTCCGATTTTAACGATCAGCCCTGGCTCGATCCTGAATGGTCGAGTATGCATGCCAAGTCCTGCACAGGAAGAACCGGTTGTCCAATAGGCGCTCGAAGGTGCTTTGACTGTAGCGGCTTTTTGTTTTTGTAGCGCGCTCCCTCGCAAAGGTTGTATAAACACGCTTCTGTAGAGAGGAGCCGCTTATGAGATGGATATTCTCGGTGCTCACCGTTGCAGTCATGTGCGTGGCGGCCGTGAGCCTTTCGGCTGCCCAGGATCCGCCGGCAAAGAACCCGCTTGAAGGAAACCCCGACGCCATCCGTGGCGGAATGGGGCTTTATCGCGCCCGCTGCGCGGACTGCCACGGTATGGACGCGCGGGGCGTCCGCGCTCCGGACATCACGCAGGTCTGGGCCTCAGGCCGAACCGACGCGGGTCTTTTCAAGACCATCAAGGAGGGGGTGCCCGGCACCGAGATGCCGTCGAACCCGCGCGTGCAGGATGCTGAAGCCTGGCAGATCCTGGCATACCTGCGCACGCTGGCCGCTCCCGCCCCGACCGACCCGCCGCGCGGCGATGCCGTGAACGGCGAAAGAATCTTTCGCGCCAACTGCGCCGTTTGTCATCGCGTCAAGGGCGCCGGCGGCCGTCTGGGACCCGATCTGTCGCGCATCGGGATCGCGCGCTCGCGCGAGGCCGTTCTGCGGCGGATCCGGCGCGGCGCCGAAGGCTTCGGCTCCGGATACGAGCCTGTAACGCTCACACCACCGTCCGGGCAGCCGATCCAGGGCGTCAAGAAAAACGAAGACCTCTTTTCGGTCCAAATCATGGATACGCGCGAGCGGATTCAGGGATACGAGAAGGACAAGATGAAATCGGTGAAGAACGACACGCAATCGGCGATGCCGATCTTCGGACCGGACCGGCTCAACGACAGCGATCTTGACGATCTGCTTCGCTATCTCGGAACCCTGCGCGGATTCGATCCCGCAGTTGCTCCTTAAAGGAGGCTCATGCGCAATCGAACTCTTCTTCTCCTCGGACTGCTGCTGGCGCTCTCGGCCGGCACCGCTCGGCTGACGGCACAGCAGACGCCTCCAGCGCTCGTCACAGCGCAAGAAATTCTCGGTGGCCTGACGCCCGACGGCTCGCGCTGGCTCACGTTCGGCGGCAATTACAGCAACCAGCGGCATAGCCCGCTGACCCAGATTACGCCGGCGAATGTCAATCGGCTGGTTCCACAGTGGACGTTCCAGACGGGCACGCTCGGCAATTTTGAAACGACCTCGCTCTTCCGCGACAACGTCCTTTACGTGACCGGGCCACAGAATGTCGCCTGGGCAATCGACGCGCGCACGGGGCGCCAGATCTGGCGGTACCGCCGCGAACTGCAACCCAACCTGACCGCCTGCTGCGGTCTGGTCAACCGCGGATTCGGCGTGCTCGGCGACAAACTGTTCATGGTCACGCTCGACGCGCATCTTCTCGCACTCGACATGAAGACCGGGGCCATTGTCTGGGATGTGACGATGCAGGACTATAGAAATGGTTACGCCTCAACCATCGCTCCCATCGTCGTTAAGGACAAAGTGATCGTCGGCGTGGCCGGCGGCGAGTTCGGTATCCGAGGGTTCATCGACGCATACGAGGCGCAGACCGGCAAACGCGCGTGGCGCTTCTACACCATTCCGGGACCGGGCGAGTCGGGCCACGAGACATGGGCCGGCGATTCATGGAAGATCGGCGGCGTGGGCGTCTGGGTGACCGGCGCTTACGATCCGGAACAGAACCTCCTTTTCTATGGAACCGGCAATCCGGGTCCTGACTATCATAGCGAGAGCCGGGAAGGCGACAACTTGTACAGCACCTCGTTGGTGGCACTCGACGCCGACACCGGTGACCTCCGCTGGCATTATCAGTTCACGCCTCACGATGTCCACGATTGGGACTCAACCGAGGTCCCGGTCCTTGCCGACATTACGGTCGGAGGACAGTTGCGGAAGGTTGTGATGTTCGCGAACCGCAACGGCTTCTATTACACGATCGATCGCACGAACGGTAAAGTGATCGCGGCCAAACCGTTCGTAACCACGACCTGGGCGAAAGAGATCGGCCGCGACGGCCGGCCGATCGAACTTTCGGGGCACACACCCGACGAAAAAGGCTCGGTCACCTGTCCCGACATCACCGGCGGCACCAACTTCTGGCCCCCCACGTTCGATCCAGCCACGCGAACCTTCTTCGTCAACGCCCGCGAGGCGTGCATGACGTTTTATGCGTGGAAACCGGACTATAAGGCCGGGGATCGCTTCACCGGCGGGGCCGGGCAGCGCGGGCAAGGCTCCGAGCAGCCGTACGGTGCGCTACGAGCCATCGATCCGGCGACTGGTGATCGGAAATGGGAATTCCGTTATCTGACTCCATCCACGGCCGGCCTGCTGACGACGGCCTCGGGCCTGATCTTCAGCGGCGATGCCGAAGGCAACCTGCTGGCCCTCGATTCACGCAACGGCAAGCTGCTCTGGAGGTATCAGATGGGCGCACCGATGCACGGCACGTCCCCAACGACGTACATGGTGGACGGCCGCCAGTACTTGCTCGTCCCTGCAGGCACCACGCTAACGGCCTGGGCGCTGCCTCAATAATGAAAATTGAGAATTGACTAATGAGTAATGACTAATGTCCCGGTTCGGGAGATCGAGGCGCAATGCGGCGGTGCTCCATCGTCTTGTCATGGCTGTCGCAGAAGGCTCCTTCCGTTACTCAAGCCGCACCAGTTTGATGACGGCACCCGATGGCTTCTGGGTCAGTACCAACGCATTCCCATTCACCGTGAATTCGTATTGGTTCCCGGCGCCTCCAATGGCGAACGCGCTCTTGGCCACCATGGCTTTCGTTCGGAGCATGTTCCCCGTTACGGTGTACGTTCCGGTGTTGAGATAAAGCGAATTGAAGACGGTTACTTTTTCGGCGTCGGTGGCTTTGTCATTCGAGGGATAGTTGGGCAAGGGCTTCGTGCCGTTGATTCTCGCAAAGCTGTAATGCTGGGTTGTGAAGATGTACAGGCCGGGCTGGGGATTCGTAATCGGCGGCCCATTCGTGTCCGCAATCTCGGTAACCTTCCAGGCTCCCGTCAGGGGGTTCTTCGTGCCGGAGGATTGGCTGTAGACAAATACCGTAAAAGCAAACAACCCGAGCGCCGTGATTCCTATCAGTCGTCCCATTGAATCTCCTTGTTGAGTGAATTAGCCGAACTACTCTGACGTGAATCAGGTGAGCTTGTCAACGTCGGCAGCCGTCCCACGGCGACACCACAAAATGATTATTCCCGGCGGTTTCTGGTGGCGTATGATTCCCTCAACTGGTTTGGCGTACCAATAATATGAGGCAAGGCAACATTTACCCTCTCCGTCTGGGAGAGGGTAGGAGGTTTCCAATGTCGTTCACTCTTCTCGTCAATGGCGTCCAGTATTCGGTGGACGCGGAACCGGAGACCCCGTTGTTGTGGGTGCTCCGCGATTCGATCGGTCTCACGGGCACAAAGTACGGGTGCGGTATCGGCCAGTGCGGCGCCTGCACAGTGTTGATAGATGGCGCTGCAGTGAGATCCTGTTTTATGCAGGCCGGCCGGGCCGTGGGCAGAAAGATCACCACCATCGAAGGGCTGTCATCCGATGGGTCACACCCGGTGCAGCTCGCATGGAAGGAGTTTGATGTCCCGCAGTGCGGCTATTGCCAGTCGGGGCAGATCCTTACCGCGGTGGCGCTGCTGGAAAAGAAACCGAAACCGTCGGACGCGGACATCGATGCTCAGATGACCAACGCCTGCCGCTGCGGAACATACCATCGCATCCGCCAGGCCATCCATCGCGCGGCCGCGCTGCGTGGTTAAGGAGGAGGACACCATGAGCGAAAAGACGTCAGAGAACAGAACGGACATGGATCGGCGGGAATTTCTGACCACGACAGCTGCGGTGGGTGGTTTTCTGACCACGACAGCTGCGGTGGGTGGTGCGATGGTCCTCGGCTTCTGGATGCCACCAAGCGCACAAGCAGCAAACGTACCCGTTGCTCCCACGCCCTGGTATCGCGAGGCAACAGTTCCCGAAATCAATGCCTGGATTACGATCGCGCCCGACGACACGGTAACGATTCGAGTCGGCCAGACCGAACTCGGAACCGGCGTCTTCACGGCGAACCCGATGATGATCGCCGAGGAACTTCAGTGTGACTGGAAAAAAGTCCGGGCCGAGTATGCGTCGGCCAATCGCGATGCCCGGGAGAAGGCGCCGGAGTGGACACTGAAAGTGCCGGGCAACGGAGAAACCGATCCCGCCGGCGCTGCGCCGGTCGAGCTTGCGAACGCGAACGGCGTGTACCGCCGCATGATCATCCATTCGAGCGGGAATGTGCGCGAGAGCCGCTATTATCTGCAGCTCGCCGGCGCTGAGGCCCGCGAGCGGCTCCTGCTGGCCGCGGCCAACGAGTGGGGTGTGCCGGTGTCGGAACTGGTGGCAAAGGACAGCGTCATCACGCATGCGAAGTCGAAACGCCGGACCACGTATGGAGCGATTGCAGCCAAGGCCGCCCGAACACCGCTGCCCGATCCATCAAAGATCAAAATCAAGACTCCCGACAAATACACGCTACTCGGAACCGAACAGAAGAGCCTCGATACCCCGCTGAAGGTGACTGGTGAGGCTGTCTACGGAATCGATATCCGTCTGCCCGGTATGCTCTACGCTGCGGCCAAGGCGTGCCCGGTTTGGGGTGGAGATGTCAAGAGCTACGACTTCGATCGAATTCGGAATATGCCCGGCGTGCATTCCGTCGTGCGGCTGCCGTTCGATGCGTCGACCAAAAGCGTTGGTTTCTTGTGCGGAGGAGTCGCCGTCGTGGCCGACTCGTGGTGGAGAGCGAAAACCGCGTTGGATGCTTTGCCCATCGAGTGGAATTACGGCTCAGGAGCCGGCGTGAATTCCGCAGCGCTTTACGATCTTCACCTTGCCACAGCGAAACAACCGGGCGAGGCAAAGACCAATGATGGCAATGTCGACGAGGCAATGGCGCGCGCGGCCAAGGTCGTCGAAGCAGTTTACTCGGTGCCATTCTCGCCGCGCGCCCGCATGGAGCCCGGCAACGCGACGGTTCTGGTCACCGATAATCGCGTCGATATCTGGAGCGGAGACCAGGATCCGCAGGGTCTGCTTCGCAAGACGGCGAAATTGACGGGCATCGCTCCTGAGAACGTGTATATCCATTCGACATTCCAAGGTGGCGGCTACGGCAGCAACGGGAATGGTCCGCAGGGAGAGCAGGCGGTCGCAATCGCCAATGCCCTCCGCGGGCGGCCGGTCAAAATGTTATGGACACGTGAAGAAGACTGGGGCACCGGAACCAGGTATCGCCCCATGAGTGTTTGCCTGATGAAAGCGGGTCTGGATGCCCAAGGATGGCCTATCGCAATGGAAGTGCGTCACGCCACCACGTGGAACCTCGGCGATATGGGTTATCGCGGGCTATCGGCGCCACCGTACTTCACCCCGAACTACCGCCTCACCATTCACGCGCCGAAAACTCACGTTCCGATCGGGACACGCCGAGGCACCGGCGCCGCCCCCAATGGCTTTTACATGGAAAGCTTCATCGACGAGCTTGCGAACATCGCAGGCAAGGATCCGTACATGTACCGGCGCGAGTTGATTTTGCGCAATCCTGCCGATCCCAACCAAGGTATCGGAGGTTTCGTGCACCGCGATGACTTCGTGACAGCCCTCGACATGGTGGCCAAAATGTCCGGATGGGGAACGCCGCTGCCGGAGGGCTGGGCGCGCGGCATCGCCATCGATGATCGCCGCCGGCCGACGCGGACGACCTCAACGATTTGTGCCCAAGTGCATACTGTCGAGGTCACCAAACGCGGCCAACTGACACTGCATCGTGTGGACGTCGTCTTCGAGCAGGGATTTGCCCTGATGAATCCCCTGTCGGTTCGGAAGCAGATCGAAGGGCAGATCGCCTGGGGTTATGACGACACCATGTATCAAGCGACCACAATCGAGGACGGGCATGCGGTTGAGCGGAGCTTCGACAAATTCCCAGTTTCCCGCATGAACGAGTATCCGAAGCAAATCAATATTCAGTTCATGAAGACCAACCGCTGGATCACCGGCGCCGGCGAGGAGGCGATCCCGCAGATTCCTCCGGCGATTCTCAACGCGGTCTTCAAAATCACCGGCAAACGCTTCCGTTCCATCCCTCTCAAGAACCACGATCTGAGCTGGGGCTAGAAGTCCGAAAATCCCGAAAATTCCGGGACGCACCCCGAATTCATTAACGAATTCGGGTGCGTCCTGGAATTTTCTAATCCACAACTGCCACCATCTGGATTTCGATGAGCTGCTCGGGGTCTCCGAGTTCCAAGACAGCGAGATTCGTCGAGGTCGGCTTATGGTTATACGGAGCGAAATACGAATTGATAATCGCGCTCGCTCTTCCAATGTCCCCCATCCGTGGCCGCGCCCGGAACACAAAGATGTGTACAACATCTCCGAAGGTTGCCCCTGCGGCTTCTAGCGTTTTCTTGATTCCCTCCATACTGGTCCGGGTCTGTGCCTCCAGGTTATCGGGCAGCTTGGCCAAGTCTTCGCGGCGATGCGGGTGATCATGATACACCGGCAGCGCAGTGGTACCGGCCAGCCACAGGAGCCTGCCGCTGTTGATTTTGATGGCCGGGACGAAAGGCATCATGACCGTAGCGTCATAGTTTCGGTGGTGGATCACCTCCATATGTTTGTTTGACATCGTGCAACCCCCCTCTAGTTTTGTGGCCGAGTATAGCAGCGCACGTCCCCTTTGTTTATGACACGACATATTGAGTCGCCTGCTGTAGCGGCGCTCTATGAGCGCCGGTTTTTCGCAGAATCAACGGAATACCGGCGGTCCGCGAAGCGCAAGCGCGATAGCGCGCAGCCTCAAGGAATAGACCGCCGCTACAGTCGATTTCGTCACGGCCTGCGAGTTCCCGGAAATTGCTTTGACGAGAGGCGTGGCGTAGAATCCGCGAAGCTGGAAAATTCAGAGAGGTTTACACACCATGAGACTCACGCGATCGACGAAACGGACCCTGTACAGATACGCCTTGGCCGCGCTCCTCATGATTGCTTTGGCGAGCATGTATTCTCATTTTTCGCCGAGCAACTTCACAGCAGCGGAGGATTCGCTACTGAGCGGGAAGGTTGTTGCTTCGGACGGCCACCCGTTGGCGGGAGTTCCAGTGCGGGCTCATCGCCAGAACAGCAATATGGCGGTAACCGTCTACACCAACAACAGCGGCGACTATTCATTTCCCGGCTGGTCCGATTTGTCTGCCGGTGCGCATTCCATCAGCATTGACCTTCCGGACTTCGAGCCGGCCCGCCGGGAAACCGTGACGCTTGTTACCGGTAAAACATCGCGAGCCGACTTCAGCTTGCAACCCCGGGAGCCGTCGATCGCGGATGCGACGGCATCGGAAATCGTGGCTGCTCTGCCCGGCACCAATGAGCAGAAACATTTATTCATTCAGTGTGACAACTGCCACTCGCTGCAGTTTGCTTTAAAAACACCGCGTACAAAGGAAGGATGGCTTCAGATCATCCGCCGGATGGCGGGGGAAAGAGCCGTTTCGCGGGAAACCCCCGGTACACGTGCATTCGGGCAGAAGAAGTACGTCGAACCGCTGGCCGAATACCTGGCTTCGATTCGCGGCCCGGGATCCTCGGATCAAATTCCGTTCCAGTTGCGGCCGCGGCCAACGGGGGACGCCGCCACTCGTCTGGTTGTTACGGAGTATGACATCCCACGAGCGGGTAAGGCGGACTTGAGCATCCTTCGCGGAGACCGGCGCTACGTCTGGCCGCACGACATCATTCTGGAGCCGAAAGGGCCGTATGCTTATTACACCGACCATTTCAGCTACAATCTCGGCCGTCTCGACCGGCGAACCGGCGAGGCGAAGGAATTCCCTTATAAGGTGCTGCAGGGGATGGGAAGAGAAGGTGGAATCATCGCCGAAGGACAAGGGCGCGCCGGAAATCCTGGAGGCGGAGCGCATGACCTGGCATTCGATCCCGACGGCAACGTGGTGTTTGGCATGGGCGGAGGCACCATCCGATTCAATCCCCGCACCGAAGAATTCACACCGTGGGCTTCCGGAAGCAACATGTTTGGAATGGGTCCGGGCGGCAACGTCTGGTATCTCGACAAAGGACTGTTCAAGCTGGACCTGAAGACCGGCGAGGTGAAGCATTACACCGTTCCGGACGGAACCGATGACGACACGTATGACATGGAGACCGATCCGCACGGCCGCTCGATCATGAACCTGTACCGCCTGGGCAAGATCGGCTTGTTTGATCCGGAAACCGAGCGGTTCACGGCCTATCCCACGCCGACGCCGGGTTCGGGACCGCGGCGCGGCGACATGGACGCACAAGGCCGCGAATGGGTCGGGCTGTACTGGGCGGGCAGGATCGCGGTCTTCGATCCGAACAAACCGGAGGCTATTAAGGAATATCCGCTCATTCCGGGCAACGAGGCCTACACGCCGCCGTTTCCATCGCCTTACACGGTGGCTGTTGACGATAAGAACCAGATCGTTTGGACGAACGATTTCAATAGCAGCCGCATCTATCGAATTGATATGAAAACGGGACAATCGACGGAGTTTTTCACGCCGTCTGCGTACGAAATCCGCGACCTCACAGTAGACAAATATGCAGCTCGTCCGACTGTGTGGATTCCGGGGTACCGTCCGCAGTCGAGGATGGTAAAGGTGCAAGTACGATGATTACCAAAACGTTCACTCATTTCTTCATCGCGGCGTTCCTGTTGGCAGCGGCAGCAGCTTGTTCTGCGCCTGTGGGAAGCCAGACGGCTCCGGGCAACGCGACCGTTTTCGAAGGAGCGGTGCTCATCATGGGCGACGGCAGCGCACCCATCGAAGATTCGGCCTTTGTTGTCCAAAATGACCAATTCACCGCGGTCGGACGGAAGGGCCAGATTGCGGTGCCCGCAGGTGCGGCTCACGTCGATTTGACTGGTAAAACGGTCATGCCCGCGAAGGTCGATATGCATGGGCACCTCGGTTACGAGAATGTGATCGAAGGCACGACATCGAAAGAAAACTTCACGCGTGAGAATCTCATTGACCATCTGGAGCGGTACGCGTACCTCGGGTTCAGCGGCGTCGTCGACATTGCCAGTCTCACCGAGAGGGAGATCATGCCGGCCGATCATCTCAATCTGTTCATGGCTCCGCGTGATCCCAAAATGCCGAAGACTGGCCGCTTCCCTTGGGGCGACGTCCCGTATCGAATGCAGGAAGAAGTCATTCCGAACGCTGCGCTGTTTCGAACAGCGGGTCCGGGAATATCGTGGCCGGGTGCCGGCGCATCCGGCCATGCTTCCAGAAATGACGTCATGTACCCGGTGACCACCGAAGAAGAAGCCCGGCGGGCTGTTCAAGACTACGCCAAGAATAAGGTCGCGTTCGTGAAGATCTGGGTGGACTCCCGCGGAGGCAAGTTGAAGACGCTGCCGCCGCCGCTCTATCGAGCGATTATCGACGAGGCCCGCAAGCACAATCTGACCGTTGCGGCGCACACGGTGAAGCTGTCGGATGCGAAGGAGCTTTACAAAGCGGGCCTGGTCGGATCCACGCACATGCCGGTTCGAGAGGGCGAAGAGCCCGATGACGAGTTGCTCGCCATCATCCGCGACCGCGTCGCCAAAAGCGACCGGCCCCTCTGGTTTACCGAACATGGCGAGTTGGACGCTCTGGGCCCTGAAGGATGGGACGATCCGCTGCTGTGGGAGATGCTCTCTCGCGAGCAGGTCCAAAGGCAGAAGGGTGCCGCCATTAAAAAGCTGACGCCGGAAGTTGTCGCGCGCGCACGGGAGGAATCGAAGCAGATGGGCGACGTGGCCCGAAAATTCATCAAAGCCGGCATGAAACTCGTGTTCGGAAGCGACAACGGAGCGGCCGGACGCGGCTACGGCTGGTACAACCAGATGGAATTCGAAAGCTGGATCGACATGGGCTTCACGCCGATGGAAGCCATCGTCATGGCCACGCGCGACGCCGCCGAAATCGGGGGCTTCAATACCGGCCTGGTCGCGCCCGGCAAGAGCGGCGACTTCATCGTGCTCGACGCCAATCCGCTCGTGAACATCACCAATTCACGGCGAATCAACAAAGTCTACCTGCGCGGCAAGCAAGTCGACCGTGACACGATGAGAGCCAGGTGGCAGTCCAAGTGGAAGACGGCGGCCGCGAGGAGTTGAGAGACGCAGGGTTTCAAGATTCGCTGCAGCCTGTAACCCTGACCCGGCCCCTCTCTCAAAGGGAGAGGGACCTACCCCCAATTCGTTCAGACCAACAAAACTAGTGTCGATGATGGCGAAAGGCACGTCAGCATGCGTCGAAGCTGCTGCGCTTGAGAATTCCACGGCTTTTCCTCATGAAGTGCCAGAATTTCTCCATTTCAGCTACGCGTTCCAAAGACAACCTGATCGCTTCCGCATCCGTGCGAACCCCGAGAACACGCCTGGCGCGCCGCAGAGTTCGCGGGTCGATGTAGAAGGATTTTCGGGTCAGCACCGTTTCTTTGCCCATTCTTGGCTTCACCGCTAAATCCTAACATGCATACAACGAAGGCAATTACAGGCATACATTTCGCAGTCGATCGAACTGCCCGGCGTCCCCCCGACTTGTACTTCAGAAAAGGATCCGCACCGCAAACTGGATCTGGCGCTCGCGCGTGGCAGTATCGGTAATGATGCCGGCGGACGGGCTAATGCTATTTCCAAAAAACACGATCGCATTGGGTGTATTAAAGTTTGCGTGATTGAGAACGTTGAACGCCTCCGCGCGGAATTGGAAATTCCATTTTTCGTTGATGCTGAATTTCTTTAATAACGCGGTGTCGCCATTGAACAGGCTCGGCCCGATGAAGGAGCCGCGCGACAGGTTACCGAAGGTCAGACGTCCTGACGTCGTGGAATTCAGAATGATCCACTGTAGGGGCGGTCTATGAAGATGAGAAAAAATTGGCAATGGGCAACTTGTCAAATGTCGAATGTCTGTTGTGCGATGTGTAGTGTATTTGTCAAAGCGCCAGATGACCTACTGACCAGAAGACCAAATTCTTAGTGGAAAATGATTTAGTCATTAGGTCATTTCGTCAATGGGTCGTTTTTACAAGTTCATCGGACATCGCACAACAGACATTCGACATTTGATAAGTTTGGCTTCCG
>WNGK01014864.1_pt1 | contig 16641 bp, 15 predicted proteins | sample 5400601 | NCBI WGS metagenome assembly WNGK01 (sample SAMN13153376, study PRJNA577476) | soil metagenome | isolation source: 60 cm soil or saprolite under Garry oak tree replicate 1 | place: USA:California | collected 2016-06-15
GCGTGTTAGGCGCCACCCCTCATGATCAGAAGAAACGCCAGGTCGCGTTAGAGCCGGTGTCAAAGCGCAGCAGGGACCGGGAGCCAAGCCGGTATTCCCGCTGGCCATCCTTCACCCGATTCAAGGCTAGTCGTAGCTCGAGGAGCCCGCGCCGACTGGGCGTAGCGGACACGATGATGAGGTCGAACTGGGTCCCATGCGCAAGAACGCCGGCGCCGGGTTACCACGTATCCGAAGACCTCCAACTCGGCGGCGAGCTTGGACAGCTCCGACCGGGGAATGGCCACTGTCACTCCGACGACGTCGCGTAGTAGCCGTTTAGGGTCATAGAAGGGCTTGAGAAAGCGACGGCGCGTGATGTCCGATGGCGAGGCAGAGTCCGTGGCCGCCTGTCTGGCCGCCCAGACAGGATGGTACTCCATCACCCACGTACTGAACATGGGCATGACCGAGTCGGATGCTGCGAGTGCGCCGACGAAGAACCAGGGGATTTCGCTCCCGTCAACAAGCCGAACTCGCGTGGAGGTGTCAAACGCAATACCGCGCGCGGAGAAGGCGGCGCTGAGCGCCGTCACACCACCGGACTCTTCGACGCCGAATCCGATGCCTGTCATGCCTGGCCGAGCGCCAGGGAACCCGCCGGGACCAAAGAGAAAGAATGAGGGCGTATCTGCAGGAGGGTCGCATCACAAACGCACTTCTCGATGGGCAGTGCCAGGCGGACCCGGGCGAATCTGCACGCGCGCGTTCTGGCAAAGTGATGATTCCCGTAACGTGGCCTCCACACCTCGAAACAGGTTCTCGGCGTTAGACCCGTACATGAACAGAGTCGCCCCGTCCTCTCCGACTTCGTTCCCGTCGTATTCGCCGAGTCCTTGCCTCTCAATAACGTCCGTAAGTAGGGTTTCGAGAGTCCATAGATCCTCCTCCGGCTCCGTCGACGGGCCCCGCTGTGGAGGTGATAGCCGCACGATGACTGCTTGCTCATATACCGGCCGACGCGGTGGCCTGCTGACGCGCGATTGAATTAGGCTGTACAGAACGTTGCTCACGACGATGATCGCGAGTGCGGCACCAATGCCGATGAGCCACCGATGATAGAAACGGCCAAAGAAACTGAGCGCGAAGACGGCAAGGAGGGTCGAACTCAGGATAAACCATCGAGGCCGGCTATCCAACGTGATGCCGCCTAACGAATGGCGCTTAAGCTGCGGCGCGCTGAAGAAAGATTCATTCCTTAATCTACGCGCGCCGCCAGCTTCAAGCGCTTGGTAGGCGTCACGTTACAAGGTTTCCGGCATTGGGTTTCTGGCGGCGTCTGGGGGCTTCTGCAGAAGCGTTTTGTCCAATCCACAGCCGATTCCCATCCGGATCCTCGATTCGGAACTCAGTCATGCCGTAGAAGGTGACGTCCAAATCAGGGACGACTAGACCATTCCTTCGCACTTGCTCGTGATACTCAGCAATGGCATCCGGATAGAAGTAGAGAACGGCTGAGCTAGGAATGCCTGGGTGAACGTTGATTGACTCGTCCAGCATGAGGCGGCAATCGCCGAAGCAGAGCATCGCCCAACGCCAACTGTTGTCTCTCTGCTCGACGGTGAAGCCGAGTTTTTGATAGAACTCGACGCTCGCGGGCATGCTTCTTACTGGCAGCATGGGAATGAGCCGGTTGAGGTTCACTGGTCGCCCTCAGTACAGTGGTGTGACGCCTAACGAATCGCGCTTAAGCTGCGGCGCCAAGCTGGACTGTTCACAAACCGAACCCAACTAGAACGCTCCCCAAGCCTGTTTACCGGGAATGTAATAGCTGGGACAGATGAATTTGAAAATCCTGGCGACTCGCCGCGCGCTCTCCACCTTGGCTTTGTCCTGCCGCAGCATCCCAGCGAGTTGCTGATCAAACATCTCCGAATAGTACGCCTCGGCCGCCTTGTGACGCTCGGCATCGGACTTGGAGTCCGCACGGATCGCGGCCAGTTCCCCTGGATCGAGGAAGATCCCTTCACATTTCGGGCACTCGTCCACGACCACGTCGCGTTTCACGCTCCAAAAATGGCGCATCATGACGACTGAGTCGCGCGGGCACTTGCGCCGCTGGCTCTGGTCCACTTTCAGTGACGCGTTCTGCGGAATGTTGAGGAGAGACTCCCCGGCCGACTGGTCTGGCTGATCCACTTTGCCGAGCGTCCACTCGTCGAACCACAAGCCGCCGCAGCCGCCCTTGCATGCTTGCACCTTGACGTCGCCCGCTGCGATTTCGGTCATCACGGTACCGCAGGCTGGACAGTTCATTGTCGCGACTCCTGTGGTTGGGATAAGGGACGGTTTGTTCAGTAACTTAGTGTTGGACGTCGCACAGAGCTACAGAAGTTGGGGGGAACCGAGAACGACGACGCTGCCCTACCGCCAACGATGGGCGCCGTCAGCTCAGGCGCATGTTAGACAGCGCGCCGTTAATGGGGACACGACTCGAGCGTCCGATCCCATTGTGCTTGACTCAGTCGCGTTGCGAACTCGTTAATCACGAAAACCCAAAATGTCGAGCGACCTTCTTGACGCGCGCCTAAATAGCTGGTGAACAGCGTAACCAGCTCTCCTGGTTGCGCCTCGGCCACGAGGGCTGGCAGAAGGCTATCCTGAATAGTGAGCCAAAGCGTGTCCAGACCGTCAACGAAACGTGCCTGGTTGTGGAAGAGCGCACGGAATGCACTGTCGGGCAGAACTCGGTGGAAGTAACCATCCAAGAAACTGGAATCTAGACCAGCTAGCCGTCGACTCTGACCGAGATACACAACAGGTGCCTTTGTGCCCCGAAATGCCGTATTGACCACCCAGTTCCGGTGGTCAGCTGGGAGTGTGTCGTTGAGTGTCGTTCGTTCTTCATCAGTTATATCGTGGAGCGTGCCGGGCTTATATCGACACCATGACGACTGCGCGACCGAGGTACTGGAGCCGAGCGTGAGAACGAGACCAACGATCGCGATTCGCATACGGCGCGCTGTCTAACGGATTGCGCGTAAGCTGCGGCGCCAAGCTAGATCGTTCACAAATGGAATTCTACTACGCCCGCATTTCAGTACGTCCTCCGGATCCGTTGGGGACGGGGGCTGCCAGCTTCAAGCGCGTGTTAGGATGCACGTAGCCTGCATGCGTCCCTCAAACAGGAGTCGTCTCTTTCAGCAGGCGTCCGGGTTCTGTCTCTCTGTGTTTGGAACGCGTAGCAAGAGCGCGCTCCAAGAAATCGAGCCGTTCCTCGAGCTGATAAATTTGGACGTCGCGCCGTGCGATCTCCTCTTCATACGCCTCGCGGTCCGGAAGCACCGGGTTAACAAGGGGGCCACGCTGAATACGAGAGGCGAAGGCCCACAGAAGTCGCAAGGTACCCGCGCCAAGGGCGATGGCGACCGAGACCGAAACCAGCAAGCCAGTGTCAGGGACCATGTGGCCTCCTGGACCAAAGAAGTGCAGCTTGACGGATCGCGCTTAAGCTGCGGCGCGCTGGTGAAAGAGGAGTCATTCAATATCCCACGCGCGCCGCCAGCTTCAAGCGCTTGTTAGGCGGATGCGACAGCGCCACCATCGCCGAACAGGTCCTTAGACCGGGCCTCGAGACGCGCTAAGAAGTTTGGATCCTCTACGCCGCCCGGCAGTGAAAATCGCTTGCCCTTCTGGGCTCTTGGCTCTTTGCTCACCGTCAGCCAGGGCCCACTCGATGAAGTCCTGTCCCGTAACCCCGGGAGGTAAGGGGGAGCCTGCCTCGCGTAGTGCTGTCTCGAATTGAAGCCCCATCCGCCGAATGACAGCATCGAACTTGGGATCGCGTTCCATAGGACTCCGAAGGCCCGGTCAGGCTTAGCCTCAGATTTCCCAATTCGAAAACAGCACGCCTTGGGCGGCATGCCGTTCGGGGTAGCCCTCGTACGTCATCCGCAGATCGGTCCAGCGCACGCGATACCCGCGCGCGATGAGGCGGCGGAACGCTTCGGCGTAGCGGCTCTGGCAGCGCACCGCGATCCGGCGGATGCCGGCCTTCGCCGCCGCCGCTTCGACCGCGCTGATCGCGGCATCGAACGCGGCGTCGCTCCGCGCGGCCAACTTCAACACACGGACTTCATCGCGCGTCCGGCTGTCGGCGAGTGGCGCGGAGTGCCAGACCGCCATTGCATCGAGTCCCGTATCGCCCTCGACCAGCGACGTATCGCCGAGGCCCAGCTCGGCAGTGAGCAAGATTTCGCGCGAGAAGTCGATGCCGGAGATGAGATCGCTCACGAGGCGGCGGCCAGACGCCATCGCTGCGTCCTTCTCGTCCGCCGACCGGCGTGACAGCAGGACGGGCGCCGGATGGCCGCGCGTAGCGATCTCGTTGGTCAGCGTCACGGTCAGGAAGCCCGGCGTGAACCCGAGCCGCGCGTAAAACCCGATGTTCTCGGGAGTCCGCGGCATCGTCTCGAGACCGAATGTCGTGATGCCGCGGTCGATGAGCCAGTCCGCCGCGGTGCGCACGATCGTCTTCCCGACGCCGGTGCTCTGCCGGTCGGGACGCACGGCCAGCGGACCCATCCAGCCCTCGGCGCCCGCCTGATGCGCGACGTCGATATCGCCATGCTCGTCGCGCCACACCATCGCGCCCTCGCCGGCATCGAGCAACGCGTAGCGCCAGACGAGCGGATTCAGCTGCGGCACGCGGACGCCGATCAGGCCGTCGCGGCGATAGCGGTCGGTGAACGCCTCCGCGAAGACGCGATTCAGCCCCTCGATGTCGCGCTCGACGGCTGGCTCGGGGCCGGTTACTCGCGCTTCAGGCAGCCACGCTCGCATCGGGTGGTCCCAGGGTGGCGGTTTCGTCGCGCACGACGCTCGCCCCTGTGGTGGCGTCGTAAGACACGCGAATGACGCGGTCGAGCCCGTCGCGCACCTGTTCGATGTGCGTGATGAGAACGACCTGGGGGAAACGATCGCCCAAACGCCGCAGCAGCGCGAGTACGTGCTGGCGGCGCGATTCGTCGAGCGAGCCGAAGATCTCGTCCAGCACGAGCAGGGACAGCGGCTGGCCCGCACGCTCGGCAATCATCTGCGAGATCGCGAGCCGCAGCACGAGGTTCGCGATGTCCTCTTCCCCGCCCGAGATGACCGGCTTGGGCACGCCCTCGTCGAGGACGACGACGCGGTAGTCCTCGTCGAGATCCACCTCGTCATAGCGCGCGTCCGTGAGATCGGCCAGGAACGCGGACGCCAGCGTACCGATCTCGGGCCGCATCGCAGCATTCAGCTCGGCGCGGAGATCGGAGAACGCGCGGTCCAGCTCGTTATGGAGCCGCAGCTCGACTTTGCGACCGGCGATGGTGCGCTCGCGCGCGGCGCGCTCCGCCGCCCGGCGCTCGGTATCGCGCACCGCGCTTTCGGCCGCGACCAGCTCGCCGCGCGTCTCGGCCACAGCCAGCTCGGCGGCGCGCAGCGCATGCGCGGCGCGATCGTGGCGCTCCCGCGCGGCCTGAAACTTCGGCTCGGAAAACCCTTGCGCCTGCACCGCGTCCGCGAGCTGCTTGACGTGCTCCTCCCGCGTCGAGAGCGACTTCTCGGCAAGCTCCGCTTCGCCCACCAACGCCTCGGCCCGGTCGGCCCGCGCCGAGAGCGCCGCGGCCGCTAGCGCGACCGGCTCGAGCCGAGCCAGCTCTGTGCGCACGGCGTTGTGCCGCGCCGCGTCGTAGCCCGCATCGCGTGCGGCGACGCGCCGCTCGATCTCCTGCGTGCGCTTGGCGAGACCTGCGCGCTCCTTTTGCGCGCGGGCCCGCTCGCCCGCCTGCGCGCGGAGGCTTCCCTCGCGCTCGGTGACCTGCCGTGCCTCATCGCGCAGCGCGTCGCGCGCAGCCTCCGCCTGCGTGACGGCAGCCGGCGCCGTCGCCAATTGCTCGATGCGCTGCTTGAAGTACGTGCCGTCGGTGACGATCACGTCGAGCTGGCTGTTCAGCACGTCGAGCACGGCGCGATGCTCCACACCCAGCGGCCGCAGACAGGTCGGGCATTGCCCCTCAGGACCGAGCCGTTCAATCTTGTCGCGCTGATCCTTGACCTCCTCGTGCTGCTTGAGCAGCTCGACGCGCCGCGTGTTCGCGTATTCCTTCTCGCGCACCCAGGCAGCCTGTTGCTCACTGGCCACCGTGTCGGCGGCTTCCAGCCGCTCAGCGAGCGCGCCCGCCTCCGCGGTCGCGCGCGCGAGCGCCGCCTCAGCGTCCGCCAGCTCTTCGATACGGCGATCCAGGACGTTCAGATTTCGCATCAATTCGGTGACCTTTGCCTGCTCCTCGCGACGCGCTGCGTCTTCGCGGTGCAGCCGATCCAGCTCGGCGAGCTCCGCTTTGAGTTTCGAGATCGGCGCGACCTCGGCATCGAGCTTGCGCAGCTCCTCGCGCGCGGCCAGCGCCTCGGCCAATTCCTTGTCCAGCCGCTGAAATTCCTGGCGCGCGACGACGACGCCCTGCTCTGCCACGCGCAAGTCACCGTGCAGCGACAGCGTCCGCTCCCGCCGCTCCACCCACTGCTGCCAGCGTGGCTCTTCCTCGGCGAGTGCCTGCTGCGTCTTGGTTCGATCGGCGGCCGCCGCCGTCGCGGCCTTGCGCGCATCCGTGAGCCGTCCCTCGGCGGTCTTCCGCTCCTTCTCGAGCTCGGACTGGGGCGGGAGGCCGGTTTCGAGTCCCTCCACTTCGTGTCCCAGCGCGTTCCGGCGCTCGCGGATCCGCTCCTGCGCAAGCGTGAGCTGCTCGTGCCGCAGCACGCGCGACAGAAACGCGGCGCGCTCGGGCCGCGTGGCATCGGCGAGCACCGCCAGCTCTTTTTGACCGGTGAAGTAGGTGTTGAAGAATTCGTCGTGCGTCATGCCGAGGACGCGCTGCAAGCGGGCGGTGACTTCCTTGAGCGAATTGGCGACGACGACACCATCCTGGTACAGCTCGGCGTTGTTGAGACCGCGTTCGACGCGAAACGAATGGCTCCCCAGCGAGAATTCCAGCTCCACGCGCACCGGGGCGCGCGCCTTGGCGCGCAGGTTACGGATCGAGTCCTTGTCGCCCCGTGCGGCGGGATTGCCGTAAATCGCCCAGGCGATGGCCTCGAGCAAGGAGGTCTTGCCCGAGCCGTTCGGCCCGATGATGCCGGTGATGCCGTCTCCGAACACGATCTCGGTATCGGCGTGCTGGCGGAAGTTGACGAGCCGCAGCCGGTGCAGCTTCACGTGGAGCCACCGGCGCCGGTCTCGGCGTCGCTCCGACCTGCTGCTTCCAAGTATTCCACGCCGAGCGTCACGAACGTTTCGCGATTCAGCTCGGCATCGAGCGGGCGCCGGCCGAGGAAATCCCGCACCGTCTCGTTGAGCGTCTGGCGTTTGGTGCCGGGACCTGCCGCCGTGATGTTCCGTTGCGCCTCGGGCCGACGCAGATCGAGCTGAAAGTTCAGCGCGCGGGCCTTGTATCCCCGGATTGCGGCGTGATCGAGGTCGCGTGCCACCGCGCGATCGACGTCCCACACGAGGAGGCGCACGATCTGGTCGTCGATCTTGGCGCTCCCCAAGCGTTCGGCGATCTGCGCATCGAGCTCCTTGGCGTTGAGGCCCGCAGCGCTGATCGGCGGCAGATCGATATGGCGCCGGACCGGAGCGATAGGACGGAACGTGACGCGTGCGCCGGGAAGCTCGACGAGGAGATAGCCCTTCCCGCTGCGCTTGGACTTCTTCTGTTCAGCCTCGTCCTGGAGCTGGCCCCACGGGTTCGGTGGCAGGTACTCGAGACTGCCGGAATACCACGCGTTGGTGGCCACGGATTGCGCCGTGTGGTAGTGGCCCAACGCGATGTAATCCCACTTTTCGGGCGCCAGCAGCTCGCGCGACAACTCGGCGCCGCCGTATTCGATCGTGCCACGTTCCTCGCCGAGCCCACCGTACACGCCGTGGGTGACGAGCACGTTGAGCGTGGGCCCCCCCCCGCCGGGTTCCGGACGCAGCGCGGGACGGTCGGCTCGAGCGAGCGCCTGCTGCGGCACCGCGAGGACCGCGCAGTCGAGCTTGGGAAGAACGATCCGGCGCGCTGCTTCGACCGCGATTTCGACACCCAGGGCTTCATAGAGACGCAGGATGCTGCCCGTCTCGGTGGAGCGCGGCGTGTCGTGCTCGCCCGCGATCACGACGATCGGCGTGTTGGGCAAACCGGTCCGCAGCCGCTGGAGGTGGCGGAAACAGTACAGGATCGCGGCGTTGGTTGGCCGGACCGAGTGAAACAGGTCGCCGGCGACCACGATCAGCTCCGGCTTCTGCTCCAGGATGTCGTCGACCGCACGCTTGAAGACCTCGGCGACGTCCACCTCCCGCTGATTCGCGCCCTTGGGCGTCTGCCGGTCGAACTGCCGGAAGCCCAGATGCAGGTCGGCGAGGTGCGCGAGCTTCATTGAAAGCGGATCGTCGTCTGAGTCACGAGCCGAGACAAAACGGTGTCTCTGCCCACCATCGGGGCGTCGGTCACGAGCGTCAGCCTCACAGACAGCTCTTCGAAAATCATGACGCTCCGTGGCAGCGAAAACCTGTACCGGCCGATCATCCCCCCATACAATCGCGCCGGCAATGCGCCCAAGCTCGTCGTCACGCGCGTCTCGTCCGTAGGGAGCTGACCATTGATCCCGACGTCCGCGATCCAATCGTTCACCGATTTCTGCAGCGCGTTGAGCGTGGCGTGCAGTTGCAGCTTCGAAGAATCCTGCCCGCTCATTTCCAACACCTCCAGGGGGGCGGGCGTCGTCACCGTCCACGCGTCGCCAGGCTCGACGGGCTCCTCGGGGAACCACGGGGCCACGGCCGCGGCGATCGCCCGAAGTCGCAGAACCATGTCGTGCGTGAGACCAGGAAAGGTGTCGGGCTCCGTGCGCTGCAGCTGCCCGGAAAGCCAAAATCGTCGCGCCATTCATTGCGGACAGATCGGGATCGGCTCCGGACGGTTGCAGCTGAGCCGAATCGATTTGGAGGGAGACCTCGCTCCCCGCGCCGCGTCGGTCGGTGAAGCGCCCGAGCTGCGTGTAGTAGATGGTCCACACCTGATCGGTCCGAGCGACTCTGGCCACGATCGGCGCATCGTCTCTGCTATAGCGCATCGTCAGCACATAGTGGTGGACCGCGTCGCGACGCGGGCGATGGCGCAGCGCGACCTTGCCGCTACAGGCGGCAACCTCCGCAAACAGGATGACCGCGAGGTGCCCGAGCTTCATCAGTCCGGAAGCAGGAAGATCGAGCTCTCGGTGTCGGTCACCATGTCCATCCCCTTCGCGCCGAACAGGGCGCTCGCAAGATGCATCTTCGTGCTGCCCTTGATCGTCCCATCGAGGATCGCGCCCCGCGAAATCGAGAACTGCTGATGGCCGGCGAGATCGCCCTCGAGCTGGATGGTGCCGGACTGCCCACCGGAGCTGATGTGGATCGGTCCGGACGGAAACGCCGTCTTGATGTCCACCACCACAGCCGTGTCGGCCCCCGTGATCCGGATCTCGCGGACAGTCAGCGTCGATATCGCGGGACCCGCCTGTGATGCGTTGGTCCCCGGCACCTGCGGGAGCGGCAGCTGCGTCGTAATGGTCCAGGAATCGCCTTCCCCGACCGGGTGATCAGGGAATCCGAAGGTCATCGCCTGCACGCCGCTCGACATCTGCCGCGTCAGATCGGGCGGCGTACCGGGGGTCGGCTCGAAGTGGCTGCGGACGATTTTACCGGTCTCATCGTACACAAGCGTGCTGCGCAGTCCATTCAGCTTCGCGATCTCGCGCGCGATGACATCCGGCGACACACCCGGGATCTCCATTTCCATGGACTCGAACACCACGTCGACTTCGGTGCCACCCTCGGCCGGTCCCTTGACGGTCTGCGTGAAGTGCACGCGCATGAAGAGCCGCTGCTTACCCATCGCCGCCAGCGGCCCAGACTCGATGCCGACCTGCGTCCGTTGCTCGAGTGCGTAGTGATACACCGCCCCGGCTGGGGGGTGAAACCGCAGCGCGACCTTCGGACCCCCCCCACCCCCACCGCACGCGGCCACTGCCAGGCTGACGACTACGGCGTGGCGCTGGTTCATGTCAGTAGGGCTCGTCGGAAATGGGGTTGAGTGGCGGCACTGCCTGGTGCTCCCGCGGCCGGTTTGACTCGGCGTCTACGCGAGCGCCCAGCACCTTCCGGAAGTAGGCGAGTACGTCGTCAGGTCGCGTGCGGCGCACCGCGGCGAGCGCGCGCCGCACGTCATCCTGCTCGCGCTCCGCGATCAGATCCTTCACCTGGTTCGGCCGGACCCGGCGGTCGAGACGCACCAACTGTCGCACGACCGCATCTTCGAACGGGACGTCCGCCGCCGGCGGAAACCGCTCCACCCCGTCCCGGCCGCGCAGGACGGGCGGCTTCGGAAAGCGGATGAAGATGGGCTGGGTAAAGTGGGGATGCCGGACCATCAGCTCGCCGATCGGCAGCGTCGCGAGCTTGCTCTTGGTCGCGGGCGTGAGCACCTGATAGCCCGGCGTCGCCAGCTCATCCATGTCCATGCGGCCAAAAATCTGCGTTCCGGCGTTGCCCACGACGCGGCGGTGGACCTGCGAGCGAAACTGCTCCGCCCCGAACAGCACCAGACCGAGGTAGCGGCCGCGCTCCGAGATGTCGAGCAACATCTTCTTCACGTAGGTATCGGGACCGTCACCCGGCGCGTACTTGTTCAGCTCATCGACGAACACGACCACGGCATCTACGCCGAGCTCGCGGCGCTCGAGCTGCTCGCGCAGCTTCGAGACGACGCGGGCGAAGACGAGATCCTGCCCCAACGGATCCACGTTGGCGATGTCGATGACATAGACCGTGCGATCCTGGAATTCCTTCCAGGGGAGGTCGCTGGACGGACCGTCGTCGGTGACGAGTCCCTTGCAGCGCGTCGAGATATTCAGGAGCCGGTTACGTACCTTCCGCATCGTAGCGATGTGGTGGGTGCGCCACGTGTCGCTCCGACCCCCGGCGGTGATCTCGAGTCCGTCGAAGATCGACCGGAACAACCGGTCCAGGTCGGCAAACGTCTGCACGCGGTGCGTGGTCCCGAAGCCGTCGTCGAACGTTCTTCCCAAGACCCTGTCTCTGAGAAAATCAATAAACGCGTCAGCTTTGGCGTCGATGTCGTCGCGATTGAGCAACACCTCCGCGTAGTCAACGACCTCCTGCAGACCCCACGTCAGCGGCTCCACGTCGCCGACGAGATCGGCGTGCGTGCGCAGTGTGTTGAGGTTGACGCCATCCGCCTTGAGCGGCGCGTAGAGCTGCACGCGTTCGAACGGCGTGGACGGCACCCCGAGCCGTTCGTAGCGCTGCCGGTCTTGGTCGCTGAGATCACCGGGTTGATCGAGAAAGCAGAGGTCGGGGCCTTTGACGTTGAAGCACACCGCCGCGACCCGGCCTTTATGCGCGGGGAAGTGCGCGAAGATCGATGCCAGCAGGAACTCGACCGCGCTGGTTTTGGTCGCCAGACCCGACACACCGGAGAGGTTGAGGTGCGCCGCCTCGGGGCCGAGCAGGAAATCGGCGTCGAGGTAGACGGGCGAGTCACGGCCGGCTGACGTGTACAAACCGACCGGAATGGCGGTCGGCGTGGCCGAATAAAGAAACCCGTCCATCCGCAGTGCCTGTGCGACGTCGGCATCATCGGCGAGGTACACCTGACCGAGCGGGACCGGCTGGAGGGGTTCTTCCGGTGTCTGACGCAGCACCGCGGCGGTCCAATAGCGAATCTGCTGCCGCGCAGTGGGGGCCTCGACGCGCGCTGGATCGCCTTCGGCACCCACGACGTCGTGCAGGGGGGTCGCCAGATCGGAGTAGGCAAATCCTTCCGTGACCACTCCGTACACCACCCGTCCCTCGTCCCCCGTCCCACTTCCCCCGACTTTGACGATCGCACCAATCCCGATGCTCGTATCCGTCGGTGTCCAGAAGTGGAATTGGTGCGGCGTCGCCGGCTTGAGCTCGGTCGCAACGACCCGTCCGATCGGGACTGGGATCGCTTTATCGATCATGCGACCGGTAACCGGGACCGAGCCGCCGGGGCGCGCGGCGCACGAGCCTTCAGGTATTCCTCCACGTGATGTAAAGGATACAACAGCCGGTCCCAGCGTGTGGCCGGCGTCGCGAGGGGCGCCCGCTCGGCCCACAGCCAGCCGCTCAGCGCGGACGCGCGCGCGATGGTCTCGCGATCCGCGCGCGCTTCCACCCGCAGCAGTCCGTACTGCAAGTCGTTCCCTTCCCACGGCCACAGCCGCAGGTACCACGAGTACACCTCGGTGCGGGTATGCCCACCGCGCACGGCAAAGACGGACGTCCGATATCCGGCCGGCAGCGTCAACGCGCGCTCAAGTCCCCGGCCCTCCAGAAACTGCGCGCCATGACTCTTGACGACGCCAAGGGCGCGGGGATGCCGCGCGACCGCCGGCGAGCGGGAGAGAAGGCCGTCGAGGACGAGCCACTCGGCGGGGCCCAGCGCCGCCGTCGCCGCCTCGGCCAGCTCGCGCTCGAGGTGCGCGCGCGCCCGTCGCACGGTGCTCTCGACCTGCTCCAGATAGCGCGCCGGCTGCCCCACCAGCTCACCATCGATCGGCTCGATGTCAGGAGCCGCCTGCTCGAGCAGCGGCCGTAGGGTCGGGCTCACGCGGTCGAGCGGCGCGATCGCAAACGCGCGGGTCCGCTCCAACGTCGCGTGCAACACGCCGCGGTCGTCCCGCCGGCACACGGCCGCGGCGACGTAGGCGTTGACGATTTGGGCCACGCCGTCGTACGCGACGACGCTCCAACGCTGCATGCCATTGAGAAATGAGACGGGGTGAGGGATTCGGGGTTCGGGAATCGGGTGCGTTTGGAGCTCGTTCTCCTCGACCAGATCGGCGCGCTCGCCGCCTTCTACCTCGTCTCGTATACTCCCGCCGCCGAGCGGCGGCGCGTATGCCGCCGGAATGGCGCCCGCGGCGATCAGCGCCTGCCACCAGGTCATGCGCTCTCCCGAATCTTCACCCCAACGACCAATCCATCTCTCACGGGAATGATCGTCGCCACCAGCCGGCGATCGTGCGCGGCCAGCTCGTTGAACGCCCGCACACCCAGTGCGTTGGGAGATCGATCGTTCGGATCGATCGCCGCGCCGTGGAAGAAGGCATTGTCACACAACAGCAGGCCGCCGCGCCTGAGCAGCTTCATGCCCCAATCGAAATATTTGGGGAGCGGCTCCTTGTCGGCATCGATGAACACCGCGTCGAAGCCGGGAGTGAGCGTCGGCAGGACGTCGAGCGCGGCGCCTGCGATGAGCCGCACGCGACCGTGCAGCTTCGCCATATCGAACGCTTCCTGCGCCACTTTCGCGTGTTTGGGGTCCTTTTCAATTGTCGTCAGCTCGCCGCCGGGCGGCAGCGCGCGGGCCAGCCACACGCCGCTGTAGCCGCCAAGGGCGCCGATCTCCAGCACGCGCTTCGCCTGGATCGCGTGCAACAGGACGTACAACAGCTTGCCCTCTTCCGGCGAAACGTTGATCGCTGGGAGATTCTCGGCAGCGTGGCGGGCGCAGATTTTTGAGAGAATCGGGTCTTCAGCGGCGAACAGCTCGGTGACGTAGCGCTCGAATCTCTCGTCCACTACGCCGTAGCTTCGACGTTCGGGAAGGGTGGCACCTCGAGCAGCCACAGTCCGGCGATGCGGGACTGTTTGTCGACCTCCACCAGCATGTGATCGGCCACGCGCACGACCGTCGCCGCGCGCTGCCGCCCCACGCGAATGTGAAAGACCGATTCCGACTGGTTCTTGTCGACGGTCAGCGCCGTATCGACCTCCACGGCCGCGATCCCCGGTTGGGACCGGCGATTGGGAAACGTGACCTGGCCTTCTTTCGACGTTTCCGGCGGCTGCAGCGTCGCAACGGTCCGCACATCGTCGGGCCACGTGACGACATCCACGCCGCGCAGCGCTCCGCCGGCGACGTCGATCACGACAAAGGAGCCGTCCCCGCCCTCGAGATCCACCGTCCCGTTCATCCCGTTCCCTTTCGGGACACCTTTGCAGGCGACGGTCAGGATGTCGGTCTCAGGATCCCAGCGGTACGTCACCTTCGGAAGTTTGCCGTTGAGCGGCTCGATGCGTGCTTCGAAATGCATGCGGTTCTGCGCCTTCCCGCGCGAGTGAGGCTCGCGTAATATAGCCGCACTATGGAACGACGCGAGTTTCTGGCGGTGACTGGCGGTGCGGTGATCGGAGCAACGGTTCGGACGACCGGCGGTCGGGCGGTCGGGCGGTCACAGACACCCACGCTCGGCCCTCAAGTATTCGCGCAACGCATCGCGCGCGCGCAGGACGAGCTCAAAAGCCGAAAGCTCGACCTCCTCGTCGTTGAGCCCAGCACGAATTTCCAATACTTCACCGGCTACAATCCCGGGCGCAGCGAGCGGCTGATCCTCTTGATGATTCCGGCGAGTCGCGCGCCGGTCATCGTTTGCCCGTCGTTCGAGGTCGAGCGCATCAAGCGCAACACCGTCATCAGTGACGCGCGTGGCTGGGAAGAGCACGAGAATCCGTGGACCCTCGTTGGCAGAGCCGTGGGGCCATCCGGGGTCATGGGGATCGAGCCCACGACGTCCTACCAGAGCTATCGCCGTCTCGCCCGCACGCTTCCCGGTTGGCGCTTCGAGGACGGCGCGTTGGTCACCGAGCGCCTGCGGATCATCAAGAGCCCCGAGGAGATCGCCCTGATCCGGCAGGCGATCGCCGCCACGGAAGCGTCGATCGCCGCGACGTTCTCGCAACTGGCCGTCGGCATGACGGAGCGCGACGTCGCGCAGCTGCTCTCGCGCGAAATGACGAGCCGCGGCTCGCCGGGTGGCGGCCTGGTGCAGTTCGGCCCATCCAGCGCGTTACCCCACGGTGGCCCCTCGGCCGGGCAGCTCACGCGCGAGACGGTGGTGCTGATCGATGCCGGGTCGCGGGTCGAGGGCTACACGTCGGATATCACCCGCACGATCTGGTTCGGCGACGCACCGTCCGATGAGTTCAAGAAGGTCTACAACATCGTGCACGACGCGCAGACGGCCGCAATCGAGAACGCGAAACCGGGCGTCACCCAGTGTCAGCAGGTCGATCGTGCGGCCCGGAAGGTGATCACCGATGCGGGCTACGGGCAGTACTTCACGCACCGGTTGGGGCACGGCATGGGTATGGATGGCCACGAGCCGCCGTACATGGTCGAAGGCAATACGACCGTGCTCGAGCCCGGGATCGTGTTTACGGATGAGCCCGGGATCTACCAGCTCGGCAAATTCGGTGTGCGTATTGAAGACGACTGTATGATGACGCCGAGTGGCGTCGAGGTCCTGTCGCACCGGCCGGCGAAACTCTAGTCCCCCAGTTTGCGGGCGAAATTCACAATTCGATCGAGTGCCTGCTTGATCGAATCGGTTGATGCCGCGTACGACAGCCTCACCCACCGATCGTCGCCGAACGCGGCGCCTGGGACTAGTGCGACGCCGCTCTGCGTAATCAGACGCGTGCAGAAGTCCGTTCCCGTGATCTTGCCGAACGAATCCACCCGAAAGAAGAAGTAGAAGGCGCCGAGCGGGTCGACAAATTCGACACCCGGCAGATCCTGCCGGAAGCGGGCCACGACCAGGTCGCGGCGCTTGCGGAATTCACCGACCATGCGATTGACGTCCTGCTCCACGCGTTCGTCGCCGAGGGCAGCCGCGGCGGCGAATTGCGCGGGATGATTTGCGCCCGTCGTGGTGTGCGACTGCAGCGCCGCCATCGCCTTCGCGATCTTGGCCGGCGCGAGCGCGAAGCCGATGCGCCACCCGGTCATCGCGTACGTCTTGCTGACGCCGGTGATGAGCACCACGCGCTCCAGCAGATCGTCCGGGAGATCGAGGAATGACGGCGCCGGCCCCGTCCCGTAGTGAATCCGCCGATAGATCTCATCCGCGATCACCCACACCTTCTTGGCCTTCGCCCACTGCGCGATCGCGCGGATCTCGGCATGCGTGTACACGGCGCCCGTGGGATTGCAGGGCGAGCAGAGAATCAGCCCGGTGGCCCCAGGCAACATGCGCTCGAGGTCCTTCACGCTCGCCTTGAGGCTCCACTCCGGATCGCCGGCGATCATCACGGGTCGCGCGCGCGCCAGGTGTACGATCTGCGGGTACGACACCCACGCCGGCGACGGAATCGCGACGACATCGCCAGGGCCGAACAGGGTGAAGCAGGCGTTGAAGAGCGATTGCTTGGAGCCATTCGAGACCACGATGTGATCGGCGTTGACCGGCCGGCCGCCCGACAGCAGCGAGAGATGCGTCGCCGCCGCCGCGCGCAGCTCCAGGATCCCCTCGTTGGCGGAATAGTGCGTCTTCCCGTCTTTGATCGCGCGAATCCCCGCCTCGGCGGGAATCGGCGGCGTCGGGAAGTCGGGCTCGCCCGCGCCGAGATCGATGACGTCCTCCCCTGCCGCCTTGCGCCGCTTGGCTTCCGCCGAAATCGCAATCGTCGCCGACGTCTCGAGATGCTGCAGGTTGGGGGAGAGACCTTCGGTCATCGCGGGATGGCTCCGTGCCGTTTGAGGATCGTGATGG
>WNGK01003634.1_pt1 | contig 16640 bp, 16 predicted proteins | sample 5400601 | NCBI WGS metagenome assembly WNGK01 (sample SAMN13153376, study PRJNA577476) | soil metagenome | isolation source: 60 cm soil or saprolite under Garry oak tree replicate 1 | place: USA:California | collected 2016-06-15
ACCACGCCCCATGCACCAGCTCCCCCGAAAAAGCCATCAACGTCCCCCCCTCCACCGGCCGCAACTTCAAAACCAGCGCATACAACCGCGCCGGAGCCACAGACGAAAAACCTATCTCCATGGTAAAGTCCTCCTTTCGAGGAAACTGAATCTATGCAAATATGGCACGGTCAAACTTATTTCTCCGTAGAGGCAAGCTATCCATAAAAATTGCAGACAGGCCAAGAGCAAGGCTCCAGAATTTACTTTCGCCTCCCCCTGCTCCAAGCACATTCAAAGGGAACAGTTCCAAAAGTGGTGGTAATTTATGTATGCGCATCAGATCATAAGGACTTTGTTGACTGACCCAACCCAGCCAGCCAGTTTCACGATTAACTTTTCTGATGGTTTCGTTTGCATTTTCGACAGAACAGGGAAGCAACGCTTGTAAATGTAGTCGAAGGCTGGTAAAACGGTGTAGTTGTTCAGTACAATCTATTACTTCCCCTAGATCAAGCTCAAAGCTAAGTTTTTGTGGCGCGCCCTCTACCAATTCGCTCACAACAACGTAATTCAGCACTTGCCCTTTTCTCAAATTCTTTTCGAGTGTCTCTACTTTGTCGGGAAAACGTTCCTGAAATCGCTCCAGGTGTTCGAGAAAAGCTTCTTCTTCGATTTCCCGGAATCGAGTTCTCCGAGCAACGAATGGCAAATGGTATATTTTAAAGGGGAAAAATCCTCTTGCTTCGTCTAGACGATCATAGATTGCGCATGATAGATCGGAACTTCCCCTAAATTGTTCCAGTTCCTTAAAATAAATAGTCTCTCTTTCAACTTTCTTACCATCGATATTCCAGGATTGTGTTTTACTTTCACCGAAACATTTCCATGTATACCACTGCCGCCGACTCAGCGAGTCGAATAAAAAAGGCGAAGCATCTTTACGAGGAAAGAGGTCTACTACAATTCCTTTCAATCTATCTGCGTATTCTGGTTGAACATCTGTTGTGAATTGTTTCAAGATACGCTTTGCAGCAGCCGTTGCCTCAAGTGGAGCATACTTCGTCAGATAGCCTGTAAAGAGATTAGGTGAAGTGTAGGCGTCGCGAATTGCAGCAGAAAAATCTTCCCTGGAGCAAGTTGAAGACTGTAGTAAGGTAGCATACTTTTCCTGAAGTGCATTGTTCATGTACTCAGGCACAAGGGCTAGCGCATAATTAGGAACCTCCTGGCGTTCGCGTCGTTGGCGGCCAATACGTCCCAAACGTTGCATAAATTGCTCTGCTGAGCGCGCTTCAAAGACAATAAAATCTTTCGCCTGCTTGCCCGTGAAATCAACGCCAACATCTATTGTTGTCGTTCCTACTGTGAATCTACGTTCAAGCGCTCCCCTCCTGGCATCGGCATCAAGATATCCATGTAGTTCTCCCACCTGGTCCCATCCGAAGCAATCGGCAAGGCTTTGGGCCAGAAGCTTCGCTTCATAGACACTATCCAGAATAAACACGCCTCGCCCAGCTGGATACTTCCTCAGAAAGTTCAAAACCCTGCCGAATTCCTTTTCCATTGTTTCCCGCCCCAGCCAATGAGAGAGGTCTGCTGGAAGTATTTCTATATCTATAGGTTCACAGACTAATGCTCCCGATGTCGATGGGGACGTATGAACAGGGCACATTTCAATATTAACTCGACGCAAATAGTTTTCCAGGCGGCTGAGATCAGGGGTAGCAGAAGAGAAGATAAAGAGGTGCGGCTTCTCAGGCGCTAACTGCGCAGCAGTAGCAGCAATAAAGGCTGCATTTGCTTCCTGTTTGACGTTATATGAATGAAACTCATCGAATACGATGATGGGGTAGTTATTTATGATATTTTGAAGCACACGCTCTCTATAAGCCAGAAATGGGCGATGGTAGGCATAGAGATTGTACATTAACAAATATAATATATCGGGATTTGTTAGAATGACCGGTTTGAATTCTGTCCAATTTCCCGTAATGACATGTAAAACTTGCGCATGAGTACGTTCTTGCATTCGTTGTTGCCAGATATCCAACTCCAGGCTATCAAGTCGGATGAGTTCAGCAACAGCAACGCCTCTATCGATAAGCGCTCGTTCCTGGTCTTTGATAAGTTCATTCGTAGGGTATACACCGATAGTCGGTGTAGGACTATGTAAAAGTGAATAAGCATAGTTTGCTAACGTCTTACCGCTCCCTGTAACGCTCGCATTGATAATAGCCAGCGTCCGTTTCTCCCGCATAGCGCGTTCAACCTCCTCGAGCGTCTTTTGTTGATGTTCTAACGGTGTTAAATCGAAAAGGAAGGGAGCATCAACCTTTGTATAGTACAATGGCGCAAGGCGTATGGAGATCATAGAATCCTCGCTTTTCTGTCTCTGTCTTGAGGAAGCCAACCTGAAAAGGTCGCTTCCTCACGTATCTCATCTCTATATATCTAGCAGGTAGCCCATATCCAGGGGAAGGCGGATTATATCATCGTTGGGAAACTTCGCCTCCAAGAACTCAGTAGCTTCAAATACTGCCTGGCTAATCAAGCGCGAGGGAAGACTCATCACCTGAACGTTAAACGCCACCGGCTTTTTACGCAAATCATTCCAGTTCAGAAGATGCGATACTGTGAAGTTACCGCTCTGAGCAGAGACAGAACGGGCTTCCACAACATCTATTTTTGTTTTCGCCATAAACTTTCCAAGTCGGACGTAACGCGGGAATTTCTCGTCACCAGCAGCAATCACATATGCACGAAAGAGCGTCCCCGGATTAAAACACTTGATAAATCCCCAATCGGGATAACCAATCGAGCGCCTCTTTTGAAATTTCAGTTGCTCACTCAGTGTGTTGTACTGCATCACTCTGCTCGTCCCTATTATCAGCCTGGCAGGAGTAATATACCGGTCGCGAATAGGTGTGAGGTCTTCACGGTAGCGCGCTCTTTGCTGCTCATTGTGCCAGGCGCTCTGTACCCAGTTCAATGCATATGTCAGGGCGTAGTTATGTACAAATGGGCCTGTCTCTGCTAGCTTACCTCTTTCCGTACTGGCGAAAAAGAGATAGTCATGCAGGGTAAGATCGCAGCAATAGATAGAGTACTGCATGCTACTCCTCCTCTGACTCTTTTTGCCCCTTCTTTTCAACTTCGCTTTTCACAACATCCGTGTAGCGCTGAGACTGGAAATACAATGTTTCTAGCAACTCTCTCAAGGCCGCTTCATTGCTGTACAGTTTGCCAAGTTGTTCCCGCAAAGCGACGCATTGCTCACCTGAGAGGGAATATACAACGCCCATAGCCCCATCTTGCGCTGCTTTCAACACTGCTTGCTGATGAGCCTGGAAGTCCGCCAACGAGAGATAACCCTGATCGAGTTGTTCCTTCGTTTTCGCGTCGAAAGCAAAAGCATCATAAAACAGTTGGGTCAGGTCTAGGTTAGAGAATAATTCAACATCGGAGCAATACACACCCAGCAAGTGATTCCGCACGAAGCCCTCGCGATTGCTTTCGGCTCCATAACGGGTCGTCCTAAAAATGTTGCCCAGAACGTAGACCAGTTCGGCGGCTGTCACGTCTACCAGTGTCTCTACACATGGCAGAAACACTTGCGGCAACAGGTGGTCGCGCTGGGCAAATGCACTGCCAGCAACCCCACCGGCCACAGTCTCATCAATAGCATTCAGCTTGATATATTTCTGAATAGATTGATAGTCGCGGATCGACCAGGCACTATCAGTCAGAACGCGAGAGCGCTGTGAACCTTCATCTTTTACAGCGGCAAATCCGTAAAGCACACAATCAGGGCAGCGTCCGCACACACCATCCATCAGACGGCAGGCTATGGGTCCAGCCTCTTTTCCCTTCCCTTTCCTCTGTTCGCTCGGCGCATCCTCGATGGGTACAACCCCGTATTCTCGCAAAAGTTCCTTACCTCGCCTACGCTCGGCAGCAATTTGTTTCCGCTTGAACATTACGACACGGCTCAAAGAATCGCGTGTCTTGATGCCAGCTTGCAGGCGCTCAGTATCTAGGACAGCGCCCTCTGTCGTGAAGATTGCATATGACCTGGTCTCGCGCAAAAGCACAACCTGGATCATTTTGCCTTGTCGCAGGCGCGGAATGCCTGGTTGGAACCACTGCTCAATTGAATGTAATGAGGGGACAAACTCTTTGAGCAATCGTTCCTGGATCATAGTAGCTTGAAGTGCATACCTTGTCGTCATCTCGGTCTCCTTTGCTTTGCTCTCACTCTTGTTCCAGGGAATTTTCATCCAATAGGATAGCCGCATCATCATCTTGCACTGAGAGAAGTTTGCGGCTATTCAAGCGGCGAAAGTAATCATCCCGATATTTTGCCAACTCACAATCAGTGACATGATAAATCCCATCAGCTAAAGAATTTTCTTCAGCGAGGAGTTTGCTGATGTTGCGTCCACAACGCTTAATGAAGAGTTCATCTACAATTGTCGTTGCAAATTCAAAAGCCCGGTCCTTCAATTCATTATCTGAGCAATTCACTATTCCGATAGAACGGCTTCCCTTACCCAATTCTTTCTGGCGTATCACTGTCTTTTCCAGAGACCCAGCAATGCGTGATTTCATCTCATCCGAGTCTTCAATCTTCGACATTTTTTTCAATGACTCCAAAGCTGCTCGGAAGAGCCTTTCATACTGGTTAGCCTTGCCTTTGTTATCCTTCGGCCAAGGCGGTATGAAGATTACCAGTGATTGGTGCGCTAATCTCTTAGCAAGGTTCAATTTCCAACCTCCCATATGATCTAGCAAAAATGCACAAGCCTGTGTAAATTCAGGCGTAGTAGGTAAATCGTCACGCTGGCGCTCCTTGTAGAAAGCCGCGCCTGCCAGGGGATTGCTATTTATCTGGCCAAGCAGGGATGCTACTTCTTTATCCAGGTTGCGTCGCGACCCGGCAGTACCACGATTGAGATGTTCGTTGATGATCCAGAGTGCAGACATTGCGTCCATTGCATCCTGCACGGTGATTGTTTCCTTTTCTCCTTTCACATAGGCTAATCGAATAACCGCGCTGGTAGAACTCTGATTCAGCAGCCCGCGAAGCAAAGCGTGAGGAGCATCAAGGGTGATAATATGCTTGAGTTCTTTTGGATTGCTGATCGCGGGATAGGGTTTATCGGTGATATACACTCGCACTCCCAGCAATAGGTAAGCTATGAGTGAGGTATACAGCGCCTTACTCCACAATTCGGAACGAGTCGGAGCCAGTTCTGGAGATGATTTAGCAGCTGACTTTTCGCAAAGAATTAAGAAGTAGTTGAGCGCCTCTAACTGGCTTGTCTTTTGCCTATCGCCGGTAGATGTCTTCTTTTTTCTCCCAATCGGTCGTTTTTTATTATCGAGGATGTCTTCCTCCAGGCGGGCAGCTTCTCTTTGTAGCGCCTCCAGTGCATTTCGCCGCATTCTCCCGCTGAATCGTCTCTCGCGCATCCATACTACCGGCAAGCCAGGTATATCGTCTTTACCATATTGACGAAGTTTGAGCGTCGTCTCTTCCCTGAACGGGCGGAGTACACCACTTGTGAGCGCAACCTGTTCAGGCGTAAAGAAGTAATCAGGAAAGAGATAAATGTAGAGCCGGTCCGATAGACCAGAATCGGCTGACCCTGGATAGTTTAATCCATTCAACTGGCGCAGCATAAATTCCAGGTAGCACATGGGACACCAGACCATTTGTTGGCCTACCGTCTCACGAGGGATCAGTTTATTGGAAAAAACCAGGGCTTGATCCTCGATAATCCCTGTTTTGATGATAGGATTTTTCATCCCAGCCGGGATTACTCTGCTGCACAAAACGCAAAGGTGCTGATGCGAACTTCCCTTACGAGGTTGCTGGTACTCCGCAAAAACATCTGATGGAGTGGGTACTACTTTGGCAAATGCAGGATGTGAACATTGCAAACTCTCCACGAGATAGCTATCCAGGTCTTGTTTCAAGGCCAGCTCGCGATCAATTACTGTCTGCCTTGAGTCCAGGTTTGCTATCTTCTCAACTTGCGGTAAAAGATGCTTACTCAATTGATTCAGGATATCACCCAGTTCGACCGCACGTGCCGAGCGTTCATCTAGTCCGTATCTCTGATGCACCAGATAATGATATGCAATTATCAAGCAGTGGTCAGCGACACCTCCACTTCTCAGGTTAGCGATATCCGAGATGAGGTTTTCTCTAACTGCCTCTGGTGTCTGCATGGTTTCTAGTATCCATGCTAATGATTCTTTGTCACCTAGCATGTCCCGCGCGATACTTTCTAATCCCTTTGTACATTGGCTCACAGTCCACCATTTTGCAGCGAAATCGCTATCATCTTCGGCGTCAGCATCTATCTGATAGTGCTGGCAAAAAATCGCGGACGTGGGGTACCTGGAAGCAAATGAAGAACGTTTATCAGTACGCTTTTCAGCACGTTTTGCAATCAGGTCTGATATAAAGTGTTTCGCTGCCTTTTTGCTCGCATATGATGTCAGGCTATCAAGAAGCTGAAAGACATTAGAAAACAGATAGACGTATTGCTCAAATTTTACTGTTTGCTGTGGATTTAGGGCTTTCTCTGCCACCTTGCCCCCAATACTTTGCATCTTCTGCTGTACTGTAGCGAAGAAGTTCTTGCTAACGGTTGTGATTACATCTTCGGATGACGGATTGTCCACCACCTCTGTCGGCCCTATATACATCACTCCATTTGCAAAAAAGAAAAGAGGATAGCACTGGTATTGCTTCTCTAATACTTCGCAGATGCAAAGATGCAAAAGCTGAGTAGTAAGTCCACGATATTCATTCAGTTCATGATGAAAGAATTTAAAGCGACCGATCAAACGAGGGGAAAGTTCATTCAGGTCTACAGCAAGCCCTTTATATGCTGATGGCTCTTGAATACTAGCAAGTGAATCTGCTAGACGCACAACACTGATTAGCTTACTGGTATTTGCTGGAACGGCTGAAAAGTCGCCAACCATCATTTTGTTCAGATGCATCATACCAAGTCTCATTTGCTCTGGCGAAACATCGGCAAAGTCAAATAATCCTAGTGCTTCTCCCTCTTCACGAAATGGCTCTAAGGGAATATCAAATTCCCCCCGCTTGCCATGTACAACTTCCGGGATTTTATGCATGTCGTGATTGGTGAAGATAGCAAGGATGGTTCGGAATTCTTCTCCAGTCAGCTGATACAATCCAGCTTTTGCCAGATAATCGAGTAGTCTGCTTACAGCAAATACTCCATTCACAATGTGAACATATAAAGACTGATCGGTAAGATAGTCTTTTCCCGCGTATCCAGCCGTCTTTGCAGGCTTCGTCAAGTAGCCCCGATTGAGCATCTTTGCGGCGATTGATTGCTCACCGTTAAAATATTCCTCTAGTACTTTGCTATACGGACTAAGGGTAATATTCATCATTCTTTTTCCTCTTCATACAACCCATATATTGCTTTCGCTGTCTTGCCCATCATTTCCACTAGTTCTTGTGGGCTGCGGGCTTTTACCTGTTCACCGTAGCTGAGGAGCAAGCGCCTCGCCCACCAGGTTGAGCGGGCGTAGCCCTCGACGATGGCTCCCTGGTCGTTGTCCAGGAGTGTGACTTTTTGTTCGCGCAGGCGGGTGCTGAGGCTAGCGTGCCGGGCGAGCATGGGGGAAACCCAGTACTCTATCTTGACGCCGGGTCCTTTGCGCAGGCCGGGCGTGTACCGGTCGTTGGCCAGGCGCACGGTTCCGGGGCGGATACGATCGACGCGGTAATCGAGAAAGATGTTGGATTCCTGGACGTAGGCGGTGAAGTACCAGTGACCGTCGCGGTATTCCAGTTCGTATGGTTCGATGCGTTCGTGCCATATGGGTTCGGCGTCCCAGCTCTGAGTGAGCGGCGTGTAGGCGAAGGAGGTGTAGACGCCTTCTTCCAGCGCTTTGTCAAGCTGGAGGATGGTTGCTTCGTGTTGGCTATAATCGACGACGGGTGAAAGCGGGAGCAGCACGGGACGCGCGCGCCGCTGGCGCTTGCGCTGCACGAGTTGGTGGCTCTTTTCGGTAAAGAGCCACTGCCAGCGATTGAGTAAGCGCCGCACAGCATCGGCGTAAGGCGTTCCGGGCGTGAAGCCTTCCTGAAGGGCGACGAAGGCGCGCGCTTCGTCTTCATCGATATCGATGGTGAAGAAGGATTGCGCAAGCCCGAATGTCATGGTGGATCGTTCATAGGTGATGGCTAGCCGATTCAATTGCTTTTGTTGCAAACACCATCCGGCAAGTCCGGGACTCTCTGGTTCAGGGAACGATGCAACCGGGATACCCGCCAGGACTCTCAGATCCCGGTACAGCGCCGGGATAGGCGTAGCGCCATAAAAAAGTGTCAGATGCTTGATGAGTTCATCGCGTGTAAGGCGTTTGGGCCAGTAGGTATGCAAGAGGATGGCCAGCAAGACCGTCCTTAAGGTCTTTTGTGAACTGGTATACTTTCCATCCCGCGCCCTTTTGGTTTCCTGCTCCCTATCCATATCAACCCTCCAGTCATGCTTCTGCATTCTTGAATTGAGTACCAGTGTAGCAATGTACATTTAATAATACGGATGAGGCACGGCAGGTAAACACTGCCTGAAGTGCATATCCCATCAGTACTATTTCACCTGAAGCATAACAGATCAGCAGAAACAAATTCTGTTTTTCATCAGGAGATTTGAAAATACGCGCGTTTTTTCCTTTTTGGACCTTTGACAGCCATGCTTTCCTTCCTGTGTTTGGCTGTCACTCATCAAAGGAGGGGAATGCGAAGCGGGGAGAATCTGCCCATCCCGTTGATAGATGCTCTTGGGGAGTTCAAGTTCGATGATGCCTCTCTGTCGCACGGTATCGGCCTCACCCGTGACTTGAAACAGTCAGGAGCCTGGGGCGCTGGTGGGAAGGTGAGGGTGGAGGAAGTCCCAGGAGTAGTTCACGACAACGTGCACTGGCTGCAGCGGTTCGCGTGACTGTGCTTCCGTTGCTCGGGCCATCTCAACCCGATCGTTGCCTGGGCTTCTCAAACGTTTTAGCAATTGGTTTTCTTGCCAATCATTCTGGTCAGTCAGAATGTGCTCGGACGAAAATTGGAACTCCAAGCTGATGAGCGCTTCTGCACGACCATGAACACCTATCATGACATTGAGCAGGTGATGAAACATCTCTCGGCCCAGGACGCTGAACTCTTGCGCCATGCCCAGCTACTCATGCACTTGCTAGAGAAAAACGGCACCTCCCTCTAACAACTGGCGGCCGAAGGTGATACCACAAGCCACCTGGATGCCTTCGTTCAAGCGCAGTCAGCGGACGGCGCTTCTTCTCCTCCCGCCAAGAGAGAGCGCGGAGGCAAGTAAGGCAAACAGGGTACTAGGGAGCAGGAACAGACCGATGCTGAAGAGTGTAAGGAACGTCAAGATGACTACGACAGCGGTTGTTGCCCAGAGCACGATCCGCCACCCACTGCCTCCCGTGCGGCTATGCACCACGGCGCTGACGGCTACACCGATGAGTCCGAGCAAAAGGATACCCAGGGCGATCAGAGCGCTGGGTCCTATGGCGACAGATTGATAGACCAAGCCAAAGAGAATAAAGGCTAGAACAAGGCAGCCAGCAAGTGCTGCTACCAGTCCACAAGCAGCTTCCAATGTGCGAATGGCCGCGCTGTACCTCAAAGAAGGAAGCCACACGACCAGAATGCATACGAGAACGAACACCACAAGAGACACGATCAGAACAAGAAATAGGCTCATGTGTGCCTCCTTCTTCTCTGGAAAACCCGTGCGAAAGTACTCACACCCAGGTACGTAATCTTCTCGCGTGACGTGCAGGTGTGTCTTCTCCCATCTCACGCCGTTAGAACTCACTCTCCACGCTCCCATCTCGACTCTACCACGCAAGCCTGTTTGCTGACAGTGAGTCAACACATCTCTTTCTTCGTGTGCCTATGTACGCCTTCGTCGAACTATGCCTCTTAAAACACTAGGGGGGTGCTCCTTTTTGCGTAAAGGCTCATAAGTAAGTCGGAGTGCATTACTTATTAATGATGAGCTTTACAAAAGACTTTTTCAACACTCTGTGTTTTTGTCAACATTTCTAACCATTTTTCTAAATGCTTCCAGGAAATTGTTGCGGGACAGGTGGGGTGTTTAAGCACTCATGAGCTGCTTAGGTCTAGTCAAGAAGTAGGAAGGCCAGGAGAGGTCGCCGCAAGTTCCTCCCCTTTGACCGGACTCGAGCCACACTTCTTTTGCCTTATTCCTCCTCACTGTGGCTTGACTCTTCTTCATGGATCAACGGTTGACCACAGTTGAAGCAGTAACGGAAGTAGTCAGGGCAACGTGCCCCACAGGAGGTGCAGGGAAGCCCTGGCTCGTCTTCAGCGAGCAGTGTCGTCGCTTCTGATGGCACTGGTGGAATGGCAGGTACAGGTGCCTCTTCTTGTCCTTGTTGATGCTGACGAGGGACCCGTAGAGTCTCTGTGCGTACCTGCTCCAGTTGGAGGCCGAAACTCTTTAAGACATCAGCCGCGACGCCTTCGCCTTCGCGTATGAGACCTAAGAGGAGGTGCTCGGTCCCAATAAAACGATGATTGAGGCGACGTGCTTCATCTACGGCGAGCTCGAACACCTTTTTTGTGCGCGGGTTAAGGGCCATTTCACCGAGAACGATCCGCTCGCCACGCCCGATGATGGCTTCAACGGCATGGCGGACTTGGTCTACTTCGATTCCCAGATTGGTGAGCACCTGAGCGGCAACGCCCTCCCCTTCCCGTAACAGTCCCAGAAGAAGATGCTCGGTGCCGATAGCGCTATGCTGGAAGCGCTGCGCTTCTTCCTGTGCCAACACCAGGACGTGACGGGCCCGTTTCGTGAAACGGTCGAATCGGTTTAAAAGCTCTGATGGAGTCGTGTGTTTTCCCTGGATGACCTTTCGAAACAACTGAGTGAACTGATCGAGCGGATTGGTCGGATTGGTGCCTGACTCGTTTTGTGCATGAGCAGCAATGCGTTGCCGCTGGAGGTAATCCTGAAGATCGGTTGGCGCAAAGCGGTAATCAGCACCGATGCGATAGGCGGAGAGCTCGCCTTTGTTCACCAGGCGGCGGATCGTGACTGGATCAACGTGCAGAAGCTCCGCTATTTCCTCGGAAGTCATGAAATGTTCCATGGTAGCTCCTTCCTTCATGCTAAAAGGTACTATGAATAACTATATATTACTATTAAGACTATATATTACTTTTGACAAAAATGCAAGGAGAACGTCATGGCACAGGCAATCAGAGGAGAGCCCTGAAGATGATGAGCGGAAAGCGACGTGAGAGAGGAGGTCATCTGCTCCTCTTCTGTTAGATTGCCTCATTCTGAGGAGCTTCTAAGGGATCATGCGGCAGCTGCTTGTGGTCGATCGGATTGCTTGTCTGGTGCAAAAGGACTGCCGATATGACGAAGCAGGTCATCAGGAGACCGAGTAAGCGTCTCAAAGTGCGTTCTGACATCAGTGAGCAGCGTCTCAAAGTCTCTGCGCTGGTGATTGTGCGTGACGACTCGGCGTGAAATGCGCGCACCTCCACTCGATCCGATTAGCGTCAGGGTCATAGGCAGGCGTATAGACGAGATACAACTGATCTGAGAGTGCGGTCAGCATGCGTCGCACGAGCAGGGACCCCTGAGCTGTGTGGGTCTTGAGATTGTCCGCAATGATAATCGCCACACGCCCCCGCGCCTGCGAACGAGCCATCGCAGCACGCACCTGCTCACAAAAGACATCAGCTGTCCGTCCCATCGCAACCCTGCCATCAAACCATCCGTCCCCCCAGTCCACCAGCCCAAAGCCGTAGACGGATGCCGATTATCGCCCGGCGCTTCCACCAGGCGTTGCCCGCGACGCCCTTTCAGGCTCCAGACCCGTGTGAGAGTCGGATGAAAGGCAAACTGCACCTCGTCTTGCAAGTAGAGATTGGCTCGCGGGAGCAGCGCCAGGAGTTCCGGCACATCGGCAGGAAGTTGACTCCACAGATCAGCTTCAACCAGGTCCTTCACGGGTAGAGGTTCAGGTTCTGTGGTCCCTGCTAAAACAACGACACCATGCCGAGTGTTGTGTAAAGCCGAGGCATTGTTAAGAGGTAGAGCAAAGAGGATACTACAGGCATAGATTGTTTCTATGTGTTTCTCGAAAGGAGAAAGCTATGCCTGTCGCCAAGAACAAGCCTACCACACTGTCCCCGGAAGGTTCAACCTCGGAGTCATCGTCATCCGTCGTGCCAGATCAGGAGGAGTTTCGTCAGCATTTACGTCGACTCGCCGTGAGTGCTGTGCAGGTCTTGATTGAACAAGTCATGCGGGAAGAATTGGAGCAGTGCATCGGAGCCTCATGGGGAGAATGCACGCCCACCCGTCGTGGCTATCGCAATGGGTCCTACACGCGCGATCTCGTGACCCCCACCGGGCGCATTGAGGACCTCAAGGTTCCCAGAGACCGGGCTGGGGCTTTTCATACGCAGGTGTTTGAGCGCTATGGCCGCTATGAACCCGAAGTCGCGGAAGCTCTGACCGACATGTTTGTCAGTGGCACCAGTACCCAGAAAGTGGGCAAAGTGGCGGAAAAACTGCTGGGAGTGGCTCCCAGTGCCAGCGCCGTCAGTCGTCTCAACCAGGCACTGACCGAGCAATATGACGCTTGGCGGGTCCGTCCCCTGCTGGGCCACTACCGTATCATCTACCTGGATGGCATCCATTTTACGGTGCGTCATGGAGCCAAAACGGATGCGACCATGATTTTAACGGCGCTGGGGGTGGACCTGGAGGGCAGCCGAGAAGTGTTAGCCTTGCGCGCTTGTGCCGAGGAAGACAAAGATGGCTGGAGTTGTCTGCTGCAAGATCTGCGCACCCGTGGGGTGAGTGAGATCGATCTGATTGTCACTGATGGGCATGATGGACTGCTGGCAGCCGTCTCCGCTCTGTTTCCAGCGACCTTGCGCCAGCGCTGTCTGGTTCACAAACAGCGCAATGTCATGAATGCCATCCCCAAACGGGAGCAGCAAGAAGTCGCCAGCGAACTGACAGGTATCTGGAAGCAAGAGAAGAAAGAAGATGCGCTCCTGAATCTGGCCGCCTTCAAGGCCAAATACCAGAAGCGCTATCCCGAAGCGGTGCGCAGCTTGATGGAAGATGAAGAGCATTTGCTGACCTTTTATGCCTTCCCACCCGTCATGCACCGCTACATTCGCAGCACCCATGCCATTGAAAGCTTGTTTAGCAATGTGCGCCAGCGCACCGATCAGATCGATGCTTTCACTACGGAAACCAGCTGTCTGACCATCGTGTGGGCCGTGATGCAGGATATTCGCTTGCCCAGGATTCCCGTCGGCTAACGGCTGAAGCGTGAGGGCCTGGCAAGCAACAACCAGCCAGAAATGCTGGTTCGGGAGGAGGAGGTTTTTTGTCGCTTCGCTCGTGCTATTTCACGGGTTCCAGGCTCTCTGATCTCAACAACTTGGGGTCCTTTGCTCTCCTTTCCAGGTCTAGCAGACCACGGAGAGTGGCTGCATTGACTTCGCGTCTGTACACAACACTCGGCATGGTGTCGCTAGACCACCTTGCTATTACTCATAGTATAACCCAATTTGTCCGATTTGTCAATGATAGGCCGAATACTCTTGCAAATACCGAGAAAGCATGGTATGCTAGAGTCGTATAGGAACAAGAACAGGAGGACACATGACTGTAGTGGTACCTGACGATATTTTAGAAGCAAAAGAAGTAGCAGCCTTGTTTAAAGTAAGCGTTCGGAGCATCACCCGCCTTGCAGAAAAAGGCGAACTCGTAGGGTTCAAGGTGGGCGATCTCTGGCGATTCCAGCGGAGTGACGTAGAGGCGTATATCGAGTCACAGAAACGCAAACGACAGCAAGAGAAGCCCAACCCATAAATGTTTGTGCGTTCCGTGGTGCTTTCTTTGAAGAGAGTTCAATACTCATGCTGTCTTGAAAGGCGGGTCATGATGCAAAAGGCGCAACATCCTAATAGGCTCAGAGCACTTCTTAGAGAAGCTGGCTTAACTATACGAGAGGTTCATCGGGAAACAACTATTCCTGAGAGTACGTTATATTATTGGGCTGCTGGACATGGAGTCATTCCGAAAGAAGATCGCATGGCACTTGCCCATGTGATAGGTTGCTTCCCCCATGACCTCGCGCCAAAATATGATATGCTAGAGTCACGATATGAGAACGCTTCTTCAGGATGGGGGAGAGACATGCTTATCAAACGACGTGAACTGTTGCAGTTGCTCAGTATTGCAGGGGGTGCTGTACTCGCCTCAGATATAGACTGGGGCCGTATCGAAGCCTCCTTGACCAGGCCATCGCATATTGACGCCGCATTGGTCAGTGATTTAGAGACGATCAATAGCCATTGTTGGAGTCTCTTTATGGCGGCTACGCCGAAATCTTCTGTACTCGATGGAGTGCTAGGGCAGCTAAAAATGCACATCCAGTTTCTCAAAGAAGCACAGGCAACACGGACGCGTCAACGTCTGTGTACTCTGACAAGCAGCATGAGTCAACTAGCAGGAGAGATATTCTTCGACTTGCACGATCATGATACAGCTCAGTCTTGTTATGTGTTTGCGGCGTCTTCGGCCAAAGAAGCTAAAGCGCTTGATCTTTGGGCAAGTGCGCTAGTACGCTATTCCTATCTCCCCATCTTTGAGGAACGATATGAGAACGCCGTGCCATTGCTCGAACACGCTGAAGCTCTTGCACAGCGAGGCGACTCGGCACTCCCCACGCGATATTGGACAGCAGCAACCTGTGCTGAAGCAGAATCGGGCATGGGGAATCTCAGAGCATGCCAAAGTGCATTCGAGAGAGCATACGGTGTCAGTACCCTCACTGGGACGAGTCCAGCGTGGGTACGCTTCGATGCATCACGGCTCCCGGCACTTCAGGGAGCGAGCTACGTTCGATTAGAGCAACCTGACCTGGCTGAACCAATCCTACAACGGGCATTACAGCAAAGCGCGAGGACGAGCCGTAGGCGTGCTATGATCCTTTCAGACCTGGCACTTTCTGCGCTGCAACAGGCAGATGTTGAAAAGGCTTGTACCTATGCTGAGGAAGTCGTCACACTGACAGTCCGCAGTGCGTCAGGCTTCTTACGCAATAGTGTACTCAAGATACAGCAACAACTTACTCCATTTGCTAATGCTGAAGCGGTAAGGACACTAGAACAGCGTGTGGCATCGCTAGCATAGAGGAAGGAATGATCATGGATTTTGAACAAGGTTATCGTTTGACACGTCAAGCATGGATCGATGGCGTAAACGCATTTCACCCGGCTCCGAAGGAGTCGTATACATTGCCGTGGGAGAAAATGTCCTCTTGGGAGCAGGAAGCCGTCAAAGCACTCTACCAGCATGTGCGCAACATTATCCTTCCTAGTCTCAAAGAAGATATCAGAATACCACGCGAGCATGGAGGCTACCTCGTCCGCTCGATCTGGAATGTGCTCATGTTCCAGTTATTACGCGACCCGAAACCGTCCTACGTCAAACACTTCAATGAACTGGATGAGTGGCAGCAGAAAACCGACATCAAAATGTTCGAGGCAATCGAAGCGGCAGTGCTCCAAGAAATTTCTCCGCAGAGGTAAACTCAAGAACGGCTCTATTAATACCCCCCACTACGGAGGGTATTTTTTACTCCTTCTCACTGCGGTAGAACTACATGAAGCGGTGGAGGTCTCATAAAATGAGTTCGATTTTGAGGGAAAGGTAGTAAGACTGTCACATGCTTCAAGGGAAATGACTACGGATGTACCGACCCATCAAGCATAGTTGCGCCAGCAAGTGATTTAGCCTGCTCCAATTGCTCGTTCGTCACCAGAGCATTTGTTAGGTTAGCATTGTTAAAAATAGCATCCCTAAGATTAGCACTGAGAAGGATAGCTTCTTTGAGATTGGCCCCTGTAAGATCGGCCCCACCTAAATCGGCCTCACTCATAGAGACAGCAGCCACTCTATTGTTATCTGGGTAGTCTCCATTTAGATTAGCGTCCCTCAAGATCGCTTTTCTCAGGTCTGCATGATATAAGTTAGCTTCCCTTAAATCAACGCCACTTAAGTTGGCTTCTCTCAATTCGACATTAGTTAGATTAGTTCTGATCAGATTAGCATTGCTCAGACTTGCCTTACTCAAATGGGCCTTGCTCAAAATAGCCCCACTCAGATCAGCTTCTGCCAAATCAACAATACATTTGTCTTTCTTTATGAGATTAGACTCGTACAGGAATTGAACTACACTTCTCTTACGCTTGTTATCTAATCTAGAGAGCAGAGTTAATGTCAATGTCCGTGCAATAATTCGCACCATATCTCCTGGGTTAGTTTCACACAAATCTTTCTCAAGGATGAGTTCGGACATTTTGGCGAAATATGCTTGTAACGCCTCTTGACGTTGGTTGTCTGATGCTATCTCACGTTCGGTTTGAGCCTGTTGTTCAGCGGCTTTCCGCTCTAGTTCAGTGCGTTGTTCAGCGAGCATTTGGAAACTGGCTGAATCCGGTGGGGGTTCGAGCGGATCAGTCATGATGAAGGCATACATAAAAGCTGCTGCTGTCTGGCAGGCATACT
>WNGK01006201.1_pt1 | contig 16640 bp, 14 predicted proteins | sample 5400601 | NCBI WGS metagenome assembly WNGK01 (sample SAMN13153376, study PRJNA577476) | soil metagenome | isolation source: 60 cm soil or saprolite under Garry oak tree replicate 1 | place: USA:California | collected 2016-06-15
CGCTTGATTCACTGCGGCAAGAACATTTTCGATGGTCGGGGGTGCCAACTCAAACTGGAATTCCGTCACAAGCCCCAGCCAAGCGTCCCAAAACCAAAATTATGATATCGACTGAAAATACCAACCGCCGTACCTGAGCGCGACGCGTATGCGCCAGCGCCATCTACACCTCCAGGCGAGACGACGATGTCCAGCAAAAGATTGCCTTGCGACGGATCATACAGAAACGGAGTGAAGCCGTTGATCCTGAGAGTCGCGGCAACCGACCCCTTGAGATCTACGCTCGCGAACAGCGTATTGTTTGTTCCCCGGTTGCTCTCAAAGTTGACGTTGCTCAAGGCGTTGATGTTTGCACTGATCGTTGAAAGATAGAACGTGTAGTTGCTCTCTGCAAAGTTGCCGATTCCGTCCAAAAAATTGATACTAGTGATCAAAATTGGCCCGAGGGCGGAAAATTGCGTTGATGAATATGCCTGCTGGTATCGCGTTCCGAGACTGGTGCCAAATTTTCCACCAAAAGGAAACCCGTTTTCGAAAGGGTCCCTCGGTGCCCCAATAGTGATCGTTCCACCTGGTCCGAACTGCAGTCTTGTGGTAAGCAAGACGTAGTTATTAGCGGCGTTATTCAGACTTAAAGTGATCTCCCCATAGGTTCTCACACCGCGTAGCACAAAACTGCCCGATAGCGCGTTGTTGATGCCGCCTGGCAAAGTGATGCGAATCACACCTGCCGCCGCATCGATTGAAAGGAAAAAATCAGGGGAGGTCGCGCCGGCCAAAGGAAAAAACAAACCGACCGCTCCCTCGATGTGAATCGGATTGCCCGGGTCTGAGACTATAGGAGCAGGGAAAGTAAGCCTCAGTGTCGTTGTGGTGAGGGAAGCCACTGCAACTACCTGGCCACTTATGAGTATCCCGAAGTCATTGGGGCCGATAGGTTCATTGAATGGTCGAAGCACGACTTGGGCAAACGCAGTCGATTCCGACAACAAGAAGCCAACGATGATTAACAAAACAACAGAAATTCGTCGCACAGGTTCTCTCATCATTCCTATCTGCAGGAATTTAATTGGGTAATTGGGTCCATGACGCGCCTAGCGATTGCCTCTAGCCCAACAACAAAAAAGCCGAATCACCACTGCGGCTCTCACACGGCCACCTGCGGCAACTCGGCTGTCTTTGCTTCCCTACAATTGCTTGGATCTTACGAAAGACCCGCAGCTTTCCGTCCCTCGCTCACGCGGGGTTTGGCTTTGCTATTTCTCTTGGGAAAAAATTAACCGCGCCCATTTTTCTGCCTCTTCGAAGGTTAAGTCAAGAAATAACCAACACTGGTTAAGTGAAGAGAGTTTCGGCCAGATGGCTTGGGCGATGCTCAAAACCCAAATCCAACTCCGGCCGCCGTAAAGCCGACGCAAACATTACCTGAGTAATAGGGGGTACCGTCGAAGGTCACTGGGAAAAAGCCGGTGCTGCGGAGATTACGATACAGCCATTAACAACTCGGAGGGATGCAACAACGTTCGCAAGTCCAATAAGCAAACTTATTGACAGCGGGGCCTCCCGGGGCGACTGCAACAGTCTTTGCCCAAGGGCACCCCATTTCCAGGGTCTGCTAGGTGATTGCCGAAGCCCAGAAGCCCATCGCAATCTCGACCACCTGTTTAGGTCGATATCCTATAGGCAGGTCCGAACAACTCGACGGACACATCTCGACCCGCAGACCTCAAACGAACGTGTCCCATTCGCCCTTCGAGACGCCGTAAGCTCTTTGCAACACGACGAACTACTCTGTTCACTGTTGGGTTGAGGTCTGGTTTCGGTGCATGTGAGGGAGCGGTCGAATAGAGTTCTGTTGTTTGCGACAGCAATCTCGCACAGTCCTGTTCGGTTGGGAGCGGTTTCACCCCCAGCCTATATGGTGTAAGAACCGCGTGAGCATTTTTCGTCAACATCTCTAGCCATACTCTGGCTTCATCCGCATTCTCCGACCCGTGATGGGCGACCTTGAAAATCTGTGCCTTCTCCATCGGCCTCAATGACGAATTGACTACAGCAAGCCATCCTCTCTCAGGATCGACAGTCTTCTCCAGATCCGAGCCTAGTAATATCCTTAGTTTGTCTTTGAATTCGATCCAGAGGACAACAGCAACATCGTTTTGAGAATGGCTCGCCGCCCTTCGCCTCTGTTGTTGCTCTTGAATTAATGATCCGATTTCCACAAATGAGCGAGCCATGGTGCGATCTGAAGGCGTGAGACACACGACTTGTGAGTGGGCAGATGTAAACAGGGGCCGATCCGCGATTGCAAACGTGCGGCGCTCCATGAGGCCAGCCCCACCAATTCCAGCGAAAACATCTAACGCAAGCCGCAATTCGTCAATTCCGATTCCTTCTTCCATCCGGCTCGCCGCGATGAGTTGTCGAAATTCATTAGCCTTGAGTGCTACTGAAAGCACAAATTTGGCAGACGGATATTCGCCCAAGAGAACCGACATTCCGCGACAATGATCATTGTGCCAGTGGGTCGCTACTATCTGTTTCACGGCATCGGAAGGCACATTAAGAAGTCGCAGATAATCCAGAGCGACAGGATTACCAGTGTTTCTATCGAGACAGGAATCCACGATAGCCCAGTCTCCTCCACCTAGGTGAATGACTATGCATTCGCCAACACCCGGTCCGAAGATAGAAAGTTCAAATTCTTCCTTATCCGGTGGTGTTGAGTGAAGTGTCGAAAAAGGCATCGTAATCCGAGGCCAGCTTACTTAGGCGTTGGTGATCGTTGGAGGTCCATACTGGCAGTAGCCGAAACCGGATCGTACTGACGGAACTCTTTTGGCCGTAAGGTTCAAACCGGTAGCCAATCGTCCAGTAGAATACTGCGCCGATTTTCAAAAGATTTTTGTCACTATCGGCGATCTCTTCCACCGATATCACAGCTTCTAGATCAGATTCGGCGGGATTTTCCAAATTATGCAACCTAGCCATGAATTGCTCACCGTCCGTCGCTATGACCACGCCTTCCCACCTTTGTAGCGCTTGAAACCTGTAAGGTGCAGGGAATCGAATGACTGGTCTAAATCTCGATTCCTCAATCCGCTCTGTCTCCATGGACTCAGTATTTCGTGCGGCACCTTCCAAATCCGTCGTGGCACGATCCTGGTCCTTTTCTTTGACTGGCAGAATGGAAGCGGTTTCATCGCGGGTCTGAGCAGATTCAGGAGACTCCGTGCTTGCCTCTGATTGATCCGAAGGTATTACGGTATGTAGAAAATCAATTACTGCAGACATCTTGCGATTAACTCCTCCGCAACCCGTTTGGCGCTGGCTTGTGCCGAGGCCCATTCAGCTCTCAAAACATCTAGAAGGTGTTCGGAAGCCTCATTTGGGGCCTTGACAAAATGTTCGTTATTGCCAACATACACTCCTGGTCGGACTCGTGCGGATGGTTCCACCCTCACTCTAACATATTCAGAGGAGGCATCCCGTCGTTTGCCTTGCATAACGACAGATCTCGTACCCAAATCGTCCAGCAAGCCGGACCAGATTTCCTTGGGGGCAAGTCTGTGGCCGACTGTATACCATTGTTCAATCGAAGGTATTTTGAAATGAAGATCTCGATTGATCCCTAGCTGCGTGAGTGGTGTCTCGTTGAGAATATGAAATGTTCCTACAACGAGGTCGCGAATAGCTTCAGATGCCTCGGCGGAAGTTACCGCTACCTGGAATTTGTCGAGCGTTATGAGCAGCGTCATCAATCCGACTGAAAAAATCGCAAGTTCTGGAGTAATCACGGTGATTTTCGCGGCCGCAGCTTCTTCTTCAAAAACAAGACCATGCTTTACGAGCCACATCGGCTGAAAGATGGCTGGGTTGAAATTTCCGCGCAGAACGATACTCCAGCCCTCTAGTTCCACCGGGAACCGGTTGGTAGACATGAGGTTTGTATGGTAAGGGAGCGACACATCAGCGTCAAGGCCGTAGCTCGATCTGGCCCCAGTCACGCGAAGAGGTACCTGTGCGGATTTTTGCTCAGCAGCACCGGTGGAGATAATCATAGGTCGGGATGAGCCTGCCACATTACCTAAGTAATATGGGTACCGACGAAGGCGAGATGCACGTTAGTACTGCGGGATCTCGAAAACCTACACAGGACCTCACTTGTTTCTATCGCACATTTACCCAGAAACTGAGAGAACAATTAGCGCACAATTCATCCCCGACCATCTCCACCGCCTTCCGGAGTGTGTCCGGAATCACTTTGGTATAGATCCGAGTGTTGATTTGTTCGCTGTTGCCCATCAACGCACCTCGCATCTTCGGACTGATACCCTTCCCGTCAAAATGTCCTCATGCCCCTTACGGACAGTTCCATTGCGCTGGAGGACTTTCTCGCGCCAGCGGATTGTCACACCGGAGTGTCGTGGTCGGGGGTGGGCCAAATCAGACGATCAAAGTGGGCCAATTGAGAGTAGCGAACTCACCTGTATACTCGTTTCATGAAAAAGATAGTGATTCGCTACTGCTTGGTCTGAGCGTCGTATCCTCCACGGGGTGCCCGCGTGGCGGCGTTACTCAAGAAGGAATTCGGCACAGAAATCGAAACTACGGGCGGAAAAACGGGAGAGTTCACGGTCTGGGTCGGGGACAAACTCGCACGAAAAGAAGTGGCTCCGATTCCCGAGTGACCAGAAGGTGCTTGAAGCCGTACGTGCCGCGTTGAACGCGTGACAGGGCGGTCGCACAAATCAAGAAGCTGGCTTGCGCAGCGCAGGGAGTCGATGACGATTTATTCCAAAGGTCGGTCGTAGAAGTCTCAGGTCTTTTTCGAGCGCCAGACTCCGTTACGAGTGCCGGCCTTGAACCGGGCGACAAGACCCACTTTCAGGAATCTCCTGACCTTCTCTTCGTCAACGTATCGTTATGCTTGTTGTTCAACGCGGCTTCGATCCGATCCAACCTCCTCTGAATGTCCTGCAACGCCGACTCACTTCCCTGATCAACGAAGTACGCAGCGATAGAAGCACTCAGCGTCGAGATCAAACCCACTCCGCCGAGCATCACGATGACAGCAATGACTCGACCCGGAGTGGTGCTCGGTGATATGTCCCCATACCCAACCGTCGTTGCAGTTACTACTGCCCACCAAATGCCGTTTTCAAGATTGTCACCGACTATTTTTGGTTCGATAACTGTGATAAGGCCGGCCCCCGCAAAAATCAGAAATCCGCTTAACATCGCCACATAAATTAGTTCGTGACGGCCAAGAGTTGCCTTCAGGGCAGGAACCACACGCATGGTCACACCAGCTACCCGCACCAATCGAAAGACGCGAAAGACGCGGGTGAGTCGGATCAACCGTGTCAGAGCCAGAACAGCGGGGAATACAGGAAACGAAAGGACGACTACGGCAGCATCAAGCGGATGAGTCCGAAGATGTCGCATCCGATCATTCGAATAAAGCAGGTCAACTCCGAGATCCAACGCGAACAAAGCCCAAATGGCCCAGTCCGCAATCAGCAGGGACAGATCGGTCGCCCCTCGCTCTTCGAGGACAACGACGGGAATCGTTGCCAGCGCCGCTAGTATGACGCTGGCTTCAGTTATCTTCTGAATCTTGTGTTCCATGACTTTTGGGTAGGATTCTCTTCACGAAGTGAGCGTTCAACTATCAAACTCGCTTGGTCTCAATGGACATAAAATTGACTATTGGATCAACCGTAGTTTCCCAGACTATCTTGAACTCCACATCGCATTGAAATTCGTCTGAAACGCCGCAATCACCGCTCTGTCGCGAATGAACACTGCATTCTCGTCATTGTTCTCTTCCGCGTTGGTTGACCAGTTGTAACTACCCGTCACCAACATCCGGCCATCGAAGACCGCGTATTTATCGTGCAAGATCCCGCCTCCTCCCCCGTTCGTCCGCTTCAACTGAAAACCCGCCGCTTCAAGCCGTGAAATATCCGAACCCGTCCCATCCGCCTGACTGGAATCCGCAAGAATGCGGATCGTCACGCCGCGGTTCTTCGCTGCGATCAGGGCATCCGCGATCTCATCACGGGTGAACGAATAGATGGCGATGTCGATTGTGTTCTGGGTCCGCTGGATCTCCTGGACGATCCCTGATGACGTACCAGCATTTGGCGAGAAATAGGCTTCCGTACTCGTCGGCGAAACGGGAAGCGTGCTGAAGATCCCGGAAGCAAAGTTTTGACGTAGGGCTAACGCGACGATCGAACTACTCGATGTGAGTTCGAGCATCCCTTCGAAGTTGGTGACGCTCGGAAACAACTCCGACACAAAACGGGCCGTCTGCTGCGAAGGTCCGAGCGACATTGTGCCTGTCGTAGCGCTGAGGTTGGCACTTCCAGTGACCTGTGCCGCGGGAAGATCAACTGTTCCGCCCGTCGAACCGCTCAACGCAACCAAGTAATACTGCCCCGGTTGGATAGATCCCGTTAGGCGAGTGCGATCCCAAGAGGAACCGGTGGACGAGGCGTACTGAATTGTCCAACCTTCAATACTGACGCTCGCGCTACTTCGGTTGAACAACTCGACAAAATCGTTCCGAAACATCGCGCCGGAATTGGCACCTCCACCGTACACCTGACTGATGACAATTGAGGATGAAGCTTCCGCAATGCTGGTTGAAGCTGTCCCCCGGTGTGCACAAGTTCCAGTGTTGCATCCACCCATGGATGCGCGCAGCGATCGGTGTGGAGTAGCGTTGTAGCGCACGTAGAGCCAGACTTTTTAGCATGCCGCCAGGCAGAGCTTGGCGTGGTTGGGGTCTCTCATTTCTATCCCAACAAATACGACGCACTCCTGCCGGAAGCGACGCCTTACGGCGCGGATGATGATAATCAAATCTCAAAGAGTTTCTTCAGGTGAGGACCCAGGGGCAAGTATGGGTGTGCAATGTTTGAGGGTTTGTCCGCAGGGGCGCCGGAATGTCGCATAACGCATTACGTTGATCTGTCGGCGCGGAGGAAGGAAGTCGAGCCATACTGCCGACGAAGAAAATAGCCGGCGAATTGCTGCATGATGCAGAAGCGTTGCTTTGTCGGATGCAAAGAAGTCACGGTGAGAGCGCCTATCCGCTGTTGAATTGTCTCCGTGAAGAGTCGAACTTCGGCGGGTCATTTCGCGCCAGAAAGCCCTTCGAGCAGGCCGTCGGCGTTAGTCAGAAAAACGCTGCGCAGGTCCTGCGACAGAGCGTGGTTATGGGGGACCTCGGGCGGCGTTCCGTGGACGATAAGAATAATCCGGGCCAGTCGGGGCTAGTTGTCGTCCCCTTGGACCTTAACCTGTCCTCGAATCTCACCCGCGGGAAACATCGTTGTGTGGACGTTCGCGTAACCCTCTCCATTGCCGATGACCCGCAGGGCGGCAGTGAGGTTTCCGGCCGTGATGCCTTGGGATGCTGGGCCGACAACGTTAGCGGGGCTGATGGTACCTACAACTGTCCCGGAGGTCGCTTCAGGGCAGCTCGGCTGGCCACCCCCGCCGCACAAGAAAATCATGACCCCACCACTCACATTCGGTTGGGCAAAGTGGATGTGCGCCGCGGTCGCGTTGGCTGAGAGATTCGCGAAGGTGAGTGTGAAGTCAATCGTACCATTCGGGTGAATGTCCGCAGTAAAGCGACCGGTGCCAGCGGTGAAGATCGGAGGCACTTCATTCGCTCCACGGAGGTTCGCCCGGAGAGTCACTTCATCGTCCTTGTTGGCGCCTGTCGCGCCCATGCAGAGTGCGCTCAAGCAGATCGCAGTCAGCCCTGTGATCCAGATCCTCTTCATACGTGCCTCTTCTTCTTTGAAGGTTGCAAAACGAAATTCTCGGGGAACGCGCGTATGATACTCCTCGCAACTTTGTAACTCTACCGAATTTTGGAATCTCAAACATAGATCTCTGGCGCGTTAGCTCAGATTTTTCCATTTCCAGCGGACTATAACTACAAACATCGACAAGCTCGCGATACATCGTTGACGGATCCAAACTGCTCATAGTAAGCACGCTGCTCGTTGACAGCATTAAGGCACCTGATATACTCCTGCCACTGTTGAAGCTTCGATCGAATCAACGTAATGAGGTGGGTTTTTCTTCCTTTGGGTAGGAGCTCTATGAAACGCATTCTGACTCTTCTGGTGCTGACATCATTGCTCTCTGGTATTACCTGCGTCACAGCGGCAGGACAGGGAGCGACGGCGCAAATCAGCGGCACAGTTAAGGACCAAAGCGGTGCGGTGTTGCCGGGCGCGGAAATCACCGCAACGCAAATCGACACAGGCACGGCCCGTATGATGGTGAGCGATGAAACAGGTTCGTATGTACTGGCGAACCTGCCGGTCGGTCCGTACAAGCTCGAAATATCGCTTCCCGGATTTCGCACGTTTGTTCAATCAGGGATTGTTCTGCAAGTCAACAGCAGCACGGCCGTGAATGCTGTGCTCAACGTCGGCCAAGTTTCGGAAACGGTGGAAGTTCAAGCCAACGCAGCGCTGGTAGAGACGCGGTCGACGGGTATCGGCCAAGTCGTCGAAAACGCGCGCATCCTGGAACTGCCTCTCATCGGACGTCAGGTCTCAGATTTGATTCCGATTATTGGCGCGGCCCTGCCGCTAACGACAACCGATACAACTTATCGGGGCGTCTATCCGAATACGACGGGCTTCACGATCGCGGGCGGTTTGCTGGGCGGAAATACGTATACGCTCGATGGCGGCTTCCATAACGACGTGTACGCCAGCTACGGTTTACCGCTGCCCTTCCCGGACGCTCTCCAGGAGTTCAAAGTCGAAACGAGTTCCTTGCCTGCTCAGTATGGATTTCATTCCGGCGGCGCAGTAAATGCGGTCACCAAGTCCGGCACCAACGATTTTCACGGCGCTTTGTTCGAGTTTGTCCGGAACTACTCATTCAACGCCCGAAACTTCTTTGCGCCAGTGCGCGATTCACTAAAACGCAACCAATATGGCGGAACCATCGGCGGTCCCATCCGGAAGAACAAGCTATTTTTCTTCGGAGGTTACCAGGGCACGATTACACGGCAAAGTCCACTAAGCACATTTGCGTTCGTACCGACGGCGGACATGCTTGCGGGTGACTTTACAACATTCGCTTCCGCGGTGTGTCAAGGGCGGAATGTTGTTTTAGGAGCGCCGTTCGTCAATAACCGGCTGACTGCATCACAAATCAGTCCGGCGGCCTTCAATATCGCCAAACGCCTTCCGGCGCCAGTCGATCAATGCGGGCGAACCAGTTGGGGAAATCCCATAGCGAGCAAAGAATATTTCCCGATCGGGAAGGTCGACTATCAGATGACTTCGACTCACTCCATGTTCGGGCGTTATCTGGGAGCGTCATTCAAGCAGAGCGCCCCAATAGCGATTTCCAAGAATCCTTTGAGCAGCGGAACGCCGGGCGCCGACGATCTGCTCCAGTCTCTCACGTACGGCGACACGTACTTGTTCGGTCCGAACACGATCAATTCCTTCAGAGCCACCTGGAACCGGGCAGCGAACCAAAAAATCGTGCAACCGTGGTTCGGGGCTTCGGATGTGGGACTAAACATTTACCAGTACCTGCCCGGCTTAACGAGCGTCAGTGTGACGGGCGGGTTCGTCCTCGGTGGCCTAGTCGCAACGCCAGCCAAATTCCGAACAACGACGATAAATCTCAGCGATGACCTCAGTGTCGTGAAAGGCAAACACCAGATGGCGTTTGGCGCTGACGTTATGGGTTTCGAATCGAATACGCTAGGAAACGCTTTCACCCCTGGCAGTTACACCATTACCGGTGGAATCACAGGGTTGGGGTTGGCGGACTTTGTGGCTGGAAAGATTCAAAACATTCAACAGGGCGCTCCAAACAAGTTGCTTGTGCGATACAGATACGTCAGCCTTTATGCGCAAGATAGCTGGAAGATCATTCCGAATCTGACGCTGAGCTACGGTCTGCGGTGGGAACCATATTTTCCACAACATTATGGCGAGAATATGATGAACCACTTCGACATGGATGCCTTCACGAAAGGAATCAAGAGCAATGTGTTTGTGAACGCTCCAGCCGGAATGTTCTATCCCGGCGACTCGTTGTTTGGTCCCAACGGCAACGCCGGAATGTACAAAAAGTGGAAGGATTTCGGCCCCCGCATGGGACTCGTTTGGGATCCATCCAAAGATGGAAAGATGGTGATTCGCGCCGGCTATGGAATCTTCTATGACATTAGCACCGTAGAACTGAACCTGGCCACCGGACAAGGCCCGCCGTGGGGCGGAAAGGTTCTGGTAACCGCGCCCGCCGGTGGTCTCGACAATCCATACCGCGATTTCCCCGGCGGTATTCCGTTCCCATTCACTTTGAGCAAGAACGTACTCTATTCGGGAGACGGAATCTACGATACCTTCAACACCAATACGCGCGTGCCTAGCGTGCAGCAGTGGAATCTTGGAATACAAAGACAGATCACGCCGAACTGGCTCTTGTCCGCGAGCTACATCGGCAACGAAATCACGCACCTGTATGGCGCGCGCGAGTTGGATCCGGCCGTTTACTTCCCCGGAAACGCAGTCAACGGAGTCTGCACCTCGCCTCAGGGTTACACGTTACAGGTTGCTTCCGGACCGTGTTCAACTGTTGCGAATACCGCTGCGCGCCGATTGCTCAGGTTGATCAATCCTGCCGAAGGATCGAAATTCTCCTTCCTGGATGCCTGGGATGATGGTGGTACTCGAAGCTATAACGGCTTACTGCTGAGCACAGAAAAACGCTTCAGCGGCGGCTTTTCATTCACCGCGAATTACACCTGGTCGCACTGCATCGGAAATCCGTCGAACACGCTGCTCAATGGTGGGGCCGGTGGCGTAGGACTCTACATCGCGCCGACCCGAGCGGGTGATCGTGGCGATTGCGAACCCACACCCGGAGGAACGGCCGCCGGAGAGGACCGCCGGCATATCGCGAATATGACGGGCCTGATCAACTCACCGAAATTCTCCAACCACATCCTCGGGATGTTGGCCGGAAACTGGAGATTGTCACCGATTGTGAAGCTCCAAAGCGGCAGTGCGTTCGACATCCTCACCGGTACCGACGATATGCTGTCGGGCATCAATGTAACGGGCCAGCGTCCGAACCAGATATCCGGGCATACCTACGGCAACAAGTGCACGAACGATCTGATCGGACCCAACCCAACGTGCTACTGGATCGATCGTTCAGCTTTCGCGAGACCTGACCCAGGCACGGTCGGAAACATCAGGCCCGGAATGATGCGAGGTCCCGGATACTTCGACATCGATGCCGGCTTATCGCGGATCTTTACGATCAAGGAGGCGCAACGAGTGGAGATCCGCGCTGAGGCGACGAATGTTTTGAACCATACGAACTTCCTGAACCCGGGCGTCGCTCCGCCAGCAGCTTTTACCACCTTGACCAGTAACAATTTTGGCCGGCTGCAAGTGGCGCGTGATGCGCGCATATTGCAATTCGCTTTGAAGTATGTGTTTTGACTAAGCTGTAGCGGCGGTCCCTCTCACTCTGGCAGAGGCCGGCGCGAAGCGCCCGTTGAGGGTCGCAAGTTGGCTCAAACTTGAGACCCTCACCCTACCCTCTCCCGAAAGGACCCAAAAGGAGAGGGTAATTTTTTGTGTGCTGAGTGCTCACTACCTCGTCGACACACCAACGTTTCGCTTCCGGATTAATTGCAGATACGCGCTCAAGGTACTCCATGACGATGTAGTCCACGCCATTCGAATGATTCCATCCCAACGTGCCAGCTCCGGTCCTTGAGGACGGCGCCCCAGGGTGTCCGGGCACGGCCGTTAATTCCAACTCTGTAGGAATATCTATGTCAGGCACGTGCATCCGGCGGCCACTGAGACTTTGATCGTTAATGTCGTTGGGAGTAAATTGAAAACGACCGACGCTCAGAGGCGACCAACGCACCAATTTCTGGTATTCGCCTGTCGCCATTCCTTAGACTTCGGACCACTGCCGAGGAATCTTTACCTCTTCGGCGACCGAAGTTCTTTGTGAAAAACCTTTGATCTTTCGACGTTGTGTATCGTTGTGAAGACTCTCCAAACCTAACAGGTTCTAAAATCAGTTTTCCGAAGGCGTACCGATCATCGCGGTTCGTTGGTTCCAATCACCATTTGTTTCCTGTTGCCGGAATAACTGAATCTCGGGGTTCACGTAAACAACACCTGCGATGAACGCGAAAATACCTTGCAACACGGCAGAGTGGGGTATAGCGTCGTGAAGCCTCCATAAGAAAGCTTGCGCGAATCAAGCGAAACGGTCGAACTGAGGTCCCGGAACTCTCAACCGTTCGGACCGGGACAACCCCACTCACACAGAAAGGAAGATGGACTATGCAAGGAGAACTTGTGCTTGAAGCACGTGGCAAGACCACCGGATTGCGGGTCATTCCGGCCGAAGGTCAAGGGCTAAAAGTCGAATCGTCTTTTCAGGAGCGCGGAAAGATTCTCGGACAGGATTACAACATGATTGGAACGTACTTGTCTTTTGTGAGGCCCGACGGCTTCCTTTACGGCGAAGGCCAGGGCATTTTGACCACGGACCAGGGAGACACGGCAACTTTTGTCGGCCAAGGCATTGGCAAGAGGCGAGGGTCCGCAGTAAGCTGGCGTGCAGCCCTTTACTTTCAAACCGCATCCAAGAATCTCTCTCGCCTGAACGGCATCGCCGTCATTCTCGAATACGAGGTCGATGCCGAGGGCAACACCCAGGACAAAGGTTGGGAATGGAAGTAGACGGTCTCCGATAACAACCGAAGCTGATGGCTGTTCGTCATCAGCTTCCGCTGCTTTCCGGGATGGCTGGTCTACCTAATCAGCGGAGAGATTGTAAGAATTGGCAAGCTCCCGTTCGACAACCCCACGGCTGACGCCAAGCTGCTTGGCGGATCGACATCGTTTGTAAGAGAATGCGGGCTTTCTGGCGATCAAAGATCCGCTTCGGTCGGCCCAATGACTTGCCCTCATTTTCACGGTGCTCGGAGCAGTTGCGGAACTGGAGCGCAATCTGATTAAAGAGCGCGTTCACATAATGGCGATCTGATTGAGGGCTTTAGATGGCGTGCAGGATGGCCAGACTATTGGATAGGTTTTTCAGACAACACGATATGCAGTTCCCAGCAAACGGTGCTGTTCAAACACCCCCCGATCTACTTGCTCTGCATATTTACCGAAAATCCGAGAAACCGATTTCCCCCGGAATGCAAAACGATCAATAGAATGCACTACCTGAGTAACGATGGGGGTACCCTCGCAAAGGAGATCGGCAAAGGTTTCGGATTTTTAAGCGTCTCGGTGGCTCGAATTCTGCTTGCTGCCGCCGCGGCGCTCGTAGTCTCCCCTTCCTTTCTATATACTGGACCCCGCCCAAGGGCCAACGCCCAAGGAATCCCAAACAAGAAAGGAACAATGATTCCGGGAGAATTGTTCGGCGAAACACACGGGAAACGCATTGTAAGCAGGGTCCTGTCGTTCGACCCGGTCAAAGGCTGAGGTGGCCCTTCAAGGACAGCGGCAAGATGCTTGGGGCCGATACGAACGGTTTCGGCACATATACGGCGGTTGTCAGACCCGACGGTACGTTGTACGGGAACGATACGGTTTGAATGGTGTCCCAGGATGGCGATTACGAAGTCGATGCCAAAGAGGAAAGACGCATTTAAGGATTTGGGGCTTGGCGGCCTACCGCTGGCCAGTCCCTAAGCGGCTCAACAACTTTGAGTAGGCAAAACATCAGAGGAGATTTCCATGAAGAAACTCGAGTCGACAAAATTCAATTTGCCCGCGTCTCTTTCCAGCGCTCTCGCGCGAGCGCTGTTCGGACTGGTATCGCTCACGACAGCCGCGATTGCAGCTCCCTGCACTGGGCCTGGGGCGCCTGCCAACACCCAGACCAAATGCCTGACCGCCATTCCGATCACCGGCAGTCAACTGAAGTCGTTCGACATCAGCTTTGTCAATCCCGACCGTGCGGAGTACTACCTGGGGGACCGCTCGACCAAGGGCGTCGATATCATCGACACTCGCCACTTGAAATTCGTTCGGACTGCCGGCCTCGATAAACCATTTCGGGGGATCGTGCTCAACAACGCCGGTACGGGCGTAAACAACGCCGCCTCCGGTCCGGCTGGGGTTGCATCGCACGGGCGATGGCTCTATGCCGGCGACGGCGACAGCACGTTGCATGTGATCGATCTCGATTCGCCGCCTGCCAGCGAAACCAAACAGGTGTTATCCACAGGTGGTTCCTTTCGGGTGGATGAAATGGCCCTTACCACCGACGGCGAGCTGCTGATAACGGCAAACAACGCAGACGATCCTTCGTTTGTGACGCTCTTTTCGGCGAATGGCGACGCAGCCGTAAGCACCGTCGCGCCGATCCTCAGGATTACGATAGATCCCGCGATCTTACCGGCGGGCTTTGGCCTGGGGATCGAGCAGCCCGCCTGGGATCCCCAGACGAAGCGCTTCTACACCTCGATCCCGATTATTGCCAATAACCCGGCGGGTTGCAATTACGGCCAGTTCGCCGGACCCACTACCTGCAGCGGCGGTCTGTTGGTTACAGATCCACACGCGCCAACTCCGGTGCAAGGCGCGTACGATCCGGTCCAAAACGCCGGCGTCATCCCGCTCAACGCGTGCGGACCGAACGGCGCCACCGTCGGAGTACATGACAACCTTCTGCTGGGCTGCACGCCCGGCAACTTGCCGGGCAGCACGACCACTCTGGTGATCAATGCGACAACCCATAATTTTGCTCAGGCTGGCGGCATTACCGGCTCGGATGAGGTTTGGTTCAACAAAGGTGACAAGCGCTACTACACCGGCTCCAGCGGCGCCATCAAACCCGCTGGTTCTCCGCTCGGCAGAGGCTCCGCGCTCGGCGTGATCGACGAAACCAGCGTCCTGATCGAGACCATCCCTCAATCGTCCGGCTCACATTCGGTGGCGGCTGACTCCGAACGCAACCTGATTTTCGTTCCGCAAACGTATACCTCGGCGCCCACTGCGATTCCTCTCGGCGACCAGAACTTTACGGCGGGCGCGGGCAGCCCGACCGTGGGTCAACTGATTTGCGGCATCACTGACGGGTGTGTCGCAGTCTACCAGCATGGTGGCAAGAAGCACGATGAGCATGGTGGCAAGAAGCACGATGGAGGAAAAGGGGACAACGACAACGACGACCAATAAGTAGACGCGAGCTACGCCTCGCCTGCATTCAGTCACGCCGCAGTGGCAGGGCGCTACCCGCTCCGGGTCTCGATGCAGCCGTCTTTTAAATGAATTCGTCGCTTCTTATCCATTTCGGAGACGGTCACGATTTCCCCATTCGTCGCCCGAAATGAAGAATCGCGCCGATTGGCCCTGAGCAAGAGTTTGTCACCTGGTGCGATCGCCATGGTCCGTCTTTCGAAAACGTCCTCCTCCCTCGCTGACTGACATGCTAGCGCGGGAACGGGCGCGACCGCAAACGACACACCTTCAGCCGCTCCACGGACTCTTGTCGTAAAGAGTTTATTTATAAACTGAACAATGAAGGGCAACCTTCGGCGGATGCTGGGGAGGAATAAGGGTGCAGATTGAGAGGCACCGTTCAATCTCACATACGCCCGTGCCTTCAAAATCCTGGTTGCCAAAAAACTACAAAAGTCCACCAGTTCTATGAAGGCGGCGAGGAGCCGTAGTAGCTGCTTTGGAACCAGGCGTCTACTTCGTGCCGATCGATTTGCGCCATTCCTCCCAATCGCTCTCGATCCTTGTGACCATGCCTTTCGCTGTGTTGTGCAGCCATTTGGTGGGACGTTTGTCCAGGTCATGACGGATGTTCTTGATCGCCCTATGGCTACCTAAATGGAGATTGGCGGTTTCGTATCCCATCGCCCGCAGCAGTCGCGCCTCATCTCTTTTCTTCGGCAGTGACCACAGCTCGATCCGTGAGCAGTCTGGCGCTAATCGACGCACGATCCAATTGTTGTTCAACTTCACGAATGGGTCCGGAACGCGTACAGCTCGGGCAATGATTTGGGAATACCAAACCTGGACTGAATTCTTTCGGCCTTCCTCCCAGATGCATGCGGATGGCAGACCCGATTTCGCTTCACGGGCGACCAGACCACCTCGCCATTCGGCCAGCGCAACGAACCGCTGTCGGCCGAGGCTCCCGAGTCCGGCGCGGCGGCTTTTGATCTGGTAGGGTATTCCGGCGGCTGGTAAGAGAAACTCCAACGCTGCGGTTAGTTCGGCGGATGGCTTCTGCCTGAAATCCGGTAGTCTGCGCATCCTTGCCCAAAAGTGTACCGGGTCTCGAAGTTTGCTGAAAGCGATGTCGCGTAGAAAAGCATGCTCTTCGCCAAGGACGAATGGGCGGCCTTCCGACCGGATACCCTCCCGATATCCTTCGAGAATGCAGTCGCACGCCTCCCGACGTCGGATGGTGAGATGTTCGGATTTGATCGCCAGGTGGGCACTCACTGCAAGACGAAGGAGATCGAACGTGTAGGGCAGCGGATGAGCTTCATCGAAATCGTTGACACCCCAGATGAGCCTTCCTTCAGCGTCGCGCCACGTACCAAAGTTCTCGATGTGTAA
>WNGK01009240.1_pt1 | contig 16639 bp, 18 predicted proteins | sample 5400601 | NCBI WGS metagenome assembly WNGK01 (sample SAMN13153376, study PRJNA577476) | soil metagenome | isolation source: 60 cm soil or saprolite under Garry oak tree replicate 1 | place: USA:California | collected 2016-06-15
AAAATCCAGGGTGCCACGAAATCCCTTCTCGACCTGTACTAGCCATTGTACCAACTGTTCGAGTAGCAACTGGCGCTTGGGTGGAAAATAACTGTAATACAGTCGTGCAGGCTGATAAGGCTCCAGACCTGCCGCGATATGCTCGGGGAATCGGCCAGGCTCGCCGCTCCTCATGCAGGCGGCGGTGGTTGCGGCACTAATGGCGATATGATCGGGGTGCCCATAACCACCATCAGGTCCAAAGGTGATGACCACATCGGGACGGAAGGTACGGATGATTTCAGTCACCTGTCTGGTCAGTACTTCCTGGTCAACGTTCTTCAGTGTCCCGTCCATGTGGTCCAGGCATCTAGCGTGCTGGATGCCGAGCCGCTGGCAAGCGAGATGGAGTTCCTGTTCACGCACGGCGCCCAGGGTACGCCGTGTAGCGACGCTTGGCATACGGATCTGACCTGCCTCACCTCGTGTTGCAGAGACGACCATCACCTCCGCACCAGTGGCGACGTACTTTGCAAAAGTGCCTCCCGCGCAGAAGCTTTCATCATCCGGATGGGCGAAGACTCCAAGAATGCGTTTTGAATGCTGTATTGCAGATATATTGTTCATTTGCGGCGTCTCTTCCTCCTTTGGAACAAAGAGGTCTCTATAGATGTGAACAGCGTATTATACACCAAACAAGTTAGCCGCTGTGCGAGAGGAACATATGAACTCACATGTCCTCCATTTTTTGCAAAGAGCCCTTTCTGTCCCCATTCTAACAGTGTCTCGCCCTTCTGGAATCTCCCTCTCCAAGCTCTACTTAGCACCCATGCACCCTATGCCGTATAATAAGCAAAACAGCATCAGCCTTCCCTTTGAGACGGAGGGCAGAAGCGGAGAAAAGTTACGCCCATCAGGAGACAGAAGATAACACTAGAGGAGGATCCACACATTCATGTCCGGTCTTCCCATTGGAACAGTGACGTTGCTCTTCAGCGATATGGAAGGCTCGACGCGCCTCGTGCAGCAGTTGGGGGAGCGCTATGCCGGCGTGCTGGCCGAGTGCCGGCACCTGCTGCGGCACCTGTTCGTCCAGTACCATGGGAGCGAGGTGGACACCCAGGGCGATGCCTTCTTCGTGGCCTTTGCATGCGCCACCGATGCCGTGTCCGCGGCAGTGGAGATGCAACGTGCGCTTGCTGCCCATCCCTGGCCCGATGGTGTCACAGTACATGTCCGCATGGGTTTGCATACGGGCGAGCCACAGCGTTCGGCTGAAGGCTATGTTGGCCTGGACGTACACCTGGCTGCCCGGATTATGAGTGCCGGGCATGGCGGCCAGGTACTGCTGTCCCAGACCACCCGCGACCTTGTAGAACACGACCTCCCGGATGGAGTGAGCCTGCGAGACCTGGGAGCCCATCGCCTCAAGGACTTCCTATATCCTAGCCACCTTTTTGAACTTGTCATTCCCGGCTTACCTGCCGATTTTCCGCCCCTGAGGACCCTCGACACACATCACAACCACCTGCCTCTCCAGCCCACCTCACTGATTGGACGCGAGAAGGAGGTGGCCGAGATCTGTGCCCTCCTCAAACAGCCAGAGATGCGCCTGCTCACTCTGTTAGGTCCAGGCGGGATAGGCAAGACCCGTCTCGCCATCGCGGCCGCTACCCAGATGCGCTCCTTCTTCGTTGGTGGCACCTGTTTCGTTGGGTTGGCGACTCTCTCCGACCCGCAGTTGGTCGTGCCCACCATTGCCCGGGAGTTGGGACTCAAGGACAGTGGGAACCGGCCGCCCTTGGAGCAGGTACAGGCCTTTATGGGCGAGCAACAGTTCCTGCTCGTGCTTGATAACTTCGAGCAAATCGTAGCTGCTGCTCCTCAACTCGAAGAGCTTCTGGCTGACTGTCCAGGGCTCTCGATCCTTGTGACGAGTCGAGCAGTACTCCATCTCTCAGCCGAGCAAATCGTTCCCGTCACCCCCCTTGCACTGCCCAGTTTCTCCACCTCGAACCATGAGAACATCGCCGAGTCGGCAGCCGTAACTCTCTTTGTGCAACGGGCACGCCACATCCTCCCCAGTTTTCATTTGACTCCTGGCAACGCACGAGCAGTTGCGGAGGTATGCGTGCGGCTGGATGGCCTGCCGCTGGCCATTGAACTGGCGGCCGCTCGTGTGAAGCTGCTGCCGCCCCAGGCTCTCCTGGCACGCTTGTCGCAGCGTCTGCAACTGCTTACCGGCGGCCCGCGCAGTTTGCCTCCTCGCCAGCAGACGCTGCGGAGTACCATCCAATGGAGCTATGATCTCTTAGGACCACAGGAGCAAGCGCTCTTTCACCTGCTCTCGGTCTTTGTAGACGGCTGGCAGCTTTCGGCAGCCGAGGCACTCTGTCAGGAAAGAGGCCAGGCTGACCTGGATGTGTTGAACAGCCTTTGGGCACTGTTGGACAACAGCCTCATTCAATCGAGCGAAGAGGGAGCTGAGGAGCCACGCTTCCTGATGTTGCAAACCGTGCGCGAGTTTGGGCTGGAGCGGCTGGCTGCGAGCGGAGAACTGGAAAGGACGCGCATGGCGCATGCCCGCTACTTCCTGGCTCTGGCCGAACAGGCCGAGCCTGAACTGCACGGTTCCAACCAGGCCACGTGGCTCGCTCGACTGGAGCAGGAGCATGACAATCTGCGGGAAGCACTGGAGTGGGCGCTGGAAAAGGTAGTGGACGAACAGGCGGCAGAACGCAGGGAGATTGGCATGCGCTTGAGCGCCGCGCTGAAGGAATTCTGGCTGATCCTCGGGCACTATCGCGAGGCTCGTACGTTTCTCGAGCGCGCCCTCGCTGTGAGTGAAGGAACCCGCACTGCCTTGCGTACCAGGGTCTTACGAGCGATTGCGTCAGTTGCGGATTGTCAGGGGGACATTGATCGGATCGAGGTGGTAGCAAAGCTTAGCCTGGCCCTCTCCCGAGAACTGGGGGACTCCTGCGGCATTGCTGAGTCGCTCGGCTCACTGGCCGCCGCCGCCTGGTTTCGAGGAAAGATCGTCGAGGCCGTCTCCCATCATGAAGAGCAGGTGAGACTCCTGCGGCAAGTGGGAGAGCCAGGGGAAGTTGCCCAGGCCCTCTTCGCATTTGCAGAGCACGTCAGCACGCATGGGGAGTACGCTCGGGGGCAGGCGCTCTTCGAGGAGGCGCTCCAGCTCTTTCGGCAGGCAGGCAACGAACTCTGGGTCGGTGGCACCCTCGTTCACTCGGCAGCCTGGCTCTGGTTTACGCTGGGCGATCTGTCGGCTATACGCCAGCGGTTCCAGGAGGGACAGGCACTTATCACCAGGGTGGGCGACCGGGCCTGGAACGCTGAATGCTTATGGATTGCCGCACTGCTGGCCCTCTCTGGGAGAGAGCCGGAGAGAGCGTCCAGCCTGGCTCAAGAGAGTCTGAGCATCTATCGGGAGATGGGAGACCCCTGGTATAGTGCCTGGGTGCTGCACCTGTTAGGAAAGATTGAGGTGCGGCGAGGTGAGATGCTGGCAGCTCGTAGGTATTATCAGCAGAGTCTGGCGCTCAACCAGCAAATAGGAGAGAAGTGGATGACCTCCTTCAATCTTGAGGGACTGGCCAGTGTGGTCGCTACCCAGGGAGCGCATCAATGGGCAGCACAGTTGTGGGGAGTGGCAGAGGCCCTGCGCGAAGCAATAGACGTTCCCCGGTTGCCTGTTGATCGTCGCGGCTATGAGCAAGCAGTCGCCGCTGTACAGGCGCAACTCGGAGAAGAGGCGTTTACTGCTGCGTGGCAAGAGCAGCGGATGATGAAACTCGAGCAGGTTCTTGACGAGGCAACTCAGCGGTGAGTGGTGGAGTTAAGTTCAGAAAAGTTCACTTCTTAATGGCATTTCCGTTTGTGCGCCACGCAACAGCAGCCTCGCTCTGACATATAGCCTTTGCGTAATCTGCTCGTACAGAGACAGGTCTTCAATATCCTGCTGGAGCAACCTGGAGGGCGCTGGTGGCGGCATAGGCATGTTCGACAGTAGGGTAAAGGACATTCAAAGAACCAGGTTAGAAGTTTCTGCGCCCTGCCTGTGATGCTAGACTGTACGTATGGCGTTTACATTACATCCTAAAATTGAAGTTCGTGACTCAGGCATAGAGGGCAAGGGCTTATTTGCGAAAGAGCCTTTCAAAAAAGGCGAGAAGTTCAAAGTTGTTTCTGGAGAACATTCCTGGGTGATAATGACTGACGTGGAGTTTCAGAAGTACATTACAACTGTTCGTTCCTATGATGCTGTATATATAGGGAACGGGAAACACCGTGTCAGCACAGTTTCGCGAGAAGAAGATCCTTCAAATTATGGGAATCATAGCTGTGATCCGAATACCGCATCTAGAGATGATGAAAGGATTGCGCTGAGAGATATCGCTGCAGGAGAAGAACTGACTGTTGATTATACGCATCTCAGCCCAAAGACCTGGTCAATGCAATGCAACTGTGGTGCGAAGAACTGCACAGGCATTGTCAGAGGCAAATTGTGATAATTCACCCCTGAGAGTATAATATGTCTGCCGATTTCGAGGTAGTTGAGATCTCAATTCGACTGGTACAAGCGTCTGACATTGTCTCATGTCAACGTGCCTTGCGGGTAATCAGGCTCCCGTCGGTTCTGCTGACATTATTCATCAACTTTCCTCTAGTTTATAGAAGAAACATTCTTGCTTTCCGATCTCTCCTGTGCTGGCTACTTGTGCCATCTGTTCTCAATCGTGCCATTGAGAGGCAATGGGCGGCACGAACAAGACGCCTTATGGTTTCGCGTGAGACTTCATAATCTGCTGCAACCTTGCGATAGGACTCGTGGTTTTCCACTACTCGCTGGAGCACCGTCGGCCACTGGTCTTCTGCAATGCCGGGTGCTCCTATCGGACATGGTGGAGAATTCGACAGGCCCCCTGTAAAGGCATTTCGAGCTGGATGTTTGTCATTGGACAGTCCGGACTGGTCACCTCTTCCTGAGGCGAAGCTCCAAGCGTGTTTTGCTGCGGGCACCTTCATCCATCTCCCCACCACATAAGACAGTACCCCCACCTGGCTTATGAGCCTCTCAAGCGGAAACCGGCGGCAAGGGGCACAAGAGCACCTCTCGAGTTGTCCATCGACGGTTGGTCCTGCCGGCAGCCAGAGCTTCCGTTCGTTGTCGGTAGCGTTGCGCCACTCGATTGCCCCCGCGCTCGCGTGGCTGCATGAGCGCTACTCGAAGGGATTGGTGAGGGCGCGACATCCGTGATAGTACGCGCCCGCCACCATTCCAGATGGGCCAGGAGCTGTGGAGCCTGTTGGGACGTGGCCCAGGTATGGCGTGCCAGAGCCGAGACCCCGTGTCGGACCGTCAGTGGAGCCCGCTCAATGAAGGCGGTGTTGAGCCGCCCCGAGAAGCCCATCCTCTGTAAGGCGACTGTGAGATCGGTCTGTGTCCTCAGACGCATCACGTGCCTAACGCGCATCAGCTTGCATCGCCGGTCGCATTTTTTCACCTGACCAGAGATCAAGCCCGCCGCCACCTGCCACTGGCGTCCATGCCGTCCTTTGCGACCCACCTGGAGCCACTGTCCAAAACGAGCCGTGAGCCGCCTAAAAGTAAACATGCAAGCCATCACTCGTGAAGAGCGGAATGCAACCAGGAGCCAAGAGCTGTCGGAGGGAATGGATCACGGTGTGGGCTGCGTTTTGCGTGCGCGGACCGAGCTGAAGGACGGGAAGAATCTTCGTCGTGGGGTCGATGACCAGCCACACCCAGAGGATCTGTGTGGAGCGGCGGAGCCTGGTTCGAATTTCGTCCACCTGCAGGTGCGGGACGTGCAGGTTGCGGAAACAGCGCTCATGGAGGATTTCAGCGTGCCCGCCTGCACGCGTGAGCCACCTCGTAATCGTGGCTTGTTGAAAGCCGAAAACCCGCATAGCCGCCGAAGGATCCAGTCCTTCGGGAAGCCGCAGAGAGGACCACTGCGATTTGGTGCGATGGGGTTTTTCAGACGCTAGAGTGGAGTGTTGCGTCGAGCGCTGAATGTGGTGCGGCACTCCTGACAGCGAAAGGTCTGGATGCGCTCGGCCTGGCCATGCTTGCCATCGCCAAAAAGCCGCATGGAACTGATCATCGGTGTTGCCGAAGTACTTGCACTGTTGATTGGGACAGGCGAAGCCAGCGGTGCTCACCCGAGTGGCGCGCTCCCCGCCGGCTTTTGACCTCGCGAAAGGCGGCGCACAGGAGGAGACGCTCGCCCTCCACCTGACGCCGGCGGGGAGGCCAGACGACAGGCCGGGCAATCGTCTGGGCAACGGAGCGATGCCGGAGACAGTGGAGGGTGATACGCTTGGCCCCGCCTCGTGAGGTAGCAGGCCGGCGAGGAAACCAGTCCAGACGCCACAGCAGCCCCAGACAGCGGAGGAGACAGACCACGAGCAGGAACACACACACGAACACGTGAAGGGCCATTCAAAACCTCGCTGCTTGAAATCGGGAGAAGGAAGAGCTTCTTAACAAGCAAGCAGAAGGTGAGTCGAGAGGGCTGTCAAGTGATTGGGAGAGAAGTTCGAATTATCCACCACCGTAAAACGCTGTACCGAGCCGCATCCCCGGAGAGCCGTGTGCGTCGAAAGGTGCCTGCACGGTTCGGGAAGAGGCGGCGGGTCAAAGGACCGTCCGGTGATACCGCCAGGGAAGTCCTGGTAGGTCTATGGAATGAAACGGTACCTCGCTGGCCGCCCACTTCATCACCACCGTGAATCACTGGACCTCTCTCCTGGTTCGTCAGACTAGGCCATGTTCGATCGCGTAGCGGGTGGCAGCTGTGCGCGAGGAGACCTGGAGCTTGCTGTAGATGGACGTCAGGTGGAAGTTGACGGTGCGCGGACTCACGACAAGTTGTTCGGCGACCTGGGCGTCGGTCATTCCCCGAGCTACCAGGCGCAGCACCTCCACTTCGCGAGTGGTCAGTCCGCTGAAGTGCTGCTGCAGCGCACGACGTAGCGAAAGCCGTGGAGAAGGCGGGGACGAAAGAACGCCCAATGGCAGATCCGACGAAGCCTCCTCCTGGTTCACCTCTCCTGGCTTTGCAGCAATCGGGAGGACGTCTTTCATCTCTTCAGCCTGGGCAATGGCCTGATCCAGCGGCATCGCACGCCCCTCTTTCCAGGTCTCCGCAAACGCCGCTTCGTCTAATTGGGCGCGAATGCTCTCCGCGGTGCGGTCATAGTCGGCACGATCCAGAGGCGAAAGTCTGATGCTGCTCTCCTCGCGCAAGGCCTCAACTGCCCCAAGCAGCCGTGCCGCCCGCTCTAGCTGCCCGAACAAGCTGGCTACTGCTGCCAGTCCTGCCAGGCCCTCGACGATACTATACTTGGAGCCCTTTTCCCGATTGAGCGCAAGACTCTGTTGGTAGTACGAGAGGGACTCGTAATACTCCCCCATGTGGAAGGCGACGGTTCCCAGGTGGGCCTGCGCGTCGGCGATGTATTGCTCGTCCCCCGTCTCCCGCGCAACTGCTAGGGCTTCCTCAAATCGGGCGCGCGCAGCAGCATAGTCTCCCTGTTCTAGAGCCACTAGCCCTAGTGCATTGAGCGGCAACGCTAAGCGCTGCCTGTCCCCGGCAACGCGCAGCCGCGCCACGCTCTCCTCGAGGAGGGAACGGGCAGTCACGGGGTCACCCAGTTCTCCCGCCGCTCTGCCGAGTTGATACAGCGCCATGGCAATACCCCACGCTTCCCCCATTTCCTGGTACACCCGCAGACTCTCTTCCGCTAGCTCACGCGCCTCGTTGGGGTTGCCTTGTAACAGTGCCACATTTCCCAGCAGCTCCAGTGCGTGCGCAAGCTCCCGCTTGCCGGGTGGGCCCACCTCGCGGCCAATCGCTACACTCTCCTTAAGCAAGCGGTGCGCCTCCAGGAAGTCGCCCTGGAAGAGCGCCAGCGCTCCTGCTCCCAGAAGTGCCTTCGCGCGTGCCGCTGTACGCGCCCTGGCACCGGGTTGCGCCAGCACCTGCTCAAGCCAGCTTCGCCCCTCACGCAGGTGCTGACGCCAGAAGAGCCAAAGCCCTCCCGCTAGCCGCAGGGCCAACTCGGCCTCCTGCTGCTCGAGTGTCCACCGCAGGACTGCCCGCATGTTGTCGTGCTCGGCCTCCATTCGCCTGCGCCACAGGGATTGCTCAGCGCTGCGGACCTTCGGCTCGGCCTCCTCGGAAAGCCGCAGGTAGAAGGTCGCGTGCTGCTGCCACAGGGCTTCTGCCTCCCCACTTGCTTCGAGGCGTTCCAGCCCATATTCGCGAATCGTTTCCAACATCAGGAGGCGTGGCTCCTCTCCTTCTTGCTCCGTTTGTCGCAGCAGGCTCTTGTTGATGAGGGAGCCGACTCCATCCAGCACTGGCAGCGCTGCTGCACCGGTGTCAAGAGCCGCACACACCGCTTCTAGTGCCTCGAGCGTGCAACCACCGACAAAGACAGCAAGCCGCCGGAAGAGCTGTTGCTCATCGGCATCTAACAACTGGTAGCTCCATTCAATCGTGCTGCGCAGTGTCTGCTGTCGTGCTGGCGCGTCTCGTGCTCCGCCTGTCAAGAGGTGCAATCGCTGGCTCAGCCGAGAGAGGAGAGCTTGCGGCGAGAGGAGTTTGACGCGGGCAGCGGCCAGTTCAATCGCCAGCGGTAACCCATCCAGTCGGACACAGATCTGCGCGATCGCTCGTGCATTGGCAGTGCTGAGCTGGAACTCAGGCTTGACTGCCTGGGCGCGCGCGAAGAAGAGGGCTACAGCCTCATAGCGTGAAAGCGCTACCAGATCAGGCACGTGTGTGGAATCAGGGACGGACAGCGGCGGGACCGCAAACTCCTGCTCCCCTCGCACACGCAGCACCTCCCGGCTAGTCACGACCACCTTGAGCTTGGGGCAAACGGCGAGCAACTCCCAGACCCCTAGGGCGGCACTGATCACCTGCTCGAAGTTGTCGAGCAGCAGCAGGAGCTGCTGCTCGCGCAGGAACGTTTTCAGCAGATCGAGCAGCCGCTGTCCTCCCGTTTCTTTGAGGTCGAGCGTCTGGGCAATGGCTGGGATGACCAACGCGGGATCACCGATGGGAGCCAGATCCACGAAGTACACGCCATCGCTGAACAGGTCGCTGAGGTCGGCTGCCACCTGTAGCCCTATGCGGGTTTTCCCTATCCCGCCAGGACCCGTCAGTGTGAGCAATCGTATGTCCTGCCGACGCAGCAGATGCTCGACAGCCTCCACTTCCTTCTGGCGTCCAATCAGCACAGTGGGCTGGATCGGCAGGTTGTTGGGGTGAGTGTCAAGGGTCTTGAGGAGCGGAAAATCCGCCGGCAAGTCGGAGATGACGAGCTGAAAGAGGTGACTGGGATGCTGTAAGTCTTTGAGGCGATGGGCTCCCAAGTCCCGTAGACTCACTCCGCCTGGGAGGTCATGTTCCACCAGGTCGCGGGTCGTCTGGGAAAGCAGCACCTGTCCTCCATGTCCTGCGCCCATGATGCGGGCAGCATGGTGCACGTCCAGGCCCATGTAGCCTTCGGTAGAGCGCTGCGGCTCACCGGTGTGCAGGCCCATGCGCACGCGCAGCTGTATCCCGTCCGGCCAGGCCTGGGTGAAAAGGGCGCGCTGGGCCGCGACGGCGGCCTCCACGGCATCGCTAGCACGCGCGAAGGCGACAAAGAAGGCGTCGCCCTGGGTATCGACCTCGTGGCCGTGGTGCTGCTGAAAGGCGCTACGCAGCAGGGACCGGCACTCACTGAGCACCTCGGAGTACCGCGTGCTCAGGTGCTGCACGAGGCGCGTCGAGCCTTCGATATCGGTGAAGAGCAACGTGACGGTTCCCGCCGGCAGGTCAGACACCTGGCACCTCCTGACAAAGGATGGTGAATGCGCTGGGCGCAATGCGAATGAGCCAGCACTCCAATAGCCTCGATGATCTTGGCACTATTATACTGCATTTTCCGCAATGACTGTCTCACGGGATTACAACACGTCTCTCACAGAATCGGCACTACCTGTTGTTTTCCACACTCACATTTACTGCCACCCCCCCTTCAAATGTTAGCGAGAAACCTTTACCACTTGGTCTGGTCTGATTCAAAATGTTAATCAAAAAACTTTACCAGCTTTTCCAGGAGTGTTACTGGAAATAATATCTCTGGTCCTATCACTTGAAAAGATCGTGTGTGTACCTCGAAGTAATACTTGGCCATATCACGGACCAATATAGTGACCGCACACACTCTTAAAGTGGCTTCTAGCCTTGATTGTTTCCTTCCATCTCCATGAGAGCCGAGACACCTATCCTGACCGCAAGTGCCGTCGCCCTTTGCAATACGCTTTCCGACGCCTGTTTCTCGCCTCAAGTGGACTGGTAGGTCAGGATACGTATCATTTTGGCCATGGAAGATGTCACAAGCAGGACAAGACGGTTGTCTGTTCACGCTTAGAGTAGTCAGCCCGTTTCGCTTTTCAAGACGCGGGAGAAGACGAGGATACCCGCTCTCTCTCGCGAGGGCGGCGCAGAGTCACTCAACTGCCTGAGCGTTCAGAGAGATAGACGACCTCGTAGGTATGGGGAGTCGCAGTTTCCCTTAGTCTGGGGGGACGCTCACAGCAGCAACACTGTCGGCGGTCCAGTCGACGATTGGCGGGTAGGTCTCGCGTCGCCACCTATAGGGAAGCTCGATCACCAGCCCAGGCCGTGACACGCTGCGGGCCATGGACAGCATGTCGTGGAGAATTGTGCGTTGCTGGGCAACGTTTCCCGGCTCGCCCAGGGCGTGCCCAAAGGGCCAGTGCAGATAGAGCATTCGCGGCGCTTTCGCTGCCTCGGCGACCTCCTTAACGAGTGCAAGCGCGACCGTCGTAACGCCCGCAGCCTCGATCTCTCTTGCTAACAGTCCCACGGACCGTGTGCAGATTGGTCAGGCAGGAACCAGGAGTACCAGGTCAACATGCGCGTGGGCCAGGCGGCGCGCGACCTCTCGTCCGGGGGCGATCAGCGCTTTCGCACTTCCGCTCAGGCCGAAGCCAAAGTGCTCGTCTGCAACCCGGCCGATGACGCCCTCTGCCTCTAGCTCACGCAGGCGCTCCAACGGGAAGACGAGATTGATATCGCGTAAAGCGTCCGTCCTGTCGTATGCCTGATGCGTAATCGTGAGATCGGAGGCCTTCGTCTCACGTGGAATGACCCGAAATGAGGAGTCGCTGTTCAAATGAAAGGGCTTGTCCCGACGAAGATGAACGCCGCTCGTCGTGACGATGGCGACCGTGGCTTCGGAGATTGGTCGCGAAAGCGGAGTCCAGGGGATCTCGCTGGCGGAGAGGCGCTTGAGCTGAGGGAGCGCGATCAACCTGCTGAGCAGGCGACCGAACGCTTGCCCGCGTCCGCTCCCGCTGATCCAGCGCAAGATGCGTTCTCTGAGCGGGTTTACTGGTGTGCGTGTTGGAGCGTCGTGTTCGTCCATGATGTTTCCTCCTATAGTGATTACGTATGAGAACGCAGGGAGGTTGCCTGCACCATATCCTCTTTTCCATCGCCCAACCGAGCATGTAGTAGGCGATGGAAAGATGAGCATCACAAGCGATGCTACTATAGAGAGGGTTGAGGGGTCCTTTTTGGGACAACCGGAAGATGATCTCTTCCTGGCGGTGCGCGAAATCGCTGAGAACATCGGCCGCACGGAGGTCACCACCAGTTTCACCTACCGTCTGCTGCAGAGGCTGGACATGCTCGCGGGAGGAGGGCGTGTTGTAGACCTGATCAGGAAGGTGGTCTCTTTATTGGCCAGCGAAACCATCCTGGAAAGACGACGAGAGCCGACGTACTCTCTGCTTTGCTGGTATTGTACGCGATTACGGCGAGAATCGCCAGAAATCGACGCAAAAAGCGTCTGTTGTGACTAATATCGTGGCCAAGTGCTCGAAGAGGAGGGCTTTTTCCATCGGCTTTGTCAGAATGCAAGCAGGTCTGCACTTTGAGGCGTTTTATGCGTCGTGGATTTCCCTATGGGACAAGTATTACCTGCAAAAAGGAAGGCAAGATTTATGTCGAAGGCCGGATTCTGAGGTCAGTAACTATGTCCGGGGACAGTGTGCCCTGTGTGATTCCTGCGAGCTTGTGCCTGCTGTCCCTTCCCCACCTCCATACCAACTTCACCGGGACAACAGGCACCGCTCGCATCCTCCGCATTTCGCCTTGACTGCCTCCATACCAGTCCCCCAGCACCTCAGTCAATCAAAATGTGGAGGCTTGATCTCACCACGCTACTGTTCGTTCAGGCAGCGCACCCCCGTGAGAAACTTGTTTGCTCCTCTCACAGTTTGTACTTTCGCCAAGATGACACGCAGCCGTATGATGCTGGACCAAGGGGGTCAGTCCCCGTGACGGAAAAAGAGTCATGAGGAACTTGACAAAAGATGGCATCGAACTCACAGTTGAAGGAGAAACAGGAAGTGCAGAGCAGATCGCGCAGCGGCTGGGCATGGTGTACCACCGCTCTAGAGAAAAGCGTCTGGGTTCCGCTGGATCAGCTGGCATGCAGAGAGAAGTATCTTCAGCGAGCGCGAGCGGCGGTGCGTATACACAGGATGATCGTGACGATCACTGCGAGTACAAATGCTGCTATGAGCAGCAGGATCGCGATCGCGTCAGGAGCATGGTGGCTTTGGGCTGCCTGGATGATTAGCCCTTGCAGGCCGCACACCATCAACACCATCTCAAGCGTGATCAAGCGCAGGGCCAGACGCGCAAGAGAGTACTGGCGCGGCGCGTTCTCTGCGGTAATCGGCCAGCGATAGTTATATCTGCGCGGAAAGCGGCTCAAGACGGTCAGCAGAACAGCAAGGCAGATGCAGACGATGGGCAGGGCCAGCAGGCTTCCTTTGCCGCCATAGGCATTGGGTGCGCCTGAAAAGCCATAGTGCGTGGGAATGACGGCTGGAAGGGCAAAGTAGCCCCAGACAGTCATCGCGATCAGAGCGATGAGCCCAAGGGCGGTAAGCACCTCAAGCAGCGTCTGTAATGGCGTGCGTGGAATATGCACCACTGGGCGGGAGTGGTTCCTCATAACGTATCCCTCCTCCTCTTTCATGGTTTCTCATTCAAAGGATTACTTGTATAAACGTGAGACGGAGCGCAAAGTTCACATGGTTCTGCGGCGCAACTGGCTGAGAAGTCGTGATGCGGCCCTGCGCCTACGTAAGGTTTTCCATCACGGGGACTGACCCCCTTGGTCCAGCATCATACGGCTTCGTGTCCGCCAAGATGAGCATAGTCCGGACTCTTTCTCTTCCCCTCTCCCTGATTTTTCAAGTTTTTCCATCTGCTTCGCAAAATCTCTAAAGTGAACCCACGTCAAGCCCTCGGGGGAGTCGGGCTTGGCAAGGCCATGCCAGAAATACTTACTTCTCCAACACTCTCAAGCATAAGAGCCGAAAGTAGAATAGACGACATGATCATTGAATAGTCCGGAGTTCCATAATAATGCAAGCTCCTCATAAAACGCCAGAAAATTGTCTTTTTCGAGCGGGGGGGACATCTCTCAATCCAGCATCATGTGCCATCAGCATTTTACAGATCTTCTGGAAGTCACGATTTTCTCTAAATCGGGAATGCATGAGTAAGAATTGCTCGGCTCTTTTGGAAGTGCCTTGTTTAATATACTCAGGAACGCTTTTCCAAAACGTCAGGAGTGCAATGACCGCGCCGATCACCTGTAACCACTCTGTCAATGTTAATCCCATTTGTCCAGTTCCTACGGCTACTGCAAGCGATGGCGATAGCGATACGAGTCGCCCACAAACTCCACGATCCTGCCTTTGTGCGTGAGCCTATCGAGAAAGGCTGTGGTCATTTTGTCATCGCCAAAAATCTGATTCCAATCGCCAAAGCGCAAATTACTGGTCACAATCACGGAAACTTGTTCATAGAGATCACTGATCAGTTGAAAGAGGAGCTGCGCTGCTGCCTTCTCTACTGCAAGGAAACCCAGTTCATCGATCACCAACAGATCCAATTTGGAAAAACGAGCCAGGAAGCCCGAAAGCGTTAATTTCTTCTGAGCCACTTGCAGATCATTGATTAAGGCGGCTGCTTTGTAGAAGCGAACGTGTTTCCCTTGCCGACAAGCAGCCAGTGCCAGGGCAATCCCAAGATGGGTTTTGCCGAGACCCGGGTTTCCCACGAGGATGAGGTTTTCAGCACGACCCATGTAGCCCCCCTGGGCCAGTTCCAGAATAGTCGTTTTGGGAATATTCTCCGCGACGGTAAAATCGTAATCGGTCAGTTCCTTGATGAACGGGAACCTGGCTCGCCGGATGGCCGCCTCGATCCGCTTAACATCACGATCCGCCATTTCTGCTTCACAGAGGCCCAACAAAAATTGTTCAGGGGAGAGGCCATTACGTGCAGCATCGCGCGCATAGGATTGGTACAACTCAAGGAACGCAGGGAGACCCAGTACCCGAAGGTGGGCTTCCAGTAACGCGTGGTGATCTTGGTTCTGTGCAGAGGGCTGCATAGTGACAGCTCCTTCCTTTTTCCTACCAGGAGAACTTCAACAATTGTTCATAGCGAGAGAGATCGACGGGTTGGTTGCCAATCGCATCCAACTCCGGGCGGGAAGTGAGATCCAGAGGCTTGGTCACCTCTGGTTCAGCCGCTTCGGATTCTTTGGTCAGTTCATGAAGACAGTAGCGGACTCCATCCAGGTGGACACAGCCATAGGCGAGCGCGCGTTCAATCGCCTGTTCCATTTGTGAAGCAGGGTAGTGCTCATGTAACATTAACACCCGCACGAATTCCTGAACGCCTTTGCCATCCGGCCAGCTCTCGCGCATCACGCGTAACATCTGATGATACACAAACGGCCAGTCGGCTCGCCAGCGATTGAGAGGCTTGACGTAATCGAACGATCCCGGCTTTTTTTCAATCAAGGGCAGATAGTGAAGAGGATCAAATACATCCTGTTCCCGTTCATAACAGCGGGGATGGCTCGCCAGCTTGTGTGCCTCGTCAAAGATTTCGACGGTAAAGGGATACGCCTTCAACGTCACGCTACGGCGTGCGTGTTTGACGGGCACAGAATACCGGTTGGTTTCGTACGTTGCCTGAGAGTAAGGGGTGAGTCGCACTGTGACCATATCACAACACTCGTAGTCTGAGGGGGGAAGCGGCAACAAGAGGGAACGTTCCTTTTCCCACGCTTCTCCAATGGTCTGCGTTTCACGAGCCACCACACGCGCGTCCTCTTGCAGGCAGCGTGCCAACACCTGTTGGTTCAGATTCTCGAAACTGGTAGCGGTTGGAAGCGGAACCATAAAATTGCGTCTCGTGTAGCCAACTGATCCCTCGACACCACCCTTCTCGTTTCCTTTGGCGATGGTGCAAAAGTGCGAGGAGAACAGGTAGTACCCACGAAACGAGGTAAATGCTCGTGCCTCCTGACGAGTGCGGCCACGCTTCTTGGTTTTGTCAAGGACCAATTTGACTGCCGTTGCCAAATTGTCATAGCTAATCCGATGGGGAACCCCCCCAAAGTGCCGAAACGCTTGGATGTGAGCCCAGAAAAAACTCTCCTGGTTTTGCGAGGGAAAACACGCAGCGAACGTGCGACGAGAGTAACACAGGTGCATCACGAAAAATTGCACCTTCTGACTTTTCCCATCAATAGTGGCGACGGCTTCTCCCCAATCCACCTGGGCGTCCTGGCCTGGCTCAAATTCAAGTGGAAGGAACAGCTCTGGTGGATGCTGCGCTCTCAGGCTCGCTGCCACATATTGACGAATCCGTGATTCGGAGCCCTGGTATCCCTCGCCCCGGATGACCTCAAAGATGCGGTGGACCGTGTAACGTTGCTTGCGCGGCAGGGACTCATTTTGGTGAAGAAGAGCTTCAACCCTTCCCTGGTAAGGGCCAAAGATAGGAGAAGGTTTCGGACGCCTTAAATGATACGGGTTGGTGGACTGATTCGCAATGGCTTTTTCGATAGTGGGACGACTGTAGCCTTCCTCTTGAGCAATTTGGCGCATACTTTTCCGATCCAGGTAGTATGAGCGCCGAATCCGCTCTTTGGCCTCTTCGTCTAATCTCATGCATGTGATCTCCTCGCACCTTCATGCAGATACCAGCTTGATCCTCATGGTCCTCCACATGCTGGTCGAGAGCCTCACCACCTTCGTACCATACTGCTAAAGCTTACAACAATTGAGCCGCAGAATCAAGCAGGTGGTACTTGTTGTTCGTGCACACGAGGCTGTTTATTCTTGCTTCCTCGCGGACGGCGCTGCACCGCAGGCCGGTAGGCATCGATATCTTCAACCCGGAAGGACAGAGCCTGCCCTTGCCTCTTCTCCTGTGGCTTGCGTTCCACCAACCTTCCATTGTCATCGTAGATAAATGCCTTGAGCTTGCCTGTTGACACGAGCCGATGTATCCAGGTTTGGGAGCAGCCCAGTCTTTTAGCCGCTCCCTTGGTATTTAACACTTGCATCCGAGCCATGCGAACCTCTAGGAAATGGGGTAATTGCATACGAATGGTCTGGAGGTAGCGTAGCATTGCACCATCTGAGGCGTCAAGGAAATCGGGGCAACACGGAGAAGGTGGCTCACTTTGTTAGTAACATTTTGTACCA
>WNGK01008491.1_pt1 | contig 16637 bp, 16 predicted proteins | sample 5400601 | NCBI WGS metagenome assembly WNGK01 (sample SAMN13153376, study PRJNA577476) | soil metagenome | isolation source: 60 cm soil or saprolite under Garry oak tree replicate 1 | place: USA:California | collected 2016-06-15
GGTGGCGGTGGTGATCGTGCTGGCCAACTCGCGCGGCGGCAGCGGCGCGCTGGTGCTGTACAGCTTCGCCTGGGCGGTCTTCTTCGTGCCGTACGCCGTGCTGGCCGTGCCGATCGCGACCAGCGCCTTCCCCGAGCTGGCCGCGCGCACCGACAGCTTCGACGGCACCAGCGCCACCTCGACCCGTGCGGTCACGGTGGCATCCTGGCTGGGGGTGGCGGGGATGGCCGGCACCTGCGTCCCGCTCGCCCAGGTGTTCCAGTCTCACGTCAACCAGGCGGCCGATGCCCGGCAGCTGGCGATCGCGCTGGCCGCGTTCGCGCCCGGGCTCGTCGGGTACGGGCTGACGGCGAACCTGTCCCGGGTGCTCTATGCCGACGGACGCAACCGGGCCTCGGCCCTGGCGGTCAGCGGCGGCTGGCTGCTGGTCATCGTGGCCGACCTGCTGATCGTGCCGTTCGCGCCGCGCTCCGCCGTGGTGCCCTGGCTCGGGGCGGGCACCACCCTCGGCCTGACCGGTTCCGGGATCGCGCTGCTCTTCCTGGTCCGCCGGTTCCGCGGCCCGGACGCGCTGCGCGGCTGCGCGCGCGCCGGCCTGGCCGGCCTGGCCGGCGCGGTAACCGGGACCGCGGCCGGCCTCGGCGTCGCGGCCGGACTGCGGGTGACGGGCTTCCTGCCCAACGTCGGCGTCTCCCTGCTGGCCAGCGCGGCCGTGCTGGTGGCCTTCCTCGCCGTGGTGGCGGTGGCCGACGGCGGGGACCTGCGAGCGGTGACGCGCAAGGTGATCCGCCTATGAAGGTCGCACAGTGAAGGTCGCGTTCGTGCTCGGCACCAGCATCGGCGGAACCGCCCGGCACGTCCGGACGCTCGCGGCGGGTTGCGCGGCGCGGGGCGTGGCAGCCGGGGTGTTCGGCCCTGCGCAGACCGACCGCGACTTCGGGTTCAGCCGCCTGGCCGGCGGCCAGGTCTCCTTCACCCCCGTCGAGATCGCCGACCGGCCCCGCGTCGCCCGCGACCTGCGCGCGATCCGGCGGCTGCGCCGGCTGCTCGCCGCCTGGCGGCCCGACGTGGCGCACGCGCACGGCCTGCGGGCCGGCGCGCTCACCGCGATCGCGCTGGCGTTCGTCCGGCCCACCGTCTACCACCTGCGGCCCGCGCTGGTCGTCACCGTGCACAACGCGCCCGCCGCGGGCGGCGCCACCGGCGCGGTCTACCGCGTGCTCGAGCGGATCGTGGCCGCCCGCGCCGACTCGGTGCTCTGCGTTGCGCCGGACCTGGAAGAACGCATGCGCGCGGCCGGCGCCCGCCGGGTCGGCCGCGCCCTGGTCCCGGCGGCTGGCGTTTCCGCGGAAACGCGTGGTGCGGGTCCCCTGCCAGGTAACCCGGACCCAGCCCGTCCCGTGGTGCTGGCCGCGGGCCGGCTCGCGGCCCAGAAGGGGTTCGGCACCCTGCTGGAAGCGGCCGTCGGCTGGCGGGACCTGCGGCCCGAGCCGCTCCTCGTCATCGCGGGCGAGGGGCCGCTCGAGGCCAGCCTGAAGAGCCAGGCGGCCCGCCTCGGGCTCGACACGCGGTTCCCCGGCCACCGCGACGACATACCCGCCCTGCTGGCTGCCGCCGCTGTATTCGTCCTGCCCAGCGTGTGGGAAGGCCAGCCGCTCATCCTGCAGGAAGCCCTGCGCGCCGGGGTGCCCATCGTGGCCACCCGGGTCGGCGGCACGCCCGTGCTCACCGGCGAGGACGCCGCCGTGCTCGTCCCGCCCAGCGACGCGCGGCGGATGGCCGACGCGGTGCGCGCCGTTCTCACCGACGAGGTGCTGGCCGCCCGGCTGCGCAAGGCCGCCGCGGCCCGCGGGCGCGCCCTGCCCGGCGAGGACGCCGCCGTGGCCGCCGCCCTAGCCGAGTACAAACGGGTCACCGGGACCACGCGCTGATCCGCGACCCTGCCAGCTCCTCCAGCAGGGGACCGGGCTGCTCCAGGCAGCGGGTCAGGTCGGGCTCGATGTCGGCGAGCGCGTATGCCTGAGCGATGCCCGCCGAACTGAGCTGGTCGGGGGACAGCGAGCACACCCCGGCCACCGCCACCACCGGCAGGTCCGGCGCGGCCGCGGCCGCCGCGCGGGCCACCCCGGCGGGGGCCTTGCCGTGCAGCGTCTGCTCGTCGAGCGCCCCCTCGCCGGTGACCACCAGGCGCGCGCCGGACAGCCGGTCGGCGAACCCGAGCAGGTCCAGCATCAGCTCGATACCCGGCTGCACGGCGGCGCCGAGGAACCCCAGCGCCGCGAAGCCCAGGCCGCCGGCGGCGCCCGCGCCGGGCTCATCCCGTTTGACGAAGCCGAACGACCGCTCGGTCACGTCCGCCCAGCGCGCGAGGCCCTCCTCCAGGAGCGTCACGTCCTGCGCCGAGGCGCCCTTCTGCGGCGCGTAGACCGCGGCGGCGCCGAACGGCCCGAGCAGCGGGTTGTCCACGTCGGTGGCCACGATGAACTCGGTGCCTGTGCTCGACAGGTCCCTGAGCCGGGACACGTCGATGTGGTCCAGCCGGGCCAGCGCCGCCCCGCCCGGGGGGAGTTCGGTCCCCGACGCGTCGAGCAGCCTTCCTCCCAGCGCGGTGACCAGGCCCGCGCCGCCGTCGGTGCAGGCCGAGCCGCCCAGGCCGAGCACGATCCGCTTCGCGCGCATCCGGACCGCGGCGAGGATCAGCTCGCCGACGCCGCGGCTGGTCGCGGTCAGCGGGGCCGGCGTTCCGCCGGGCAGCCTGGTCAGCCCGCAGGCCCGCGCCGACTCGATGATGGCGGTCCCGTCGAGCAGGGCGAACGAGGCGTCCACCGGCTTGCCGGTCGGCCCGCGGACCCCGATATCGACGCGGCGATATCCGGCGGCCTCGGCCGCGTCCACGGTGCCGTCGCCGCCGTCGGCCACCGGGACCTGGACTGTCTTCACCCCCGGGCACGCCCGGCCAAGCCCGGCGGCCACGTGCGCGGCCACCTGGGCGGCGGTGAGCGTTCCCTTGAACTTGTCCGGAGCGACCACCACGTGGCTCATTGCCCAATGAGATCAGGCGCGGGGCTTCTCGTCACTTGATACGTATCAGGACGTTCCTCCCAGCGGCGACGGGCGCTTCATCCTCGACTTAGCAATCGCCCAACTGGGGTTTCACCCGCACCTTCAAGCAGCGGCGTGCCGCGCAGCCACGTCTGCTTCACGCGTCCCGTCAGCGTCTTCCCAGCGTACGGGGTGACCGAGTGCCTGTGTCTCAGCGTGGCGGGATCCACGACGAACGTCTCGCCGGGGTCGAAGGCCACCAGGTCCGCGTCGCAACCGGCCGCCAGCCGCCCCTTGGCCGGCAGACCCGCGAGCGCGGCCGGGGCGGACGCCATCCACCGGGCAATGTCGTCCAGCGTCCGGCCGCGGCGCCGGGCGGCCGTCCACACCGCGGACAGGCCGAGCTGAAGCGAGGCGATGCCGCCCCAGGCCGCGCCGAAATCCCCCGAGCCGAAGGACTTCAGCTCCGGCGGGCAGGGGGAGTGATCGGACACTACGCAGTCGATCGTGCCCGCCTCGAGCCCGCGCCACAGCGCCTCCCGGTTGACCGAATCCCTGATCGGCGGGCAGGACTTGAACTCGGTCGCCCCGTCGGGCACCTGCTCGGCCGCGAAGTACAGGTAGTGCGGGCAGGTCTCGGCGGTCAGCCGGATGCCCGCGGCCTTCGCGCCGGAGATCATGGCCACGCACTCGGCCGCCGACAGGTGCACGATGTGTGCGCGCGCCCCGGTGGCGGCCGCGGCCGAGATCACCTTCTCGATCGCGCGCCGCTCCGCGACCGGTGGCCGGGACGCCACGAACGAGCCGAAGTCCCGGCCGGATCCCGGCTTCATGTCCTTGATCTCCGCCGCGTCCTCGGCGTGCGCGATCAGCAGCGCGTCCACCTCGGCCAGCGTGCCGAGCGCCGTCCGCAGCCCGGCCGCGTCCAGCGGCGGGAACTCGGGCACCCCGGAGTCGAGCAGGAAGCACTTGAACCCGACTACGCCGGCCTCGTGCAGCGGCCGCAGCGAGGCCTCGTTACCCGGGACCGCGCCGCCCCAGAACGCCACGTCGACCCAGCACTTGCCGGCCGCCGCCGCGCGCTTCTCCTCCAGCGCCGCCACCGACGTGGTGGGCGGGAGCGAGTTGAGCGGCATGTCGCAGATCGTGGTCACCCCGCCGGCCGCAGCCGCGCGGGTGGCGGTGGCGAACCCCTCCCACTCGGTCCGCCCGGGCTCGTTGACGTGCACGTGCGTGTCGACCAGGCCGGGCAGTAGCGGAAGGTCGCCGAGGTCGACCTCACGGTCAGCCTCAAGCGGCGTGCCATAGTCCTCGATGGCCGCGATGACCGGGCCGCTGACCGCGACCGCCGCCGCTCTCGTGCCGTCTGGCAGCACCGCCCGGCGGGACCGGACCACCAGGTCATACCTCATCGGGCTCTCTCCAGCCGAAGCTCGCCGAGCTGTCCGCCGGGTCGGCCGGCTTGTACTCGCAGCCGATCCAGCCGGCATATCGCTGCCTGGCGAGCTGGCCGAACAGCGCCTCGTAGTCCAGTTCGCCCGTGCCCGGCGCGCCGCGGTCCGGGACGTCGGCGATCTGGACGTGGGCGATGCTGGGCGCCTCACGGGCCAGCGTGCCCGGCAGGTTCTCGCCCATCTTGCCCAGGTGGTATAGGTCGGCCAGGAACGCCACGTTGGCCACGCTGGCCTGTGCCCGCACCAGGCTGATCACCTCCAGCGCGCGCCGGCTGGAGACCAGCGCCGCCCGCGGGCTGTCGTAGGAGTTCAGCGCCTCCACGACCACCGTGGCGTCGGCCCCCGCGGCGGCCCGCGCGGCTAGCGCGAGGTTCTCCGCGGCCAGCTCGTCCTGCTGCTGCCGGGACAGGCCGTCGGCGCGGTTGCCGTACAGCGCGTTGAGGATGGTGCACCCGGTCCGTGCCGCGATCCCCACACAGACGTCGATGTTGTCCCGGAACGCGGCCGAACCCTCCGGCAGCCCCAGCAGCCCGCGGTCGCCGGCCGCCATGTCGCCCCCGGCGAAGTTCAGCAGGGCGAGCTGGACTCCGGCGTCCGCGAGCGCCCCGGTGAAGGCGTCGACCTCGCGGTCGGCTGGCACCGGGTCGGTGAACGGCCAGAACCCGGCGGCCCGCGCGGCTCCGGGCCGCTTCAGCAGCGGCAGCTCGGTGAACAGGATCGAGCAGTTGACGTCGAACCGGAGCCCGTGTGTGCGCACAGCGGCCAGTCTCTCATGCCGTCTCCCGCCCCTCGCCGCTCCTGAGTCCAGGTTACCCGGCAACCAATGATTTCCTGCCGCAAGCCTCGCTTGCTTTTTCGAATTACCGATGAGTTCAGAGCCTGCTCATCGTCGGTACGACGCACAATTGTGTCAGCTCGCCTCCGGAAGGGGATTGTCGATGAGCGGTGTACGGGTACTCGTGGGAACGCGCAAGGGCGCCTTCGTGCTCAGGTCGGACGGGAAGCGCGATCAGTGGGACGTCAGCGGGCCGCACTTCCCGGGCTGGGAGATCTACCACCTCAAGGGGTCGCCCGCCGACCAGGACCGACTGTACGCGTCGCAATCAAACGGCTGGTTCGGCCAGTTGATCCAGCGGTCCGACGACGGCGGCGCCAACTGGGAGGCGGTCGGCAACGACTTCAGCTACCAGGGCGAGGCCGGCACGCACCAGTGGTACGACGGCACGCCGCACCCGTGGGAGTTCGCCAGGGTCTGGCACCTGGAGCCGTCGCTGGACGACCCGGACACGGTCTACGCCGGGGTGGAGGACGCCGGGCTGTTCCGGTCCGCCGACGGCGGGAAGCACTGGGAGGAACTGCCCGGGCTGCGCGGTCACAAGTCGGGGCCGTCGTGGCAGCCGGGCGCGGGCGGAATGTGCCTGCACACGATCATCCTGGATCCGTCCTCTCCGGGGCGGATCTTCACGGCCATCTCGGCCGCGGGCGCGTTCAGGTCCGACGACGGCGGCCAGACCTGGCGGCCGGTGAACCAGGGCCTGCGCTCGGAGGGGATCCCGGATCCCGCGGCCGAGGTCGGCCACTGCGTGCACCGCCTGGCGATGCACCCGTCGCGCCCGTCCGTGCTGTACATGCAGAAGCACTGGGACGTGATGCGCAGCGACGACGCCGGGGAATCCTGGCACGAGGTCAGCGGTGACCTGCCGACCGACTTCGGCTTCCCCATCGACGTGCACGCGCACGAGCCGGAGACCGTGTACGTGGTCCCGATCACCAGCGACTCGCACCACTTCCCGCCGGAGGGGAAACTGCGCGTCTACCGCAGCCGTACCGGCGGGGACGAGTGGGAGCCGCTCACCCGGGGCCTGCCGCAGGAGCACTGCTACGTCAACGTGCTCCGCGACGCGATGGCCGTCGACTCCCTGGACTCCTGCGGGATCTACTTCGGCACCACCGGGGGCCAGGTGTACGCCTCGTCCGACGCGGGGGACAGCTGGGCGCCCATCGTTCGTGATCTTCCCGCCGTGCTGTCCGTCGAGGTGCAGACGCTGCCATGACCGGGCACGCTGAGGTGATACGGGTGGCCCTGCCCGCGCACCTGAGGACGCTGGCCCGGGTTCGGGGCGAGGTTGAACTCCAGGTGCCCGGGCGGGTTACCCAGTGCGCGGTGCTCGACGCGTTGGAGGCCAGGTACCCGATGCTGCGCGGCACCATCCGCGACCAGCGGACCGGAAAACGCCGCGCGTTCATCAGGTTCTTCGCCTGCGAGGAGGATCTGTCGCACGAGCAGCCGGACGCCCCGCTGCCCGAGGCCGTTGAGGCCGGCGTCGAGCCGTACCTGATCGTCGGCGCGATGGCGGGCGGCTAGCTCAGCTCGGGTCGGCCAGTGATCCGGTCGCCGGTCACCGTAACGTGGCCGCCGCGGTACTCGGTGCCGCCCTGGTCGTGCCGCGGGCCGTCCATGGTCGCGATCGCGCAGTTCTCGATCACGACGGCTTCGCCGCCGATCAGCTTCCCCGATAGGTGGAGTAGGCGTACGGGCTGAGCAGCAGCGGCACGTGGTAGTGCTCGTCCCGTGCAGTCATCTCGAAGGTGATCGTGACCTCGGGGTAGAACGACGGCACGCCGCGAGCCGTGAAGTACGCCCCGGTGCCGAACGTGATGCGGTACACGCCGGGCTCAAAGTCGGCGGCACCCCCCGGGCCGGACAGCCGGAGCCGCCCGTCGGCGTCCGTCTGGCCCTGGTTGACCGGCGCCCACCCGGCGTCGGCACCCCCTTCGCCGGCAGCACAGTCCAGCCGGACCTGGACGCCCGCGGCGGGCCGCCCGGTCGTCGCGTCGAGTACGTGCGTGGACAACGTCACAGGCCTGAGCATCTTCGTCATCCGCAGGCGGGTTATCTTCCTCAGCTCCTCGCGTACCACGGCCCGTTCGGCTGCCTCGTCGTGCTCCAGCCGGGCCCGAAGCTGGTCCAGCATCTCCTGGCCGGACAGGCCGCTGGCGCAGATCAGGAAGACATGGCCGAAGCGCTGCTCGTAGGCCAGGTTGCCGTCCGCCAGCCCCTGCCGGACCTCGTCGCTGGCCGCCGCCGCGCCAGACTGCTCCGCCGCCGACATCCCGCCGCGGACGGCGCGGTCGCCGATGCGGGGGTGCTCGTTTATGGCCTCGACGATATCGTCCCAGCTCAGAGCGTTAAAAGTAACGTCGACCGCGGTCAGCAGCGCGGTCGCATCCGGGTAGGGCCGACCGTCGGAGATCGCCTTAGCGAAGGTCCTGGACGCACAGCAGGCCAGGATGGTCCGTTCGGCGTCCTGCGCCGGGGCGGCGTTGAAGGAACCCAGGGTCGCGGACGCCTGCGGGCTCACGTTGGCCATTCCGACATCCAATCAGGCCGCAGCGGACGCCGGGTAGCGGCCAGCCGGCTCAATCGCCGGTAACCTCAATCAGGCCGCTTTGTAGCTTTCACTAAAACGGCGGCGGTAAGGGTGCGGGAACGCTTCACCGTGGGGAGGGTGGTGAGTCCGTGCGGGTCAGGGAACTGCTCGATGTGCCCGATCTGGGCCTCAGGCTGCTCACCGACGTCGCCGGCATGGACCGGGCCATCCGCCGCGTGTACACCACCGACCTGCCCGACCCCAGCCGTTACCTGACACCCGGTGACCTGGTGCTGACCGGCCTGATCTGGTGCCGTACGCCCGGCGACGCCGCCCGGTTCGTGTCGGCCCTGGCCCGGGCGGGGGTCGCGGCGCTCGGCGCGGGCGAGGCGCTGGGAAAGGTGCCGGACGAGGTGCTCCAGGCGTGCGGGCAGCATGGTCTCCCGCTGCTCGCGGTCCCGGCCGAGACCTCGTTCGCCGCCGTCACCGAGGAGGTGGGACGGCGGCTCAGCGGCGACCGGGCGACCGAGATGACCCGGGTCCTCGGCCGTCGCAGGCTGCTGCTGTCGGCGGTGGCCGAGGGCGCCGGCCTGGATGCGATGTTCCGGCTGATGAGCCGGGAGCTGGGTGCCGAATGCTGGCTGCTGACCGGGCTCGGCCGGGTCATCGGCGGGACCGGCCCGGCGCTGCCCCGGCCGCTGGCGCTCCGGCTGGCGCGTGAGTACCTCAGGGCCGGCCGGATGCCCGTCACCGAGGTCAGCGTCGCGGGGGAGGGCGCGGGACAGTACTCCCTGTTCGGGGTGGGCGGCGAGCCGAGGATCACCAGCTGGTTCCTCGCCTGCGCGGGCAGCGAGCAGGACTGGCGGCATGAGCTGCGGGAATCCGTGGCCGAGCTGGCCGCCGACGTGGCGCTCGAACGGGCCAGGCTGAACGCCGCCCGCGCCGGGGACGGCAAGCTGGCCGAGGCGATCGTGACCATGCTCGCGGCCGGGGGTGGCGACGGCGCCGCGCCGGCCGAGATCGCCTCGCTGATGCGCGCGGCTGGGCTGCCGCCGGACGGCCGCTACCTGGTCGCCGTCGTGACCGCGGAGACGGACCGGGTGACCGGGCCGAACGCCGAGCGCTGGCGCTGCGACCTGGCCGGGGAACTGGTCCGGCCGGCCGCCGAGGACGCCCTGGTCGCGGCGCTGGGCGACGAGATCGTCGTGCTCGTCCCCGCTCCCGGCGACCGGGCCCCGGACGAGTCCCCGGATGACGGCGCCCCGGCCGCGCACCGGTTCGCCGCCACGATCCGCGCCGCCCAGCCGGTGGTGGAGTCGGACCGCTCCCGGATCAGGCTCGCCGTGGGGGTCAGCGGGCCGGCCGAGAGCGTGACCGCGCTGCCCGGCGCGCTGCACGAGGCGGGTAGCGCGCGGCGGCTGGCGGCGCTGCGGCTGGCCGAGCCGGGCGGCACCTCGGCCATCTCGGTCGTGCCCAGCGACGAGGTGGCCTCGCACGAGCTCCTGCTGGCCACCGTGCCCGCCAGCGTGCTGCGCTCGTTCCGCGAGCGCCTGCTCGGCCCGCTGCTGGCCTACGACGGCCAGCACCGGGCCGAGTTGCTGCCGACGCTGCGGGAGTTCCTGGCCTGCTCCGGATCGTGGAACGCATGCGCGGTCAGGATGTACGTCCACGTCAACACCGTCCGCTACCGGATCAGGCGGATCGAGGAGCTGACCGGACGCGACCTTTCCCGCCTGGACGACCAGGTGGACTTCTTCCTCGCCCTGCGGGTTCGCTAGCTTTGTCCGGGTGGTGGTGATCCGGGCCGGTTCGGCGGCGGACGCGGCGCAGATCGCCGAGGTGCGGCGGGAAAGCTGGTTCGGCGCGTACACGGGCATCATCGCCGACGAGATCATCGACCGGGTCACCGCTCTCGACCACGGTGCCCGGGTGCGGCAGTCGTTCAGGACCCGGCCGTGGCAGCGCATGATCGTGGCCGTTCCCGACGGCGAGGGCGGCGAGGGCGGCGAGGGCAGCGGCATCGTCGGCTACGCGGCCTTCGGCCCGGAGACGGACGTGCTGGGCGCGCCGTGGCCGCATCCGCTGAGCACGGACGGCGAGGAACGCCGGGTCGCCGAACTCTACGCGCTGTACGTCCGCCCGGCCTGGTGGTCGACCGGCACCGGGCGCGCGCTGATGGACCGGGTCCTGGCCCGGGCGGTGGCCGCCGGCTACTCGTCCATCACGTTGTGGGTGCTGCGGGACAACCGCCGCGCCCGCCGTTTCTACGAGCGGGCCGGGTTCGCGCCGGACGGCGCCACCAACGTGCTCACCGGCCTCGGCGATGTCCTCGAGTTGCGCTACCGCCAGCGGCTATAACTAAACGGCATTCCAGAAGTTCTGCTCGTAACCCGGCGGCAGCCAGGGGCTGGTCCAGGGGCGGCGGTGGCCAGCATCTGATCCGGTGAGCGGCTGCGGAAGAAGGAGTGGATCTGCCGGAGCCGGTCGAGGCGGTGACCTTGCGAGCGCGGTGGCCGCAACTTGGCCCTTGATCGGTTATCCAGCGCCCTGACCTGCAGGTTGTGATCCGCCGGCAAGAGGCTCCGGCGGTAGGCACCTGTGCTGGTCAGGGCTACGGCGTATGCTCCGCGCCATGACTGCCGATGTGACCGTGAAGACCGTCGAGCCAACGCCGACAGCGGTGGTAGCCGCGGCGACCACGTGGGCGGAGTTCCCGGCGATGTGGAGGCCGATGCTGGACAAGGTATGGGGCTTTCTTCGCGGCGGCGCTCCGGCGGGGCTCTACAAGCAGGGCCACAACATCATGCTGTACAAGGACGATGTTCCAACGTCGAAGTAGGCGTTCAGGTCAGCGGCTCATTCGATCCCGCCGGTCATGTTGTCCCTTCAGCGCTCCCGGGCGGGCTGGCCGCCACCGCTACCCACACCGGCCCGATCGCCAAGATCGGCGACACTCATCAGGCGGTGCGCGAGTGGAGCAAGGCGAACGGGTACAGGCTGGCTGGCCCTCGCTGGGAGATCTACGGCGATCCCGACCCGTCGAGCGGCCATTTCGACGTGCACGTGTTCTGGTCGCTGGTGACACCGTAACCAGGACGTTTCTGGCGGGTTGGCTGGCACGGTCTCGCCGGCAATCAGCCGCTGGAAGACCATCCAGATTCAGGGCCGGCCCGCACACCATCACTGCCGCCGACCCGCCACCCGGCGACCTGCGCGATGCCCTCGGCCGCATCCACTGGCCCAGCCCGGGCCTTCAGCTGCCGGTTTCGCACCGGTTACGCGCAGGACTTATGGATAAGCGCTTAGCACTTCCGGGAACTAGAAGATCTATCTCTTGGACTTCTAGGACGGCGCGCGGCAGGCTGGCAGGGAAGCGACACGACAGGAGGGATGGTGTCATGACGGACGCCGCGGCGGTGGCCGCAACCTACTTCGACGCGTGGAAGGCGCGGGACTTCGGCCGGCTGCGTTCGGTGCTGGCCGACGACGTGGACTTCACCGGGCCGCTCGCCCGGGTGCGAGGCGGCGACGACTGCCTGCGCGGGCTGCAGGGCATGGCACAGATCATGACCGGCCTCGACGTGCGCAGAGTATTCCATGACGAGCCTGACGTGCTGACCTGGTTCGACCTGTCCACCAGCGTGGCCGACCCGGTCCCGGTGGCGAACTGGATGCACGTCGAGGACGGCAAGATCACCCGCATCAAGGTGGCCTTCGACGCCCGGGGCATCGCGGGCGGGTCCTGACCCGGGGGCAGTCACCGCGGGCCCGTTCGGCCTGATTTTCGGTCCAATGCCGAACGGACCGGCACTGTCGCCACCGGCACCAAGCTGACAACCTGGCTGTATGCCGCGTCGCCTGGTCCAGCTCCTCGCCGGCCTCATCCTGTACGGGGTCAGCGACTCGATGCTGCTGCTGGCCGGGCTCGGCGTCGACCCGTGGGACGTGCTGCACCAGGGTCTGGCCCGGCGGACCGGCGTGCCCGTCGGGACCTGGGCGATCATCGCGGGGGCGGTGGTGCTGCTGCTCTGGATCCCGCTGCGGCAGCGGCCCGGCCTCGGCACGCTGTGCAACGTCGTGCTGATCGGACTGGTCATCAACCTGGTCCTCGCCGTGGTAACCCCGCCGCACTCGCTCCCGGTGCAGGTCGCCGTCATGGCGTCCGGGGTGGTGCTGAACGGCGTCGCGACCGGCCTGTACATCGGCGCCGGCCTGGGCCCGGGCCCGCGGGACGGGCTGATGACCGGGTTTGCCGCCCGCGGCCATTCGCTCCGTGTGGTGCGCACCTGCATCGAGGCCACGGTGCTGCTGGCCGGCTGGCTGCTCGGCGGCACCGTCGGCGTCGGCACCGTGGCCTACGCGGTCTGCATCGGGCCGCTGGCCCACATCTTCGTGCCCCTGTTCAGCCGGGGAGACGACCGGAGTCGCGTCAGGAGCGCGACCGCAGCGTGGCCACGCCCTCGTCGGCCAGGTCGTCGTCCGCCTGCTTGCGGCCGGTCATCGCCATGACCAGTGACAGGATGGGGCCCGACACCTCGGGGCCGGTGCCGTGGCTCCAGTTCGCGTCGGTGGCCCGCAACGTGAGCCCGGCGATGCGACTCTTGGAGCCGATGAGCAGGTTCGAGCCCTTGTAGAAGTCCGCCACCGTCACGACCGCCTCGGTCGGGTATTTGTGCTGGATGCCGAGGGCCCGGCGGATGTCCTCGCTGTGCACGATCGTCTCGCCGAGCCAGGTCTGAGTCGGGCCCGGCGGGTGCTTCACCGAGGTCACCACCGACTCGAAGTTGGCCAGCGTGTCGGCCGGGGACGCGCCCCGGTTCGCGGCGACGCCCTTTTCCTGGACCTTGTCGAAGCTGAACCCGGAGCCGATCATCTTGCCGTAGAACGCGGGCGGCGTCAGCTTGGCACCCGAGGTCATGTGGGCCAGCACGTCGCGGACCGTCCAGTTGCCGCATAGCGAGGGCCGGGCCCAGTCCTCGGTGCCTAGATTCCGCAGGTCGTCGGCGAGAGCCTTGCGCTCGGCGTGCACCGTCGGCCAGATGTCCATGTGTCCTCCCCTTGGGCAGCCGCACCGTCGCGTCTGACCTGTATTGTTCGGTGACTGCTAAATTAGTTAAGGACCGAACAAGCCGCAAGCGTATAGTTTCGCGCGTACGGCAGGCAAGGAGCGTTATGCACAACCGGCTGCGAGTGCAGGCCTTCTGGGCCCGCGCGAGCGGCCGGTGCAGCTTGCACGGACGGCAACCTCAGCCGGTCCTTTGCATAACGCGAAAAGACGCGGCGCGGGACAGAAGGTGATGTGCGCGATATCCAGAAGGTCCTGGCGGCGCTGACCTCACCGGTCCGGCGCGAGATCCTGGGCCTGATCTGGGATCGTGAGCTGTCGGCGGGGGAGATCGCCGCGGCGTTCCCGGTGACCAAGCCGACCATCTCCCAGCACCTGGCCGTCCTGCGCGAGGCCGGCCTGGCCGAGAGCACGGCGGTCGGCACCTCGCGCCGCTACCGTGCCCGCCGGGACGCGCTCCGCGGCCTGCGCGCCGCGCTCGGCGGGAGTGCGGACAGGTGGACCAACGCCGATCACGACCCGGCGTCCCCCGAGCGTGCCTCGGCGGACGTGCGCACCACCCCCGTCGTGGTCGCCTGTACGGACGTGGACACGAGCCAGGAGGTAACGTTCGCCGCCTTCACCGACCCCGCGGTTTACTCCCGCTGGCTCGGCGTGCCCGTCACGCTACGAGACGGCCGCTTCGCCTGCACGATGGAATGGGGGACGAACGTGCGCGGCCGGTACGAGCTGGTCTGCCCGCCCGAGCTCATCGTGCTGCGCTGGGACTTCGAGGACGACAACGTGCCAGTCCCCGGCGGCGAGATGACCGGCTACCTGCGGATCCAGCCGAACGGCCAGGGCTCGCACGTGGAGGTGCACCAGCTGGTCGACTCGCCCGCCCAGGCCATCTTCATGGAGGGAGCCTGGGCCATGGTCCTCGGCCGCCTCAAATCCGGCGTAACCCGCGCCTCCGACCCGGCCGAGCCGATGCCCTCTCGCCCCGCCCGCCCCAAACTCCGCCCACCCGAGGGCTAGCGCTCTGAGGCGCGAGGACTTTGACGGTTGACCTGAGTTTGGGAGGCGGGCGCCGGACAGGGAGGGCATCGGTTCAGGCCGCGCGTCCGAGGCGGGCGGCGGCGACGGTGCTGTCGATATGTCGGGTGATGGTCCGCCAGGCGGCGCGGACGGGGGCGGGAGCGGCGATCGGCTGGTCGTGCGCGGTGAGGGGATACAGGACCTGGTCGTGGACGCGGCTGTAGACCAGGGCGAAGGTGAGCCCGTCGGCGGTCAGCCGGTAGGTATTGGTCCGGGCGATCCGTTCGATCAGGCCGTTGCCGCGCAGCCGGGCCAGGTCATAGGAGGCCTGGTTCATGGCGTAGGGGGCGCCGCGCAGTCCGGTCATCCAGGCACGAAGGCTCTTGTTCGTGATGCCGTTGACGGCGAAGTCCCAGACGGCCAGGCAACCGGCCAGGGCCTGCACCCGGGGGTCCGCAAAGCGCATCGCCGGGACCCTCCGCCCCGCCGCGTCGACGGTGGGGTGCGCGATCCGCTCGATGACTGGATTCGCGAGGATGCCGCTGCCCTGGCCGGCAACTACAGCATCCATCAGCCGGGCGTTGCATGCACGCGCTTTGGCCGCCAGCTCGTCCAGGTGCTCCAGGCTCCGCTTGCAGCCCAGGTCGCCCGGGTCGTTGATGACGGTCTCCACCCTTAGCGCGCGGTCTTCCTTCAGGTAGATCTTGACCCGCGAGTGCTTGAAGGACAGGTTCACCGTGACCTGGTCGCCGCGGTTCAGCAGCCGGGTGGAGAAGGTGCCCGGCTTGCCGCGGGTGACCTTGGAGCCGAAGATGACCTCCACGTGCTCGGCCCGGCCCAGATTGATGTTGCCGGCCAGCAGTTCCTCGAACACGGTGCGGACCCGGCGGGGGTCGTCGAAGACCAGGGTGCGGGAGACCTCTACTTGCCGCATGGCCAGCTGCCACCAGCAGCCGTGGTCCCGGTCGGCATCGGTCAGCGGCAGCGGCAGGCGGCTCATCCAGGTCTCGAAGAACACCCGCACCGTCCCGGCTTGCACCAGGTCGCACAGCTCCTGCAACCGGGCCGGGTCGGAAGTGGCGGCGAACCCGTTGGCCAGCGGCGTCACCGCGATGCCCTCCGCCAGCGCGGCGCGGCGGGCGATCTCATGACCGTTGCACCAGACTTTGACCGGGTACGGCGCATAGCAGCAGACCTTGATGAACGCGGCTCCCATGCGCCGGTCGTGGATGTAGAAGTAATAGCAGGTCACCAGCCGCTCGGTGCGGTAGAACCGGAACCACGGCACCCCGTCCGGGCCGGCCTTCTTCGTCGCGTCGAAGACCCACTGGAACTCCCGGGCCTCCCCGATCGCCACCACCTCCGCCTGCCCCGCCCGTTCCGCGGCGTCCAGATACGGCCGTATCACCTCCAGCTTCCGGTCGCCCTTGCGGAAGACGACCCACGGGATGTCGTTGTCCTGCGCGTACCGCCGCACCGCCGCCCGGAACGCCTGGCTGTTGCGGCCCAGCGCCGCAGGCGAGGCGATCGGGAATCCCCGCCAGTGCAGCCATCCGGCGATCTGGCCCGATGTCTGCAGGGCCGGCACCCAGCCGTTGAAGTAGAGCCGGTCGAACCCCTCGATCTCCAGGCTGACATGCCCGCGGACGATGTCAGTCAATGTGACCGGACGCTGCGCCATGGCCACCCTCCCAACCACGCTTACGGTCAAGAGGATGAACCCACCCGCACGATCACGCCTGCAGAACCGCCAACCTCGATGGTCTGAGGCGGAGCCTCGCTAACTTCGCGTCGAGGACCACTGACGGCCCTTTACCGCCCGAGCCGGCATGCCCGCCATGAGAGGTCGACACAGGAACCGTGAGCAATATCGCTCTTGCTTGCTGACGCTGCCGGCTTGCAGAGCCGGCGGAATGCTGTGTCTGCCTCATTTCATGACTGCGGAGATGAAGTTATCCATGAGGGTCTCAGGCGTGCTGCAATTGTTTATCCAGGATACTGTTGTGCGATCGAGAAGCTGCCTGTAGCGCCGTTCCTCGCGCAGCTGGTCCTGTTCGGTCGCCAGGATCAGTGATCCGTTGAAGAACGCCTCGTGGTGGCGCGCCGGGCCCGTGTCACCCTCGTTCTCAAGCGTCCTGACCGCCTCGCCTTCCGGGCTGGGGGGCAGCCAGCCGACGGGCTCCCGCACCAGCACGATCACATGCCCGACCACTGTCGCGGCGGTGCTCCATCCCGCCCCGTAGACGCTTTCCGGCGAGACCAGCATCCGGGCGGCCCGATCCTGGTCCGACAGGTCGCGCGAGTACGCGCCCGGCGGCGCGCTGGTGAAGAACCCGGGACGAAGGGACATCACGCTGGACGTCTTCATGTGCAGCATCCTTTCCCCCGTGCTGACCGCATTCGGGTGGCTGAGCGCAACCGCGCCCCAGTCATCGTTCAGCACCGCCATTGAATACTCAGGATGCCGCAGCAGCCCGGCCACCAGCGTGGTCTTGCCCGCGCCGGACCTCCCCGTGATCACCACGCCCCGACGCGGGTCAGGTCCCGCGCCGAGGGACAACGCACACCCGTGCACGAACACCATGTCATCCGCGCTCACCGCGGAGCAGATGCCCCGGACGCATACCTTGGCGAGCCGGTAGGAGCCGCAGCCGAAGACCAGCATCATCTTGTGGTCCCGAGACCACC
>WNGK01014811.1_pt1 | contig 16635 bp, 15 predicted proteins | sample 5400601 | NCBI WGS metagenome assembly WNGK01 (sample SAMN13153376, study PRJNA577476) | soil metagenome | isolation source: 60 cm soil or saprolite under Garry oak tree replicate 1 | place: USA:California | collected 2016-06-15
GCCCAAGCAACGGCTCGTCTTCTTTGGCCGGGTCCTGGTCACCCTCGTCTGCCTGCGGTTCCAGTTCCCACACCAAGCCCTGGCCGTGCTGTATGGGGTGGGCCGCTCGACCATCACTCCTAAGCGGGCTGCCTGAAGTTCTGCACGTAACCCTGAGGCAGCCACGGTGAGCTGTGCGGCGCTGGCTCAGCTGACGGCGCGGAGCGCCTTCAGGATGTGGTCGGTCACCACCTGTGGCTGGGAGATCATGGGCACGTGCGAGCCCTGGACCGCCTCGACGATGTCGGCGCCCGCGCGCTCGGCCATGGACCGCACCACGTCGCTGCCGGCGGCCCTATCGGCGGTGCCGACCACCGCCCAAGCGGGCAGGCGTGCTTCCAGGCTGGCGGCCCGGACGGCTCAGCGAACGCGGCGGCCGCGAACGGCCGCTGCGAGGCGCCCATCACGGCGGCCTGCGCCGCGGGCAGATCGCCGGCGAAGACCTCGCGGAAGGACGCGGGGTCGATGCTGAGCTCCACCGCCGTCTCCGCGCCCTGCCCGATCGGATAGCGCGCTTCGCGGACGGCCGGGCCAAGCGTGCTGTCCCGGGAGCGGCCGACAATCTCCTGCAGGCTCTCGCCTTCCTCCGGGGCGAAGGCGGCGACATAGACCAGCCCCACGACGTTGTTGGCCGTGGTGGCGGCGTTGGTGATCACCGCGCCGCCGTAGGAGTGGCCGACCGCGAGCACCGGGCCGGGGGTCTGCTGGATCGCGCTGGCGACGTAGGCGGCATCGCTGGCCAGGCCGCGCAGCGGGTTCACGAGCGCCCGCACGTTGACTCCGATGGCTTGCAGCCGCTCGATCACGCCGGCCCAGCCGGAGCCGTCGGCGAAGCCACCGTGGACGAGCAGGACGGTCGGGGCTGTGGTGGTCGGGGTCGCGTCGGTCATCGCGGGTCCTTCCTGGTGGCGGATGATGGCCCCTGGAACAGCGGGTAACCAGAAGTCGGGCCTGTAACCCGGCGGGTCCTTCCGGCCACCACTCCGAGTTACGTGCAGAACTTCTGAGCTGCTGCTTAGCCGATGAGGGTCCGTTTCGGACGCACCACGCAGAACTCGTTGCCTTCCGGGTCGGCGAGGACGGTCCACGACTCGACGCCGGTCTGCCCGATATCTACCCGCCGAGCACCAAGCGCAAGGATGCGCTCGATCTCGGCCTCCTGCTCGCCAGGATCGGGGCTCAGGTCGAGGTGGAGGCGATTCTTGATCGTCTTGACGTCGGTCACGGGCATGAAGCAGATGCCCACCGGCGCGGTCGCATCGGCGCCGATCACAACCTCCCGCTCCCGCTCGGAGAGGATCCGCCAACCCAGCACCTGCGCCCAGAACCGGGCCATGGCCGGCAGATCATGGGCGTCGATGACGACGTGATGCAACGAAACCGCCATGCCCGCCAGTGTGCCCGGCCGGTCGCCTCGCCGCCAGCGTCGACCGCAGCCGGCCTCGTCGGGGACACGCCACGGGTCGTCTCGTTCCGCCGAGATCTGCTGAGAATCCCGCCCGTGGGTTCATGTAAGGGACTCCGGTGCTTGATCCACACCGAGGTCCCAGGGTTGCATACGCATCCCGGCTGGTTCCGGGGGTGGCGTTGAGTTCGGTTCTGAGGACGGCGCATGCGCCACGCCTCGTGTTTCTGATTGCCACCCTTGGCCGGCCACGGATGACCCGGATGAGGGAAGTGGCCCGACCCGACCAGGTCGGGGCCGGTTGCAGCACATGAGTGGGAGCCGTCGTCGGCACTGGTCGCAGATGGCGATCTGATCCCAGGCCGAAATCTCGGCTCCTGCGTGCCATAGGTGGCCACAACGCAACAACCCTCCCAGCGGATTCTCCGGGCTAGGGTCGGGCTAGGGTGAGGATGGGTCGGGAGGACGGTCGTGGCGCGCCAGGGAGGCGGTGACCGCCCCGGCCAGGATCAGCGTCCCGCCAACCACGGTCGCGGCGCCGAGCGACTCCCGCAGGAAGATCACGGCGAGGACGCTGGCGGCCAGCGGCTCGGTCGCGCTCACGATGGCGGCGCGCACCGGGCCGATGCGCCGCAGCCCCGCGAGCAGGCACACGAACGCACCGGCGGTGAACGCGCCCGACCCGAGCACCGGGCCCCACTGCGCCAGCCCCACCGGCCAGGCGTCGGTCCCCGAGACGGCCGCGGCAGCGGCCAGCGCGACCGCAGCCGCGGCGCTCACCCACATCGAGCCGGTCAGCGAGTTGGTCCGGTCCAGCACCACGTCGGCGCCGAGCAGGTACAGCGAGAACACCAGCGCGGCGGCCAGGGCAAACAGCACCCCGACGCCGCTGATTACCAGGCCGTGCCCGGCCACCACCACCAGGGCTGCGCCCGCGACCGACGAGCACAGGGCCACCACGACCAGCCCGCCAGGCAGACCCCTGCCGGCCACCGCCACCAGCAACGTCACGAGCACCGGGTAGATGAAAAACAGCAGCGTGGCGGTTGCCGCGCTGCCGTGGCGCAGCGCGGCAAAGAACAGCCCGGCCTCCAACCCGTAGCCCGCCATGCCGAGCACGACCAGACGCCACCGCTCGCCCCGGGCTGCAGCCAGCGGCTGCCCGGTCACCGCCAGCGCCGCAGCGAGCAGCACCGCCGCGACCGCGAACCGCACCGCCAGGTAGGCAGGCACCGGCAGGCCAGCGTCGGTGACGAGCTTGCCAAGCACGACCACGCCGCCAAACTGCAACGACCCCAGCACGATCAGGCCGCTGCCCAGCGTGTCCATGCGCGAGCGCCGCCGGACCGGCGCACGAGCGCTCATGTGAGACCTTGTACAGAAATCTCGACGAGGCCACCGTCCGGGTCGTGGCAGGACACCCAGCGCCAGCGCCGCCAGGTACCGCAGGAGCTATCCACGAACAGCAGCCTACAGTCGTCATGCTCGCACTGGCGCACCCGGCCGGCCTCCCCGCCGCTGAGCAGCCGGGCCCTGGCCGGCTCCATGCAACAGCGCCCTCCAGATCAGGATCGGATCTCGCATCGTCCTGACGATCACGCCGGTGCCTCGGCAACAGATCGATCTCGCCCTGAGGCGTGCTGATGGCCTTTCTGGGATCTGGTCTGCTTCGTGTCGCCGCAGCCACCCTGCAGCTCCTCGCGTCCACCGGACGAGCGTGCGGTGCCAGCGCAGCAGCATCTGCGGCGTGACCAGAAGGGAGGCCCACCGGTCCCTGGGCAGGACCAGGCTCGCGGCGGCGAGCAGGGTCCGGTCGAGCGGTGTGTGAACCTGGAGTGGCCAGCCTTGCGGCGCAGTACCCGGAGTTGATGTCTGAGGATCGGGATCTCCAGGTTCTTGGTGGCGTCATCAGCACGCGGGAGGACCAGCACTCGGGTGAGCGCCCCAACCATCAACGAGAGTATGAACAGCCTCGGCGGATGGTACGGAGTCCCTGCTCATGGCGCGAATCCGGGGTTCCGCGTCGCACAGGATGTGCCGATATCGAGCGACGTGTCGATGGTCATGGATGGGAGCCCAACTCGAACTCCGTCTGCGCGCCGGGCTGAAGCTCGACGACCTCGTCGCGGACGAGGACCTTGATGGGTGCGGCCTTGCCGGGACGTGAGCTGATCTGTATATGGTCCTCGGCAAGCGCGACGTCGACGCGGTGGCCCCGGTAGTGGACGCTGAAGCGGAGCTGCTTGATCTCCGGCGGCAGGGCCGGGTCGAACCGGAGCACCTGGCCACGCGCGCGCATGCCGGTCAGGCAGCGCAGCACGACGTCGACTGTGCCGGCCATCGCCCCCAGGTGGATGCCCTCCGCGGTGGTGCCACCCTGGACGTCGGCGATGTCGCTCTCCAGCGCCCGCAGCAGGAACTGCCACGCCTGCTCGGGCTGGTAGCGGGCCAGCACCCAGGCGCTTACCACCCCGCTCAGGGTGGACCCGTGCGAGGTTCGCTCCAGGTAGTAGGCGACGGTCCGGGCCAGCTGCTCCTCGCTCACCTGGTAGCCGAGTTCGGCCAGCAGTCCCCGCAGCTCCTCGCGGGACAGCAGGAACAGCAGCATCAGCACGTCGGCCTGCTTGGAGACCTTGTAGCGGTTGGCGCTGTCGCCTTCGGCCTCCAGCAACCGGTCCAGCCGCTGGATGTCGCCGTACTTGTCGCGGTAGCCCTTCCAGTCGAACTCCTGGAGCTGCTCGTAGCCCTCGAACTGGCTCAGCACGCCGTCGGCGTGGAAGACGACCCTCATCTTGCGGGCGATGTCGCGCCAACGGTCCAGCTCGTCGTCGCGGATCGTCAGCTCCTGGACCAGCTCCTGCCGGTAGTGGCTCGGCAGCTCCTCCAATGCCTCCAGCGCTCGCTGCAGCACCCAGACCGCCATGACGTTCGTGTAGGTGTTGTTGCGCAGGCCCGACTCCTCGGAGTCCGGGTAGCGGTCGTGGTACTCGTCCGGGCCCATGACGCCGCGGATCTCGTAACGGTCCCGGTCCCGGTTGTAGATGGCGATGCTCGCCCAGAAGCGTGCGATCTCGATCAGCAGCTCGGCGCCGACGAAGCGCAGGAACCCGGTGCTCCCAGTGACCATGTAGTGCTGCCAGACGTTGTAGGCGATCGCGATGTTGACGTGCCGCTGCAGGAGGGACTGGTCGGGCAGCCAGCGTCCTGATTTCGGGTTGAGGTGCAGCTGCTGGGTTTCCTCTTGCCCGTTGGAGCCGCTCTGCCACGGGAACATCGCACCGTCCAACCCGGCCGCCCGGGCCGCCGCCCTGGCCGCGCCGATGCGGGCATGCCGGTAATCGAGCAGCGCGCTGGCGAGGATCGGCCGCTGGAAGTTGAGGAACGGGAAGATGAACATCTCATCCCAGAAGACGTGGCCCCGGTAGGCCTCTCCATGCCAGCCGCGCGCGGGCACGCCCACGTCCAGGTGGAGGGTGTGCGGCGCGATGGTCTGCAGCAGGTGGAAGATGTGCAGGTGCAGGACCGTCTCGGTCCACTCGTTGGCGCTGTCCAGCTCGATCTCGAACCGGTTCCAGAGGCTCTCCCAGGCGCCTCGGTGCCGGGTCAGCAACTGCTCGAAGTCCTCGGATCCCGCCACCTGAAGCCGCGCGTCGGCACGGCTCTCGGAAACCGCCCGGTCCCTGGAGGTGTAGAGAGCGACGATCTTCTCGACGGTCGCTGGGCGCTCCTCCCGCAACTCGAGCGTGAGCTGGTGGGCGACGAACCCGGGCTCGGAGACCAGCCGCCGGTCGGCCTGGATGGTCAGGCCGTCGCGCAGCAGCCTGGTGCGGGCCGCCAGCGCGACCCGGACGTGCGACTGGGTCGTCTCGACCTGGAGGTCGACCGTCTCGGGGTCCACTTCGGCCTGGCCGAGCACCGCCAGGTGGCGGCCGTTCAGGTCGCGGTAGCGCTTCACCCCCGCGTTGGCCACCCTGCCGTCCAGCCCGGAGCGGACTTCCAGGGTCCCCGACCAGTTCTGGGCCGTGAAGGTGGTTTCCAGCCCGGCGAGATGCTCGTCCTTCATGCTCACGAACCGGCGTTGCACGAGGCTGGTCCGCCGGCCCTGGGCGTCCTGCCACGCCAGGTGCCGGATGAGCGTCCCATGGCGCAGGTCCAGCTCGAAGCGGTGCTCCAGGACGTCTGCCTGCCGGACGTCGAACCACGCCCCGCCGGCAACCCGGAACTGGAGGACGAGCCAGTTGGGGACGTTGACCAGGTCCTCGTTCTGGACTTCGCGCCCGGCGATCTCGGTGACCAGCCGGTTGTAAAGGCCGGCCACGTAGGTGCCGGGGTAGTTGACCCCGTCGGCGCTGGCCTCCGGCAGCGCTCCGCGGGTCACGAAGTAGCCGTTGCCCAGCGCGCACAGCGCTTCGCGCAGCCCCTGCCGCGCAGGGTCGAAGCTGTCGTAGACCAGTGTCCAGACGCTCGGCGGCCGCTCGGTGTGTCGCCGCCGGAGCTCCTCCGCGGCCCGCCGCTCCTCCAGGCGGCCATCGGCCAGCGCCCGTAGGGAGACGTCGTCCAGGGTGGTCACGACCAGGTCGGCGCCCGCCTCGGCCAGCAGCTCCTGGTCGCCGAGGCGGGCTACTCCGATCGCGGCCATGTTGCCGGCCTTGGCCGCCTGCACCCCGGTGGTGGCGTCCTCGACCACGAAGCAGGCGCTCGGGGGGACGCCCAGCTCCGCGGCCGCCGCGAGGAAGATCGCCGGGTCCGGCTTGCCGCGCGGGAAGTCCCGGCCGGAAATGTCGGCGTCGAACAGCTCCTCCAAGGTCATCCCGGGGCGGATGAAGTCGTAGTCCAGCCGCTGCTCGGCGGCGAAGGTGTCCAGCCGGATCCGCTCGAGGAACAACTTGGCGTTCTTGGACGACGACGCCGCCGCCACCCGAATGCCCATCGACTTGACGGCCAGGATGAACCGCAGCGCGTCGGGGAAGGCCACAAACCGGCCCTCCTCGATCAGCCTGAGGATCTGCTCCTGCTTGGCCGCCGCGTACCGCTCGATCCGGCGGTCGACATCCGGCACCCCGAAGTACTCCAGCGCGGCCCGGGCGCCGGCCATCCTCGGCCTGCCGGCCATCACCTGCTGATACACCGCCGGGGTGAACCGCTCAGGCGTGTAGCTGGTCTGGTCACGAATGTCGCGCCAGTCGCCCTCCATCAGCTGCCTGAGCGCATCGCGCCAGGCCAGCTCGTGTGGCGAGTCGACCAGGACACCGTCCACATCGAAGATCCCACCCTGGTACACCATGACAGACACCAATCCTTCGGCTTGCGGTGGTTGCTGCCGATCCCACGATGGATCCTGACGTGTCGCCGCCGAGCTGGCCACGCAGACGCCCCAGCGCCCGACGTCGCAGGCGGGAGACGCGCATCTGCAGCAGCCGAGCACCTCGCCGATCTCGCGCTGCTTGCGGCCTTCGAGATACTACAGCCAACCCGCGACCCGCTCGGCCGTCGGCGGGGAAGCGACCAGCCACGATCGCCCGATCGTTGCGGGACAGCTGACCTCAACAGCCGTCAGGCCCTCCGTTCCGTTCGAGCCAACCGAGTTCGCCGCACTCGAGGTTCACCCTTGAGCTTCATCGCGTCGCTCCAACCAGCTCCCCGGCCATCAGCGCCGTTGTCAGCTCTGACGCCCAGGTGTCGAACGCTGTCACATCGCACTATCAGCATCCCGTCGGCGCCCGGCTCGCGCCAGCTGACAGCATCACCGGCGTGCGGTGACCGGTCATCGGACCATCGGAAGCCGTAGCACGCCGCACAGACCGCAAGCCACAAGTACTGACGAGGGTTCAGGGAATGCCCAGCCGAGTCATCTGATCCTTCAGCCATGCGGGACCCACCTGCAGCTCGGTGAGCATGCGCCGCAGCGACCAGCCCTGCCCGACCCGCCGCACCCCCAAGTAGCCCTCCACACTGGCGAACCCCAGGCCGGCCAGGCGGGCCTGCCGTTTGGCCGCCCAACACGCGGTCTGCCGCTGGATCGCCCGGTGGGGCCGGATGGTCGCCCGCTGGCGGGGCAGCCGGTGCTGGTCGAGCCGGTCCCGCACCGTGGCCGGCTGGACGCCAAGCTCGCCGGCGATCATGGTGCTCGGCCATCGCCGGGTGATCGCCCGGTCGGCAAGGCATGCCTGCAGTGATGGGAAGACCAGCTCCGCGGCGCGGGCCGCCACCTGGCGGCCCGACCTGACATGCTACAAACCCCGACGACCTGAACCGTCAACAACGACGGGGTCCACGTCATACTGTGCGTGGGCCGATGCGATACGGGCCAGGGGAGGGATGCCGTGGCACACGCTGGCGACGAGCTCCTGAACCCTGTCTCGGGACAGCGGCTGGTCTTCCTGCAGACGACCGAGGACACCAAGGGCGAGCTGCTGGAGGTGGAGTCGACCTATGCGGCCGGTGGGCAGCAGCCACCGGTGCACTACCACCCTGCCCAGAAGGAGCGCTTCGAGGTCCTGGCCGGCACGGTCGAGATCCTGCTGGGTGACGGTGTGCGGACGCTGCGCCAGGGCGAGGTGCTGAGCGTTCCCGCGGGGAGCCCACACTCGATCTGGAGCCAGACCGGCGGGCGGGTCAACTGGCAGACGCGACCGGCCGGCAAGACGGAGGCGTTCTTCGAGCTCGTCTGGGGATTGGCCCGCGACGGCAAGGTCAACCAGAACGGCAGGCCCAACCTGCTGCAGAGCGCCGTGCTTGCGCGTGCGTATCGGAAGGAATGGCGGCTTGCCCGTCCGCCGTATGGTATCCAGCTCGTGCTGTTTGGGGTGCTGGCCCCAATCGGCCGCCTGCTTGGCTACCGCGCCAGCTATCCCCGATAGGGACGCGTAGGGACGCGCTCCGGCTTGCTTGGGTTGACGATGAGGTCGATGGTGGGGAGCTCGGCAACCTTGGCATCTATAGGTACGTCAACCGGACACGAGGGACTGAGCCGGATCGTCGCCTGTCAACCGTTCAGGCCGCACGCTCTCCGGGGTGCAGCGGTCCTGGACCTCCCCCGGGGAGGGGAGGTGGACACCGGGGTTATGCGCCCGTGGTCGATGATAGCGGGTTGAGGGTGGCGTGCTGGTGTTCCCACTCCATCGGTGGCAGGGAGCCACGGGTGGAGTGCAGGCGGAATCGGTTGTACCAGGCGATCCACGCGAAGATCGCGGCGCGGGCCTGGGCGCGGGTGCGGTAGTGCGCCCGGTCGACGAGCTCGACCTTGAGGGAGGCGAACCAGCTCTCGGCGACGGCGTTGTCCAGGCACGAGCCGGTGCGGCTCATGGAGCGCCGAAGCCCTAGCCTGGTGCAGGCATCGATGCAGACTGTCGAGGTGTGTGGCGCCCGCACGGGCGTCCGCAAGGCCCGGATGCCCTGGGAGGCGAAGATCGCATCGAAGCTGTCGGTGAACTTCGCGTCTCGGTCACCAACCAGAAACTTGCACTGCCCAGGTGGTCTGCCAGGTCCATGAGCAGGTTGCGGGCCTGTTGGGCCACCACGCCCCGGTCGGGGTGGCGGTCACGCCCAGGACGTGGACGCGGCGGCTGGCAAGCTCGATCACGAACAACACCTGCAGGCGCCTGAGCGGCACCGTGTCGACGTGGAACAGGTCGCACGCCACAATCCCGTCGGCTGGGCGGACAGGAACTGTCGCCAGGTCAGCCCAAGCGGCGTGGCGCCGGGTCGATGCCTGCCCGGTTGAGGGGTAGCCACACGGTGCTTGGCGCGAGCTTGTCGCCAAGCCGGACGAGCTCACCGTGGCTGCGCCGATACCCCAGGTCGGGTTCTCCGCCGCCAGCCGCAGGATCAGGCGCCGCAGCTCCGGCGGGATCGACGGTCGACCGGGTGGGCGGTGGGGCCGGGTCCAGTGGCGTCGGACCAGGTCGCGATGCCAGCGCAGCAGCGTCCCGGTGTCACGAGCCGATGGTGTCGGCGCTGGGTGGGGAGCGCCCGGGCCGACACCGACAGGACGGCGCGGTCGGCGTTCTTGGCCGCCTGGCCGCGGTCAGCAGTGCAAGCCAGTCGATGAGTTGACAGAAGATCAGGTAGAGCAGTCGCAACGCTTCCATGGCTGGCGATCGTCGCGGATATCCGAGACCGGCGCGAAGCTGCAGGTCAACGCCACGCACGAGATTCTCGGCACCCACAGGTACGCCGCGTTCTCATGCCAGGGGCTCATCTACAGATTCCGACGATATCTCGCGAATCGCAGCAGGATTCGCTAGCCTGCCACCGTCCGCCGGTCCACGGAAGGGGAGGGCCATGCACCAGATGTCCCGCAGGTCCATGCTCGTCGGCTCGGGGGCCGCATTTGCCGGTCTCTCGCTTCCCGCCAGCGCCACAGCGTCCACGCGCGCCGCCGATGGCGCGGGCGGGCGCCGCCTGCCAATCGTCATCGGCCACCGGGGCAGCCCGGCCTACCGCCCCGAGCACACGATCGCGTCGTACACGCTCGCGATCGAGATGGGGGCGGACTACATCGAGCCCGACCTGGTGTTCACCAAGGACGGCCAGCTCGTCGCCCGCCACGAGCCCGACATCGGCGCGACCACCGACGTCGCCGACCACCCCGAGTTCGCGAGCCGTCAGACGACGAGAACGATCGACGGTGTGGTCTTTTCCAGCACCTGGTTCACGTTCGACTTCACCCTGGCAGAGCTCAAGACGCTGCGGGCCAAGGAGCGGCTGCCCCTGGTGCGCCCCCAGAACACGGCGCTGGACGGGCTGTTCGAGGTCCCAACCTTCCAGGAGGTCATCGACCTGGCGAAGTCAAAGGGCGTGGGGATCTACCCAGAGACCAAGCACCCGACGTTCTTCCAGTCGCTGGGCTTCTCGTTCGACGCGCCGCTGCTCGGCACGCTGCGCCGCAACGGGCTCGACCGGCCGACCTCGAAGGTTTTCATCCAGTCCTTCGAGGTCGGCAACCTGCAGCGGCTCCGGCGCGAGACGCGCCTGCCGCTGATCCAGCTCATCGACTCCCACGGGGCGCCGGCCGACTTCGTCGCCAGCGGTGACCCGCGCACCTACGACGACCTCGTGACGCCCCAGGGCCTCGCCGAGATCGCCACGTATGCGGACGGGATCGGCCCGGACAAGAGCCGCATCGTGGCGGGCAACTCCGCCGGCAGTCAGCTGGGCCAGCCGACCACCCTCGTGGGTGACGCCCACCGCGTCGGCCTGCTGCTGCACCCGTTTACCTTCCGCCCGGAGAACAACTTCCTGGCGGCGGACTTCCGCGCGGGCAACCCGAGCAGCCCCGAATACCTGCGCGCACGCGGCGACCAGCCGGCCGAGCTGGCGCTGTACTACCGACTGGGCGTCGACGGCCTGTTCGCCGACAACGCCGACACGGCGGTGGCGGTGCGCGAGAAGACGTTCGAACGGGCGCCGGCCGACCGGTGACGGCGTGCTAAGGCGGCCAAGCCGCGTCAGTTAGGAGCGGGGGTCAGCCGGCCGCGCCGGCAGTGCCCCAGCGGGCCGATCGCCGCATCATCGCGCGGGCAGCACCACGCGGTCCCGCCACGGTCGTGTTCCCAAGCCACAGCGGATGCTGCCGGTGGTGCGGGCACGCCGGCCAGGTGGTGTCACGAAGGTGTCGTGCAGCCGCTGCTGCAGGTCCTCGACCGCCTCCACCACCAGGTCCTCGAGGACCTCCTGCCGGGTGGCGGGGTCGAGCTGCTCCCAGGCCAGGTCGTCGAGCGGAAACTGCATCCGGTTGTCCAGGGCGTCGCGGGCCTTCGCCTGCGCTCGTGCGTAGTCCCAGCCGAGGGTGGCGGTGAGGTCGTGGGCGATCAGCTCGACCGCGCCAGCCAGCACTCGCTCGTCGATCCGCACCCGGGTCGCGCTCCTCGGTCACCGCCACCGCATCCGATGCGGATCGTGCTCCAATCGCCAGCAGCCGCAAGCGTTATGCAACAGCTTGGTACCAGCCTGGGTCGCGCAGCGGCCGACCAGGATCGAGCTGCATTTCCTGCCCGGCTACAGCCCGGAGCTGAATCCGGTGGAGTTGCTCAACCACGATGTGAAGACCAACGCCGCGGGCCGCCGACGTGCCCGGACGGTGGTGGAGTTGACCGGTGAGTTGCGCGCGTAGGTGCGGCGCCGGCAGCGGCAGCCGGAGGTGGTCGCGGGGTTCTTTGAGCATCCGGATACGTGCTATGCCGCCCAGTGAACACACTATTTGCTTGCCGAGGTATTAAAAGCCTTGGCCAGGAGTGGAACCCGAGCGGCGTACTCGCCGTGAGGTTCCGAGGCCCCACAAGCCCCTGGTGCCCTACTCGTGCCGCCTTTGAGCAACACACGCTGTACAGCGTCAAGGCCGACGGTCGCGCGAGAAGATCCTCGCCGAGCTGCAGAGCTGACCGGCAGCGTCACCGAGCCGTTCGTCGGGTGGCGGGGCCAACGGCTTGCGGGTCTCGGCTGAGCAGCTTGACTGCCAGAGCGGCCATCATGCCCAGCGGGACGGTCGCGATGACCCGCTGGATGACGCCTCCCCACTGCGCCATCGTGTCGGACCAGAACAGGCCGAGCAGCGTGGCCGAGCCGATCGTGGTGGCGACCGCCGGCGGCCGCAGGACCTCCCACTCCGGATCGCCCCGGAAGCGCCGGGCCAGTAGGAGCGGCGCGACCAGCAGCGACGCATAGAGCACCCCGCTGGCCAGGTCGTGACCGTGGTTGTGCCACGACTGGCCGGTCACGCCGCCGGGAGGGTGCAGCAGCATCCGGTCCCGGCGCAGCAGGCCCGCGGCGACCGTGCCGATCCCTGCGGCGCGCATCAGCACCGGCCCTAGCCCGGCGCGGCCGCGGCCACCAAGGGCCTCTTCGAGCGCGGAGGCGAACGCGAAGGTGCAGGCGCCGAGGGCCAGGAAGCCGGCGATCATGATCTCCGGGTTGCGGGCGTCGGGCGCGGCCAGTCCACTGAGGTGCTCCTCGGCGACGGAGTAGCCAGCCTGGCGCAGGGTGCCTGCCACCCAGGCTGCCGTGAAGGCCACTGGCCCGGCCAGACCGCAGGCGGCCCGCAGCCGGAATCTCGCGCTCCCCATCTCGACCCGCGCCTCCTGCTCCTCTGGCTGGGACGGGCCGGCCGGCCTGTGCCGCTCGGCCTCCGCTAGGGAGGGTTCCATGACCAGCCTGCCCGAGCCAACCTTGACAGAAATTATCAATGTTCCCTGCCTGGCCATGGCGATCGAGTTCGAGCGGCTGGCCCTGCGGTACGTCATCCCGGCTGCGGACAAGTGAGGTGATCGGGATGGCCGCGGTGCGGCTCGGCACCATCTCGCGGGTGCTGCGGTACCAAGACGGACTGACCTGGGGGTATCGCCGGATCCACGGCGAGCTGTGCCGTCTGGGGTACAAGGGCAGGATCGGGGCCAGTACGGTGTGGACGATCCTGCCGACCATTACAACGTGCACCGTCCGCACCGTTCGTTGGGACAGGCACCGCCAATCGGGCTTGGCGAACCAGCTGTCCTCGTGCCGGCTGGGAGGGTCATGCGGCGAGATCGACTTGGCGGGCTGATCCATGAGTATGCGCAGGTCGCATGAGGAGACCGAATATCTGGCACCGACAGGGCAGCAGGAAGGGCTGGTCGCGGTCGCCGCGCAGAAAGTTGTAGACCATGGCCTATTCCACGCTTCTGCTACCTTCATACCAAATGCATTTGTTTCTTAACTTTCTTAACAGGGTGTTGCTTGGTCATCGCCCAACGGTGATCGAGCTATCCGCTCTGCCCGGCGATCTCCTTGGCCAAGGCGGCCACTTGGGCGAAGAGTCGGGCGCGGCGTACCGGGTTGGGGGCCGGCGGCGGGTGGCCGGCCAGCTGGTGATACTCGGTGGCTACGTTGATCACCATTCGTTCGGGGCACTCCCAGGTCCGCCACCGCCGAAACTCGTCCGACCGCGCGAGGTCGCGGGCGGCGGCCCACGCTGAGCGCCCGCGGTTGCGCTGGCCTTGAGCGGAGTCGGCGACCCAGGTCCAGTACTCAGTGAGCGCGGCGATGTCGGCCGTCGTTGCCGGCGGACCGTGTCCGGGCGCGTAGACCTTCGCGTTCAGACCCCCTAGCAGCTTCAAGGCGGCGATGGCGTTTTCCGCCGGTCCGTGCCACAGCACGGGTGTGCTGCCCACAAAGAGCATGTCCCCGGCGAAGACGACTCCGGCGTCGGGCACGTGCGCGATGACGTCCCCGCTGGTGTGTGCCGGCCCCACCTCGACCAGGTCGACCCGGCGACCGCCCACGGTCAGGCTGTGCCGGCCGGTGAAGTCGCGGTCGGGATGCCGGGGGCGCACGTCGACGAACCGGAACGGGGCGAACATCCCGTGGGTGTAACGGCCGAGCCGGCCGGGGTATCCGGGCAGTCCATTGGCGACTCTGGCCAACCGGTCCAGCCGGGAGAACTCGGCCGGCGTCGACTCGGCCCGCATCGCCGCACGGCTCGCCGCGCTGGTGATGATCTCGGCGTCCCGCGGCATCATCGCGTTGCCCCACCAGTGGTCACCGTCGGAGTGCGTGTTGACCACGAACCGGATGGGTGCGGTGGACACATGCGGCGCCATCGCGGTGAGCATCCTACGCGCCTGCACCTCGTCGAAGAGCGTGTCCACCACCAGCGACTCGCCGTCGCCGACGACCAGGCCCGCGTTGGCCTCACCCCAGCTACCGTTGGGCTGCATCCACGCGTACAGACCGGGACCGACTTCGCGCAGCCCACCATCGTACCGGGCGGCGGCGCCGGTCAGCGTCCGTCGCATCGCGCCTCCGCCCCGGTCGGCCAGTATTGACCGAAACCTACTGAGCTGTTGTACGCACGTCAAACAAGGCGGTGCCCGCGTTCATTGGGAGCCCCAGTCGTGGCGCCGACCCAGCCGGTCGTAGATCCGCTGGGCTGTTTGAGCCGACAGCGCGCGCTCACCCATGACCCTCACCCGTCTCAATCAGCGCCGGGCGCGAGTGTCCACCAACACCTCCCACAGCGCCGGCGAGGGTTTGTGCAACGGCCTGGTCACCACCGATCAAGACCACGACCCACCCACCACCCGTCACTTATTTTCGGACCAGGCCGGCGGAGCGGGCACCTCGACCATCATCCTCGCAGGGGAACAAGTCTTGCTGCCCGCCTCCCCATGTTCCTATCCCCGCCCTCGTTGCCGGTGGTCCCAGGCGAGCGAGTCATGAATCGACCGAACTACCAGCGCGCCGTCTCCCACTGCTGAGGCGACACGTTTGGTCGAGCCGCTGCGAACGTCGCCGACCGCGTACACGTCGCGCTGGGTCGTCTCCAAGAGCAGAGGGGCACGGTCGGCCCCGCGCCAGTGTTCAGAGAAACTTGGGTGGGAGCGCGCGTCCTCTCCGGTGACGATGAATTTTCGGTCGTCCAGGCCGACGAATCCAAGCAGCCCGTCGGTTCTGGGTGCGGCGCCGATCATCGCGAAGACGGCCGTTGCGTCGAGACGGCAATCGCGATCGGGACGGCGGATCGTCACCGCTTCGAGTTTGGTGTCTCCGTGGAGGGCTTCGATTTCGCAGCCGGTCCACACGACGACGCTGGGCGCGTCCTCAATGCGGTCGATGAGGTAGCTGGACATGGTCTGGTCGAGCGGGCGACGGGCCACGAGATGGACCGTGCGCGCGTAGTTGGTGAGAGTCACCACGGCCTGTCCGGCTGAGTTGCCGCCGCCCGCGACTACGACGTCCTCACCCGAGGTCTGACGCGCCTCTATGTGTGTGGCGGCGTAGTACAGGCCTGAGCCCTCGAAGTGGTCGGCGTTCTCGACCGGAAGTCGGCGATAGTCGGCACCCGAGGCGAGCACGACGTGGTTGGCGCGCACGGCCTGTCCGTCCGCAAGCACGAGGGTACGCAGCCCTTGGAGGTCGGCCTCGGACAACCGAGAGACCTCATGAACGCTTGAGATGACAGCGCCGAACTTGCGCGCCTGGAGCGTCGCGAGCCGACTCAGCTCGGCGCCTGAAACGCCCGTTGGGAAGCCGAGGTAGTTCTCGATGCGAGCGCTTGTCCCCGCCTGCCCTCCCGGTGCAAAGCGTTCGGCGACAAAGGTCGTGAGGCCCTCGGAAGCGGCGTACACCGCAGAGGCCAGTCCGGCCGGACCGCCGCCGAGCACAACCACATCAAAGGTTTGGCCATCGACATGCGCTCGCAGACCGAGCCGATCGGCGACCTCTTCGACGGTTGCGTGCCGGATGACACAGTCACTTCGGATCAGGACGGGACACTCGCTGGCCGCGACGCCGAGGCCGCCGAGCAGAGCCTGACTCTCAGCGTCGGACTCCAGGGCGTGCCAGCTGAATGGAACGAGGTTGCGTTGCAGCAACTCACGCACCGCGAACGCATCACCAGACCAGCGCGACCCGATGAGACGGTCCTGGCCGTACCCGTGGCCGGCAAGCCACTCTCGGCGGGCAACCATCGTTCGCAAGATGAGATCGCCGAGCTCCGGGGAGCGGACGACAACGCTCCGCAGCGCGTCGGGCGAGATCGCAAGCAACGCAGTAGGCTCGGCCGCCACCCCCGCGGCAATGGTCGGCTCACCGGTGAACACCGCGATGTCGCCGATGAACGTCCCCGCTCTGCACTGCGTGAAGTAGCGCGCCCCTTCGGGCCGCTGGTCGAAGATGTCGACCGCCCCTGCCTGGACGACGTAGAACGGCGTGTCGCGCCGGCCCTGCTCGAAGAGCACTTCCCCAGATTCGAGCGAGCACTGCTCGGCAATCCCGGCCAAATGGCCGACCTGAGCTTCACTCAGCCGCGGAAAAAGCGTGGGATCGTCCGGATCGAGGAAGTCCTCCACCCGCGTAGGGGCATCGTCTTGGCTCAACTGCTGCAGCTCCTGGAGGTCGTGGCCAACTAGGTCTTGGGCAGCTGCTGCCGCGTTCCGAGCGTCCAACCGAGCCACCGCGCGCGCCGAGGACCGGGCTGGCCTCGGTATGGCCAGGTTCGTTGAGCCCGTAGGGTTCAGAAACCTGAACGTCATGCCGCGGCCTGATAGTACTCGTGAACCAAGCCGCCGAGCCGGTCCCGACGCCGAACGCCGGCCGTGACCGCGACAACGGACGGTGACGGTGTGGATCCGGTGCCGTTACTGCTCGGCGGACCAAGCGCAAGGCCCCGATGTGGTCGCTGGTCGTTGTCGTGCCGCAGGTACTCGTCGAGGACC
>WNGK01003635.1_pt1 | contig 16634 bp, 8 predicted proteins | sample 5400601 | NCBI WGS metagenome assembly WNGK01 (sample SAMN13153376, study PRJNA577476) | soil metagenome | isolation source: 60 cm soil or saprolite under Garry oak tree replicate 1 | place: USA:California | collected 2016-06-15
CGGCCCCGTGGGCACCGATAGCAGCGGCCGAGACCCGGATCGTCGTCAACGCGGGGGTCGCGTATCGCGCGAAATCCTCATCGCCGAAGCCGACGATGGCAATGTCGTCTGGCACGATGATTCCTCGTATCGAGCATTCGCGAACCGCCGCCAGCGCCTCGGTATCGCTGGCGCAGATAAGCGCGGTCGGCCGCTCGTCTCTGTCCAGCAGTGCGCGCTTAGCGCTCCTGATGGCATCGGGGTCCTCGTTCCCGGTCGTGGTGTCAGGTAGGAGCCGACCCGAATCGCTTTCCGCGAGCGTCCCGGCAACCCCTTGGCGAATGCCAGCGCCGCGCCGCCCAACCACGCCGTAACAGCGATGGCCGAGCTCAAGCAGGTAGCGTCCGGCAAGCGCTCCTCCCTGTCGCCGGCCAATCTCGATTGCCAGCGCGGCCGAGCCGGGCGCATCCGACACTTCCAACCAAGGCAACCCGTGCGCAGCAAGCAGGTCGATCTCGGCCCGCAGCGGCCCCGTGCCCGCAAAGACCAATGCTTCTGCCCCGCGCCCGATGAGACCTCGCGTCGCCGCGAGTGCGCGCTCGGGCGAGCCCGCGGTCGCAAACAGCGTGCCGTAGCCATGCGCGCCCAAGCCTCGCTCGAGTTGATCCACCACAGCGGCAATCAATGGCTCGGCAAGGGTCTCGGCGACGATGCCGACCAGCCGGGACCGTCCCGACACGAGCGCCCTCGCGGCAAGATTCGCTTGGTAGCCGAGCCTGGCCGCTGCCGCCATAATGCGCGCGCGAAGCTCCGCGCTGACGCTCCCTTCGCCCGCCAAGGCGCGCGACGCAGACGCAGTCGATACGCCTGCGGCCCGAGCCACATCGCGGAGCGTTGCGATGGGCGAGTTAGCGGATTCGGACATGTGCTGATGGTTGGCGGAGGTTTGGCGTTATGATTGGAATCGTTTTCTGCAATCGTTTGCTGTCTGCGTTTGCAGGTAGCGCTTGCGGCGATTAGCAGAAGGCTAGTTCCAAAACAATTCAATTGCAAGCTCCAAGCCAACCTGTGACATATCCGGCTTGCCTCTAGCTCAACCGTCGCCAGGATCTAACGCGTAGCGGCCATCCCCCGTGTCGCCCGGCAAGATCCTCGCCACGGGCTATGACGAGGGCGTGTCGGAATGGCGGCGAATGCAAGCGTGGCCGCCGTGCGCCTGGGCGCCGAAGTCGCTTATCGGATCGTATCGGAGACAACGCGCCGACGGAGCAGATCGTGGCTTCGCTCGCCGCATGCAGACGCTGGTTCGCGCTCTAGTCGGCGTGACGTTCGGTGCCGCGGATGGGTTCCTCTTGCCGCATTCGCCAAACGCCGCCGCACTCACGTACGCCCGCGTTGGCGGCCGCAATGGCGCACCGATGCGAGCCGAGGTCGACGCGCTGTTGCGCGAAGTGGCGCTTGACGACCTAAGCGAGCTTGGCGCCGAGACCGCGCCTGAGGTCCGCTAGCGCGGGCGGCTGCTTCGAGCCCAGTTGCGCGAGTAGCCGATCGTGCGCTACGAGCTCACGCTGCCACGAATCGCGCTCGAAGCTCATGACTTGCTCGAATCGGCCGGAGCTGAAGTCCAACCCCCGCCATTCGAGATCGCTGTATTCGGGTTGCAATCCGAGTGCGGTCTCCACAGCGTGCGCTCGTCCGCGACAGCGATCGATGATCCATTTCAGCACGCGCATGTTCTGACCGAATCCCGGCCACGCGAACTTGCCGTTCTCGTCGGTGCGAAACCAGTTGACATCGAAAATCTTCGGCGGCTGCGGCACGGCCGCACCGAGCGCGAGCCAGTGCTGGAAATAATCGCCGATGTGGTAGCCGCAAAAAGGCAGCATCGCGAACGGGTCGCGGCGCACTTCGCCCACGGCTCCGGTGGCAGCCGCAGTCGTCTCCGACCCCATCGTCGCCGCCTTATATACGCCGTCCGCCCAGCTCGTCGCCTCGACGACCAGCGGCATGGTATCGCTGCGCCGCCCGCCAAAGATGAACGCCGAGATCGGCACGCCCTTGGGGTTGTCCCATTCGGGATCGAGCGAAGGGCATTGCGTCGCGGCCACCGTGAAGCGCGAATTGGGATGCGCGGCCTTGCGCCCGCAGTCGGGCGTCCACGAGCGGCCTTGCCAGTCGATGAGGTGCGCCGGAGGCTCGCGGGTCATGCCCTCCCACCACACGTCACCATCATCGGTGAGCGCGACGTTGGTGAAGATCACGTTCCGCTTAAGCGTCTCCATCGCGTTGGGGTTCGATTCGTACGACGTCCCGGGCGCCACGCCGAAATAGCCGGACTCGGGATTGATCGCGTAAAAGCGCCCGTCGGCCTGCGGCTTGATCCAGGCGATGTCGTCCCCGATCGTCGTGACCTTCCAACCCTCGAAGCCCTTGGGCGGGATCAGCATCGCGAAGTTCGTCTTTCCGCAGGCGCTGGGGAACGCCGCCGTCACGTAGGTCTTTTCTCCCTGCGGCGACGTGACACCGAGAATCAGCATGTGCTCGGCGAGCCAGCCTTCGTCGCGTCCCATCACCGAGGCAATGCGCAGCGCAAAGCACTTCTTGCCCAGCAACGCGTTGCCGCCGTAGCCGGAGCCGTAGCTCCAGATCTCGCGCGACTCGGGGAAATGCACGATGTACTTGTGCTCCCGATTGCACGGCCACGGCACGTCGTGCCGGCCTGGCGTCAGCGGCGCGCCGACAGAGTGCACGCACGGCACGAATGGGCCGTCGCTCCCGAGCGCTTCGACCGCCGGACGACCCATGCGCGTCATGATTCGCATGCTTGCCGCGACGTAAGGGCTGTCGGTCAGCTCGACCCCGATGTGCGCGATGGGGCTGCCGATCGGTCCCATCGAAAACGGCACGACGTAGAGCGTCCGCCCGCGCATGCAGCCCTCGAAGAGCCCCGCAAGCGTCGCCCGCATCTCGGAGGGCGCGACCCAGTTGTTTGTCGGGCCGGCGTCGTCTTCGCGCTCGCTGCAGATGAAGGTACGATCCTCGACGCGCGCGACATCCGACGGATCGGAACGCGCGAGATAGCAGCCCGGACGCTTCGCGGGATTGAGCTTGATGATCGTGCCGGCGGCGACCATTTCCGCGCACAGGCGCTCGTATTCCTCCGTCGAGCCGCTGCACCAGACGATCCGATCGGGACGTACCTGTTCGGCCACCTGCCGCACCCAGGCGATAAGTCGGGGATGGCGCACCCACGCGGGGGCTTCCACGGCGGCGGCGATGGCTAATCTGGAGTCGGGATGATTCATGATTTGGGTGATAAGCCGGAAGACGAGCGCGCGGCGCTGACCCGCCGCAACCGCGCGGCGTGGAGACAACCAATGTAGCACGCCCCGCAGTGACGACGTAAGTTGCAGCGCATCATGACATACCGGTCAGGCCACTGGGCCGCATCAAAATCTGTGCACCACGCCGCGTTCACGACGACCTCAACCTTCGCGCGCGGCCCCGCCGCCGCAACCACGCGAAAAGCGGTCCGGTGCAGGTCAGCAACAACACGACGCGGGTCACGTGAAACGCGGTGACCACCGGTACACCGAGCTCGAGTACTTTCGCGGTGATCGACATTTCGGCGATGCCGCCCGGCGCGGTCGCCAGGACGAGCGTCGCCGGGTACAGGCCCGTCGCGGCCGCCAGCGCGAGCCCGAACATCGCCGACAACACGAGGGCCGCGAGAACACTCAGCCCGACTGCCGCGACAAAACGTGGTGCGCGCCTGAGGAAGCTCCGCTCGAAGCGCGCGCCAAGCGCACAACCGAGCAAGAGCTGCGCCGCGTTCGTCAGCCAACGGGGCACCGCCGACAAATTGACCTCGGCGATCGTGAGCGGTATGGCCACCGCGAGCGCACCGAGCACGAAGGCATTCGCGAGGCCCGCGCGTTGCAGAACGAGAGCTCCGACCAACGTCAACGCAAGCAGCGCGACAAGGCCGAGACCCCGGACCTCGGTCGTTCCCGGTTGAAAGGCGTCGGCACCGTGCAGCTTCAATGCCGCGAACACCCATGGAACCACGATGACCACCAGCATCAGTCGCAGCGATTGACCCGCGGCGACCTCATCGACCCGAGCCCCATAGCGCTCGCCGAGCACCGCCATTTCCGCGGCGCCGGCCGGCACACTGGCAAACACTGCGGTCGTGCGATCAATGCGCGCCACGCGCGCGACCAGGTAGCCGCAGAAGTAGCCGAGCGCCAGCGCGAAGAACGCCGCGAGCAGAAGCTGCCACCACAGGCGTGTCACCAGCTCGGCGACCAGAGGCGTGAAATAGAGCCCCAGGGCCGTGCCGATCAACCATTGCCCGACCTGCCTCCCTCCGGGCGGCGCCTCGCAGTCGACGCCCGCCGAGCGGCACGCCGCAAGCGCGACCAGAGGACCGATCATCCACGGCAGCGGCGCACCTACCGCCACACAGAACAGCGCCGCGGCGAGTCCGATCGCAAGCCCCTTGATGGCGGGCACGGCGGCCGAGACACGCGCCAGCGCGCGGTGTGCGGCCCGGGGCGTGCGGTCGATCACCCGCCGGGCTTCGGCTTTTCACCCGCAGTCGCGGGCGGCGCTTCGTTCCATCCGCCACCGAGCGCCTTGATCAACGCGACGCTCGCCGTCAGGCGCCGGCCGAGGATCGTGATCGCGGTGCGCTCGTTGTTCAGTGTCGCAGCCTGAATCACGATGACGGCCAGGTAGTTCGCGGTGCCGGCACGGTATTGATTCAGGACAATGGCCAGCGATTCGCGGGCCGCCTTGACCGCTTCCTCCTGCACGCTCGCTTCCTGTTCGAGGATGCGCAGCGCCGCGAGATTGTCCTCGACGTCCTGAAACGCGGTCAGCACGCTCTGCCGATAGTTCGCGACCGACTCGTCGTAGGCGGCGATTGCCTGATCGGTCTGCGCGCGCCGCAGCCCGGCGTCGAACACCACCTGGGCGAGCGCGGCGCCCAGCGACCAGTAGCGGCTCGGCACGCTCAACAGACTGCCGATGACCGAGCTTTGAAATCCGCCGGTCGCGGAAAGCGTCACTGCCGGGAAGAACGCCGCTTCGGCCACGCCGATCTGAGCGTTCGCCGCGGCAGCGCGGCGCTCGGCAGCGGCGATATCGGGCCGGCGTTCGAGCAATTCCGACGGCAAGCCGGTTGGAATGTCCGGGAACTTCGGCTCCAGCGTTACTGTGGAGAGCGAGAGCTCGGCCGGCGCCTTCCCGGTAAGAATCGCGATCGCATGCTCGAGCTGCGCGCGCTGGATGCCGGCATCGAGCGCCAGCGCCTGCGTCGACTTGAGCTGCGTTTCCGCCTGCACGACGTCGCTGCGCCCGGCAACGCCGGCGGCGTACTGGTTGCGCGTGAGCTGTAGGGATCGCTCGTACGCGCCCACCGTATCATTGAGCAGGCGGGTCTGCGCGTCCTGCACGCGAAGCAACCAATAGTCCTGCGCCAGTTCCGCCTGCGCCGAGAGCTTCGCCGCGCCGAGATCGCCCACGCTTGCCTGCGCGCTCGCTTCGCTCGATTCGATATTGCGCCGGACCCGGCCCCACAGATCGAGCTCCCAGCTCGCATCGAGCGCCACGTTGTAGTTGTTGCGCACCCCGGGTGTGGCGCCGCCTGTGCCGACGCTGCGGCTCGCGCCCGCGCCGCTGCCGGCTCGCGTTGCCGACGCGTTCGCCGAGACGGTCGGGAACAACGCTGCGCGCGCCTGCTGCACGAGCGCCCGTGCCTCGCGCACGCGCGCTTCCGCGGCCTTGAGCGTCTGATTGCTCACGTCGACCTGGGCCTCGAGCGCGTTGAGCTGCGCGTCACCGAAAACCTCCCACCAGCTCCCGCGGATCGCCGCGTCCCGTGGTTGCGCACTCTTCCAGCCCTGAGTCTCCTTGAATGCGGCCGGCGCATCGGCGGGTGGGCGCACGTAATTCGGTCCAACCATGCACGCGCTTAAAGCCGCCGTTGCCGTGAGAATCCAGGCTCGCATGCCCGTCGAGCGCAACGCCTTTTTCTTCTTCGCCGGCATGAACCGTTAGTCCCCGGGGGCAGCCGTCAAGTTCTCCCGCCCGCGCCGCTGCCGGAGCGGCCGGCACCAAAGGCTGAAGCGGTCGAGATAGAGATAGACCACGGGCGTCGTAAACAGCGTCAGCATCTGGCTGACGATCAGCCCGCCCACGATCGAGATGCCGAGCGGCTGACGGAATTCCGCGCCGTCCCCGGTGCCGAGCGCGAGTGGCACGGCGGCCAGCAGCGCAGCCATGGTGGTCATCATGATCGGACGGAAGCGCAAAAGGCAGGCTTCGAAAATCGCGTCGCGCGAGCTCTTGTTGCGGTTGCGTTCGGCCTCGAGCGCAAAGTCGATCATCATGATCGCATTCTTCTTCACGATGCCGATGAGCAGAATGACGCCGATCAGAGCGATGACGCTGAATTCCTTCTGAAACAGCAACAGGGCAAGCAGCGCGCCGACACCTGCCGACGGTAGCGTCGACAGGATCGTAATCGGATGCACGTAGCTTTCGTACAGCACGCCCAGGACGATGTACACCGTGAGCAGTGCAGCGAGGATGAGCCACGGTTGGCTTTTGAGGGAATCCTGGAATGCCCGCGCCGTGCCCTGAAAGCTGCCGCGAACGGTCGCCGGAACGCCGATTCGCGCGAGCGCGTCTTCGGTCGCCCGCGTTGCCTGCCCGAGCGAGGTCCCTTCCGGCAAATTGAACGAGATGGTGGATGCCACGAATTGTGATTGATGATTCACGCCGAGCGAGGTGTTGGTGCGGGTGTAGCGCGCGAATGCCGAGAGCGGAACCTGCGCTCTCCCGGACGTGATCACGTACACGTGATCGAGGGAGGAGGCAGACTGCCAGTATTCCGGCGCAGCCTCCATCACCACGTGATACTGGTTCAGCGCGGAATAAATGGTCGAAACCTGTCGCTGACCGAACGCGTCGTCCAGCGTAGTGTCGATCAGCCTCGGCGAGACGCCCAGCCGCGCCGCTGTGTCGCGATCGATGGTCAGCGATGTCTGCAGGCCTTTGTCCTGCTGATCGGTGTTGACGTCCACCAGTTCCGGCAGCTGGCTCATCGCCTGACGTATGCGCGGCTCCCAGGTGCGCAACTCCGTGAGATCGTCCGCCTGCAAGGTGTACTGATACGTTGCGTTGGCCTGCCTTCCCCCGACGCGAATGTCTTGCACCGGGTTGAGGAAGAGGTTGGCGCCGGGCTCGTTGGCTAGCTTGCCCCGCAAGCGCGCGATGATCTTGTCGGCGGACTCCTTGCGCTCGGCCAACGGCTTCAACTGAACGAACATCATTCCGGTATTTCGCTGTGCGCCCCCGGTGAACGCGACTACATTTTCGACCGCCGGGTCGGCCCGGACGATGTTGACGAAGCTCGCCAGCTTCGGTTGCATCGCCTGAAACGATATGCTCTGGTCCGCCTGGATGAATCCTGTCAGCCGGCCGGTGTCCTGCTGAGGGAAAAACCCCTTGGGGATGTAGTAGTACAAGCAGCCGTTCAGGATCACGACTCCAAGAAGAATCCCCATTATGACCAGGCCGTGGTCGAGCGCCCAGGTGAGACTCCGTTTGTACCCGCGATGCAGCGAGTCGAACGCGCGCTCGCTCCAGCCGTGAAAGCGCCCGTGGCGCTGCTCCTTTTCCGGGCGCAGCAGACGCGAACACATCATCGGCGTCATCGTCAGCGAAAGTACAAGCGAAATGAGAATCGCGACCGACAGCGTCACCGCAAACTCGCGGAAATAGCGGCCGACGATGCCTCCCATCAGCAGGATGGGAATGAAGACGGCAATTAGCGACACACTCATCGACAGCACGGTAAAGCCGACCTCGCGCGCGCCAAGGAGCGACGCCTTCATCGGCGGCATTCCCTGCTCGATGTGACGCGAAACGTTCTCGAGCACCACGATGGCATCGTCGACTACGAAACCGGTGGCAATGGTCAGCGCCATCAGGGAGAGGTTGTTCAGGCTGAAGCCGCACAGATACATGACCCCGAATGTGGCGATCAGCGATACCGGCACCGCTACGCTGGGGATCAACGTTGCCCGCCAATTGCGCAGGAACAGGAAGACGACGAGCACGACCAGGCAGACCGCGACCACCAGCGTCCGCTCGACATCGCGCAACGACGCGCGAATGGTCGTCGTGCGCTCCATCACCACGTCGACCTTGATCGCGCTTGGAATGGACGCACGGAGCTGCGGGAGCATTGCGGTGACGCTGTCGACGGTTTCGATGATGTTGGCGTTCGGCTGCCGGCTGATGATGATCAGCACCGAAGGCTTGCCATTGGAGGAGCCCGCATTGCGAAGATCCTGCACCGAGTCGACGACATTGCCGAGGTCGGTGAGCTTGACAGCCGAGCCGTTGCGGTAGGCAACGATCAACGGCAGGTAGTCGGCCGCCTTCTTGGCCTGATCGTTGGCGTAAATCTGCCAGTGGCGATCACCCGCCTCCAGCGATCCCTTTGGCCGGTTGGCATTGGTGGCGGCGAGAACTGTTCGCACATCCTCGAAGCCGATCCCGTATTTGTTAAGAGTCTGCGGGTTGAGCTCCACTCGCACTGCAGGCAGCGAGCTTCCTCCCACCTGCACCTGCCCCACACCCTGCAACTGCGACAGCTTCTGGGCGATGATGGTGGAGCCCGCGTCGTACATCTGTCCCTGCGTCATCGTGTCAGAAGTGAGCGCCAGGATCATGATCGGAGCGTCGGCGGGGTTGACCTTGCGATAGGTCGGATTGCTGGGGAGGCCCGTCGGCAAAAGACTCCGCGCCGCGTTGAGCGCCGCCTGGACGTCGCGTGCAGCACCATCGATATCGCGGCTGAGCTCGAATTGAAGCGTGACTCGCGACGAGCCCAGCGAGCTGTTCGAGGTCATTTCGGTCACGCCAGCGATGCGACCGAGCGAGCGCTCGAGCGGCGTGGCAACGGTAGCGGCCATTGTTTCCGGGCTGGCCCCTGGCAGCGAAGCGGACACCGAGATGGTGGGAAAGTCGACCTGAGGCAATGGCGAGACCGGCAACAGGCGAAAGGCAGCGGCGCCCGCGAGCGCAAGTCCGATCGTGAGCAGCGTTGTCGCTACCGGACGACCGATGAACGGCGCCGATAGATTGACCTCAGGTAAAGACCTGCTGCGCGCCCTCGGGTCGTCGTCCTGCGGCTCAGACATGCTATTCGCCAGCCGCCGGCGCTGGCCTCGGCTTTTCTTTGCCTTTGCGCCGGGTTTCAACCCTGCGCGCGAGGCTGTCGAAAGCGAGATAGATCACGGGCGTCGTGAACAACGTCAGCATCTGGCTGACGATCAATCCTCCCACCATGGTTATGCCGAGCGGATGACGCAGCTCGGAGCCCACACCCCAGCCGATCATCAGCGGCAGTGCCGCGAGGAGCGCCGCCATGGTCGTCATCATGATCGGGCGGAAGCGCAACAGGCACGCCTGGTAAATCGCTTCGCGCGGCGGCTTGCCTTCCTTGCGCTCGGCATCGAGCGCAAAGTCGATCATCATGATCGCGTTCTTCTTCACGATGCCGATAAGCAGCACGATGCCGATGATGGCGATCACGCCGAGGTCGTTGCCGAAGATCATCAACGCCAGAAGCGCTCCGACGCCGGCCGAGGGAAGCGTGGAGAGAATCGTGATCGGGTGGATGAAGCTCTCGTAGAGCACCCCGAGCACGATGTACATGGTGACGATGGCGGCAAGGATGAGCCACAGCTCGTTGGCGAGCGACCCGCGAAATGCCGCCGCGGCGCCCTGAAACTGGATTTGTGCGCTGGCTGGGAGGCCGATTTCGGCTTGCGTTTTCTGGATGGCCTTCACCGCGTCGCCGAGCGAAGCGCCCTGCGCGAGATTGAACGAGATGGTCGCTGCAGGGAACTGGCCTATGTGGTTGACGACCAGCGGCGAAGCGCGCTCGGTGATGCGTGCGATGGTTGTCAGCGGGACTTGCATCGACGCGGCAGACGAGCTCGCCGATGACGTCGACCCCGCTCCGGGCGCCGCGAGCGCCGCGGATGCATTGCCTCCGGTGGTCGGCACCGATGCGCTGCTTGCCGCCGCCGAGCCCGAATTGGTCGCGGGCACGTAGATCTGCGCCAGCGCCTCGGGCCCGAGCTGAAATTCCGGCTTGACTTCCAGGACCACCCGATACTGATTGGTCTGGGTAAAGATCGTCGATACCAGCCGCTGTCCGAAAGCGTTGTAGAGCGCGTTGTCGACCGCCGCCGGCGTGATGCCGAAACGGCTCGCCGTTGCCCGGTCGATTTCCACGAATGCCTGCAGCCCACCGTTCTGCAGATCGGTGGCGACGTCGGCAAGCTGCGGGATCTGCCGCAGACGCTCGACGATCTTGGGCACCCACACCGCTAACTCCTCTGGGTTGGTGTCCTCGACCGTGAATTGGTACTGCGTGCGGCTGACGCGATCCTCGATGGTCAGGTCCTGCACCGGCTGCATGTAAAGCGTGATGCCCTCGACGTCGACGAGCCTGGTTTGCAGGTTGAGAATCACTTCCTCGGCTCGCACACTGCGCTGGGAAAGCGGCCTCAGATTGATCAGCATGCGGCCGCTGTTCAGTGTCGAGTTCGTGCCATCGACGCCGATGAACGAGGAAAGACTTTCCACCGCGGGATCCTGCAGGATCACGCGAGCGAGCGCCTGCTGGCGCTCCGCCATTGCCGCAAACGAGATGGTTTGCGGCGCCTCGGTGATGCCCTGGATGGCGCCGGTATCCTGAATCGGAAAGAAGCCCTTGGGGATGAAAATGTAGAGGACGATGGTGAGGATCAGCGTGATGGTCGCCACGACCAGCGTCGCAGCCTGTCGGTCCAGCACCCAGTTGAGCATGCTGCCGTAACGCGCGATGACGGTGTCGAATATCTCCCCGCTCCTCCGGTAGAACCTGCTTTGTTGTTCTTTCTCGGTGTGGCGGAGGAATTTCGCGCACATCATCGGCGTCAGCGTCAGCGATACAACCGCTGAAATCAGGATCGAGATGGCCAGGGTGATTGCGAACTCGCGAAACAACCGGCCGACGACGTCACCCATGAACAACAGCGGGATCAGCACGGCGATCAGCGATATAGTCAACGAAATGATCGTGAACCCAATCTGTTCCGCGCCCTTGAGTGCCGCATCGAGCGGCTTCTCGCCAGCCTCGATGTAGCGGGCGATATTTTCGATCATTACGATCGCGTCATCGACCACAAAGCCGGTCGCGATCGTCAACGCCATGAGCGTCAGGTTGTTGATCGAAAAACCGGCTAGGTACATCACGCCGAACGTTCCGATCAGCGACAGCGGCACCGCCACGCTCGGAATGACGGTCGCTGACAGGCTGCGGAGGAACAGGAAGATGACCATCACGACCAGTGCGACGGCGAGGAACAGCTCGAATTGCACGTCATGAACTGAAGCCCGTACAGTGATGGTGCGATCGGTGAGGATGGTGACGTCGACCGCAGCGGGCAGCGCCGCCTGCAACTGCGGCAATAACTGCTTGATTCTGTCGACGACCTCGATGACGTTGGCGCCGGGCTGCCGCTGGATGTTGACGATGATCGCCGGGAGGTCATTCGCCCATGCCGCGAGCCGGTTGTTTTCCGCGCCGTCGATGACATCAGCCACATCGCTGAGGCGTACCGGCGAACCATTGCGGTAGGCGACGATCATGCTCTTGTATTCTTCGGCCGATTTGAGCTGATCGTTGGCGTCGATGGTCGATGCACGTGTCGGCCCGTCGAAGCTTCCCTTGGCCTGATTAGTGTTGGCACCGCTTATCGCGGTGCGCACGTCGTCAAGCGACAAGCCGTACGCGGCGAGCGCGGTCGGATTCGCCTGGATGCGGACCGCAGGGCGCTGTCCGCCGGTGACGCTGACCAGACCCACGCCGGGAACCTGGGAAAGCTTGGTCGCGAGCCGCGTATCCGCCAGATCCTCGATCTTCGGCAGCGGCATCGTGCTCGACGTCAGCGCCAGGGTCATGATCGGCGTGTCCGCCGGATTAACCTTGTTGTAGATGGGCGGCGTCGGCAGGTCAGCGGGGAGGAAGCTTCCCGAGGCGTTGATCGCTGCTTGCACTTCCTGTTCCGCGACATCGAGCGATAGGTCGAGGTCGAACTGAAGAGTGATGACCGAGGCCCCGCCGGAGCTCGTCGACGACATCTGTTTCAGACCCGGCATCTGACCGAACTGGCGCTCGAGCGGCGCGGTAATCGACGATGTCGTCACATCCGGGCTCGCGCCCGGATAGAGGGTGACGATCTGGATCGTCGGATAGTCAACTTGCGGCAGCGCCGAGATCGGCAGCACGCGGTAGGCGATGACCCCGGCCAGCAAAATGGCAAGCATCAGCAGCGAAGTCGCCACTGGCCGCAGAATAAAGGGACGGGACGGGCTCATCGCGCTCGCTCAGACGATCGTCGACACGGGCCCGGGTTGAGGAATCAGCCGCCGCTCTTGGAACGGCGGTTCTGTCCCTGTCCACTTGGCGACTTGTCCGATTTTTGTATCTCCTTTTGCGGACTCGCCGATTGCGCCGCACGAGCGTTGGGATCGATCAGTTCTATCTTCGAGCCTTCGCGCAGCTTGTCCGCACCGTCGACCACCACCAGGTCTCCCGGCTCGACGCCACTCTGCACCTCGGTGGTCTCGCCTTCTGTGGTGCCAATCTTGAGCGGCGCGACCGACGCGGTTTGATCCGGCTTGACGAGGAAGACGAAGGTCCCTGGAGCGCCGCGCTGGATTGCGGCGGATGGAACGAGCGTCGCGTCCTGCCGCGTTTCGACGCCCATGCGCACATTGACGAACTGGTTGGGGAAGAGAACGCCATCCTGATTGGGAAATTCAGCCTTGAGCTTGACCGTGCCCGTTGCGGTGTCGATCTGATTGTCGATCGTCAGCAGGCGGCCGGTCGCGAGCTTGTTCTTGGCGCTGCGGTCGTATGCGTCGACAACGATGTCCTGCCCTGTCTGCATGCGTTTGACGATGCGCGGAACGTTGTCCTCGGGAACCGGATAGATGACTGTGACCGGCTGCACCTGGGTGATCGTGACCAAGCCGTTGCTGTCCGACGCGCGGACAATGTTGCCGGGATCGACCGCACGCAAGCCCACCCGGCCGCTGATCGGAGCCGTGATGCGGGCGTAGGTAATCTGCAGCTTGGCGCTGTCGATGGCGCCGCGGTCGGATTCCACGACCCCTTGATATTGCCGCACGAGCGCCTCCTGGGTGTCGACTTGCTGCTTGGAGATCGAGTCCTGCGCCAGCAGCGTCCGATATCGCTCGAGGTCGACCTGCGCATTCTTGAGCTGCGCCTGGTCGCGCGCCATCTGCCCGTTGGCCTGAGTCAATAGAACCTCGAACGGGCGCGGATCGATCTGGGCGAGCAGATCGCCCGCCTTCACGTTCTGACCCTCGCGGAACGCGACGCTGACCAACTGTCCGTCGACGCGGGTGTGCACGACGACCATGTTGCGTGGCGTGACCGTGCCGAGAGCATCGATATACACGTCGATGTTCCCCTTGCGCACCGGCGCCGCGACGACGGGCAGCGGACGCGCGTTAGGGTCGCCGCGCCCCTTTGCGGCCGGCGCATCGGCGGGCGTGCGCAGAAGTGCCCACGTTCCCACACCTGCGATCATCACGGCGGAGATCGCCAGCACCGCCCATAGCCGCCGGCGCCTTCGCCACCAAGGCTTCGCGCGTGTTTTAGGCGGCGCGTCGCTGGGTCGCGGCGTCGTGTCGTTCATGGCCGTTTGCGCATGGGGGCTGATTAGCGCGGTTATTGAGGCTTCTTTGAGGTCTTATTCTAGGGCTAAGGTTCGCGGCCACCTGTAAGCAATTGTTATCGGCCTGGCGCCGCGGCCCACATGGATCGGACGCCATCCTACGCCACGCCGCCACGCGGACGGCGACGCGAACGTTCCGCGCCAGACACGCGGCTTACTTGCCGATGCAGAACCGTCCGAAGATCTCGCCCAAGAGATCGTCGGCGGTGAACTCGCCGGTGATCGCCGAGAGCGCCTCCTGCGCCTGCCGCAGCTCTTCGGCAAAGAGCTCCAGCGGCGGTGACGACGCGGCGAGATGCGCTGCAGCGCCGGCCAGATGCGATTGCGCGACGTCCAGCGCGCGCAGGTGGCGCTCCCGCGCGAGGAACGCTCCTTCCATATCCTCGTGGACGCCGACCAATTCGAGGATCGCGCCACGCAGGAACTCGACTCCCTCGCCGGTCTTGGCCGAAAGCGTGACCGTCACCATGCCGTCCATCCGGCTCGACGCAGCTTCGAGCCCGGCAAGATCGATCTTGTTCCGAACGACGATGCGCGGCAGCGTCGGGGGGAGCTCCGCAGCGATCGCCTGATCGGCGGGGTGATCCGGCTCACGTGCGTCGGTCACGATCAGCGCCAGGTCTGCGCGCTCGATGGCGGCCCGCGTCCGTTCGATGCCGATTTTTTCCACCGCGTCGGTCGTCGGCCTTAAGCCCGCCGTGTCGACGACATGCAGCGGAATGCCGCCGATTTCGATGCTGCCGCGGATCGCGTCACGCGTGGTTCCCGGCACGGGGGTGACGATGGCGATTTCGTCGCCGACGAGCTGGTTGAGAAGGCTCGACTTGCCCACGTTGGGTTGCCCGATCAGCACGACGCCGAGGCCTTCGCGCAACAGGCTTCCCTGGCGCGCGCGCCCGACAACGTCGGCGAGTCGCTGGCGCAGGCCCGCGAGCCTGCCGGCAGCGTCGGAGGCACGCATGAAGTCGATGTCCTCTTCGGGGAAATCCAGCGTCGCCTCGGTGAACGCCCGCAGCTCGACGAGCGCGTCGACGGTTGCGGTGATCTCGCGCGAGAACGCTCCGGACAGACTGCGCGCGGCTGCGCGTGCAGCGGTCGTCGTTGCCGCTTCGATCAGGTCGGCCACGCCTTCCGCCTGGGCGAGGTCGAGCTTGCCGTTGAGAAACGCGCGCTTGGTGAATTCGCCCGGCTCGGCGAGCCGCGCGCCTAGATCGAGGCAACGATTCAGGAGCAATGAGAGCACCGCGGGCCCGCCGTGCCCGTGCAACTCGAGTACCGTCTCGCCGGTATAGGATGCCGGCGCGGGGAAGAGCAGCGCCAGGCCTTGATCGAGCGTCTCGCCGTGCGCACCCCTGAAAGTGACGAAGGTCGCCAGGCGTGGGGCGAGCTCGCGGCCGATCACGCCCTCGACGATCGACGCGAGGTCCGGTCCCGACACGCGCACGATGCCGATGCCCGCGCGACCGCCGGCCGTCGCAATCGCCGCGATCACGTCGCCAGACGACCGCGCGGCGACCGCCGAAGACTCTTGCGGCGCGCTCAGCGGCCTCAGCGACGTTTCGCCGCCGCGGCTTCCGCTGCGCGCGTGAGCAATCGGTTCATGTGCCATTGCTGGAAGATCTGAATGGCATTGTTGATCAGCCAGTAGAGCACCAGGCCCGACGGGAAAAACAGGAACAGGATCGAGAAGGCCACGGGCATGATCTGCATCACCTTCGCCTGCACCGGATCCTGGATCGGCGTGGGCGAGAGCCTGACCTGCAGGAAGGCGGTGATCGCATAGACGACCGGCAGCACGAAGTACGGATCGGGCGCGGACAGGTCGTGGATCCAGCCGACCCACGGCGCGTGTCGCAGCTCCACCGCGCCGAGGAGCACCCAGTAGAGCGCGATGAACACGGGAATCTGCACGACGATCGGCAGGCAGCCGCCGAGCGGGTTGATCTTCTCGGTCTTGTACATCTCCATCATCTTCATCTGCAGCTGCTGCTTGTCGTTCGCGTATTGCTCCTGCAGCGCTTTCATCTTCGGCGCGACCAGCTTCATCTTCGCCATTGAGCGCGCGCTGGCGTGGTTGAGCGGATAGAACGCGCTCTTGATGATCACGGTCATGGCGATGATCGCCCAGCCCCAGTTGCCGAGCAGCGAATGCAGCCACTTGAGCAGAAAGAACAGCGGCGCTGCGATGACGGTGAACACGCCGTAATCGACGACCAGATCGAGGCCGTTGGCGAGCGTCTTCAGCGTGTCCTGCTCCTGCGGGCCGACGTAGAGTGGCACATCGATGCGTCCGGCGGCGCCGGGCGCGATGCTGCCGAGCGGAACCTTGACGCCGTCGTAGTAAAGGTTATCGAGCTTGTTGACGTAGAACTCGCGGGGAAGCTTTTTCGCGTCGGACGGCAGCCATGCCGCGACGAAATAGTGCTCGACCATGCCGATCCAGCCGTTGTCGCTCTTGTCGGTGAACTTCGCCTTGCCCTTGTCGATGTCGGCAAAGTCGATCTTCTTGTACTTGTCGGCCTCGTTGTAGAGCACCGGGCCGTTGAACGCCGAGGGTGCGCCCCAGCTCTGTACGCCGGTCGACTTGCCGTCGCGGGCGAACTGAAAATACGCAGCGGGCGTGATCGGCGCCGGCCCGGCGTTGGTGACATCAAAGCTCACGTCGATCACGTAGCTGCCGCGATGAAAGGTCAGCGTTTGGGTGACCTTGTCGCCCGCGGTGAGCTTGAGCTCGAGCTTGTCCGCGCCAGGCGGAAGCTCGCGCGGACCGGGCAGCGCCTGCCACACCGTGTGGTGGTTCGGCAACCCTTCGCCGAT
>WNGK01003636.1_pt1 | contig 16634 bp, 17 predicted proteins | sample 5400601 | NCBI WGS metagenome assembly WNGK01 (sample SAMN13153376, study PRJNA577476) | soil metagenome | isolation source: 60 cm soil or saprolite under Garry oak tree replicate 1 | place: USA:California | collected 2016-06-15
GGCTGGTCCGGTGGCGGCCCGCATGCGCTGGCCTGCGCGGCGCTGCTGCCCGGGCGCTGCCTTGCCGCCGCGTCGATGGCCGGGGTGGCGCCGTACGGCGGCCAGGGCCTGGACTGGCTCGGCGACATGGCGCCGGAGAACGTACAAGAACTCACGGCCGCCACCGATGGCGAGGCGGCCCTGACCAGCCTGCTCGAGGCCGCGGCAGAAGAACTGCGGGACATTACCGCGGCCGCGCTTGCGGACAGCCTTGGCGGGCTGGTGTCCGAGGCCGACAAGGCAGTGGCCAGCGGGGACTTCGCCGAGTACCTTGCCGCATCGTTCCGCGCAGCCGTGGCTAGCGGGATAGCGGGCTGGCGGGACGATGACCTGGCGTTCGTGCGGGACTGGGGCTTCACGCTCGGCGGCGGGGGCAATGCCGGGGACGTCCCGGTCACGATCTGGCAGGGCGGCCAGGACCGGATGGTTCCCTACGCGCACGGCGCCTGGCTTGCCGGGCAGCTTCCCGGAGCGCGTGCCCACCTGCTGCCGGGCGAAGGGCACCTGACGCTCGCGGTCACCGCGTTCAGCGAGATCCTCGCTGACCTCCTCGACCTGGCCGCGATCAGGCCCGCCGACGCTGACGGCCAGCAGGCCTGAGACAGGTCCCGGGTGGCCGCGGAGCCGACTGGCTCCGGGGCGGCTGGCCGGCCGGCGGCCGGGTGGCGGCACGGTTCAGGCGGCTACCGCGTGAGGTCGTAGACGGTGACGCCGCCGACGGTCTGAGCGGCGAAGTGCGCCTTCACCCAGGCGGTGATCTGCGCCGCCGGTCCGGTCCCGCCGCCGAAGCTGCTGGCATTGGCGCCGACGAAATAGTGGATCTCGCCGGCCGAGACCAGCTGCCTGAACTGGGCGAGCGTTGGTGCCGGGTCCGAGCCGTTAAAGCCGCCGATGGCCAGCATCGGCTGCCTGGTGGCCAGCTGCAGTGGCGCGGCGCTCTGCGTGCCCACCGTCGCGGCAGCCCAGCGATACCGGCCGGCGTCCTTCTTCAGCAGGTTCACGAGCTTGCTGCTGACCTGGGTGCTGCCGCCGAGCCCGCCGCCGAGCCCGCCGCCGAGCCCGCCCTGGCCGCCTGCCGCACGGGCCTGCCCACCCAACGCGGGACGCCGTCCGCCGACTGTCCCGGCGGGCCGCTGCCCGGCTGCGGAGCCAGGGAACCCCTGACCGGCAGTTCCGCCGGTGCCGCCGGGCAGGCCGCCCCGGCGCGCGCCGGCCGGACCGCCGGCGCCTGCTGGTCTACCTAGTCCGCCTGGCCCGCCTGGCCCGAATAGCCCGCCGCTCGGCACGGCAGCCGGGCCGGCCGTCGGGATCGCCCCGGTGTGCGCGGTCGTGACCGTGGCCAGGGTGTACGCAGCCGGCCCGGCGAAGACGGCGAGCAGCGCGACCAGCACCGGGGCCAGGGCCAGCGCGGCCTTGCCGCGGACCCGGCCGGCCAGCCCGGTGAGCCGCGGTCCGGCGGCAAGCGCGGCCGCGGCGCCAAGCCCGGCGACCAGGATCACGACCCGCAGCAGCGAATGCCACGACGGGGTGCGCCCGAGCAGTTCAGCCGACCACAACGCGGTGACCGCCACTCCGGAGGCCAGCATGATCCGGCCGTGCCAGGCGGCACGGCGCCGCCACGCCGTGACGGCGCCGATGCCCGCCAGCGCGCCGATGGCTGGCGCCAGCGCGACCGTGTAGTACGGGTGAATGATCCCGGCCATGAAACTGAACACCGCGCCGGTGACGAGCAGCGATCCGCCCCAGATCAGGGCGGCCGCCCGGGTCCGGTCGGTCCGGGGAGCCCGCCAGGTCAGCCAGAGCAGCGCCACGAGCGCGATGAGGGCGGCCGGCAGCAGCCAGCTGACCTGCCCGCCCATCACGGATCCGAACAGCCGGGTCAGCCCGGCGGAGCCGCCGAACGCCGCGCCCTGCCCGCCGCCGCCACGGCCCGCGCCGAAGCCGACCGAGCCGGTCTCGTTCCCGTCCAGCCGCCCGAGCCCGTTGTAGCCGAGAGCCAGCTGCAAGATGCTGTTGCTGGTGGAGCCGCCGACATAGGGGCGATCAGCGGCGGGGGTCAGCATGACGGCGGCCACCCACCAGCCGGCCGAGATGATCACCGCGGCCGCCCCGGCCAGCAGCTGCAGCAGGCGACGGCCGAGCCTCGGCGGGCCGGCGATCAGGTAAGCGAGCGCGAACGGCGGCAGCACCAGGAACGCCTGCAGCATCTTGGTGAGGAACCCGAATCCGATCAGGGCGCCGGCCAGCGCGATCCACCGGGTCCGGCCCGACTCGATGGCCCGCGTCATCGCGTAGGCGGCGAGGGTCAGCAGCAGCACGAGCAGCGCGTCCGGGTTGTTGAACCGGAACATCAGCGCGGCCACCGGGGTCAGCGCGAGGACGGTCCCGGCCAGCAGCCCGGCCGCCGGGCCGAACCACCGCCGCACCGCGGCGTACGCCGCGCCGACGCAGGCCACGCCGCCTGCGGCCTGCGGCGCCAGCACGCTCCAGTAGTTCAGGCCGAAGATCCGGGCGGACAGGTCCATCACCCAGAGCGAGGCCGGCGTCTTGTCGACGGAGATGAAGCCCGACGCGTCGAAGGAGCCGAAGAAGAACGCCTTCCAGCTGGTGCTGCCCGCCTGCACGGCCGCAGAGTAGAAGTCGTTGGCCCAGGCGCTGCGATCCAGCCCGGCCAGGTACAGGACGGCGGTCAGGCCCAGCAGGCTGAGCAGCGCAGGCCTGGCCCAGGCGGGCTGGCCAGCCGGGCCGCGCAACAGCCCGGCCAGGCGCCAGCCGCTGGCGCGGTGGCCCGCCTCGGTCCGGCCTGCGCCGTGCCCGGAGCGGGTGTCGATTGCCGGAGCGGTCATGGCTGGCTTCCCCTCTGGTCACTGCCGGGCCGGTCAGGGCGGGCGTGGCTGCCGCCGTTCTGGTAACGAAGACGTCCGTGGCTGCCGCCGCGGAACACCCAGTTGCGGTAGAGGACGAACCGCACCAGCGTTGCCAGCAGGCTGGCGCCCACGAGCACGCTGACCTCCTGGCCGCGCCCGGGCTGCGGGACCGCGGCGTGCAGGCCCGCCAGCGCGGCGGCGGTCAGCAGCAGGCCGGCGCCGAAGGCCAGCAGGCCGCGCGCCTGGTGCCGTCCGGCCTGCGGCCTGCCGCGGATGCCGAAGGTATACCGCCGGTTCGCGGCGGTGTTGCCGACCGCGGTGCCGAGCAGGCTGAGCGCGTTCGCCGGCTGGGCCGGCATCGCGTCGCGGAGCAGGAGATACAGCGCGAGGTACGCGATCGTGCTGACGGCGCCTACTACGGCGAACCCGGCAAGCTGGCGGTGCAGCCCGGCCGGCCTGGCTGGCTGCCCGCTGGGCGCGCCCCGGCCGGACGTGCGCCCGCCGGATGCGGTCCCGTCCGTTCCGGCCCGGCCCGGCCGGCCCTGGCCGGAACTGATCTCTACGGACAGGCCACGCAAGTGCCCGGCAGGCGGCCCCGCGTTGCCGAGGAACGGGACCGCGATGCTGCCCCGCAGCAGCCCGAGGCCGAGCCTGGCGATGCCGCGCAGGTCGGCGAGGATGGTGGCGATCACCCGCACCCTGGAGTCGGTGTCGTCGGTCCAGTCCACCGGCACCTCGTGGATGCGCAGCCCGGCCCGCTGGGCGAGGATGAGCAACTCGGTGTCGAAGAACCAGCCGGTGTCGCGGGTCAGCGGCAGCAGCACCCGTGCCCGCCCGGCGCTGATCGCCTTGAAGCCGCACTGCGCGTCCGAGAACCTGGCCCCGAGCGTGACGTGCAGCAGCAGGTTGTAGCAGCGGGAGATGACCTCCCGCCGCGGGCCCCTGACCACCCGCGCCCCGCGGGCCAGCCTGGTTCCGATGGCCACGTCGCTGTGCCCGGAGACCAGCGGTGCCACCAGCGGGAGCAGCGCGTTGAGGTCTGTCGACAAATCGACATCCATGTAGGCAAGCACGTCGGCGTCGCTCTGCGCCCAGATGGAGCGCAGCGCCCGGCCGCGGCCGGGCGCGTCCAGCCGGACGGCCCGGACGGCGTCAAGCTCGCCGGCCAGGGCGGTCGCCGCGGCCCACGTCCCGTCCGTGCTGTCGTTGTCGGCGATGGTGATGCACGCCGAGAACGGGAAGCGGCTGCTGAGGTATTCAGCCAGCCTGCGCACGCTCGGTCCGAGGTCGCGTTCCTCGTCGCGCACCGGCACGACGATCTCTACCTCGGGCGCCGCCCGGCTGCTGGCTTGCAGCGGGCGGGCCTGCTCAAGCAATCCGTCTCTCGGTGTCATGAGGCAACGATCGGCGATCACGCTCGGCCGGCCCTGTGCCCAGACTCTGGCTCGGCTATGAAGGCCACCCACGCGGCGGCGCCGGCAGAACCAGGCCGCGCCCTGTGATCACGGCGGGCTTTGGGGATCCGGGCACCTAAACCCTCCGCGATCATGGAATGGCTGGTGCCCCCGCGCGGCGCGACTCGGCCCGGGTGGCCAGGCGATCGCGGGATGCCCGGTGCCCGCGCGGGGTGCCTCTGGCGCCGGAGCGATCAGCCGGCGTCACCCGATGTGGCGCCGCTGTCAGGCAGCGGCAGCGTGATGGCGAAGACGGTCTGCCCCGGCCGGCTCGTCACCTGGGCGTGCCCGCCGTGTGCCGCGACGACCGCATCCACGATCGCGAGCCCGAGGCCGGTGCTGCCGGCCGCCCGCGACCTGGAGCTGTCACCGCGCACGAACCGCTCGAACAGGTCCGGCTGTAGTTCGGCCGGTACCCCGGGGCCGTCGTCGGCCACGCTGAGCACGGCCGAGCTGGCCGGCCCGCCCGGGCCGCCATCGGGGCCCGGGGTACCCCCGGACGGGGCGCCCTGCCGGGCTAGCGCGATGGTGACGGTCGTGCCCTTCGGCGTGTGCCTGGCCGCGTTGCTTACCAGGTTCGCGAGCACCTGCCGCAGCCGGTGCTCGTCGCCGCGGACCAGCACTGGTTCCCCGGGCAGGTCCAGCTGCCACCGGTGGCCAGGCGCAGCCGCCCGTGCGTCGCTTGCCGCGTCGATGGCCAGCCGGGTCAGGTCCACCTGGTCATCCGCCAGCGGCCGCCCGGCATCGAGCCTGGCCAGCAGCAGCAGGTCGTCGACGAGCCCGCTCATCCTGGCCGACTCCGCCTCGACCCTGGACAGGGCGTGCGCGACATCGTCGGGCAGCATCCCGGGATGACGGCGGACCAGCTCGGCGTAGCCGCGGATCGCGGCCAGCGGGGTGCGCAGCTCGTGGCTCGCGTCGGCCGCGAAGCCGCGCAGCCGCGCCTCGCTGGCGTGCCGCCGGGCCAGCGCCGACTCCACGTGCCCGAGCATCCGGTTGAACGCGACGCCGAGCTGGCCCACTTCGGTCCGCGGATCGGCGTCTGGCACCCGGTGCGGCAGCACGACCTCGCCGCTGGCGAGCGGCAGCCTGGTCACTTCAGCGGCGGTGGCGGTCACCCGCCGCAGCGGCCGCAGCGAGAATCGCACCCAGCCGGTCCCGATGACCCCGGTGAGCAGGAGCGCGGCGGAGAACACGGTGACCTCGGCCAGCTCGACGCTGTGCAGGGTGGACTGCAGGTCGGTCAGCGGCAGGCCGGTGACGAGCACGTCGCCGCCGGTCGACCGGACCGCGGTCAGCCGGTACTCGCCGTGTACCGACGGCAGGTCCCGGTCATAGGGCTGGCCGTCGGCAGGCAGCCGGGCAAGCACCGCCGCGTCGGTGGCGGACAGGTGGCACCTGCCGGCCTCGATGTGCGCGTTCGTGACCGTGTATTTCACCAGCCTGGCGCTGAACGTGCCGGCCGCCTGCCCCGGGATCTCGTTGCCGCAATGCGGCACCTGCGGCCGCGCGGAGTCGTCGTAGTCGGGCGGCGGCGGCGGCCCGCCCCTGTGCCGCACGCAGTCGACATAGCGTGCTTTCGCCGCGCTGAGCTGCTCGTCAAGCCCGTGGAACAGGAACCCGCGCAGCGCGATGTAGGTGACGAGGCCGACGCAAGCGCAGGCGACGGCGAGCAGCGCGAGCAGCCCGGCGATCAGCCGCCCGCGCAGCGTCCGGCCGGCCAGCCAGGAACGCAGCCCGCCGGGCCGCGGCCGGCCGGACGGCAGTCCCGGGCCAGCCCGGCTCCGGCCAGACCCGGCCGCGGCATCGTTCATCCCCGGATCAGTCCCCGGGCCTCACTGCGACGGCTTGAGTACGTAGCCGACGCCCCGGACGGTGTGGATCATCGGCTCGCGGCCGCTGTCGATCTTCTTCCGCAGGTAGCTGATGTACAGCTCCACGACATGCGCCTGGCCGCCGAAGTCGTAGTTCCACACCCGGTCAAGGATCTGCGCCTTGGAGAGCACCCGCCGGGGGTTGCGCATCAGGAACCGGAGCAGCTCGAACTCGGTGGCGGTCAGCTCGATCAGGTCGCCGCCCCGGCGGACCTCCCTGGCTTCCTCGTCCATGGCCAGGTCGCCGACGCATTGCTCGGCGCCGCCGCGGGCCCGGGCGATGCCTGCCCGGCGGAGCAGTCCCCGCAGCCTGGCGAGCACCTCCTCCAGGCTGAACGGCTTCGTCACGTAGTCGTCCCCGCCGGCCGTGATCCCGGCCACGCGGTCCTCGACGGCATCCCTGGCGGTGAGGAACAGCACGCACACGTGCGGCAGGTCGGCGCGCAGCCGCCCGAGCACCTGCAGGCCGCTCAGGTCGGGCAGCATGACGTCAAGCACGACGGCGTCCGGCCGGAACTCGCGGGCCGTGCGCACCGCGCTAAGCCCGTCGCCGGCCGTGCGGATCTCCCAGCCCTCGTAACGCAGGACGCTGGCCAGCAGCTCGGCCAGGCTCGGCTCGTCGTCCACGACGAGGACCCGGATCGGCGTCCCGTCCGCTCTGCGCAGCGGCGGCGCCTGGCCGTCGCTTGCTGGCTGCGATGGTGCGGTCATGCTCATCATCTTCTCAGCATGCGGGTCCTTGTTACAGGGCGCCTCTGCGCTTGCTCTGAGCCTGCTCTGAACTCTGGTTCGGCCGCTCTGAACTCGGGTTCCGCCGCCCTCCGCCCCGCTGCCGCCTGGCGCAGCCGCCTGGCGCGGCCGGCCGTCACGGCGCGGGGGAGAGCAGCAGCGCGAGCGCCGGGCAGCTGGCCACCGCGCGCCTCGCCGTGCGGTCCAGGCCGGGCGGCACGGGCCTGCCGTCAAGCACCGGGTAGCCCCACTCATCCAGCTTGATCAGCTCGGGCAGCAGCTCGGCGCACTGGCCGTGCCCGGAGCAGGCAATCGGGTTGACCCGCAACTGCTTGCTCATCGCGGCCTGCTCCAGTCGGCCTCGGCGGCCGGCCCGGCGGGCACCGGCAGGAACGGCTGGCTGGCTGCCGCCGCGCAGGTGCCCTGCCGGTGGCGGCGGATCTCGGCGGCGAACACTCGCAGCGCGCTGCGGACGAACCTGACGGCGCCATCGGGATGATGGCACGCTCCGCGCCCGCTAGTCAGCCCGGCCCACCGCTCAAGATCATTTATAACGAGACCGCGCGGGCTGGTCCCGGCCAGCTCCGCGAGTGCCGTCGCGATCCGCGGCAGCCCGTTCAGGCACGGGCCGCACTGGCCAGCGGACTCCAGCGCAAGGTAACGGGCCACCCTCGCGGTCTCCGCCAGGCCACAGCATCGCGCCGGGAGCGCGGCCAGGACGCCCGCGCCCGCCGTGGCGCCGGCCGGCCGCAGCGCGGCGTTGCTGAGCGAAAGCAGCCGGGCCTGGCCGGCTGGCAGCCAGGTGCCGTGGTAGCCGCCGATGAGCACCGCCTGCACGTGATCTCCGAGGCCGAGCAGGTCCCGCAGCGGGGTGCCGACGGCAGCCTCCCTGACGGCCGGGCTGCCGTCTGCCTGCCAGATGCTGGCCAGCATGCTGCCAGGCTCGGCCGCGGTGCCAAGGCCACGGAACCAGGCGGCGCCGTAGCGAGCGATCAGCGCCAGGTGAGCCAGGGTCTCGATGTTCTGCACGAGCGTCGGCAGGCCGCCGACGCCTCGCTCGAACGTGCGCGGCGGCGTGAACGTGGGCAGCGCCGGGCCGCCGTTGAGCACGTTCACCACGGCCGTCTCCTGCCCGGACAGGAATCTTGGCGGAGCGAGCACGAGGTCGACGTCGGCGCGGTCGAGCCCGTTCGACCTCCGTTCGAAAAGAAGTTCACCCAGCCAGCCGTGCAGCGGCAGATCCTCGTGCAGGTAAAGCACCGCGCGGCGGGCGCCCACCGCCTCGGCGGCAAGCTGCAGCCCGTCGAGAACCAGGTGCGGCGAGTAGCGCAGCAGCGTCTTGTCCTTCGCGCTGAGCGGCTCGCTCTCTGCGCCGTTGGCCACGACGACCGGCCTGCGGCCGGCCGCGGCCACCGCGGCGAGCTTGCGGTGCACGGGGAAGGCGGCGCCGCCGCGCCCGGTTAGCCCGGACCGGTGCACCTCGTCGATCAGCAGCCCGCGCCTGCCGCGGTACGGCAGCGGCCCGTGCGTCGCCAGGTGAGCGGGCAGCCCGGCCGGGCGGCCGTCAGCGGGAAGCAGCCGGGGGAGGAGCTGCCGCGCCTGCTGGCCGGCGGTGCCCGGGCTGCCCGCGGTCATCAGGTAGGTGGCGCCACTGGTCGTCATCGGGCACCTGCCTGGCCGGAGAGCAGCGCGGCGACCCGCTGCGCGCGCGGCGTCGCCCTGGCGGCGCGCACTGCCCGCCAGCCGGCCGCGCCGGCCACGGCAAGCACGCACCCGGCGGTGAGGGCAAGCAGCGGGCCGTTCTGCAGGTCCCCGCTGTTGCCGATGCTGTGCGCGAGCGCCACCGGCCAGGCCGCGTAGGCCAGCCAGTGCAGGCCGCGCCAGAGCCGCCGGCCGATCCGCGCCCTGGCCAGGCTGGTCACGATCAGCGCGAGCATCAGGTCAAGGGAGACCGCGCCGAGGCCGATCCATACCGGCCGGTACGGCGAGGTAAGCGGGACCAGGATGGCGGCCAGCCCGATCGTGACGAACGGGTCGGCGATGGCGGTCACTACGTGGATGGCGAGGAAGCCGACGGCAAGCAGCGACAGGTTGCGGTGCAGCCCGGTGACCGCGAACCTGGGCAGGCCGGGCAGCCGGCCCTGCCGGTTCACCATGATGCCGAGCACCATGACGGCGGTGAGCAGCACCAGGCAGACGATGCCAGTGGCCCGGCTGGCGTACCAGAGCGCGGTGCTGGAGGTGATTCCGCTCATCGCGGCACCGCCGCTCCGCCGGTGCCGGCTAGGTACGACAGCCGCGCGTTCCTTGATCGCGGAGAGTTTTCGGTGCCCGAGGCCGCAAAAGTCGCCGCGATCATGCCGGGCAGCGGGGACTGGCCAGCTATGCCGGGGAGTCCGGCTGGGTCGACTGTTCCGGCTGTTCCGGCTGGGTCGGCTGGCCAGCTAGCGACGGTACGTACCCGGCCTCCGGCCTCGACGAGGCGGGCCGCCAGGCCACGCCCGGCCAGCCAGCCAATGGCGTCATTGCCCCTGATCATGGCCGCGATGCTGGCGGCGCGTGCCTGCAGGCAGGTCGCGGCGTTCACCGCGGCGAGCTCGGAGTCTTCGCGGAAGCTGCTGCAGGCGGCGTCCACCGCGGCGATCTCGGCCGCCAGCAGCTCGCGGGCCGCCGGCAGCAGCATCGGGTCGGTCACCGCCAGCGCGGCCACTGTCCCCAGCGCGGGCCAGCTGGCCACGGCAGGATCGGCCGGCCTTGCTGCCGGTGCGGCGACGGACTGTGACCGGATGGCCGGTGCCGCGACAACCCGCGACGCGATGGCCGGGGACGTGCAGGCCGGCGCCGCGGCAGCCCCTGACGGGCCGGCCCGTGACATACCGGCCGGTGCCGCGGCAGCCCGCGACATGATGTCCCGGGGCGTGCAGGCCAGCGCCGCGGCAGCCCCTGACGGGCCGGCCCGTGGCGTGCCGGCCAATGCCGCAGCGGCCCGCGGTCCGCGGCGGACCGAGGGCAGCGTGCAGTCCGGCATCATGACCCCCCGGAGGTGACGCTGCCGGAGCCCGAGCTGGCCGACGGTGCTGTCGACGCGGGCGAAAGGCTGCTGCCCGTGCTTGAGCTGCCCGTGCTTGAACTGCCCGACGTGCCGGAGGCCGAGCTGCCGGATGTGCCCGTGCTCCCGGCGGTGGCGGTAGAGCCTGAGTTGCCCGAAGTCGTGTGCTGCGCGCCTGGCAGCGCGAACGCGACCGCGCCGGCCGCGGCGATGCTCACCGCGCCGGCGGTCGCCGTGACGGCGCGCAGCCGGGCGTGTCCGCGATCGCGGTCCGCGACTGCCCGTCTGGTCGCTTGCGGATGCTTGCTCATGGGATGGTTCCTCCTGGCTCGGTTCGGGACACAGCCTCGCCGCCAGGGCTGGGGGACGTCTCTGGCCAGCCTCTGAACCAGCTATGAGCGTCCGGCCAAGCGCGAAACCCACCTGCCCGGCGCACCCTGCGTACCGCGCCAACCGTCGTCCTGCAGCCCGGCGCCCCGCGCTGCCGCTGAGCCGCCGCCTGGCCGGCTACCAGCGACTCGCGCACCACAACGTCGTTTGGATTCCGCTGTCGTTTGTTCCCGCAGCGCAGTCCCACCCACGCTGCCGGTGCCGGGGCCGGGCGGGTGCCGAATAGCAAGCCTCGCCGCAGCCCTCCCTCCGCGCGGCTGCAAACTGCTGGGCTGACCTGGGCGCTGACGCCGACCGGGGCGCGGTGCTGCGGCAGATGGGTGCCAGGATCGCCGCGAGCAGGGAGGGGCGCAAACTGGTCGTCCCGGTCAAGCAGAGCACGCCGGCGGCGATTACGGCTGGCCAGCCGGCCGAGCTAGCTGATGAGCGAGATAGGAGTCTGACCAGCGGAAACAGTCCGGCGGCAGGCTCCTTTCGTGTTCACGGAGGAAGGCATGCCCGACGCCGAGCAGGCGCTGATCGTAGCGGCGTACAAGTTCGCGGCCGTACCCGACCCCGAGCACCTTGCCGCCGCGTTCCCGCTCAATCGTGCGATGACCCCAGCTCCGCGACCTGTACCTGAACCTTGCCTCGCTGGCAGCGCTGCGGCAGGCCGCCCGGCCGCCTAGCCTGAGAACGTTCAGGACTTCGCTCTCCTGCCGGTTCGCCGGGCGCTGTGGAGACGTGGGTGTGGTCGGCCGCCTGGACCACGCATGGACCGCGAAGTCACCTTCATATCTGTCAACGCTCGCCGCTAGCGCTCCCTGCCTCGGGCGGTACCACCAGCTTGGAAGTTCGGTAGCACAAATTGGCGGGTGACCTGCGGAGAATCCGGTGCTGGTCATCGGCGTCTGAGTCCCCGTTATTGACCGTGGCTGACCCTTGGTCACCATGACGTGTGGCACGAGTGTGGCACGGGCCGGAGGAGGCTACCCCAGCTCCACCAGGTTGAGGTCGCCGTGAGCGACCGCTGAGAACCCTCAGCGGTTGCTCGCTCTGGCACGGGTCTGGCACGCGCCGGGGCTAGCTTGCTGTGGTCACGTCCGCCGGCCGACAGTCAGGTAGCCAACGAAGGTGGCGGTCAGCTGGGGCCAGCCGAGCGACTCCAGCCGGTGCCTCACGCGGGCGAGGAATTCAGCGCTACGGGCCGGGCCGAGTGCCTGGGTGCCGGACTGCGTGGCGAGGTTGGCGAGGTAATCCTCAGCGCTGTAGAGAACCTGGAAGGGGTAGCGCAGGCTCGCCACCTCTTCAAAGAGGCTTCCGGTCTCGGGCGGGAAGTGCCGTGGGCCTATCTGTTCAGGCGGTGGCGGCGGGCTGCCTTCGAATCTCACTGCCCGGTAGTCCTCCTGCACATCCGTCCAGAAGCGTTCGGCGGCCGCAGGCTGTGCCCACAGGCATCCGGCCACGGCCATGGCACCCCCGGATCGCAACAGCCCATAGGGCTTGGAGTAACGAAGCTGCGGGTCGATCCAGTGCAGGGAGTTGAAGGCCACCACCGCATCGAATAGGGCACCTTGGGGCTGCCAGTCCTCAAACGAACAGGTCACCACTTCGGCGGCAGGGAATCCGGTCAGGCGGCGTCGTGCGATGGCTGCCAGCTCGGCACCCAGCTCGACAGCTGTGACGGCAAGCCCGCGCTCGGCAAGCGGCACGGTCGCCTGCCCGGTGCCACAGCCGATCTCCATCACCTGGCTTCCCGCTTCGAGTCCGGCCAGGTGGATCAGGTCGTCGAACAGCCGAGGCGGACAGACTGGCCTGGTGCGCTGGTAGTCCTCCGCCCCCCTGTCGAATCCGGTGCGCAAGCCGTGGCGCCTCGGGTCATCCTCCACGAATCCCATGGTGCCTCTCCGCCGTGCTCGACCTGGACCTCGCTGCTCCAACAGCCGTGCTTGGCAGGGCATGCCGTCCGGCCTGATCGCGCGCAGCATGGCTCTCCTTCTCGTGATCATTCACCTAGACTTGGTGTGCAAGCGCCGAACCGAGGGAGCTGCACGTGAGCGTCGAAGCATCCGAGATGGTCAGCATCCCCCGTGCCGAACTGGATGCGCTGAAAGCCGAGCTGAGGCGGTTGCGGCGTGAGGCCGGGCGAGGCGTGGCCAGGGCACGTATCCGCACTGATCCCGGTCCGGGCGATGACGCGCCCACGTTCACACGAGGGCAGCTCGCTGAAGCGTGGGGAATTAGTGAGTGATCGCCTCGTCCGCTTCCCCCGGAGCGTCCTGGCAGGAGATCGAAGCCCTGCCGCAGCCACTGCGATGGACGGTTCAGCGCACGATCTTCCACTTGCTAGACGAGCCAGTCCCGACCCTCGCGGATCCTTTCCCCAGTAACGATCCGCTGCCTGGTGCTTACGAGCTGCATTTGCTCGCTGACACCGCCGGGTAACCGGCAGGGAACGGTCAAGATCGTGTCGGGCAGATCTGCTGGCCGCCGCCGGGCAATTCTCGTGTCCGCCAGCGGGCAGCTACGTGGCCGTCTCCGGGCAGTTCCTCGTGGCCGCCGTCAATCCGGCCTGCAGCGCCGACAGCACGGCGCTGTTAGCAGATGCGGCGCCCTCCCGGCAGGCTGATTAACTGAGGTGGGGTTCTGACGATATGTAGGCAGCTAGGATGCCTTCGCTGTGGCATCGAGACTGTACGCCGCTCTTCCATGTCGGGATTCCGCCGCCAGCGTTAGCCACAATTGCTGGCCGGGAGGCATACATGCGAGACGATCAGTTCAGCCAGTCGCTTGAGATGCTCGATAACGGCTGTCTTCCTGATTCGGCAGTCGATGCCGAGGACGTGCTGTTGATGTTGGCTCAGCACTACGCGTATGTCTTTCCCAGTGATTCCACGCTGGCAATGCTCGCCGGGCTAGGACCACTAGTTGAGATCGGCGCCGGCACGGGATACTGGGCACACAGGCTGCGCGCCTGCCGGCAGCCTGACGATGACCTGCATCGCGCTCAGTGAATCTCCGCCCGCACTGAAGAAGTTCGCCGCCCCGGACAGGCCTGACATGCCCAGAACCGCCTCCCAGAGACCCCTGACCAGCGCAGCATCAGATTCCTCACTGGAGACGCTGCCCGCCTCGGCACCATCAACGATGCCAGTTATCGGCGTCCCTTCCGCTGATTCAGCGGCAGCGCGAGAGCAACCCGATCTACTTTGCCGTTGGCCGTCAGTGGAATGCTGTCCACGACCACGATTCCCGCGGACCACCTTGAGCTATATGCGGCAGTCCTGGATCGGATACAGCGGCACTTGTACTAAACGGGCAAGGTTGACCCGACCAAGCTCTTCATCCCGGCATGCCAAGGCTACGTCGGCGGGCATCACGACCTCAACGTCGTTCGTCCTCGCGCTGCGCGCTGCGGGCGCTCTACGTTGACCTCGCTCCTGCGCCGACGTTCACTGGCAGCTATCCGGGATAGGACCTAGTACCCCCTAGAAACCGTCAAGCATCCACCTGAACACGATCCGTCAACGATCACCTGGGCTTAGGCAAAAAGGGCGACCCTAGCTGACCGCTGATGCATCGGTCTGTGCGGCGATCCACGCTAGGTATTCCGGGTTGCCATCGGTGATCGGTCGAGTGGACACACCTGGCACTTCGTAAGGATGCTCCCGCTTGGCTCGCTCGACAATCTCAGCCACCCGGCTCCGCCGGGTGTGCATCGAGACTCGCCCTTCGGTGCGCTCGTAGATTTCCCCGCGCCATCGGTGATCGGTCGAGTGGACGGGTGCGAAGTTGTGCGCGCTGGCGCATAGGCGATCCTCGATGAGCCTGCGGCTGAACCGCCGCAGCCATTCGGGGTCCGGCGCAGTGATGACCACTTCGCACAGCTCAGTCATCGATGTAGGGCACCCCTTCGCCCCGTGCCAGCGCGGCATAGCCTGGGCGACTGGCCCCGCTTACCAGCGGCCAGCCTTTCCGGACGGATCAGGCCAGGTCGAACTCGCCGCCCCGCACGCCGGCGGTGAACGCCCGCCACTCAGCGGAGGTGAAGTTCAGCACCGGGCCGGACCCGTGCTGCTTGGTGTCCCGCACCAGCACCCTTCCGGGGGTCACGGCAACCTCCACGCAGTTGCCGCCGTTCCCGCCGCTGTACGTGCTCTTGTGCCAGTCGATGATCGCTACGCTTTCCACTGCTCCTCAGCTACCTTTCCGATCAGGTCCAGCGAAGCTCCGCGCGGTAGCGCCTCGGCTCTCAGCGCGTCGAAGGTATCGCTGACCTGCGCGACCACGGACGGCGTGTCCGTCGTCCGCCCCTGGTCCGGTGATTCCAGGTACACAGTACGCCCCGCGCCGCCAGCGCTCGCCGCGATGGCGAATGCCCCCAGCAGGCCGACGTGCGCGCCGATCTCGGCAGGGATCACCTGGATCGTGACCTTGGGCCGCTTTGACATCTCCGCCAGGTGCGCAAGCTGGTCATGCATGATCTTCCCGCTGCCGATGCGCCGGCGCAGCACCCCCTCGTCCAGGATGACCCACAGCGACGGTGGCCCCGGGCGCTCCAGGATGGCCTGACGCTCCATCCGGGCGCTGACGAGCTGGTCTAGCTCGTCCTCGCTGCCCGAGCGCCACGCCTCGAACAGTGCCCGCGCATAGTCAGCGGTCTGCATCAGTCCCGGTACTAACAGCGGTTCCCAGGTGCACAGCGACGTTGCCCGGCGTTCGGCTTCGACCCACTCGGCAAACCACGAGGGATAGCCGCCGTCCCAGCGCCGGGCCAGCTCGTAGATCCTGCCGAACAGCCCGCCCGCGTCCGGCAGCGCCCGGTCGCACCCGGCGGCGAAATCGGGTGACGGGGCGCGCTCGCCCGTCTCCACCTTGCCCACCTGCGCCCCGGAGTAGCCGACGCGCTGGCCTAGCTGGTCCTGGCTCAGCCCCGCCGCCGTCCGCCAGCGGCGCAGTTCCGCCCCGAAAAAGCTGAGCGGCCCCGCGCTGGGGTCTAGCTCACGTACCACCGGCACCGCAACCACTTTTCCCGACAGATCAAGTGACGTTCGGACACGTCCTGACGACAGCGTGTTCCTGCTGGAGATAGTAGGCCGGGCAGGGGCAGCATGCCAGCAGTAGGCAGGTTCAGCCAGGGGCACCGGGAGGACGGCATGCGCGACACAGCCGGACCCGCCTGCCTGCCGCCGCCCAGCACCGGCGCCCCCGCCGGCGTAACCGGGCCAGCCCGTCCCGCGACTGGCCCCGAGGCTCACTCCGGCGGCGGGAGCGCCATCCACCGCACCTACATGCAGGCGCCGGCCGTGCCCGGCGCGGTAACACGCGCCCGCCGCATCACCCGGCAGGCGCTCGAAGGGTGGGGGCTCGGCCGGATCGCGGACGACGCCGAGCTGATCGTCTCGGAGATGATGACCAATGCCATCAGCGCGGCGCCGGCCGCCGACGTGGCCCTGTACCTCGCCGCCGACGCTGACCGGCTGACGTTACTCGTCTGGGACGCCAGCCCCGACGTGCCGGCGCACCGCCCGCACGATGACGACGCCGTTTCCGGCCGGGGCCTGGAGATCATCAGCGCCCTGGCCGACCGCTGGGGCTCCTGGGGTCCGGTCGCGGCCGGGAAAGTCGTCTGGGCCTGGTTCGACCTGGACCGCTAGCCCGGAGTATTCACGGCGTTGACGTCTGATTCGGCGCGGCTGACATGAAATATGCTCCTGAACTGGGACGATAAGGATTGTAGAGATCCATGTAAGCCCGGTTCGGGGAGCACGTTTCAGGTGAACATAGGTCCTCCGGTCTCCTGGGCACGCGATCCTTCACCGACTGCCGGTGCTCACCGCTTCGGGCGCTGCCAAGGGTCGCGCTCAAGGGCGCGGCGCAGCGCCGCCGCGCCGTTGCCTAGTACAGGCTGGCCGTGCGTGACGAGAACATGCTCGGCCTCAAGTGCGGCCAGGCGCTCCAGCGTCGGCAGGTAACGCTCGTGCCACCAGCGACGGCGGCGCTCGCTGTCCACCGGGTCGTCCCAAACGCGCAGCTCACCGCCGCCAGTCTCGACGACGGCATCGCCGAACACCAGGGCACGGTGGGCAGGGATCTCGATCGGCTGCTCGGAGCGGGGCGGGCTGCCGAGCGGATGGAAGCGGGCCACGCCGCCGACATAGGTACCGCCGGTCACGGCCTCGAAGCCGGAGGCGTCGCCCAGCCGGGTGGCCACCTCCGGATGCCCGTAGATGCGTGCCTGCGCGCGGCGGTA
>WNGK01005971.1_pt1 | contig 16631 bp, 7 predicted proteins | sample 5400601 | NCBI WGS metagenome assembly WNGK01 (sample SAMN13153376, study PRJNA577476) | soil metagenome | isolation source: 60 cm soil or saprolite under Garry oak tree replicate 1 | place: USA:California | collected 2016-06-15
TGTTAGCCCAGGTATAGACCGAGGTTAGGGCCATGTCGCCGGCACGACGTTCGAACTTCACGTTGATCGCTCTGTAGTGGGAGTAACCGTGGAAGTCGCTGTCAATGTAAAAGCTCGTGAAGTTTCTGTAGGGCAACCGAGGGAAGTTGCCGCTTGCGTCCGCAACGTGAGGTGCGCACGGTGAAACGCCAAGGTTGTCGTAGTCGCCGTTTACGCCCTTATGTTGGCAAAATGCCTGGTCGGCGGTCGCAAGGGCGAAGGGCTGTGCGATATTGCGACGATTCAGCAGGTGCACGGCGTGGGTTCCGATGTAGTTCACTTCCAGCGTGGTATTCCTCGCTATCTCGCGCTCCACTGAAGCCGTCCAGGATTGCACGTACGGATTCAGAGGATTCTCCGATTCGATGACTGCGATGAACGACAGTGTCGATGCGGGGAATGGCCCCAGGGTGCTGTGGACGGGGAACATCTCGTTACTGAGCTTAGGCAGGGTTGGATCACCCGCGGGATTGAGATTGTTACGGATACTGTAAGGATAGATATCCGCCGAGTCATCGATCTCGCGCCCTTCATAGGAGTCGTAGAAGATCCCGTACCCGCCGCGCAGCACCGTCTTGTCGGTGAGGCGATAGTTCAGGCCCAACCTCGGCGCAAACGGCATTTTGGAGCCGGGATGGGGTACAGAACCGCAATAACGCAGGATGGGGCCACTCTTGTTGTCTCCTCCGGGAGCTACGCCGTTAGTGCTCAATTTTGGATCGGCATAGCAGAAGCCGCCATTGGCGTTCTTCACATCGAGCCAGAAGAAGTGGTTGTCCTTTTCAGTGGTCGCAGCGCGGAAGTCCCACCGCAAGCCCATGCTCACGGTCAGCTTCGGAGTCACCTTCCAGTCATCCTCAGCGTACGGCGCAAAATACTTGAAGAGGTGCGTCTGGGGGTTGCCGGCCTCGGTGGTCGGGCTCAGTGGACCGGGCACGAATCCACTTGCACTTGAGAAGTACCCCAACATCATGTCGGCTATCGCATTGCCGGTTCCGCACAGAGGTGCAGCCGCACCCCCATTGACAGAAACGGGTGCGTTCGGGCAACTGTTCTTGGGGTTGTTAGGGTCGCTGTTGTCGATCGCTGAGTTGTTCCGGGCGGTCGCCGAGTTAAAGCCCCAATCGCCGTAGAAATCATCGTCCAGGTTGCGGGTCAACGAATAGGTGCGATAATCGACGCCAAATCCGAGAGTATGACGTCCGTGCACCGAGGTGAACGAATCGGCCCATTCCCACGCCGGGCTGTCGGAACCGCTATAGGAGTTGCCCGGGCCGCCGACGGTGTTGTAAGCGGTCGCGCCCACGCTCGGCCAGGTTTCCTGCAGCGGCCCGAACTTTGTAAAGACACCTGTCTCCGCCAACTCACCGGCCAATGAAGAGGGCGGGGTTTGCGAACTCTCAGGAGCATTCGCGCTAAGGTAGCCGAAGCGGAAATTGTTCACGTTTTTCTGGCCGATATTGATGGTATGCGATATCGCCCAGGCTTTCTGGTTTTCAAAATACGCTTCAATCCCATAGTCGAGGGATCCGGAGTTGTACAGCGAGTGGTTGATGTACTTGGAATAGGTGTAGCGGCCAAAGACTGAACCCAGCTTCCCAAGGCTCTGGTCTCCCCGGTAAGTCTGCTGGTTGGTGCTCAGCGCCCCAGCAAAGCCCTTGGTGAAGTTGGAGATGCCTTCAGGTTGATTCGCGACCGTTGGATCTCCCCAGAATTTGTGTTTCACTGCGACCTGCCCGATGCGGCTTGTGAAGCGGTCGGCGGGGATAACATTTCCAGGAAAAGGCTGCCCGGTGAGCGGATCGACCGGCATGCAATTGCGGCCGTTGTCGAGCAGCGTCGAGCAGTCGGCTGTTCCATAGGCCGGCAATGGGCCGCCTGGCAGCCCGCCTGTTGCTGCATAGGCTTCTGCCGAGAAATCACCCTGCAGCACCGCCGGGTTGGGTACCTGCTCAACCGCGATGCCGCCATTATTGATGCGCCAGCCCTCGTAGTTAACCATCCAGAATGTCTTGTTCCGTCCGTCGTAGAGTTTAGGAATGAAGACCGGCCCGGACACGACGAATCCGAACTGGTTCTGACGCAGGACCGGGTTCAAAGTCTTTTTTCCACCTGGAACAAATTGGTTGATCGTCGGGAACGGCAACGCGTCGTATGCGTCGTTACGGTTGTCTTCGAAGAGCGCCCCGTGCAGTCTGTTGGAGCCGCCCTTGCTCACAATGTTGATCTGGCTGGCTGAGAATCCGTATTCGGCCGGATAGTTGCCGCTCTCCACTTTGAATTCCTGGATCGCATCCTGCGACAGAATTACGGCCGGAGTCACCAGCGCCGGATCGGTGTTGACCAGTCCGTCGAGAGTGTAGCTATTGCCTTCGGGCCGCCCGCCGTTGACGCTGATGGCGTTGCCTTCGCCCTGGCGCATGGTGCCTTGCTCACCACCGACAGTTACCGCGCCGGCGCCGATCAGAAGCAACTGCATGAAATTGCGCCCGTTCAACGGAAGCTCTTCCACCTGTTGCTGGCTTACTAATTGCGAAAGAGCGGCGCTATCCGTGTCGAGTGTTACGGCCTGCGCCGTAACCTGCATCGTCTCGGTTACCGCACCCGGCTTGAGCGACACGTCGACGCGTACTTTTTGGTCGACGGTGAGCGTGACGGTGTTGGTTACAGACTTCTGAAAGCCCCTTGACTCAACCGTGACGGTGTAAGGACCTGGGTTCAGAGACGGAACGTAGAAGTCCCCGGCGGAGCCGGTCGTGGTGCGAACCGCGACGTTTGTTGACGTATTTGTGACCGTCACACTCGCGCCCGAGACAATGGCGTTGGAACTATCCGTCACCGTCCCGAGAATTGTGCCGGTTGCGCCGCCCTGTGCGAACAACCTGCCGGCCATCATGAGCAGAACGGTCATGCAGAAAGTTATACGAAGTGATCGCATCTCCTGAACCCTCCTTGAATTGGTGCTTTACGTGGCTTGCACTGGCTTGGCTTGAACATGTGTGTGTCCGCCGCTGGTACGTGTGGATGGCGGGGAAAGGGCCTGATCCAGATGCACGGCGAGGCTAGCCACGCACATACACAGTTGTCAAGTAGAATTTTGTTTCTCTTTTGAAAAAATAGGGGACGACATTTCTCTATGAATAGCGAGCAGTAGAAAAATCGCTTTTCTTGCGCTCCAGCTACGCAATATCTTCTCAAACCCTCATGTTTATTGGTGATTTTCAGCAGGACAAGCGGGAGCAAATTTGTTGGAGATTCGAACTTTGAAGTTCCGACAAAGGTCCCTGATTGCCAGGATCACTAAAATTCCTATAGAAATAAGTTGCATTAGACAAATGACCATCGTTTGGGCTAGGATGCGAATTCCCAAGGCGCCACCTCACAGATCGGGGCTATTCGCAGTAACCCAATTCTGGAAAGGCGGCAAAGCAGATGCGGGTATCTCGTGCACTTGCTTGCATTAACGAATTTGATTTCCCGGAGAAGGTGCGGGAGTGCGCTTTAATCAAATCTAAGCGTCCTGAATTTGGACGTCGCTTCATACACTATCGAAACATCACGAGGAAGAGGCACTTCGTCATTACCAGGCGGATGGTTGAAGGAACACAAGTCAACTTGTACTGCGAAACACGATGAAATCCACGGATGAGGCACAGGAATATGCGAGTGAATTCGACTCTTCAAGAATCGGCGTTTCAGGCGCTTGACTCGTTTCAGATTGAGATTCCATCGTGGGGATTCGCCAACACGGGCACGCGATTTGGAAAGTACCTGCAGCCGGCAGCGGCCTCTACGCTTGAAGAGAAATTCAGCGATGCCGGCCAGGTGCAAAAGTTAACTGGAGTTACTCCTACCCTGGCGCTGCACGTGCTGTGGGACCTGCCTAACGGTGTCTCCGACGCCGACAGAGTCCATCAACTCGAAAGACAACATGGCGTCACTTCCGGGTCCATCAATCCGAATCTCTTTCAGGATCAGGATTTCAAGTTCGGCTCGCTGTGCAATCCCTCGACTGAAATCCGCCAGCGTGCCGTGGCGCACATGCTTGAGTCTGTGGCTATCGCCCGAAAACTTGGTTCGCGGGATATCTCGCTCTGGCTGCCCGACGGCTCAAACTATCCTGGCACCCAAAGCATCCGCAAGCGTATCGAATGGCTTGAAGAGGCGCTTCGACAAACCCATGAAAAGCTAGGCCCTGAACAACGCCTGCTGGTCGAGTACAAGCCGTTCGAACCGGCCTTTTACCACACCGACATCGCCGATTGGGGAATGGCATCGCACCTCGCCTTGAAGGCGGGACCACAGGCCCGCGTACTCGTGGACACCGGGCACCATTACGCTACCCAGAACATCGAGCAGATCGTCGCCTGGCTGCTGCACACGGGAATGTTGGGCGGCTTCCACTTTAATGATCGTCGCTACGCCGACGACGACCTGACCTTGGGATCGATCGATCCCTATCAGATCTTTCGGATCTTCCACGAAATTCATTTGTCGGGCCGGGACGCATTGCGAGACATTGCCTTTATGATTGACCAGAGTCATAACCTCAAAGGCAAAATGGAAGCCATGGTGCAAACCGTGGCTACCGCGCAGGAGTTATGGCTGAAGGCCGCGCTCGTCGATCGCGACCAGTTGGACCGGCTGCAGCAACGTTGCGAGCTGGTAGCCGCCGAAGAGTTATATCGCGGAGCGTTCTGGCAGGATGTGCGGCCGATTCTCAAAGAGTGGCGGCAGATGCGAGGACTTCCCCAAGATCCGCTGGCGGCGTTGGCGGAGAGTGGATACGTGCAGCGAATCAGCGCCGAGCGCGGAGGAAAGCTTTCAACTGTCACCTCCTACGCATAAGTTCGCGATCTGATCGATTGCAGTGGCAGTTCGTTGTGGATGGAGGAACGCCAGCTTGTCAAAACCCAAGATCAAGCGGCTCTACCTGATCCCGATTCTTTCCAAGGCATTGGATGTTCTGGAACTGCTGGAGCAGACCAACGGCCCGATCGCGCTTGAGGATGTGTATCAGCAGACCAATATCTCGAAAACGAGTGTCTATCGCATTCTGAAGACGCTGGTGCACCGCGGCTACGTGGCACAGGGGCAGAGCGGACAATACCGACTCGTCTCTCGCCCGCGTAGATTGCGATTTGGCTTTGCGGGTCAAAGCGCCGAGATGCCGTTTTCAGTGGCGGTGGGATCGAGTGTGACCGCGGCAGCAGCGGCCGCGGGTGTCGAGTTGCTGCAGTTGGACAATCGATATGATCCCGACGTGGCGATCAAAAACGCCGAAGAATTTGTGCGGCAGCGCGTGGACCTTGCCCTTGAATTTCAGGTAGAGGAGCACGTCGCTCCTCATGTTGCCCACATCTTCAAGAAAGCGGAAATTCCGCTCGTGGCCATCGATGTGCCCCATCCAAATGCGACTTATTTTGGTGTCGACAACTTCGAGGTCGGGTACGAAGCCGGTACGTTATTAGCGCAGTATGCCTGCAATAAATGGAAGTGCAAAGTTGATTGGGTCCTCGGCATCGGATTCTCAGAGGCCGGCAGCTTCGTGCAGAGTAGAATCGCAGGCGCATTCGAAGGAATCCGCGAGCGGCTGGAGCAGATTCCCTCCGATTGCTTTTTGCGCCTCGAAGGACGCGGCATGAGGCAGCCAAGCTTCGTCGCTGTATCGGATTTCCTGCGCACCCATCGCAAGGGGCAGCGCATCCTGGTGGCAGCCTCCACTGACTCGAGCGCTCTGGGTGTCCTCGATGCCGCCCGCCAGTCCGGCCGCGAACAGGACTTCGCCATTGCGGGACAGGACTGCATTCCCGAAATGCTGAACGAGATGCGAAAAGAGTCGAGCGCGGTTATAGGTTCGATCTCGCACGGCGCCGAGACGTATGGACCGCGACTGATCCAGCTCGGAATCGCTCTCTTGCGCGGACACATCGTACCGCCCTATAACTATGTGCGCCATCACGTCGTTACTCCTGAGTCGCTGGCATCGAGCGAAGCGGGCAAAGATGAAAGCAATCGTCTAGTAACGGAAAAAAAACCGTTTGGCGTCAAAACCTCGAATAATTCGTTTGAGAAATAGATTCTCTATTGCTTTTTGGTTATGATAAGGTATGTCCGATCGAACGCGAACAAGGTGGTATTGAAATGACCGTTGCAGCCGTTGCTTCTCCCTCCCTCAAGTTTCTTGAAGATCGTTGGGACCCAGCCATAGCCGACAAGCTGGATGAACCCGAGTTGCTGCGATATCGCTCCAATCTGCTCGGCTCTGACCTGCGCATCACTAACTTCGCGGGCGGCAACACCAGTTCCAAAATCCACGAGCTCGATCCGCTTACCGGCCAAACCGTGCAGGTGCTCTGGGTAAAGGGCAGCGGCGGAGATCTCGGCAGCATCAAGCGCACGGGGTTCGCCACGCTTTACCAGGACAAACTGCTGGCACTCGAACATCTTTATCGCGGGCAGGACACTGAAGACTCGATGGTGGAGATGTATGCGCTCTGTGCCTTTCGCAACAACCCGGTAGCCGCATCGATCGACACACCACTGCATGGCTTTCTTCCCTTCCCGCATGTGGACCACTTGCATCCTGATTGGGGCATCGCTTTGGCCGCCTCCGCCAACGGAGAAGCCAAGATGCAGGAGTTCAATCGCGAATTCCACCATCACCTGGTCTGGGTTCCGTGGCAGCGCCCCGGATTTGAATTAGCCATGATGCTGAAGCGCGCCGTAGAACAAAATCCCGGCTGCGATGGAATCGTGCTCGGAGGTCACGGGCTCTTCACCTGGGGCGAGACGCAGCGCGAGTGCTACGTGAACACCCTCACGGTGATCGATCAGCTTGGACAGTTCATCGCCAACCATGGTCATCGCAAAGGCGAGCTTCGGTTCGGCGGGCAATCTGTAAAACCCCGGAACAATCGCCAGGAACTCGCCATCGCGATCTTGCCCTATCTGCGCGGCCGTGTCAGCGCAAACCGCCGCTGGATCGCCAACTTCAGCGACTCTCAGGACGTGCTTACATTTGTGAATTCGCCCCATGCGAAAGACCTGTCGTTTCTTGGTACCAGTTGCCCCGATCACTTCATTCGCACCAAGATTCGTCCGCTGTTTGTGCCCTGGTCCGATGCGGAAGACGTGCAGGCTCTGAAGAACCAGATCGACCAGTCGCTAACGGAATATCGTGAACACTATCGAAGCTACTATCAAAAACATGCACAGCCCGATTCCCCGGCTCTTCGTGATACCAGCCCCACCATTGTTTTGATTCCCGGTCTGGGTATGTTCAGCTTTGGCAAAAACAAGACTGAAGCGCGAATCACCGGCGAGTTCTACACCAACGCCATCCACGTGATGGAGGGCGCAAGTCTTCTGGATGAAGGCGAAGTCGCAGGTTCAAACGCCAGTATCGTGCCGCAGTGCGGGCAAGGCATGGATCCAACCACTTTCAAAGTATTCACGAATTACGTGGCGATGCCGCTGAGCGAAGCATTTCGCATTGAGTACTGGGCTCTCGAAGAAGCCAAGATACGCCGACAGCCTGCCGAGAAGGAGTTGAGCCGAAGCATCGCTCTGGTCGTGGGTGGAGGCAGCGGCATTGGGCGCGAGGTTGCCCTGCTGGCAGCTGCGCGCGGCGCACACCTCATGGTTGCTGACCGCGATACGATCGCCGCGGGCAAGGTCGCTGACGAAGTGGCAAAGATCGCATCGAAGGAATTCGTTGCATCAACGGCAGTGGACATTCGCAGCCGGGATGCAATCGGCAAAGCCCTCAGCGCGACCGTCGCAGCTTTCGGCGGAGTGGATATCCTGATCAACACCGCAGCGATGTTTCCGTCTTCTCCAGATGGCATCATCTCTGAAGCGATGTGGGCCATGACGCTCGACGTGAACGTTACCTCGAATTACCTGCTCTGTGACGAAGCAGCCAAAGTCTTCACGTCGCAAGGGCTCGAAACGTCAATCGTGCTCACCAGCTCAGCCAACGCAGTGGTTCCAAAGCGAGGCAGCGAGGCCTACGACGTAAGCAAGGCGGCGCTGAGCCACCTGGTTCGCGAACTGGCTGTTGGATTGTCGCCGAAGGTGCGAGTGAATGGCATCTGTCCCGCCACAGTGGTGAAGGGATCGACAATGTTCCCTCGCGATCGCGTGCGTGCGTCACTCACCAAATACGGCATTGCATTTGAAGAGTCAATGACTGACGAAGATCTGCGCGGATTGTTGGCAACGTTTTATGCGAAGAGAACATTGACGCATCAACCGATCGATCCGATCGATTGCGCAGAGGCGATTCTTTTCCTTGCCGGCCCGCGATCTCGCTGCACGTCGGGCCATCTCATTCCGGTGGACGGCGGCCTGCCAGAGGCATTTTTGCGGTGAGCCTGTCGCAGACACAAACCGGCCAGATCTCCGCGCCCTCGATGAAATCGGAGATGCGCTCGCGTGTCGCCATCGACTTGGGCGCGGAGAGTTGTCGTGTTTCCCTTTTGCGCTGGCACGATGGACGCCCAGCCATCGAGCTGATTCATCGCATTCCGAATGGGCCGGTCCACGCCGGCGGATCGCTTCGTTGGCCGTTCGATGCGATTCTCGCGGATTTGGAGATTGGCCTGCGTAAAGCTGCGCAGGCTGCGCCCGAAGGCATCGCCTCCATCGCCGTAGATGGTTGGGCAGTGGACTACGTGCGCCTCAACAGCGACGGCCGGCCCATCGCTAACCCATTTTGTTATCGCGACGAGCGCAACATCGCGGCGAAAGAGGCGGCAGACCGGGTCGCGCTTCCCGCGTGGATGTTTCGGCATTCTGGCGCGCAGCCCTTGCGCATCAACACTGTCAATCAGTTGCTTGCAGACAAGGCTGCGGGCACCGATCCTCATGCGCCCTGGGTATGTCTGCCGGAATATGTGCTCTACCGTCTTGGCGGCCGCAGAGTGGCGGAGTACACCAACGCCACGCACACAGGGTTGGTTGACATTGAGACCGGCTATTGGTCAGAGAGCCTTTTGCGACTGCTGGACATACCCAAGGATGCTCTTCCGCCCATTGTGCCTGCCGGAACCGTAATCGGAAAGCTCACTGGACCACTGGCGGAACTCGACGCTTTCCGCGACACCGAGTTAATCGTTCCCGCGTGCCATGACACGGCTTCGGCCATTGCGGGCATTCCAACGTCACTGGAAGACACAGCCTACATCTGTTCGGGCACATGGTCACTGGTGGGCACGTTAATCGCCTCTCCCATCACCACGCCTGAGGCCATGGAAGCCGGATTCACCAATCAGGGCGCGGCAGGCGGCGGCTTTTGTTTTCACACCAATGTGAACGGCATGTGGATTCTGAAGCAGTGCCTGGAAAGCTGGCGCATCAGTGGACGGCCGTGGGAGTTACAGGCCCTGATTGCGCAGGCGGCGGAATGCGATGATTTCCCCGGCATCGTACCCGTCGACGCAGCGCCGCTGCTTTTGGATGGCGATATGCCGGCGCGTCTCAATGAGCAACTGCGGTTGGAAGGCTACAAACAGATTGAGGATTGTGCCGGCAACGAGCCATTGTTCGCACGCACAATCTTCGAGAGCCTCGCGAGCCGCTATGCTTCATCACTCCGCAGTCTAGAACACATGCTGGGTCATAAACTGAAGCGCATCCACATCCTGGGCGGAGGCAGCCTGAATCAATTGCTGACGCGCCTTACAGCGGAGCACACAGGACTACCTGTCGAGACGGGCAACGTCGAGAGCTCTACGGTAGGTAATTTCGCCGTGCAGTTGGCATCAAGCGAAGCGCGCGGCGGACCTTTGCAGGCAGACGCGGTAAGACGCTGGGCTCAGCAGCTTTGCGAAGACCGGCAATGCGAGGGCGAGCGCCCGGTATCGACACCCGCACAGCCCACGATACCTTGATGCGACTCTCAAGGATGTATTCCCAGATAGTTGCCGTAACCCACGATAACCGTCGATCCCACGAGCGTCAGCAGCGTAAAGAACACCAGAGTCTTTGTTCGCGTGCTCACTCCGCGCCATTCTTTCAAGGCGATTCCCCACAGCGTACTGAAGATGATGATGCTGGCCATGTGTAGCGTCCAGCTCGAAAATTTGTAGCGGCCCATCTGCGTCTCGCCCATGGTGTAGAAAAAGAACTGCATGTACCACGTTGCGCCGGCCAGTGCGGAGAACAGGTAGTTCCAGCCCAGCGACGGCGGCATATGAGGATGCGTTTCCAATTCAAGCGCCATCTCAGTCGAAGCCGCGTCCACAACATTTTCGAGCGGCGGATGCTCGCCGGTCCCGCGGTTCATTGCACCCGCGGGGATGCGCTGGTACTCGCCATAACTGCGGTTGCGAACGTTAAGTGCAGCGCACCAAACGAAGTTGGTGGTGAACCCTCCGGCCAGCACAACTACCAGCACAGGCAGCCCCTGCCACATCGTGTTGGTTCCGTGGACCAGTGTGAGCGCTTTGATGGGATTACCCGCGTCGAGGCCGAACGCGAAGCACGAGCTCATCACGCCGCAGAATGTTGCCACTCCCAGGCCCAGCTTCAAGTTGAACTCTCGAATGCTGGCCAGCTTCTGCTCGTGCGAGAGTTCCTTTTCCTTGGATATACCCGCGGCGCCCGCAAAGAGAATTCCCAGCACGCAGATTCCAACGCCCACAAGAATAATTACGCCTGAACGCTGCGTGAGCAACTGCATGAACTGGCCGTGGAATATGGGCGGCACAAGCGTGCCGAATACCGCCGTATATCCGAGCGCCACCGCCATGCCCAGCGATAAGCCAAGATAGCGCATCGTGAGCCCGAATGTGAGTCCGCCGAGCCCCCACAACACGCCGAAAAAGTACGCCCAGAAAATCGACGAAGCGGGCGCACCGTGAAGCACCGGCAACAGATCGTGGGTGAGCAGTCCGGCCATGATCCATGGAGCAAATATCCAACTCACCACACCGCCCGCCAGCCAATAGGTCTCCCATGACCACCCGCGCACCTGGCGATAAGGTACATAGAAACTGGCTGAAGCGAGGCCGCCCAGCCAGTGAAGAAAGACTCCCAACAACGGATTCGCGCCCAAATTGATTCCCTCTCGCCCGGTGCAGTCCCTGCCCGGTTTGTTGCACTATTTCACCGTGACCTGGAAAATGTAAGTTCCCGCAGGCAAACAGAAGCCGCTCTGCCCGTCGTGAGACTCCAACTTCGCCCGCTTGCTCTCATTGAGCGCAACGCCTTCCAGCTTGTACTTCGCGGCCTCGTTCGCGTTCGCGCTCAGCCATCCAGTCGTATTTGCGGGTATGTTCACATGCCATGTAGCCGTAGAGCCATTCATCTTCCAGTCCGAATGGATCGAGCCATAGGCGGAGTCATAGTCGAACGCGATCGATCCAAGCCGCGCGTCAAACACCGGGTGCAGCACCACGGTGTGGAAGCCCGCGTCCAATGGTGTTGCGTCCACGCCGGCGGCATAGCGATAGATCCAGTCAGCCACGGCGCCGTACGCGTAGTGATTGTATGAATTCATGCTGGGATCATCCTTCATCTGATCGCCATTCCATCGTTCCCACATAGTTGTTGCGCCGTGTTCAACAAGATATCCCCACGATGGATACTGCGTGTTGAGCAATAGCTTGTAAGCGAGATCGGCGTGGCCCGTTTTGGTCAGCTCTTCCAAAAGGTACGGCGTGCCGAGAAAGCCGGTTGCCAGCAATCCGTGGTTGGCCGCGATCTTATCCACCAGTTTCTGCGCCGCCGCCGCACGCAGAGATTCCGGCAGCAGATTCATATGAAGTGCAAGCACGTAGCCGGTCTGCGTATCTCCGCCCTTGCTTTTGGCTTCGGGATTATTGATTTGTCCAAAAGGAGACGCGCTGTTATCCGCACCCGGAATGAAGCCGTCGTCGTGCACAAATCGCTTTTGAAAAGCCGCGCGGATCTTCTCGAACAGTTGCGCGTATCTCGTTTCGTCCGCGTCGTGTCCAACGGCGCGTGCCATCTCACGCATGAGCGTAACGTCATATGCCCAATAAGCGGTCGCGACCAGTACCTGGTCTGTACGCCCCTCCGGCGAAAGCCAGTCTCCAAATGGAATTCCGGAGTTGCGCTCCCATAGCCCATCGGGATTGGCAGACTCGATGGCGTTGAGGTACTTCTCCATTGCATCCCAGTTCTGTTCAATCACGCTGGTATCGCCGGTCTGCAGCCATGAGGTCCACGGAATGACCACGCCGGCATCGCTCCATCCCGCGCCCGAACCAGATCCGCTCCGCACTGTGCCCGGCGCGAAGATGCCATAGATCGGCGTTTCGGACTGGCTACCGCGCATATCCCCAGCGTACTTCCGCGTGAAAGCGGCGAGGTCCATGTTGTAGCTCGCGGTTCGCCAGAAGACCTGCGCGTCAGCCATCCAGCCAAGCCGCTCATCACGCTGTGGACAGTCGGTTGGCACGCCCACAAAATTCGAGCGCTGCCCCCAGACAATGTTGCTCCACAGTTTGTCGATCATCGCGCTGCCGGTCTTGAGTTGCGCGTCAAAGGGTGCGTCGGTATGAATCACCAGCGCTGTCATGGCATCTTTCGCTGGCGCAGTCTTAAGACCCGTCACTTCCGCATAACGAAATCCATGAAACGTGAACTGCGGGGTAAACTCCTCCACACCTTTGCCGGCCAGGATAAAGTGATCCGTCACCTTGGCCGTTCGCATGTTGTCGAGATAGATAGTGCCATCGGCATTCACAATTTCAGCAAAGCGCAGCCGCACATCCGTTCCCGCCGGGCCTTGCAGTCGAACGCGTTCAACACCGGCGAGATTTTGCCCGAAGTCGTAAATTGCGCAGAAGCCCATCCCGGCTGTTCCAGACGCGCGTCCTGGCTTTCGCCGTCGTAGATCTCGGAGTGAAGAATGTTGGATGTGTTTGCCTGCCAGTCCGCACTCGTGGTCACCCACTCAACGCTGCCATCTGTATGCTCGATGCGCAACTGTGCTCTCAGAGCAGGCGGAGTATCTCCGTAATTATTCGGCTGTTGAAACCATTCGAGCGGAGTGGCATACCACCCTGGCGCAAGCAGCGCCGCGATAGCATTCTTACCGCTTGCCACCATCGCCGTCACGTCATAGGTCTGGTACATCAGCCGCAAACGATAGTCCGTCCAGCCGGGCGCGAGCACATCTTCACTCACGCGCTTGCCATTCAGGAACATCTCATAAGCACCCAGCGATGTGGCATAAAGTCTTGCTGACTTCACCGGCGCACTCACTGTAAAACTGTTGCGGAGCGCCTTCACCGAATCGGGAATCCACGGATGACCTAGCGGCTCGTCTTGAGGTCCCGGCGCCTGCCGCTTCCACGTCTCCGCGTTCTTCCACGTCGAGTCATCGAAGCCGTTTTGCTGCCAGCCGTCGGTTGCGTGAATCGCAGTCTTCCACTCCGTATCGCTGGCGAAGGTGGCCGTGCCTCCGTCGTCGTACTCCACATAAAGGGTGGCGTTCAGCGGCGGAGCATCGCCGCCCGCCATTCCATTGGGATTCACGTTGTAGTGAAGACACTCCAATGCAACTTCATTGGTGCCCTGTACCAACTGCTTTGCCACATCAACCCGCACGTACTTCTTCCATGGCATCTGCTTATACGGCGGCAGCGGATCGGCCTTGAGTACCTCGCTTCCGTTCACCCAGGCTGAAACCGTATCCTCACATGCTGCGAACAGCGCCGCGTGACGCACGGCCTTGTCCAATTTCACCGCACTGCGGTAAGCAAAGCGCTGCTCCGGCGTCTTCTCGACAGCGAGCGTCTTGAAATCAGGATTGGCAATCCATTGTGCGGGCGCGTGGCGCACCGCGGCTTCCTCTGGAGTCTCATAGCCGATCCATGATCCATGCCATGCGTTTTGATTGAGCAAGCCGGTTTCCCACCACCCTGTCGCGCTCTCGGGATATACCTTGCCGGCCGCATCCCACACCTTGACTCGCCAGAAGTACCGGGTGCTGGGCTTGAGGGCCGGGCCCTGGTAGCTCACGTTCATCGATTGATCAGAAGCTATGCGTCCGCTGTCCCACACGTCTGGTTTTGCTGAACTGAACGTCGAGGCCTTCGATACAACCATCACCTCATATGCGCTCTGTTTTGCGCCCCGTGCCGAATCCTTCAGCTGCCACGAAAACCGCGGCGCACGATCGTCGATTCCCAACGGTGTCTTAAGGTTGTCGACTCGAAGCTGCACAGGCCCGCGCGTCAGCGGTGCTTGCGCGCCCAACGCCCATGCCGTAAGACTGATCATTGCCCCACACACAACCCTCTGCGTCCATTCCCGTTTCATACTTACCCCTCGAACTGGCAATTGCGGTGAAATGATGCGGCGTGGCGATTCGCTCAATGGCTTGAGGTCTCGCTTCGCCATAGTGTGACTGGCCCGATCATCCCCGACTCCAGCAGCGGTGAGTCAGGTTTGAACGCACGGAAGTCGGTCCACGTATAAGTCTTGGTCGCTCCCGGCTGCAAGTCGCCGATCATACGATTCGGCCAGAGATTCGTCACCTTCACGCTCAACTGGTTGCTGCCAGGCCGGAGCACACTTGTCACCTCCAGCACAAATGGCGGCTTCCACAAAATACCTCCAACAGGCTTGCCGTTGATCTCAACTTCGGCTATCTCCTTCACCGTGCCCAGGTCAAGAATCACTTTCGCGCCGGGTTTGAACCATTCCTTCGGAGCTTCAAGGTTCTTGTGGTAAGTCGCCGTACCGGAGAAATACTTGATGCCTGCATCAGCGCTTTTAGTCCATGACTCGAGCGCAGGCATCTCCACCTCTTGCGGTGCGCCCAGATTTTGCGGGAACGTCAACTTCCATGCGCCATCGATTGCAGCTAGTTTCGTGAGTGCAGCAGCCGGCAGTGAGCGCGGCGTTGAAACTCCAGTTCCATCGAACACCACAAATACCGATCCCTCCGCGTCAAAATGCAGCGGAACGATTGTCTGTCCGTGCTCGGTTGAATAACTCACCGCCTCTGTTTCGCCGCTCTCGGGATGCCAGAGTCGCGGCGTCTTACCGGTGATGCGGAATGTGGCCTTCACATCGAACCCGTGATGTTTCTGCGTCGATGCAAAGTAGATCTCTCTTTGCCCATCGCTGCGATGAATGAAGAGAAGGTCTTCGTCGGAATCGGCACCAGGCAATGAGTACGGAACGTCCTCGCCAACATTCTCCGGCGTGCTCCACGAAAAATCCGGCTTCGTGTTTTCCGAGAACAGAACTTCTTCAATGCTTTTTCCGGCGTACACCTTGCCTTTTCCGAAAACATGCGCTTGCACGGGCTCGTCTTCCGCGCCCCACAAGTCGCCGGCGAGCTTCATCACTTCGGCTTGCGCGTCTTTGCCGTCGGCGAGACTGGGCGAACCTGTTGGTCGGGGTCCAAGCAACACTGCCCCCTGCTGCACCAGCGCATGAATACTGCGCAACAGCGGAAGCGAAATCAGGGGCAGATCGTTGGGCAATACCAGCAACTTGTAACTGATGCCGCTCGCCAAATGCAATTGTCCCGGTGTCGCCGTGGCCGCATGCAGCAGAACATCCGCGTTCACGTAGTCAAAGTCATAGTGTGTTGGCGGCGCAGGATCAAGCTTCTTCCAGAATGGCACCGTCGCAGGCGCGTCTTCTCCGTAGAAGTAGGCCACGTCGCTCACCGGCTTGCCTTGCTGCAGCAGGAAGGAACATCGCGCAAGATAGGTGTTCCAAGCCATTGCCTGTTCAGCCCAGGTGATGTTCCGCGTATAGTCCTGTCCGTACGGGCCGAGAGTCATGCCGGGTTTGTGAGCATCGTCGACAAACGGCTGATGATCGCTGGTGTGAAACACGATGCGATTAATTCCGCGCGCAAAATCCTGATCGGCAAGCGGCTTCAGATAAAAGGGACTCTGGCCCCACGGTGTCACGTTGGGCCTGGTGGTAAATGACTCTGTAGCCGCGATCGGCTTTCCATAGATGTGCGCCGCCGAAGAAGCTTCCCACACGTCGGCAATATGGCTGGGGGTGTCTTTCTGGTTCGGCAGCGGAGTCCAGAACTCGCCCATCGGCACCGTAACCTGTCCTTTGTTCAACAAGCCGTCCCCGGTGGTCGGCATATTCGTGCCCATGGCCTCGCCATATAACCCGATGCCGAGCTTGGCAAAATACTTAGTCGCGACTGCGTAGTGGTTCTCTGCCAGCATGTCCGCTTGCGTTCGGCGAAAATCCCACAGAAACGCCTCTGACTGCGCGCGACTGCCAACGATTCTTCCCGTGAGAGCCGGCAGAAACCTCGTCATGGCATAGCCGCGCCGTCGCTGAAACTCCGGCATCATTTCTTCGGTCCAGTTCTCCTGCCCGGCCTCCCAACTATCCATCAAGAAATACTGAAAGCTCTTTCCGAAGTAAGGCCCCGCCGCGGCGGAGATCATCTTCGCGTATTCCTCGACATACGCCTGCACATCTTTGCGGCTCAGCTTGTCGACCTCGAGGCCCGTAGCGGCCGGAGTTGCCGGATGATTCACTTCTCCGGTAAGCCCATAGCCCAGACGCAACACGATCCATTTTCCAGCGGGCGCATCCCAGTCCAGAGTTCCATCCGGCCGCAT
>WNGK01012809.1_pt1 | contig 16631 bp, 18 predicted proteins | sample 5400601 | NCBI WGS metagenome assembly WNGK01 (sample SAMN13153376, study PRJNA577476) | soil metagenome | isolation source: 60 cm soil or saprolite under Garry oak tree replicate 1 | place: USA:California | collected 2016-06-15
TCACGAATTGATTGTCGCGCACCACCACTTTACTCACGCGACCCGCCACTTGCGGTGCAATTTGCGTGACGTGCCCCTCGATAAAGGCGTCATCGGTAGATTCATAAGGCAGGATGCGCCACGCATAATAAATCAACGCGACTGCGCCAACCACCAACGCGCTCGCAATGGCAAGCACTCGGCGCCTAAGCTTTCGTTTCGTATCGCCTGACGAGGTGCCGTCCCGCGAGGAAGTCTGCTGCGGCGCAGCGTCAGGCTCAGTTCGTGGTGGCGGGATGTGGACCTCCAAGTCTGGTGTGACTAATCGGTCCGAACTATGATCAGTTGAGTCAGTGCTCATATCGTTTCTTCAAAAGAGGTTGAGGGGTCCTTGTTCCAGTCGGTTGTGCCGCGAGATGAGGATGGTGGCTCTTGCCGAGTCGCAGCAGTTTGATGACGAGTCTTCGATTCATACAATATGGGTTCCTTTTGCATCGGTCGTGCCACGGGTTCACTTTCGTCATAAGCTTCCGCTTACCAGTGGCTTGCGTTGAAAGCGCTCCAATTCCAAATCCGTTCGATAAGTTGAACGTGCGAAGAATCAAACCGCTTTGGATTGGATAATCGTACCTCTTTGGCAATAATCTATTGCTTTGGAGCCGGACTGTTTCAAGTAGAATGACGGGCTGGCCCGTACGGGCTGATACCAAAGCGGAAAGATCCTTTAATTCCTGGCACTCCACCAAGTGCAATCCGCACCGGGGCTGGAGCCCGGCAACGATCCTTCAGGTGAACCGTTGAGCCGCGACCATCGTTCCTGCGGGCTGACGCCATTAATCTTTTCTCGGAAGGGGCTGGCTGGAGCCGATGTCGCAGTGGCGACGCAGTAGGGTGGAGATCGCCTCTTTGCTCGCCGTTCCTACAAGTTTCTCACGAAGATTACCAGCCACGAAGAACAGCAGAGTCGGAATGGATTGTACGCCGTACCACAGACTCAGATGGGGATTGTCGTCGGCATCAACTCTCAATACCTCAATGTGTCCCGCGCATGTTGTCGCCACTTCCGCCAGGACGGTACTAATGACCTGACAAGGCTTGCTCCAAGGCGCGCAAAACAACACAAGAACGGGCTTACTCGACTTCAAGACTGCAGACTCGAAGTCTCCTTCACCCACGGACCTGAAGCTGGGTTTGCTCGGGTTCATTTTCACGACTGTTGTTTCTCGCCGCCAGCATCACTGTGCAGCCGCCATGCCACTGCATTATGGAGACGGTAAAAGCCTCGCAGTCAGAAGCTTCTAGCAATGGCATGCCAGAATTCGTCCGGGTCAAAAAATTGAACGGGCAACAAATCGAACCGGTTGTGGTGGACGAAAGGCGGATTATCTGACACCTTCTGCTGGCATGGAATCAACCGCTGACAGCCGATTTGATCCCAATTATGCCATGCAGCTGCTCCTGGACATCGCGCACGAGCAGTCGGTGGAGGGTCTGCTGAATAAAGTCGTCACGCGGGGCGTCGAGCAGCCCACCGAGACCGCGTGCGTTCAAGTCTGGCTCATTGACAAAGGAGAGCGTTGTCTGCGTCTGGCTGCTGCGGCCGGCAGCCTTCCTCCCGGACTGAGCGAATCGGCGAACACAATCGCCATGGGGACAGGTGTCTTGGGCCACATTGCGGCGACCGGACGCCGAATCGTCCTGCAACCGTCGGATGCGGACTGGGAAAGGTTGTCCAATCCGGTTTGGATCAAGCGTGAGGGCATTCTCGGATTCAACGGCACGCCTATCCGTTTTAAGGAAGAGGTCCTGGGAGTTGTGGCTGGGTATCTGCGCGCGGAAGTGGGCCAGCAAAGAGGTCCCTGGAGCGAGCTCTTCGGTAACTACATGGGTGCCGCCATTGCCAACGCACGCGCCTTCGAGGAAATCCAGCGGCTCAAAGCGCAACTCGAAGTGCATAACGCCTATTTGCAGGAGGAAGTGGTGCAGGCCAAGGCCTTCGGCGAGCTCGTCGGCGAGAGCGCCGCCCTGCGCCAAATCGTCAGCCAGATTGACTTGGTCGCGCCAACGGAGGCTTCCGTGCTCATTTCTGGTGAGACGGGCACCGGCAAAGAGTTGGTGGCGCGAGAAATCCACAACCGCAGCCAGCGCAAAGACAAGCCGTTGATACGCGTCAATTGCGCTTCCATTCCAAGAGAGCTTTTTGAAAGCGAATTCTTCGGCCACGTGAGAGGCGCCTTCACCAGCGCAATCAAAGACCGTTCGGGGCGCTTTGAAACCGCGAACGGCGGCACCATTTTCCTGGATGAAATCGGGGAAGTTCCTTTGGAGATGCAGAGCAAGCTTCTCCGCGTCCTGCAGGAGAAACGATACGAGCGCGTCGGCGAAGATCGCACACGCGTGGCTGATGTGCGAATCATCGCGGCAACCAATCGCGACTTGAAGAAGGAAGCTGCGGCGGGCCGGTTCCGCGAAGATCTCTTTTACCGCTTAAACGTCTTTCCGATCCACGTGATGCCGCTCCGAGACCGCGTGGATGACATTCCGCAATTGGCCAGGCATTTCGTCGAGTTGTCGGCAAAGGAGTTAAAGTGCCCGAAACCGCGGCTGACAAAAGCGGGTATCGCCAAGCTTCAGAACTACGACTGGCCTGGCAATGTCCGGGAGCTGCGCAATGTGATTGAACGCGCCGTCATACTCGCTCGCGGCGGAAGTCTGGACTTCGATCTGCCAATCTCAATGCAGCCACCAGCTCCATCTCTGCCCGCTCCTCTCCCGAAAGCTGCGGGTGGCGAGCGGGCTGAAAAAGAGCTTCCCCAATTTTAGAGGTCAACACAGCGGGGCGATGATGGCTCTGTCCAGAGGCGCAGACACTACTATGGATTGAGGCGCCGGCAGGAGCATGAAGCATCCTGCCAGCGCCAGCAGGCAAGGGTTCTCGTGTAATTAATCGAGAGGCTCGTATTTGATCTTTTGACTACCAATAGTCGCCTGCACCATCAGCCCGCCTCTCGCAAGGGTGAAGACCGTAACACCATTCCTGAAATTGGTGTCTAGCGCCGCACCCTGTGTCGCGGCCACCGCGCCAACCTGCGCACTGGTCTCAAAATGACCTTGCTTAAACTTTGCGAGCGCCTCGGTAGTATTAAAGAAAAACACTTCATAAAAGGATTGTCCACCGACCTGGGGCCCAACATTTATCTCAGTCAATGTAGCCTCCCCAATTGGTTTGCCTTTCTCGTACACGATACCCTTTCCGTGTTCGCCTCCGAGAAACACACCACCTTTGCCAACGCTGGGAAATACGGCGTACCCGGCCGCATCGTTGAAGAGGTTCGTTAATCTTGAATCTGCCTTCTGGAGGACCTCAATCGCCTTCTGCGCTTCCACGGCAAGTCCGTCATCGGCCGCCGACGCTGTGAAGGCTGAAGTACCTGAGGTCAGCAGGAGAACGCTTACTGTTGAGCTGTACAATGTATGTTTTATTCGAGTTTTCATATTTTTTGTTCTTGGGTGAATTGTGCGGGCTACGAATGGTTTCTTTTGTCCGCTTTTCACATTGCCAATTCCATTAACACGAAGTGTGCCAATGTGTGTCGGCGCCGCGTAAGGGCCTGGCCATGAACAAGGCAACGCTTTCTGAGATTTCTTTTCGAGGCTGATCGCAGAATATCGCAGGTTCAAAAAATCGTGCGAACCGACTGGTTCTGAACCCATCTAAATCATTTTTCGTTCGACGCTCAAACATCAAAGAGCCAACGCCAGTTTCTCGCTTGGCGGCGTTGTCTCCTATTCAACCGCCCGGACGCGCCGGCGGCTTCAAAGCGAACGATTTTTCGCGAGTTCGATTTTCCGTACCAGGCTTCTCCATCTGCGGCCGGATGTAAGCGTTATTCTATCACGTGCTTACGGGTGATTGACCCGCCCTGGCACGTCCTGTGCGCATCTCTCTGGTGATGTCGAACAGAGTCGAGAACGTGAACAAACAACCTGAAGGAAAAGATTATGTGGAATGACTGGAAACTCGGCGGGACGCTGCTGCGACACTCCGCGAAGCCCAACCTTCGTCGCGCCCACTCCTTCTATGATGCCCCGCAGGCAGAGCAGGTTTCACCTGCGCGGCCCGAGCCGGCGCAGGTCACATCGCCCTCCCAGCCTGACGCGATGCCGAAGAACAAAGCATACGAGATTTTGGATATGAAAAACGCAATACTCACCCGTGACAGAAATCAACTGCTACCCTCGCCGGCTTCTCTGCCAGCCGCTACTCGCCTGGACCCGGACTGCCAATGGTTCCCAGCCTTAGACGTGATTAGGACATCCGAAGATTACCTGATCGAAATAGATCTGCCCGGCCTCGACCCTAAAGACATTCAAGTGACCGCAGAGGAAGGAATCCTTTCTCTCAGAGGAGCACGGCCGCCGCTTCTCCGTGGTGGCAGAAACATGCGCGTCGAGCGTCCCTCCGGACCTTTCATTCGCCGCCTCGCGCTGCCCGACGACGCTCAGTTCGCCGCCATGACCACCTTCTTTCACAATGGCGTCATGGAGCTGCGTATCCCGAGGCCATCCTAGGCCGAAGATTGTCGCGACCTCCATTCACGCTCTCCTGAATAACAACAGCCACACATCACCTTATGAAATCCGGCCCAGTATGAAGCAAACGTCCGATCCCAACGCCAAGTGGCCGTAATTCAACTCCACAACTCGAGAGCAATTCTATGAATACAACAATCACGAAAAATGAAATAAGCACCCCGCTGCGATTTTTTTCATGCGTTTGGCTGATCGCGGCCCTGATGTCTTCGAAGGCGCTGTCCGTGGAATCCCCAGCGAATCCCACCGCGAGCCGCCAGGAGGTCAGGCCAGCCGGTGATGAGCTTACCTGGCCTCGGGAATTTCAGGAAGACGGCGCCAAGGTGGACATTTATGAGCCTCAAATCGAGAAGTGGGAAGGGGTGGATTTTGAGACTCGTTCTGCGGTGGCCATCACCGCAGCCGGCTCGAACGCGCCAGTGTACGGCGTGTTTTGGATGAAAGCGCAAGCCAATGTCGATAAGGCAGCGCGAGTCGTCACGCTCAGCAATATAGAGGTCACGAAGGCAGCATTTCCGCCCGATCCGGAGCTCCAGGATCAATATCTCGCGCTGATTCGCAAGCACGTGCCGGTGGTAACCAGGACCGTGGCCCTGGACCATCTCGAAGCCAACTACGCTATTTCTGAGGCCGTCAAGAAAGCCGAAACGGTCGCAGTAAGGAACGACGTACCCAAAATCATCTACAGTTCCAAGCCTGCGTTTCTCGTGCTGGTGGATGGCCCGCCTATTTTCAGGACCGTGCCGCGTTTTGGCGTCGAGCGCGTTGGCCCCTGGCCTGATCCAGTGCCGCCTGGAACGGGTGCGGATCAATGTGGAACAGCAAATCCCCCTTTTTCACCTGGGCCCCCTCCCTGTAATCCTGCGCCATGAGATAGCCCGTGACTTGCGCGCGAATCTGGGCGTTCACGTAACCATCGAGAGTGCCGATCCACTCTGTGTAAAGCGGAACATCCGCGGACTGGACGGTCACTACGTCAACATCCGGTGGCGAAGGTGCCGCGGCTTGTTTCTTTGGCCCACAAGCTGTCAACGCCACGATGGGGGTGAGCAAGGAAAGGAGCCGGACTGTGTTTTTCATTTTTAGGATAAAGGGTGGGCAGAGGGATTAGGGATTGTGCTTTACGGAAATCAACTGACGGCGAGCAGCGAAACCCGCTCGTTGCGGTCGTTGCGAGTGACTCCGCTCGCATTCGGGTCAAGCGTTGGTTTGCCATCCACAAGAAACAAATACGTGTGATGACCATGATGCAGTTCCAAACTGGCCATCCACCGACCATCAGGCGTGCGGTACATGGGATTCGCTGCGGGATCCCATCCATTGAAATCACCTGTCAGGGTCACGGTTTCGGCCCCTGGGGCATCGCAGAAAAAGGTCACGTGATGCTGTTGCCGTCTGGCGGAGTAAGGCCGCTGCGACTCGGTTGAGCCGTGTTCACAAGTTGTGGTGTTCATTGTTTTGATTGCGTTTTCAAATTCATAATCCTTTAGGCAGCGCGCGTGCCAATGACTCGCGAATTGCGTAACTTGCTCATAGGCAGCGCTGAATGAGGTTTGAAGTGGCAATTTGGAAGGCTCAAAAAATTTGAACGTGCGAAAAATCGTCCCTCTTTAAATCGGCGGCTCGCATAGTGTGTGGTATTCCTGGCTTATCATGGAAGCAGCGAGTGATAGCCGGTTCGATTTAAACTTTGCTGCTCAACTAACATCCTTGCCGGCTTGGAGCGCAACCTGCGCACCGGCTATAGCGACGTCGTGCAGCTTCATCACAGTCTTACCCTCAGCTCCTCGCGCGCGGCCTCGCTGAAGTCCTTCAGCGGATCCATCGCCGTCCCGCTCTTCATCAATTCATGCAGCTCGCGGATCGTCTTGTTCGGTGCGAAGTAGGTGTCCAGCGTTGCATTCACGATCTTCTCAGCGCACGCGACAGTTCGCGGGAAAGATAGGACGCGCATCCTGCTGATCATGGCGTAGAGGGCGACTAGCTCCTGAACCTTTGGTTCGTCGCTCACGGCGGCATCGCCATATGCTTTCGATGCCGCAACGATGAAGTCTCTGTAGAGGTCCTCTCGCTGCGATTTATCGTGGGCGAGCTGCCCTGGCCTGGGCACGTTGGCTCTGCCAGGTCGTGAGACCCGAGATCAGGCCGCCGACGACCGATCCGGCGAGCGCCGAGAGCGCCGAGATGTATGCGACATCCATATCAGAATCGCAATTCAAGGAACTTCAAGCCTGAGGCTTTGCTCGAGGTAAGATCTCGTACAACGCTGTCTTCCGCTGAACCGCAGCGTTGCGGCGCCGCCGGGTTAATGAGTTGCAATGGATAATCCGTTTTGAGCAGTTGAACGAGAATGCCATCCACTTTGAGGCGGCCGAGCGATTTTCCGTTGGGCGCGGGCCTCTCGACATGGAGCGTTTCCTGCGCGCGCAGCTCGATTTGCGTTGTTAATTTCTGATCCCGCAGCAGAACAGCCTGTGCTTGCACACTTTCCCTAGCTGGAGCCGGCTTATCTTTTTGTGAGGGAGCTGGCGACCAATACGCGCCATGCGCTGGCGCGTTCGAGTCCGCCGACGTTATTGCCACTGCTGACCTGGTCCCAAAATCTGTTCCAGCCCACTTCTCGATTTGCGTTTGATAAATGTCCACGTTGGTGCCACTGTCTTGGAACTCCCGAGGCCAGGTGAGTTCATCGGCTGCTGGTGTGACTTCCTGGCCAATGGCAGCGGATGGCGCTGCCGATTGTGCTCGCACCGAGACTGAACAGGTCACGGCGGCCAAAAGTGCGAGTATAAGAAGTGGATTTGTTACGTCGGGTCGTCCCCGAGGCATTTCATTATTTGTCATTTTTATCTTCATGTATTTATTCCGGAATTGACCGGCTTCTTTCCATTTTTCATAACGGGTGCCACGGGGCGTATAGAACCTCTGTTTCTCTGAAGAGTGCGCAGGCGCAACGCCTCAGGACGGTTTGAGTTACTTGCAGGATTCGGTGATTTTTTGCGCCAGTTCCAGCGCAGCGGCCGTTGGCTTTACTTTAGCATCAAATAGAATTTCCTTCGCGGACAGGGGCTGCCCGTAATAGGCGAGATTTGCGTCGGTATCTGGCCAGATCGACCCGCCCTTAATAGCGGCCCCGGCGTAGAGACCACGGCTGTCGCTATAGACCGTGGCTGGTTGCTCGACGGGCGAGATGACGCCTTCTGCCCTGCCTGTGGCGTTGCCGGCTGTGCCGCTCGCTTCGCTACCGAACTTGATTACGGGGCCGACCAGCGCAAAGGTGGCATCGGCGTTCGTTATCAGTATCGCGGTCAGGGTCCGTTCGCCGCCGATTAGCAATCCCTGACTGGCCTCGTTGGCTCCAACGAATAACGCGGGACCCCATTCTCCGGTCCGAGAGTCTTTCACCATGGCAACACCGCCGGCATGCTGGTAGGCAAACAGCAAGCCCGCCTTGGTGCCATCGAGCAGAATGATGCCCTGTGCCTTTCGAAGAACCTCGGGTGAGATGCGCTTAGCCGGTTTAGTCTGCATGGCTTCGAACCTATCCGCCAAGTTGCGGATTCGCTGGTCCAGATTATCCCTTTCCGCGGCCAGCCCCTGCAAAGCGAGACCGAGGAACAATAGGCATAACAAAAAGGGTAACATCGCGAACCGACTGATTGAGCTGATTAGACTTTGTGCCTTTTGGTTTTCTTGTGTTTTCATAATTTGTTTGTTTGGTTGGTGGTGAGTTAAATGCCAGTTAGAAGTCCCACATCACGCTGGTTGAATTTGTGTTCATCACTGTTGAGTAATAAGAGATCTCGGAAACAAACGGCCAAATGGTGATGCTGCCGTCTGGCGGCGTAAGGCCGCTGTGACTCGGTTGACCCGCGTTCACAGGTTGTGTTCATTCTCTTTGTTTGCATCGGAACTGAGAGTTTTGGAATCGCCGCCGTCGGTGACGGATTGTAATTTAGAAAGAATCGCTTCCTTGCTGGCAGTCCCAACGATTCTGGCGCGGAGACTTCCATCAACGAAGTACAGCAGCGTCGGAACAGACTGAATTTTCCAGACCAGACCGAGATCGGGATTGTTGTCGGCGTTGGTCCGGGCAACTTTCACGCGCCCGTTACACGCGGCTGCAACTTCCTCCAACACTGAATCGAGGACTCGGCAGGGACGGCTCCAGGCCGCCCAGAACATGACCAGAACCGGTTGCTTTCACCTTAGCACTTCCGACTCGAAATTCCCTTCGACGATTTCGATGATCGGTCTAGTGTTTGGATTCGTTTTCATCTCCTCGACTCCATTTCAGATTCACAAATCGGGCGGTTTGCGCCGTTCTTCAGCGAACGTTGCGGGCGTGGCCGGAAGGATTGGACAAGTGGTCCGAACGAACTCACTCCTTCCGATCCAGCCCGCAGGATTTTCCGCTCCCGGACGAAATCATCGCGCCTAGTGATATCTGCCGAATGTCCTTCGAGCTGCCGGGCGGTCGGTTTCAAATCGGTCTCTAACAGGAGAACTTCCGGCTCGAATTCCACTTCGCCAAACTCGACGATCGGTATTTTGTTCTGGCTCGGGTTCATTGTTTTGACTGCATTTAGCATTCAAAAGCCAAGTATGCAGAGCGCGTGCCATTGGCGCTCGAACGGCGTAAGCTGTTGATAACAAGCGAAGAACGAAGCTTGATGTGCCAAATTGGCGAAGGTCAAAAAATTGAACGTCCGAAAAACCGTCCGTGTGCAGTTGAGAAACCGTCCGGCTTCTGGTAGATATCTACCGTCGTGGAATCAATTAGCGATAGCCGATTCGATCCGAATTTCGCCACGCACTTGCTCCTGGATATCGCCCATGAGCAATCGGTCGAGCTCCTGTTGCAAAAGCTCATCCTCCGTGCAATGGAGCGCCCTCAGTCGAACGTGGCCTGTTTCCAGATCTGGCTGGTTGATAAAGGAGACCTCTGTTCCGTTTGTCCTCAAAGACCGAGATGCCCCGACCAAACCCGCTGCCTGCACCTGGTTGCTGGCGGCGGCAATTCACTCTCCAGTCCTGAAGCGGGTGTTCCGCGTTTCGATGATCCCAACGCGAGGATGCCATTGGGAGTGGGCTTGGTTGGAAAGGTAGCTTCGACAGGTCAGCAGTTTGTCCTGAACGGTCTCAACGAACGGCCGGGAGAGTCGGGTGAACTTGCCTGTCTGGAGCGAGAGCAAATTCGTGGATTCAACGGATCGCCGATTACTTTCAAAGGCGAGGTTTTGGGAGTCATTGCCGCATTTACGCGTGAGGACATACCGGATGAAGCGCGTCCATGGGGGCAAATCTTTGCCGACCACATAGGGGCTGCGGTCGCCAACGCGCGGGCCTTTGAGGAAATACAACGTCTCAAGGCGCAACTCGAACAGCGGAACGCCTACCTGGAAGAGGAAGTGGTGGAAGCCAAAGCCTTTGGCGACCTCGTCGGCCAAAGCGCACCATTGCGGCACATCGTCAGCCAGATTGATCTGGTCGCGCCAACAGACGCCTCGGTGCTCATTCTCGGTGAAACCGGCACGGGCAAGGAATTGGTAGCGCGCGAAATCCACCGGCGCAGCCGGCGCAAAGACAGACCTCTCATCCGCGTCAATTGCGCCTCCATCCCAAAAGACTTGTATGAAAGCGAATTCTTCGGCCACGCGCGCGGTGCTTTTACCGGGGCAATCAAAGACCGCGCCGGACGTTTCGAGACGGCCGACGGCGGGACGATTTTCCTCGATGAAATCGGAGAAGTTCCCTCGGAATTGCAAAGCAAACTCCTCCGCGTCTTGCAAGAAAAACGATACGAGCGTGTGGGCGAGGACCGCACGCGGCTCGCGGATGTGCGGATCGTCGGAGCGACCAATCGTGACTTGAAGAAAGAAGTGGCGGCGGGCCGCTTTCGTGAAGACCTTTACTACCGGCTCAATGTGTTTCCGATTCAAGTCCCGGCACTGAGAGAGCGAGTGGATGACATCGCCCTTCTGGCAAAGCATTTCATTGAATTGTCGGTGAAAGAACTGCGCTGTCCGAAACCGCGATTAACAAGGGCAGGCATTGTCAAACTCCAGAGCTATGACTGGCCCGGCAACATCCGGGAACTGCGGAATGTGATCGAACGGGCTGTCATCATTTCGCGCGGTCGCGCGCTGGACTTCGACCTGCCAGTAACCGATTCGCCCCCCGCCCCCCCTCGCTTGACACCGCGAGAAGCGGACGGCGCCGAACCCGAATTCCTCACCGAACCGGAGATGCAGCGGCGCGAACGTGAGAATCTCATAGTTGCTCTTCAGAAAACCGATTGGAAAATCAAGGGTGCTGATGGCGCAGCGGAGCTTTTGGGAGTGAAGCCGACTACCTTGCTTTCACGGATGAAGAAAATGGGACTGAAGCGGCCTGCCTGAACTGGTGTTCTGCCGACTTGGTTCACGAGCATGTCGAGCACCAACCACCTGTGGACTTTGAACACCAGAACAATTGAAACTTGAAGAAGACTACACGTACTGGTGTCCAAAAAAGGTGGGAAAGAAATCCGGTTTGACTTCGTTGTTCCGATCGCCGAACCTCATCCGCCGAAACTCCTACTAACGATCGTCATGCCAACCGAGATTTTTCGAAGCAGTCGCTGGACTCGTGGCAACCGGCTGTTCCCCACCTACATCGAAGTCAGCGACAAATCCGTCAGCCGCCGCAAACGTAACTGGTTTCGTCTGGACGAAATGAGCATCAGCCTCAGCAAAGTCGCCTCCGTGCACATTAAGACCGGCCTGATCTGGTCCGATATTCTGATTGAATCCTCGGGCGGGTCCGATCCGCTGGCCAGTCACGGCCATGGCAAGGCCGATGCCTTGCGGATCAAAGAATTGATTGAGACCGCGCAGGCTCAACTGGCTAGGAATCCCAGCGGTGAGAATTAGTCATTCCGGACTGAAGACTCTGCCAAGCCCGGAGGCGCTTCACTCGAGAACTTGGATCTCGGGGTAAAGCGGAGACGAAATATTGAGCCGCGAAACGTTTGTCCCCTTGAGATACGCGTCGAAAAAGCTATGCACGCAGTACGTCGTCACAGCGAGCTGGCGACGTCCGTCAATACCGAGAATGCCTAACATACGGAGCGTCCCCAGGACGAGATGGCTCTTGAACAGCGCTCCGTCGTCGCAAAAGGAAAAGTGGTTTGCGCCACGGATCTTGATCATCAATCTTCCGTCCGGAGGCAGCCGATCATAAATCGATTGGATGTCGGCCTTCACCTGACGAGTCTCCGGGTCGGACGAGTTGTGGTCGGCGAGGAGGAACATGAAGGGCTGGTGCAAACCTGCCTGAACGACGCTGCCAAGTGGACGACCATCCATGTCAATGCCCGCCTTGCACCGGGAATCCTGAGAGCAGAATTGTGCGGCTTGCGCCCCGCCAAAGGAGTGACCGAATACTCCCACCCGCGCCATGTCGAGCCGCCCCGTGAACTTGCCGGATGGGTCCGAAGTGTTTAGACGCTCCAGCCGATCAAGAACGAATCCGATGTCAGCGGTCCACGCAGTCAGCACTTCATTCAGACGACCGGCCTGTGGCTGACCCTCATAATTCTCCGGGTTGTTCTCCCGGTGCGATAGGGGGCGTCGAAGCCCACAACGATGTAGCCGTGACTGGCCAGGTCCTCGGCGAGCGTCGAGTACGTCAGTACCCCAAGAGACCCCCCGGTCCTCATGATCACCACGGGGTACGCTCGCTGCCGCGACGACACATCGGCGTTCGGAATGCTGTGCGAATGGACCTTCGACAGATCTCGCGTCAACAGTCTGAGAATTGGCGAGCCGGGCTGCGCTCGCTCCGCTCGCAGTTGAGGGGGAACGTAGTCGCCCACCGCAACTGATTGCCCGGGCGCCGATGGGTACCAGATCCAGACCAGGAGCTCGCGTTTGCTTCCTGGAACCGGCGCCAGCGTGTCCAGGTGCGCATCGTCGGCCCAATCATAGATCGCGCGGCCAACTGCGAATGACCCCGTGGGTGCCGGGAGTGTGAGCTCGGTTCTATGCTCCAGCCAGAGCGTCCCGAACAACGCCCCGACCCCGAGAACACCGGGTATCGCCAATACTGTGAAGTCTTTGAATATCCGGCGGTCCAGCCGCGCTTGAAACAGCCTGCCAGATATCAGCGCCGCCACCGCGCCAACTATAGCAATCAGCAGCCATGACGCTGGGGGAACAACAATGAACACGAAAGCAGGCTTCGCCCTGGGCGGCCCCAAGGCAACATCTCCGTAGATAGCCAAAGAGACCAGCGTGAGAACCAGCATCACGCTATGCAGCATCGCTCGGCTAAAAACTGACCAACGCTTCGAAACCACGTTGGCCAATACGAGGGCCATGAACGGTGAGAGCACCCAGAGCGCGAAAAGCACCAGCAGGATTCGGGAATCATTTCGGCGACCTGCCCAGAGCATCAAACCGAGCGAGCCCACGGCTCCGACCGGCACCGCGATGTGGGCAGATGCGCGTAGGAGGCCAAGGAACCCACCCTCGGGCATTCCCCGACTCACTTTGGTGCTCAGCTCACCGCCACCCATGGCAAGGATTCGTGTTTTCTTGGACTCTCGTTTTCAGTGAAGTTTTGCGGTTCACTTTGTATTACAAAGTATAAGACGTGTCAAGGTCTGTGGACGAGTCGTTACACTCAATCGCGCGCCGTCGTACAGAGCTTTTCAGACCGGTCTGCGCGGTTAGCTTCTACTCGGACCCAGCGCGCGCCTCGTCCACCATCGCGGCGATGGTGACCAGCGCATTGCCTTCGAGGCGGTTGTTGACGTAGATGAACGTTTTCTTTTTCGGCCCGGCTTCAACGCCTTCCCGGACAAGCGTTCCGCCCGCAGCCCGGGCCTCGGGGTTTGGGTCTTTGATTGTGTCGTAGGGCTCAAAGAGATTGACCGCTTCTTGGTATTTTCGCCCCGGTCTGAGCAGGAAACGCGCGGGACAAAGATCGGGATTGGTGCGGCTGCCGGCCAGGCCCAATTGGTCTTTAACCGGCGGCATCCCGGTCCAGGAATTGAAAACGTGCGCGACACCATGCTGTTTAAGGGTGGCGAAGTAGTCGGCGTGCAAGAAATTCTTGTTCCGTATCTCAACGCCATAAGGCCAGCCTGTGGGCAACCGGCCAAGAAACGCGTCGAGGTCTGCCAGGAAATCCCGGCCATGTTGATAATCGCTGGGGTAGAACTTTGAGAACTCGAAAATGAGAAGGCCAACGAACTTTCTGAACGGTTCACATGGCTTGAGAAATCCAGAGGCGAAGAGGTCGGCGTTCAAGAAATTCTCGTTGGGTTTGCCTGCTCTGAGACCGAAGCGCGGCAGGTTGCTGAATTTTTTGATCGTGACTTCGTCGGTGACTTTGAACGCGAACAGGAAATCTTCCGGCACAATGGTCACCAGCCCTTCCAGGTACCGGTTATCGGGAAATTTGTAATAAGCGGCATCAACGCAAACGGTCTTGAACACCTCAGCGTATTCTGCGAGGCAAGCCTTTTGGAAGCGCGCCTCGGAGAATTTGCCGTGCCAGAGATAACGGCCCTCGTCGTAAAGCTGGCCGCGCCAGCCCGGGTATTTCCAGGAAGAAGTGCCGATGAAGACGCCTCTGCGCGCGAGCGCGGCGGCATGTTGTTTTAATTTGTCCCGGTCGAAGACCATGGAGATATGCTATACCTATTGATTCACCCATTCGATGACAGGATTTGAGATGCGAATGATTGCCAAATAATCCAAATTCATAAACCCAAAACCAAACCAACCAACCAGACCCCAAGGCATCCCATGACCTACGAAAACTTCGAAGAGACGACCGTCTGGCAAGAGGCTGCCCGACTTTACGAGCTGAGCGAGGACCTGCTCGAAAACCCCGCTTTCCTCGCCCGCAACGGTTTCCGCGACCAACTGGACCGCGCCGCCCTCTCTGTCTCCAACAACATCGCGGAAGGCTTCGAGCGCGGCACCACCAGTGAGTTGCTTTATTTCCTTTACGTCGCCCGCGGCTCAGCCGGCGAGACCCGCTCGATGCTCCGGGTTAAACTGCGCCGGATTCGCGACGCCGCTTTGAAATCTCAAATCTCGGCTCTCATCGCCTGCGCCATCTCCTGTTCGCGCCAGCTCGAAGAGCGCGGAGCGTTGAAGAAAAAGGTCAAGCAGTTTAACATGGATACGGCGGGTTCGGCGGAAACTTGACGGCTCTCTAGCTTGCCGCGAACGAACTCATCTACTTATGGCCTTCAGCATTATCCTCCGTTCCGAGCCGGTGAGCATCGCAGGTAGTGCTCGGCCAATCCTGGCGGCTCTTGGAATGTGTTGCGTCACTGCCTCAGTCGCCGCAGAGCCAACTGGCGCTTCTACCAACCTCTCACAGCGCATTTTCACCAGCGATGGTTCGCCAACTGACCAGAGCTTTTTTCCGATTGCCGTTTGGCTTCAAAACCCAAACAACGCGCAGCGTTACAAGGCAGCCGGCTTCAACCTTTATGTCGGCCTATGGCAAGGGCCGACCGCCACCCAACTGGATCAATTGCAGCGGGCGAACATAGCGATCTTTTGCGAGCAGAACCAGGTGGCGCTGGAGAACAAAAATAATCCAATCATCGCCGGGTGGATGCACGGTGATGAACCCGACAACGCGCAATCGCTTGGCACTGGCAAAGGCTACGGTCCGCCAATCCCGCCGGCAACTATTCTGCTCGATTATCAACGTCTCCACTCCGCCGATCCTTCGCGGCCAGTCATGCTCAACCTCGGCCAGGGCGTCGCATGGGACGGCTGGCATGGCCGCGGCGTCCGAAGCAACCATCCCGAGGATTATCCTGAATACTTGAAGGGTTGCGACATCGCTTCGTTCGATATTTATCCTGTCGTGCACGACTCGCCGGAAGTTGCCGGCAGACTGGAATTCGTCGCCCGAGGTGTCGAGCGGCTGGCAGCCTGGACGCGCGGTCAGAAGCCGGTGTGGATTTGCATCGAATGCACCCACATCAGCAATCCGGACGCCAGGGCCACGCCGCAACAGGTGCGTTCCGAAGTTTGGATGGCCCTCATCCGCGGCGCGCGCGGCTTGATTTACTTCGTGCACCAATTCAAACCCTCTTTCCGCGAGGCTGCCTTGCTCGATGATCCCGAAATGCTCGCCGCGGTGACCGACCTCAACCGCCAGATCCGTGAATTGGCTCCTGCCCTCAACGGTCCAACCATTGAAAACCGGCTCACGGTGGAATCGTCAGATTCCCGCGCGCGCGTCGCGGCGCTGGTGAAACGTCGCGGTGACACTGTTTATATCTTTGCGGCGAATCTCCTTAACCATCCTGCGCGCGCCACGTTCACGTTGCGTCAAATGGACTCCTCGACTGAAGCGGAAGTGCTCGCCGAGTCTCGCCGCGTTCCCATTCATGGCGAACAGTTCGCTGACGATTTTGCCCCCTACGCCGTCCACCTGTACCGGATCTCCAGGTGAGGGCCGATTGCAAATGTCCCGCAACATTATTCCGCGTAGCTCCCAGGGGATCCGGGGAGCGCACGCGCCCCGCGTGCTGTGTTCGGCGCCTCGCCGAACACACGTTCCGGTCGGCGGGGGCGCCGACCGGTGCAGCCGAGGCGGCTGCGCTCCCCACGCTAAACAGTACCGTCCCCCAGTTCGACGAATTCCAAGTTTGCTCTCAAAAACTCCCAGCCCGGTCCATCAATTTGCATGGAAAGCTCGCCATCAATTCAGGGCCAGTGACAAAGTCCTGGTCACAAAAATGTAGGAGACGAGGTAACGAGTCTCTGATCAGCAGCTTATAGAGAGCGCAATCGAACTTGATCAGAGACTCGTTACCTCGTCTCCTACAATACTTTAGGAGGACTTTGTCACTGGCCCTGGCCATCAATTGCCGCGCCCGCGCTCACTGCTGAAACCAAAAAAGAAGTGGCCGCGCGTCAGAACTGGTCCTCTTTTTCCCTGAATAGCAGATTAAACGTGGTCAGCGAGCCGTAGGAGCGGGTGATGTATTGCTGCATCTCGATTTTCTCGCCGTCGCTGAGTTTTTCGTGAGCGTT